>Ga0184605_10000635_pt1 | contig 10590 bp, 8 predicted proteins | sample PLM0_30_coex_FD_132995 | JGI IMG/M metagenome (GOLD analysis project Ga0184605, IMG submission 132995) | Groundwater sediment microbial communities from an aquifer in East River, Colorado, USA - PLM0_30_coex | ecosystem: Environmental > Terrestrial > Soil > Riparian zone | place: USA: East... | reverse complement strand
TCTGGCACTTCAAACACATCACACCGCCAAAGGGCCGCTCCTGGGCTGATCCTTTCGTCGTTTCCCGCGAAAACAAGTACTACATCTTCATTGAGGAGGTTCTGTACGCCACGCAGAGGGGCCATATTTCCCTCATCGTGATGAACAAGGACGGCAGCTGGGAGTCTCCAGTGCGCGTTCTTGAAGCACCGTACCACTTGTCCTATCCGTTCATCCTGGAATTTGAGGGCGATCTATACATGGTTCCGGAAAGCAGGGGCAACCGCACGGTTGAACTTTACAAGTGCACGGCATTCCCTCGTAAATGGGAATTTCAGAAGAACCTGATGGAAAATTGTCAGGCGGTTGACCCTACCCTGATTCAGTGGCAAGGCAAATGGTGGTTGTTCGTCAACCAGATGGAAACCGAGGGGATTTCACCTTGGGATGAGCTATTCCTGTATTACAGCGATAGCCCATTGTCCGGCAATTGGACGCCTCATCGACGAAACCCGGTTGTCTCCGATGCAAGATCGGCGCGTCCTGCAGGCCGTTTGTTCGTGCGCGATGGTCGTCTATACAGGCCATCGCAGAACTGCTCGGGTCACTACGGCTACGGTTTCAACATCTGTGAAATCACGAAACTGACGGAGACCGATTTCGAAGAGAGGATAGTCTCGAGAGTGGAGCCCAAATGGGACAGGAATGTCGTCTCCACTCACACCATCAATTATGAAGACGGCTTGACGATTATTGATGGTCAGTTACGTCGCAGAAGATAGTGGACCTCGTCCAATCTATTTGAGCCGCAGGTTCTGGGGAGCGGGGGGCGGCCCAGAGGGCGGGGGCGAGCCCGCCAGCGGAGATTGAATCGCGTAGAGGTCCGCATAGCCTGTGGGTAAACTCATGTTGTAGTTGCTCGTCCACATCACCGTAGACCCGTCCCAGGAAGTACTTACCCGCGGCTGGGTTCCATACTGTACAGGCAAGTTGCGCGACCGATGATGAGCGAGCCGCCTGACTTCCAAGGTGACTACATTCATGGCGATAATCTCCTGCTTGTAAGCGGTCCAGCCTGACACCGCGTCAAGGAAAGTGTCCGCTTTGGATTCGGTCGACATGAACGCCCAATCCGCGAGGGCCCCCTTGGAAACTGCCGAGAAATGTCCATCGTCATTCCATGTCAACGGTGCCAACTTCTGATTGTCGGCCCTCTGCAACGTCGCCGAGCGCCCCTGTTGGTCGAGGGTAATATCTACGCGGTAGGGGGAACCGATGTCGTGACACTCGAATGTGACGAAATAATTCTTGCCATTCGACGCCGAGACGAGGACGCCGTGATCTCCGCACAAACCCCAGAACTGTGTTGGGGTGCTTCCGATGCTCTGCGTGTTGTGGTTGATCGCGTATGAATAGTGCTCTTTCTGGGGGGTGGCCGTGGGCCCTGCCGCCGTTACCATGTAGTTAGCATCCGGCGTGATCGACACCCACCCGGTCGAACTGAGCGGTGTCACCGAGCCCGCATAAATGACATCCAGTTGGCTGTCCCAGACCTTGTTTGTTCCCCCGTACCGGACGGTGAAGTAGCGACCGTCCCTGCTTTGAATATTGAGCGACCCACCGTTTGCCTGAAGCGTGGCGGGGAAGGTCTTTATCGTGGTATTGGTCTGCGCCGCCAGATTGCGGCGCACCAGGTTGGCTCCACTGAAATAGTAATACTTGTCAGGATCGATCGCGTCCCAATAATTTTCGGAGTGACTCAATCCGACCGGTTGACCAGTGTAAATCCTGGCGCCCGTCGCGATCCGGATGATGTCCATGCCGGAAGGACCTTTCGTAAAGCCAAAGCTGCCGTTCGCGTTGGACCAGTGGTGGGAATAGATGTCATCCTCGTTTGCTTTTCCGGTGATGTCCGTCAATCGCCGCACAACTGTGCCAAAGACGGGATCGGTATAGGTGCCCCCGACCGCGGGAAAGCCTGGCGTGCCAGGCATGAATGTATTGTAGGCGTAGGGGCCCGTCATTGGCGGAACATGGATGCCGATATCGGTCAGGTAAGCATACGTGGTGCCTGTCAGAAGGATGGCTGAAAACAGGAACCAGGCGATACCCCGGCTGAACCGACGTTGCGCCACCCAGTGAGACACCTTCGTCATTTTCATTGGTTTGCCCCCGGTCGAAGATAAATCAGGGAAGGGTCGTGGGAACTTCGTTCGAGTAATCACTTTCATTATTCGCCGTATCATAGGCCGTCACTCCGAAATAGTACGTTGTCCCGCTGCTCAGTCCCGTCAGCGTATAGGTTGGAACATTCCCTACGCTGAGTCCTTCCCCAGGGGCTTGGAGATACGTTCCCGGGGCGAGCCCATAATAAAGTCGGTAACCGACAAGACTCGGTTCGCTCACTTCATCCCACTCCAAGGTAACGCTGGGCGGCGTCGGACCCGGGCTGCTGCCCCCGCAAGCGATCAACAAGCTCGCAATTGACAATAGCAGCAGGGCGCCTGAATAACGTCGGGCAGGGCTCTCGCAATCCGCCCCGCGCGACGGTGTTGTGCAATTGAAGCACGCCTTATGCATTTGTCATACGCCATTGTGCACTTGCCATATTCCATTGCATTCCTTGTGCGACAGAATTCACGTTTCCAGGCGAAATTGTCCGGCGACGCGCCGGCGATTGCGGCGCTCCCGCACATCGATCGGGGTCCGCAGGGCGAGGCGTGTCAGCGGGTACTCTTCAAGCGGCTGGAGGCGGGTCCCGAATTCGGATCCCCAGCCCGGCTTTGGACGGGGTCTCGCAAGGACGCCTCGATTGCCGCCAGGCTCATCCTGATGGACGCGAGCATCGGCAGCAGGTCCTTGAGCATGCCGGCCTGCTCTGCAATCGTCGCCAACGACCGCGACTGATCGCTCAGGACGTCGTGCAGCCTGCTATCAAGGGGGCTTGGGGCCAGCTTCTGGCGACGCTGGTCAACGCGTTCGGAGTAGGACGGCCATTGAAGTTCGCCCGCGGCTGCCTCGACCAGCTTCGCCGTGATTTTCGGGAGGTTGTCGGCATAACCGCAGGTCAGCGCCGCATCGCACAGGGTGTTGATCAGGCGCGGGGTACCCCCGGTGTACTTGTAGACGACGGGAAACGTGTCCCCCAGGAACAGCATGCGGTCCGCCGCCCCGGCGGCGCTCAGCCTGAAGAGGATGTATTGACTGAGCTCCTGCTCGCTAAGGGTGGGGATGTCGTAGCGCAGCTTCACGCGCTGAATCAACTGCTCCATGTCGGGACGGTCGAGGATCTCGTTGAGCTGCGGCTGCCCGACGAGGATCACGTGCAGGATCTTTTCCTTGCGCGTTTCCAGCCCTGAGAGCATGCGTATTTCCTCGAGCACTTTCGGGCTGAGATTGTGCGCGTCATCGACGATCAGCACGATTTGCTTGCCCTGCACGAACTGCTCCAATAGGAAGGTATTGAGCATGTCGAGCAGCTCGACCTTCTTCGCATTGAACGGCTTGAGTCCGAAATCCACGAGCATCGCCTGCAGAAACTCGAATTCGTCAAGCTGCGTCTGGAATATCTTCGCAACAACCACGTTCTCGTCGAGTTCCGACAGGACCTTCTGGATAAGCGTGGTCTTGCCGCAGCCGATTTCTCCCGTGATGACCACGAAGCCTTCGCGATTCCACACGGTGTAATCCATGTAAGCCTTGGCGCGGGTGTGAGCCTCGCTCATGAACAGAAACGCGATGTCCGGCGTGAGCTGGAACGGTTGTGCCTTCAGGCCGAAATGCTTGAGATACATGTTCGTTTACCGTCTGGATGATGCGGCATAGAGTAGCCCGGTACTATAGCCTAAAAGCAGCATGACACGCCTGTCCACAAAACTCTGCAGGGAAACATTGCTTTCGCGGTCCATGAGTTTACCCTCGGCCGAGACGGACAGGGTGCGAGTAAGTCCGTAAGTCGTGCCAAGGATGCCGGTGCGCTCCGTGTCTCGTTCGTCGAGACTCGGGAATATGCGCTTCAGATAATTCGCAGAGGCATAGATGCGCACTGCATCGGTTTGGACCCAGGTCAGGGCAAGGCTTCCGCCCGCTTCGCGGTAGTTCTGGTCCACGGTGTTGATGTAGTCGACGCGGCGCGCGTATCCCTGCAGGGTGTACCCGATGCCTCCGCTCTGCGCAACGTAGATGAGTTCGCCGCGCCGGCTGCGATACACGTCTCCGGTGGCCACGTTGGATCCCGTGAGCGGTACTGCCGCCGCTGACTCAAACGGAGTCGCCGGCGTCAACGTCGAAGTCGCCTGGGCCACCCCACGGATAAGATCGGTCGCGGTATCCGAGATCTGGTCCGAGAGGTTCAGTCGCACCGCCGCCTCGGAGGTCAACGCATGCAGTGCCGCTACCCGGACGAGTCGTCCATTCGTTTGATCACCGCCATATCGCTGGATACGCGTGGTACCCCCCTCGAGAATCAGGCTGTTCAGCGGTGAAAGCGTTTCGTAGCCCAGGGATAGATCCTGCCGGAGAAAATTCGGGAAGAGCGTGGGGGGCGTGAAATCCACGCGTGTCGCTTCATAGTTGAGGGACAGTTTTTCAGGTTCCGACAACCGGTGCAACCAGCGCGCATACCCCGCGTAGCGCTGGTTGTCTCCGGGACCTTGGATATCGTAGCGACCGTATCGGGCGCCGATCACCGGCATGTTCGTGGGATCGACCCGAAAAGTAAGCTCGGGTCCGGTGCTCAGGAAATTGGTCCTGACGCGGTTGCCCGGAGTGTCCGGAGCCGTAAGATCGAGGAGCGACTCCCCCGCGAGGTCCTCCACCGTCCAGGAAAGCCGCTGCGGCGCTATGTTCCACACAGCTGCACCGTTCAGGAAATAGGCCGTGTCGTTCTGGTAGGTGTTGCGGGCGAAGTTCCGCCTTTCCACCTGCGCAAGGAGTCGCGCAGTCAGGTCAACGGTGCGTTCTGCGTAGGCGAGCCCGCCGAAGAGCTGTTCCGTCCATTCAACGCACGGAGGATTCACGCAGCTTGCGGTTATGGAGCCTCGAGTGATATTGCTGTCGTTGGCCAGCATGAACCCCGCGCCTAAGGCGTACTGCCCGGCCAGAGCCGGGGCGCATCCGGGATAGGTAAAGGAAAGCGCCGCAACGCAGCAGGCCCCCAGCCAACGGAGGCTTGCGCGACACGCATCGCCCGCCCGAGACTCCTCGCGGACTGCCGGCGCCGGAACCGGTTGCCGCGAGCGCGGTTTCGGGTTGCCGGACGCTTGGGGATCAGCGAATCCAGGGAATCCGCGGTTCGTCGTTGAAGACAATGCCAAGCAGTTTTGTGTTACTGATTGCGCTCAGGCCGCGCTCGATCTGCGCGTTCGTGGCGCGTCCGTGGCGGGCAACGACGAACACGTAGTCGGACAGTTCGGAGAGAATCCGGATATCGGCGATATCCGACATCGGGGGACCATCGAGGATGATGAAGCGCTCGAGGTAGCGCTCGCGCAAGGAATCGATCAGGCGCCGCATCTTCATGGAAACGAAATACTCCGCGCGAACCTTCGCAATTCGCCGGTCGAAATCGCGCGAAGGCGCGCGATACCTACCGGGTGGATGATCTTGGATACGTCGAGTTCCGGATTTTCAAAGTAATCCGCCAGTCCGGGCAGCGACGCGTTGAAAAGGAGTCGCTGAACACTCGGATTTCTGAGATTGCAGTCGACGAGCAAGGCTGTCTTCGCGGAATCGAAGGCAAACGCGGCCGCGAGGTTCCGTGCGATGAAAGTACCGCCGTTACCCTCGCTTACCGCGGCAACGAGAATGACGGCATTTCGTCCCTCGCTCTGTTGAATGATCTTGGTTCGCAGCTCGCGGAAGACCTGGACCGCGGGCTCCTCGGTATGCTGGGGGTGGATGATACCTCGCTCCCAGAGATCGTCCGCGTCCAGCAGCCTGCGTTCGCTCCCGGCCATGAGAGAGATGGTTTCGGGAAGGTCGATTTGCCGTCCCACGAGGGCCGTCCACGGCGCGGTCCTTCCTCCTTCAGCCGCGGCAGGTACGATCTGCAGATTTCCCCGTTCGTCTCCAGCTTTTTTCAGCGCCTTCTCGATCTTGCTCATGTCACAGCGCTCCCAGCAAACGCACTACGGAGAGTGTCGCCGAAAGGGCAACTGTAGCGGTAACAACCAGCGCAAGTATCACCAGTTCCTTACGCAGACCGATGAGGGCCTCTGGACTCCAAAGATGAGGCACGATTGCCGCGACCGGGACGCTGTGTCTCTGCGAAATCGCGCTTGCCATTCGAACACGAGGATCGAATCGCATTCGAGCATAAAGCAGTCCAAGGGGAACCAGGATGCCGAGCACAAGACCGCCTAGAACGAATTGCCAGAAACGCGGCCCGCTCGCCCGCGGCGCGGGGGCTGCCGGCTCCAGAATCCTGAGAGTCAGTCCCAGGCTGTCGCTGTCCAGATTCATCGAAACTCGTGCCCGCTCGCGCCGACGCAGCAGGTCTTGATAGATGTCGCGGTTGATCTGGTAATCGCGCGTAAGTTCGGCCAGGCGCGCGTCCCCGCCGTGCAGGTCCTTGCTCCGATTGCCCTCCTCCCGCAACAGCCGCTGCGCCTCAGCGATACGCGATTTCAGCGCGTCGATCGTGAGCTGATTTTGTGACAATTCCCGGCGCAGCTGCTGGTAGACCGGATTGTTCACGACCGTTTCGTCCGGGTCCATGCGCTCGGATGGTTTTGCCTTCTCGCGGCGTTCGCGCTGGACACCGGCTTCCGCCCTGAGCTCCTGTATCTGGTTCTTGAGTTGAACGATGTCCGGATGGGTATCGTAGAAGGTCAGCCGCAGCGTATCGAGCTTTGCCTGCAAATCGGCGATGCGTGCCCGGAACTGTCCTTCACGGGTAGCCGAAACGGTCACCTGGGCTTCGCCGTTCACCTGCTGCTCGAGCGACGCGCGCTTCATCTCGGCCTCTCGCAGCTCCAGAGTCGTGTTCTCGATGCGCGTATTGAGCGCAATCAGCCGCGCGCTGAGTTCGACTTCGCCACCGGGGCGTGCATCCAGGTTCGACGCCCGCAACTGTCTGAGTTCGTCTTCGGCGATGGCGAGCTTGTGCTGGTACTCCTGCGCCTGCTTGTCGATGAATTCGAATGCCGCGAGAATCTCCGTCTTCTTTTCGGCGACAACCTCGGCGATGAACAGTTCGGCAAAAGCTTTCGTCACGAGATACGCGCGTTGCGGCTGGTCGTCGCGGTATTCGATGTTGATGATCGCCTTGCCTCCACCGGGTGCGTTGGAGAACGTTGTGCGCTTCTTGATCTGCTCGATGAGCCGGTCCCGTTCCACGGCGGAAGGGCGGTCCTTCATCCATCCGCCCCGCTCAAGAACGTCGCCCATGATCTTGCGACTGAAAATGACTTCGCGCGCGTTCTTGCCGCGGTCGGCGACATCGGTCGCCACCGCCGCCCCCAGCATCAGCGGCTGGATGACGTTCTTGTCGTCTACGAGTATGCTGGTAGCCGACGTATAGGTCCTCGGCCAGACGAATCCCGCCGCCAGCGCCGCCAAGTTCACAACCACGAAAAAGGCCACGAACAGCCGGCGCGAGTGGAAGGACTCGTTGACGAGCGTCTTGGCGATCTGTTCCGGATTCATTTCCACGGTGGGGGCTTTTTCTGGGAAACCGTTGGCGGGCGACCCTAGAACAGACGCTCGGGGACGGTGATCACATCCCCCGGCCTGAGCAAGTAATTTGACTCGAGCCGGCCCTTATTGAGTATGTCGCCAAGATCGATCTCGAATACTTCCGTCTTGTTCTTGACCTTGCGGTACAGCCTGCTGCGATTGGGCGAGGAGAAGTCATTGACTCCGCCGGCCTCGAGCACCGCGTCGAGCACGGTCATTCCCTGGCGGTGAGATATCGAACGCGGAGTGCGTACGGCCCCGGTCACACGCACGCGCGACAGAAACTCGTGGGAGCGCAATTCCGTGAGGATCACTACGACATTGGGCTCGCGAATGTACTCGGACAGCCGCTTTCTGATGATTTCAGCGACCTCGCTGGGCGTGCGGCCGCCGGCTTCAACGTCACCGATGATCGGCACCGAGATTTTCCCGTCCGGCCGCACCGGTGCGGTCACCGACAACTCCGGGTTGCGCCATACCGCGATCTGCACTCGATCGTCTACGCCGATACGATAACTCCCTTCGAAGCCGGCGAACCGTTGAGCCGTATCGTCAGCGGACTCCGCGACCCGGGGCACAGTCTGGCAACCGGCCATGATGAATGTCACCACAAGCGCACCCGCCCAGCACCACTGTTTCATCTCAACACCCCGCGCGGGATCCTTGATGTCTCGGTCCGAGCTTCGTCGCCTCCCCCAAGTCGACAACGAGACGGCAGTTCGTGACTTTAGCACCTAGCGCGCGCCCTGGCCAAACAGAACGACCTGCGCCGTCTGAAAGAGTATGACCAGATCCAGGAACAGGGAGTGGTTCTTCACGTAGTAAAGATCGAATTGCAGCTTCTGCACCGCGTCGTCCACCGACGCCCCGTAGGGATAGCGAACCTGCGCCCACCCCGTAATGCCCGGCTTCACGGAGTGCCTGCTCGCATAGAAGGGCACTTTCCGGCTGAGTTCGTGCACGAACGGTGGACGTTCCGGACGCGGGCCGACGAAGCTCATGTCGCCGCGCATGACATTGATGAGCTGCGGCAGCTCATCAACTCGCGTCAACCTGAGGAATTTTCCCACCCGCGTAATGCGATCGTCGTCTTTCTGGGCCCATCGCGCGACGCCATCCTTCTCCGCGTCGACACACATGCTGCGAAACTTGAAAATTTCGAACACCTGCCCGGACTCACCGACCCGCTTCTGCCGATACAGAATCGGCCGGCCAGTCTCAAGCCAGATTGCCAACGCCGCAATCAGCAGGGTCGGCAGGGTAACGAACAGCATCGCTCCGCTTACTGAGATATCGAATGCACGCTTCAATAGCGTATGAACGGTGGTCCTGGAGAATCCCTCGGAAAAGACCATCCAGCTTGCGCTCAGTGAATTCAGCTGGACATGGCCGGTCTCCCGTTCGAAGAAGGTCGGCAAATCTACAATGCCGGTCCCCTCAAGCTTGCACTCCAAAAGCTTGGACATGGGAAAGTGTCCATTGCGCCTGTCCCTCACTCCCACCACGATCTCGTCGATTCGGTGCTGTCCGACGAGAGAGCGCAAGGCATTGCAGTCGCCAAGCAGCTTGGACTTGTCCCGCCCCGGCTGCTCGTCACCGCACAGTACGAAGCCAACCAGATGAAATCCTGCGCGCGAACCGAGCCTGCTCAACAATCCTTCAACCTCGGCCGCGCGGGATCCGCTCCCGAGCACGAGAACACGGCGCTTCAACGTTTCGCTGTCGACAATCCGGAAGAACACCGCCCGCGCCAGCATCGTGAGGATCAGCGAAAACAGAAGGCTCAAGGCCATGATGCCGCGCCCAAGGAAACTCGCCGGCATGACGTAGAAGGCGATCACCATCACCACGGCCCCGGCGGGGTAGCTCGCAAGGAACCGCACTTGGTACTCCCGGTCATTCTTGTGCAACGCCGAACCGTACAGACCGAAGGCGATCATGACGCCCAGCATGACAAGCGAATACAGGAGGGCCCGCGGCAGCGCCCACCCATAATCCCCGCTGGGGGAATAGATTACGAAGTGGATGTCCAGGAAGCGCAAGGTCCCGGCAAGATAGACCGCGCCCACGTGCATCGCCGCTTCTACCAGCATGAGTAGCACCAGCGGCAGCGACACGTAATGGCCGAAAATACGAACGCTCACTACGCCTCCCTTCTACAATCTAACGCCCCGTTGCCGAACCTCTTTTCACCGATCCCTACCCTAAACCGTATAGTCCGTATAGTCCGTTTGGATCGGTTTTCTTGTGCCCTTCTACCGGCTTCACGAGGGGTGTTTATCCTAGGCGATACAGGGTTTCTCCGCAACTGGTTGGTAGTGGTCCCACTACCTAGTAACTACAAATCGCAGGGATCGCGCCGATCTCGGTTCTTCCATGTCCTGGGTTGCGCTGTCCGCGTACACGCCGCAGTTTTTCCTATAACATTCAAGGTCTTCTGAAAGTTTTCTGCAGTGTCAGGCAAGCGGTCGAAACTGCCTAGGGGACAAGGCCGAATCACCGGTCGCGTTGCGCCCGCCCGGTTTCGTTGTCGTTTCTTCGGCAATGGGGTGAAAAAAAAACGGCTGACGTCCCTCAGTCACTCCAGATCCGACCCGGGCAAAGCGCGGGTGCCGTAAGGACTACTGGATTGGCGGAGAGGGTGGCTAACCTGTTTCGGCTCATGTTGCTTCAATTTGAATCATAAGCGCTTGCTCTTGCGCGATAACGGGCTTTTCGTTGCCCCAGCTCGGCGCGGTCAATAGCATGAAGTCTCACGCCGATTGATGGGAGGGAAGATGGGAAAGTTCAAAGCACCGATGCCAGAGCGCAGCTTCGCGCGACTCGCGAGCGAGAAATCGAGCAAGCGACGCATGCATGCTGTCGGAGGGATTCGGGGGCTGTATCTATGCGTCGGCGGAGCGCGAGCGCGAAGTTGGCTCCTGCGCTACTCGT
>Ga0184605_10000634_pt1 | contig 10602 bp, 8 predicted proteins | sample PLM0_30_coex_FD_132995 | JGI IMG/M metagenome (GOLD analysis project Ga0184605, IMG submission 132995) | Groundwater sediment microbial communities from an aquifer in East River, Colorado, USA - PLM0_30_coex | ecosystem: Environmental > Terrestrial > Soil > Riparian zone | place: USA: East... | reverse complement strand
CCAAACCGGTGGCATCGAAACGCTGCTCTGCGCCGGCTTGGTCTGCTGGATTGAATCACCATGGGCCGCGAGCGAACTAATGATTGTGACGCTCAAGCGCTTTCCCATTCGCCCGTCCACCGCCGTGCCGAAAAGAATCTGTGTCTGGTCGTTCACGTGACGCCCGAGCTCGTGCATCAAGACTTCTACTTCGGATAACGTCATGCAAGGCCCGCCCGCGATCTGAACCAGCACATGCGCTGCGTTCGCCAACGCGCGGCCGCGATCGAGCAGCGGATTTTTGAGTGCCTGCGCAAGCGCGTCGTGCGCACGGTTGTCGGAATCGGATTCACCGAAACCAAAGAGGCAACGGCCGTCGCGGCTGCGCAACGCTGCCAGCAAATCATCGAAGCCGATGCGGATGAGTCCGGGCCGCTGAATCAGATTTACAATCGAGCGCACGCTTTGACTGATGGTGGTGTCGGCGACGGCAAAAGCCTGATGAATGCCCGCTTTCGGCGCGACCATGTCGCCCATGCGATCGTTCTCGAAACAGATAACGGCGTGAGCGATTTCGTTTAGCCGCGCAAACGCCTCCTGGGCTTGCGCGCCGCGGCGTTTGCCCTCGAAGGAAAACGGCAGCGTGGCAAAAGCAATGACGAGTGAGCCGGCTTCCCGCGCGAGCTGCGCCACAAACGGCGCAGCGCCCGAACCAGTTCCGCCACCGAGCCCCGCACAAATAAAAATTATTCGCGCATCGACCAGCGCCTGCCGGATCTCGTCGGCCGATTCCACCGCCGCCTGATAACCAAGTTCCGGATCGCCGCCCGCGCCGAGACCGCGCGTAACCGAGCGACCGAGCTGCACTTTGTGCGCGGCTACTGAACTGGCCAGCGATTGCACATCGGTGTTGATCGCGATCAAGTCGGCTCTCTCTAAACCGTCGAGCAGGATGCGATCAAGCGCGTTCGAACCGGCGCCACCCACGCCCACGACTTTGATCGGGACGATTTCTTCCTCGCGTTCGGGCAAACTGTAGTTTTTGCTGAGCTGAATCATTTGGTGACCTCGTCCATCTTTTCATTGTCTATTCTATCTTGCCCATTCGGCGCACTTTCGTGGGCGAAGGTGGATCGAGCAGTCCCTCGCTCGATGTTAAAGATTGGGCGGCGAAGCCGCATTACTTTAGCATCGCCCGACGGAGCGGCCAATCCACCCTTGTCAGAAAGCGTGCGCTGCCAGGGCTTCTTCATCGCATGCCGCTGAAAAATTTCCCAAAAATTCGACCGATGCCGCGCCGCGGCCGGTCGGCTTGCACGGCTTGCGCGTATTTGATCAAACCGATGGCGGTGGAGAATTGCGGGTTCTCGAACGCGGAAGTGAGTCCCGACATGGTTTGCGCGTGCGCGACGTGCGCAGGCATTTCGAAAATCTCCCCCGCCAGATGATCGATGCCATTGAGAAGACTGCATCCGCCGGTGATGAAAATGCCCGCGCCGGTGTAGTTGATGAACGATTCCTCCTCGAGCTTGCGTTTGAGAAGTTCCAAGGTTTCACGCAGACGCAAATGAATAATCGTGTTGAGCGTTTCGCGTTCGACTTCTTTGCCGGCAAAACCGGAATCGTCTTTCAACAGGATCGTTTCGCCCGGCAAACAATTGCCGAGAACGACGCTGCCCTCCTCAATCTTTAATTTTTCGGCGCGGGTCATGGGGATGCGCAACCCCATCGAGATGTCGTTGGTGATGTGATCGCCGCCGACGGCGAAGGCGCCGCTCTGCTTCACCGCTCCATCGACATAAAGAATGTAATCAGTAGAGCCTCCACCAATATCGATGACAAGGGCGCCGAGATTTTTTTGGTGCTGGGTTAGCACAACCTGCGCGGAAGCAAGCGCGCTGAAGACCACGTCCTCGACATCGAGCGGCAGCTCTTTCACGCACCGGATGGTGTTTTGAATGCGGGTGCGCACTCCGTGGATGATGTGAAAATCGGCTTCCAGTTTCTCACCGAGCATCCCGATCGGATTGAGAACGCCATCCTGTCCATCGACATGGTAATGCTGAATGATTGAATGCAGGAAGGCGTTTTGCGCAGGGATGCTTACTTCTCGCGCGCTGATTTTTACATCCTCGATGTCCTGCTCATCGATCTCATCGCGGTCTTCCGGCAAGATCACGCAGCCGCGGTTGTTGAAACTTTGAATGTGCGCCCCGGCCACGCCGACGTAAACGCTCCGAATCATGACGTCGCTTTTTTGTTCTGCATCGACTACGGCTTCGTGCACGCATTTCATCGCCGTCTCGAAATCGACGATCTCGCCTTTGCGCACGCCGCGCGAAGGCGCTTGGCCGACGCCGAGGAGCTTGATTGTGCCATCGGTCCGGCTTTCACCGACGACCACGCAAACTTTCGACGTGCCAATTTCGAGACCGACCATCAAATCACTGCTCGCCATGTTGGTTAGTCCTTTCTCCCCTGCTCGACCGGAATGGCCTTGCGCACCGGGATCCGCTTCAGATTCGCGTGTACTTTTGCTGGAGAGAACGCACCCTTTGCCGTTGACTGGAGTGGTATCACCTTCAAAATGCGCGGCGCCGCCTCGGGGTCAATCGTGTCATTGATGATGGTGGCGGGCGATTTAGTAAAGGTCACCGGAATGTTTCGTTGCACGAGCAAGTTCACGGTCGCGAGTTCGCGCTTCGAATCATCCGAGTAAACCAGAAACTGTTCCAGCCGCTGCAACTGTGCCTCGAGATTCTCAAAGGCGAAGGTGACGCGCGTATGATTTTTATCCGTCACGAGCAGGCAATAACCCTTGGAAACATCGATCTCGCGAACCTGGAAGCGCGTTTGCATAAAGCTGCGTGTGCTCAGGCGCAGAAGTTCCAGCGCCCCTCTTGCTTCGAACGATTCGACGACTTTGCCTGCCTCGAGCGGCTCGCTCGCGCATCCGGTAATGAGCGGCAGTCCCAGATATTCCGGCAACAATTTCTTTTCTTTCATCAAAACTCCGCGCGCGTCCACCAGAAAAGCAGCGCCCGAGGCAAACGGATCGACGATTTGTTTTTCATCCGTGATCCAGGCCACCGGCTTTCGCTCGATCACATGAATATCGATTTCGCCCGGCAATTTGCGCACGACTTGCACCTCATCGACTTGCGGAAGCTGCTGGAGCTGATCGTGCACGCGGGCCAGGTTCACGCGAAAAATATTTTCGCCCTCACGCACATCGGCCACTTTCAAAATGTGGTCGCGTTGCAGGGCGCCGTCCGTCTGCACTTCGATCGTACTCAATTGGTAATCCGGATTCTCAAAGAACAAGCGCTCCGCCCCCCACCGCACGCCGATATAGAGGCCGACGCACACCACGCTCGTCAGGACGACTTTGGAAACGACCACGAGCACGCGCCGATTCCGGCGCTGCGTCGCTTTGCGCGAGCGGACCTTCACGTCGAGCAAATGTTGCTGGCGCCGCTGCCGCCAATTCGAGATGCGCCGATTGCGGGCACGAGGGCGTTCCGGCCGGCGTCTCATTTCGCACTCCTCTCCATCCGCCCGCGAGAGAGTTCGATGATGCGCACGCAAAGATCGACATAATTGATTCCAGCGGCCGCGGCCGCTTCGGGCAGCAGACTCGCTTCGGTCATTCCGGGAATTGTGTTTACTTCCAACACGAACGGCTCACCGTTTTCGGACAAGATCACATCAACGCGCGAATAAACTTGTAAACCGAGTGCACGATGCGCACGCAACGCAAGCTCCTGAATGGCGCACGTTTGTTCGTCCGGAATTTTCGCCGGGCAAACGTGCTGCGCGCCGCCGCCGGCTTGCGGATTCAAAAACGGGTACTTGTTTGAGAAATCGTAGAAACCACCCTTCGCAATGATCTCGAGAATCGGCAATGCTTGATCGCCCAGAATGCCGATGGTCAGCTCGCGGCCAGGAATAAATTCCTCGATCAACAGTTCCCAATCGTATTCCGCCGCCTCGACAACCGCGTCTTCGATGTCTTCGGCCGCTTTGACGATGTAAACACCGACGGTCGAGCCTTGTCGCGGCGCTTTGACCACAAACGGCGGTTTCATCCGGGGATGCCGGTACACTTGCAGTGTCTCCCACGCCGGCGTGTTCACACCGTGCTCGCGGAATTTTTCTTTGGAGCGAATCTTGTCGAAAGCCAGCCGGCTTTCTTCAACGCCGTCACTGGTGTAGGGGACGCCGCGATCTTCGAGAATTTTTTGCACCTGCCCGTCTTCGCCAAAGGTCCCGTGCAGCGCGATGAAGGCAAGATCGACATTCTTCGGGAGCTTGAAGTTTTTATCGCGGACATCGACATCTACGACTTCGGCGCCTAACGAGCGCAGCGCTTTCGAAACACCGCGACCAGTCGCGAGCGAAACTTCGCGTTCCGAGCCGGGCCCGCCCATCAGCACGGCAATTGTTTTTGGCAAATTACCGTGCGCCATCAAATCCTCCCTCGCGCCGAAACCGCTCCGTCCGCGGTAGCGCAGGCGTCTCGCGTGCTGGTTGCGGCGTCCCGCCGCAACATCCTTTTCCAAAACGTCAAAGCCAGAGATCTTGTTGTGCGCCCAGAAAAGTTCGCGATCGCGAGGACGCGATCACCAGCACGCGAGACGCGTGCGCTACCCAGACCGCGACCTTGCCGCTCCTCTCTGATGTCTGTGTCATCCGTGTTCATCTCTGGTTAAGGCTCCCCCACGATTTGCACTTCGGTTTCGAGCTCGATTCCGCGCTTCGTACGCGCCGTTGCTTTGATCTTGTCGATCAACTCGAGCATTTCCGCCGCGGTCGCGCCGCCGTCGTTGACGATGAAATTGCCGTGCACTTCGGAGACACGCGCATTTCCCACGCACGAATCTTTCAATCCCAGTTCGTCAACAAGTTTTCCCGCCGGACAAGGGCCTGGATTTTTGAAAATGCAGCCTGCGCTTTTGGCCATGGGCTGCGAAGTGCGCCGCTTTTCCTGAGACGCTTCCAGTTTGCGAACGATCTCCTCGGCCGGTGCCGGCTGGCCGCGAAAAACCGCGCGCACCGCGTAGTTTTTTTCCAAGATCGGCACGTTGCGATAATGCACTTCCAGCTCGTCGCGGTTTTTTGTGTGCGCTTCGCCGTTGGCATCGAGATAACGAAGATGCACCACGTTTTCGAAAGTTTGGCCGCCCATCGCGCCCGCGTTCATGCGTAATCCGCCGCCAATCGCGCCGGGAATTCCTTCCATCCATTCGAGGCCAGTCAGGCCGGCCGCTTTTCCGGCGTATGCGAGTTCTTTTAGTTTTGCGCCGACGCCCGCGGTGATTTCGGTTCCGTTGATGTCGATCTTGTCGAAATCGCCGCCGCATGGATGAACCACCACACCGCGGATGCCACCGTCGCGCACAAGCAAATTTGATCCGCGGCCGATAACGAAAAGCGGAAGGGTTTCGTGTCGGCAAAAGCGAATCAATTCCGCGAAGGCGGTTTCATTGCGCGGTTCAACCCAAAATTGCGCGGGACCGCCGACGCGCAAAGTGGTGTGTTTAGAGAGCGGCTCGTATAGCCGGACATCGCCTTCTTCGCCGACGATCGCTTTCAACTTTTCTGCAATCACGAGATCGGCGGCCAGGATCGATAATTGCTCGTGAATGTTGCCCGCGCCCAGGCTCAACACGAGATCGCCCGATTGCAGCATGTTTCCGACATCGCGATGCATCCATTCCAAACGCGGCTGGTAACTCACTCCGCCCTGACCGTGCGCGACAATTTCATCCGCGATAGTTTGACCGCTGATTCCTGGAATCGGCGCCTCACTTGCCGCGTAAACATCCGTCACGACGACGCGATCGGCATCATCGAAAGCGCTTCCGAATTCATGGCGCAGCGCTTTCGTTCGTGAAAAACGATGCGGCTGAAACATGGTCAGCACACGCTTGCGCCTGGTTGATTTCGCCGCCTTAAGCGTGGCGCGAATTTCCGTGGGATGATGCGCGTAATCGTCCACCAGCAGAAAACGATCGCTCGCATATTTGATTTCAAAACGACGACGCGCGTGCTCGAACTTGCGCAACGAGGCGGCAATTTTTTCAAAGGGAATTCCGAGTTCGGTCGCGAGCGCGATCACGCCGATGGCGTTGTGGACGTTGTGCTGGCCGGGAACATTCAGCACAGCTTCGCCAAGTTGTTTGTCGCCATGATAAACGCGAAAAACGGACGCGAAATCGCGCAGCTCAACGCCGGCGCCGCGGTAGTCCGCCTTTTCGGAAAAGCCGTAAGAGATGGCGGCTTCCCGCCCGGCGCATAATTTCGCAGCGTTCGCGTCATCGGCGCTGTAAAAGACAGTCGCGCGCGTTTGCGCGATGAGCTGAGCAAAAACTTTTTCAATGGCGGCAAGATCGGCATAAAAATCGAGATGCTCTTGTTCGATGTTCAAAATGAGGGTGTGTTCGGGATGAAAATACTTGAGCGTCCCATCGCTTTCGTCGCCCTCCGCGACGAAATATTCGCCGCGCGGGTTCCAGTGCGCGTTGGTCCCGAGAATCGGGATTTCCGCGCCGACGTAATGTGACGGATGCAGTCCACCTTCGCGCAGAACGTGCGCGGCCATTGCCGAGGTCGTCGTTTTTCCGTGCATTCCAGCAATGACGATGCCGCGCTTGCCGCGCATGATGGCAGCGAGCGCCTCGGCCCGGCGCACGACCAGCTTTCCAGAATCGCGCGCGCTTAGCAGGATCGGATTATCGATCTTAATGGCGGAGGAAAAGATGACGAGCTCGGCGTCACTCGCATCCTCTGCGCGATGTTCTTCACGAAAACGCAGACCGAGACGCTGCAATCGGTCCGTCTCCAGTGTGCTGACTTTATCCGAGCCGCTGACCTCGTGCCCGAGCTCGAGCAAGAGCGCGGCGATCCCGCTCATTCCACTCCCGGCCACGCCGATGAGATGAATCTTGTGGTGCTCACTCGTGAGCAGCTTCGTCAGGTCCATTTCAGAGGCGCGCGTCATGAGTGGTATATTTTTCCATGGCTTCAACCACCAGCCCAGCGGCGTCTTTCGGCGCCAGGCGCGAACAATTTTCGGACATGCGCCGAAGCTCCTGCGCGTCGCCGATCAATTCCTTGATTTTGCGCGCCAGCAATTCGCCGGAAAGCTCTGATTCCTTCAGTAGAATCGCGGCTTGAGCGCGCGCAAAGATTTCCGCGTTGCGCGATTGATGATCGTCGGCCGCATAAGGAAACGGGATTAAAATGCCCGGCAGCGAAAAAGCCGCGAACTCAGCCAGACTGGCCGCGCCGGCGCGCGCCACGATAAGATCGGCGGCACTATAGACTTCCTCCATCCGATGGTGAAAAGCGGCGACAAAGGCCGGAATATTTTCGCGGCGATAATTATCCGCAACCGGACGTTCGTCGCGCGCACCGGAGAGATGGATGATCTGGAGCGGGACATCGTGCAATGAGGGCAGCGATTTGATGATGGCCTGGTTGATCCCGCTCGCGCCCTGGCTTCCGCCCATCACGAGCAGCGTCGTGAGGTCGTCGCGCAGGCCCAGTCTTTGACGGGCAACCTGTCGATCCAAGCGTTTGAGCTCGGCGCGAATGGGCGTGCCGGTGACTTCAGTGCGCGCCTTTGGAAAAAAAGGCGCGCATTCCTTGAAGCCAAGCAGAACCGCGCGCACCATCCGCGCGATCAGCCGGTTGGCCTTTCCGGGAACAGCGTTCGATTCGTGAATAAAAGTGGAAACGCCGCGCATGCGCCCAGCGAGGACGGGCGCGGTGGACGTAAAGCCGCCCATGCCGAGGATAACCTGTGGGTTGAACTTGCGGTAGATGGATCGACAAAGCGCAAGGCTTGCGCCGAATCGCCGGATAAAACCGAGAATAGCGGGCGAGAATGGCGAAGGCAACCCGACCGTCGGCAATTTTTCGAATCGGAAACTTGCGCCTCCGGAAAGCGCGAGCGCATCAATTTCCTTTTCCGAGACCAACAACATGACTTCGTGGCCGCGATCGCGCAACACCTCGGCCACGGCGATGCCGGGGAAAAGATGTCCGCCGGTTCCACCGCATGCGATCACCGCGTTCATGGTATTTACAAAGTGCAAAGGCCGGGTGGATCGGCCGCTCCGTGGGCAATGTTAATCAATGCGCGGCTTCGCCGCCTGGTTTTAACATCGAGCAAGGGACTGCTCGATCCACCTATCGTTGCATTCATGGGTAACGCACGCGTCTCGCATGCTGGTCGGCGCGTCCCGCGACGACGAACTTTGTTTCTCGGTAACCAAGCGCAGGGAAGTTGGCAAAGGCAAGGACGCCTTCGCCAACACGCCAGACGCGTGTGCTACCCAGATTCGAAAACGCATCGAAGTTGAACATGCTTAAATCCGCGGTGTCATCCGAGCCGGCATCGTCGTCCGTTTCTTATGCAACGGTTCGAGAACGCCCTGGCGATAAATATTCAGGAGTAAACCAATCCAGAACAAAGACGCGACGAGGTTCGAGCCACCGTAGCTGATAAAGGGCAACGGCAGACCTTTGTTCGGTAAAAGCGAAGTGGTGACGCCAATGTTCACCGCCGCTTGCAGAGCCAGCAGCGAAACAACGCCGCAGCCAAGCAGCAAACCGAACCGGTCTTTGGCGTGCAGCGCGATCATCATTCCGCAAACGATGATGACCACGAATAAAAAGACCACGAGCAAACTGGCCCGCAGACCGAGCTCTTCACCGATAATCGGGAAAATGAAATCCGTGTGCGCGTAGGGCAGATAAAGCATTTTCTGCCGGCCGTTGCCGAGGCCGAGCCCTTCCATTCCACCGCTGCCCCAGGCAATCAACGCCTGCATCTGCTGCAAGCCGGCATCTTGTTTGAAACGTTGCGGATCGAGAAACGCGGCCAGCCGGCCCATTCGTTCCGACATTTGCGTGGCGAGAAAGAGAATACCACCCACTCCGGCAAGCCAAACCACACTGAGCAACATTGGATTCACTCCGGCCACGAACATCACCACAAACGCGGTCGCGCCGAGCAGGACGGTCGTTCCGAGGTCCACCTCGGTCAGAATAAGCGCGAGCAGCAAACTGACGATCGCGAGCGGAAGGACAAAGCCGCGGAGTAGACTACTGGTTGCCTTTTCATAACGCGAAAACCAAGCAGCGAGAAAAAACACCGCTGCGATCTTCGCGATCTCAGAAGGTTGAAAACCAAACTGACCGAGGCCAACCCAGCGACGCGAACCGTTAATGCGCATTCCGAGATGCGGAACGAAGCAAAGCGCCAGCGCGATCAAGGCGAGAGCAAACCAAAGCCACCATGTCCGTTGCCAAAAATGGTAATCGACGAGCGCGCCGACCGTACAGACGGCCAGCCCAATTCCGAGCCAAATCGCCTGGCGTCTGATGAAGAAGTAAACATCGCCATGACTGTCGCGCGCAAAAGCGCTCGTGCTGAAAAGCATAACGATGCCGATGACAAGCATGCCGAGCACGGCCAGAAATAAAATGTAGGCGCTTTTGCGGTGCATCGTTAGATCGACAACTACTCGTCAGTCTTTTTCGATTTGGTTGTTTTGGGGATCAAAAGTTTTTGTCCAATTTGCAATTTGCGCGGGTCTTCGATGTGGTTGAGCGCGATCAAGTCGTCATAAGAGACTTTGAATTTCTTTGCGATCGTCACCGGATTGTCGCCTTTTGCGACAACGTAAACTTTTCCCGCATCTGCGTTCTTCGCGTTCTCACTTTGCTTTGTCTTGCCACCTTCTTTCGCGGCCTGTTTGGCCGGCGCGGAATCCTTTTGGACAGCTGCCGGCCGTGAACTGGCCGCGGGAGGTTTGATGGTCGATCCAACCCCGAAAGCTTTCGGGGCAACCGCAGTGTTCTTTGTCGATGCCGGCGCAGCAGCAATCGATCCCTGGCGCGTTTTGATCGCGTTGAAGGCGATAATTCCAGAAACGGCCACGACGTGGAGAACCAGAACAATCAGCAACGCGCGCGACAGCTTCATGTTCGGTTCGGACATTTCTTCGTAGTCCGTTTGAGCGGATGCCCGAAGGGATGGGCGCGCGGCCGTGGCCCGAAGTTTTTTCCGCCTGAGGAGTTTGGGGAGTTTCATGATTTTATTTCGGCAAAGCTTGCACGAGGGCGCGAAATTGATCGCCGCGATCGGCGTAGCTTTTGAACATGTCGAAGGAAGATGTGCCCGGTGAAAAAAGAACGACGTCGCCCGGCCTGGCGATGGCGTGGGCGCGCTCGACTGCGGCGGCGAGGGAGCTGGCGATTTCAGATTTGACCGCGCCGCTCCAGGAGCGCGCGATGCTCTCAGCCATTTCGCCGATCAAAATTGTCGATCGAACTTTTTCTTTCACGAGCGGCCGGAGCGGATCAAAGGTGAAGCCTTTGTCCTTGCCGCCGGCGATGAGAACGACCGGTTTGGTTTGCGCGCGCAGCGCCTTGTCCACCGCATCGAGATTTGTCGCCTTGGAATCGTTGACGTAACCGACGCCGGCGACTTCGCGCACAAATTCGCAACGATGCGGACGCGGTTCATAGGCGCAGAGCGGCGGGACCATTTCCCGAAACGACAAGCGGCGCGCCACGCCCGCAGCCAGGGTTGCCATCAAGTTCTCGATG
>Ga0184605_10000633_pt1 | contig 10605 bp, 6 predicted proteins | sample PLM0_30_coex_FD_132995 | JGI IMG/M metagenome (GOLD analysis project Ga0184605, IMG submission 132995) | Groundwater sediment microbial communities from an aquifer in East River, Colorado, USA - PLM0_30_coex | ecosystem: Environmental > Terrestrial > Soil > Riparian zone | place: USA: East... | reverse complement strand
GCTTTCTTTCGCAACGCGATCTGTACGTTCTCGACGAACCGATGAGCGGCCTCGATCCCAAGGCGCGCGCCCGCGCCAAGGACCTGCTCCTGAACCTCAAGTCGGAAGGGCGAACCCTGCTTTTCACCTCGCATTCGCTCGCCGACATCGAGGAGATTTGCGACCGGGTCACCGTTCTGCACGGGGGAACGATGGCCTACGCCGGCGCGCCCCGCGGATTGTGCGAGCGCCACGGGGAAGCGTCGCTCGAGCGCGCCTTCCTGAAATGCATCGAAGGCCATGCCTGAAGATCCCCATCCGAGCCTCCTGATCGTCGACGACGATCCGCTCATCACCGAAACCCTGTCCTACGCCCTCGGAAAGGATTTCGAGGTCATGGTGAGCGATTCGCGCCACCATGCCGTGAGTCTGCTGAGGCAGCTCGACGAGGCTCCACAGCTCGCGCTGGTCGATCTCGGTCTACCGCCCATGCCCCACCGGCCCGACGAGGGCTTCCAGCTGATCAGCGACTTGCTCGCACATTCTCCGACCATGAAGATCCTGGTGCTATCGGGCCAGAACGACGCCGCCAACGCGAGGCACGCGCGCACGCTCGGCGCGGCCGAGTTCGTCGCCAAGCCCTGTGATCCGGAGAATCTCAAGAAGATCCTGCTTCACGCCCTTCAGTTTCGCGCGGCCGAAATTTCGGGGGAAGGGATCGCCGAGACCGACCCCCTGGTCGGCAAGAGCCCCGCGCTGCAGAAACTGAAGAGTCAAATCAGCCAATACGCCGACTCGCCCTTTCCGGCGCTCATCGAGGGCGAGTCCGGGACCGGCAAGGAAGTGGTGGCGAACCTTCTTCATCGCCTTTCCTGGAGGCGCGTGAAGCCCTGGTTTGCTCTCAATTGCGCGGCGATCGCGCCCACCCTGGTCGAGCCCACGCTGTTCGGCTATACCAAGGGCGCATTCACCGGCGCGACGCAAAACAAATCAGGCTATTTCGAAGATGCGAGCGACGGAACGCTGTTTCTGGATGAGATCGGCGAGCTGCCCCTGGAGCTGCAAGCCAAGCTCCTGCGCGTGCTCGAGAACGGCGAGTTCCAGCGCGTCGGCGAGACGCAGCAGCGTTTCTCCCGTTCCCGGGTGATTGCCGCCACCAATCGCGACCTGCGCCAGGAAGTCAGGAAGGGGAACTTCCGCGCCGACCTGTATCACCGGCTGTCGGTGTTCACGATCGAGGTGCCGTCGCTGCGCGAGATGGACGACGACCGCACGCTGCTGCTCGAGCACTACCGCAAATTCTACGCGAAGCAAGCGAAGCTCGCGCCGTTCGCGCTGGACGACTCGGCGCAAAAGGCCTGGCGCGACTATCACTTTCCAGGCAACGTGCGCGAGCTGCGCAACGTCGTCATCCGACTGACCACCAAGTACGCTGGGCAGAAACTGTCCCTTGCGGAACTCGAGCCCGAATTCGATTTGGAAGCGCAGGCCGACGGGGGACCGGGATTGCCCTCTGATCCGGGAACGCTCATCGAGCAGGCGCAGCGCCATCTGCAGCGCGAGCGCAGCTTCAATCTCGACCAGATGCTCAGGGCCTGGGAACAGGGGTACATCGAGGCCGCGATGAAGCTCACCCGAGGCAACGTCAGTCAGGCGGCCAAGATGCTCGGCATCAACCGCACGACGTTGTACTCCCGCATGGAATCGGCGCAAAAGCAGCAATAGGGCTGGCGGCCCGCGCCGGGAGGGGATTCGATGTATCTAGACCACTTCGGTTTGAAAGAGTCGCCCTTTCGCATCACCCCCGACACCGATTTCTTCTTTCAGGGCGCCAACCGCGGGGCGACCCTCGAAGCCCTGCTCTACGCCATTACCCACGACGAGGGCATCGTCAAGGTCTCCGGCGAGGTCGGCAGCGGCAAGACGATGTTGTGTCGCGTACTGATGGAGCGGCTTCCCGCCACGGTCGAAACCATCTATCTCGCCAATCCGTCGCTATCGCGCGACGAAATCCTGTTCGCAATCGGCGACGAGCTGAAGCTCCAACTGGAAAAAGGACAAACGACACGCATTCTTCGGCTATTGCAGGAGCATCTCATCCGGCTCTTCGGCGAGGGCCGCAGGGTGGTGGTTCTGATCGACGAAGCCCATGCGATGCCCGACGAGACGCTCGAGGAGATCCGGCTGTTGTCGAATCTCGAATCGAACCGCCACAAGCTGCTGCAGATCGTGCTCTTCGGGCAGTCTGAGCTCGATGAGCACCTCGACACGGCAGGCATGCGGCAGCTGAGGGAGCGCATCACGCAAAGCTTTCACCTGGAGCCCCTGGTGCGCAGCGACATCGAGAACTACATCGACTTTCGCATGCGCGCCGCGGGCTATCGTGGTCCCAAGGTTTTCAATCCGAGAGCGATCAAGCTCATCGCAAGCGCCTCACAGGGTCTCACGCGCCGCGTCAACATTCTTTCGGACAAGGCCCTGCTTGCGGCCTACGCAGCCGGCACCCATGCCGTCACCCAGGCTGAGGCCAAAAGGGCCGTGCGCGACACCGAGTTCTCTCGAACGCGGACCGGCATGCAAAGAATCTGGATCGCCGCGACTGCGCTCGCCGCAGGCCTTGCCCTCGGATGGGGAACCCACATGCTCCTTTCGCCCAGTCGGCCGGACATTGCGTCCGGCCCCCCGCCCGCCGCTGCGCGCATCGCGGCTGAAACGCCCGTCCGGTCCGCGAAAGCGGCGATGCCCCTTGTTTCGGCCCTGTCCCCGTCCGCGAGCGCGGATGCGTCGGCGCTCCAACGAAGCGCGGAAACCTCGACGCTCGCGCAGCCGCGGCCTCCGGCGCGGGGGGAGCTCGCCCGAGGACGCTTCGCCGCAACCCAGGAATGGCTCAGGAGCGCGCCCGGGGATCACTACGCAATCCAGTTGGCCATTGTCAATTCAAAAGAACTAGGGCAACTGGAAGACTTCTTGCTTCGAATATCCAAGGTCCTGCCGGTTGGCGAGCTATTCGTCTACAGCGTGAAGATCAACGGCCAGCAGCACTACCGTGTCGCCTACGGATCCTACGCGAGCCGTGATCAAGCGCTGGCCGCCATAAGAGGACTGCCGTCGCTGATTTCCGCGTACCATCCGTACTATCGGAGCGTGGAGAGAATGCGCAGCCAGAATCGCCAATGACAATCGCCGCGGTTTGTGCCGCCGCCGAAGCCCCAATGAGAAGCGCGCAGGGGTTCTTTTGGTTTGTTAAATCAGTTTGTTACGTGGTACTCTTCTACTTCTCCGGAAAAATGTTCCGGGTCGGGGCAGAAAAGGAATCGGAGGCCACCTTGCGACGCATTTCGCTGGCCGGTGTTTTATTCGCGCTCGGGGCGTGCGCCCACGCGCCGATTCAGCCATCGGACACGCACCTTCGCGCCGAGGGGCCGGCGCCTTCCGGAACCGTGCCCGCTCCCATACAAATCTCGACGATTCTGCCCAAACCCAAGCCTACGCAGCGACCCGAGACTTACACCGTGGTGGTCAACGGGGTCAGGGTGCAGGAGCTCCTGTTCGCCCTTGCCCGCGACGCCAAGCTGAACATAGACGTTCACCCGGGAATCACCGGGGCGGTCACGCTCAACGCGATCGAGCAGACTTTGCCACAGCTCCTGTCGCGTATTTCCAAGCAGGTCGACATGCGCTGGGAATTGGACGGCCCGAATTTGATCGTCATGCCGGATTCCCCGTATCTGCACACTTACCGGATCGACTACGTCAACATGGAGCGCACCTCCACCGGTACTGTCGGCGTCTCCTCGCAAATCGGCACCGGCGGCGGGACCGCGGGAGGGGGAGGGGCCGCAGGGGGGGCGGGCGGCGGCAACAGCTCCAGCACGACGGTACTCAATACTTCCAGCAACAAGTTCTGGGCAACGCTGGAAAAGAACATCAAGGACATCCTGCACGAGACCGACAAGGTCTTGCCCACCGGCGCCCCCCAGCCGACCCTTGTTCAGGCGCTAACGGGCGCGCCCGGAGCCGCTCCCCCTGCGCCGACCGCGCCCAACGCCAGCTTCCGGGAGGCGGCAGCGGTGATGATCAATGCCGAGGCGGGCCTCGTCATCGTCCGCGCGACCTCGCGGCAACATGAAAAAATCCAGGAATTTCTCGACCTGGTACTGGCGAACGCAAAACGCCAAGTGCTGATCGAGGCGACGATCGCCGAAGTACAGCTGAACAACCAGTATCAACAGGGCATCGATTGGTCGGCACTGCGCACGCGAGGGCTCACAGCTGTCTCGGGCAACCAAATTTCCTCGGGGAACGTTTCGACGACCCCTCAATTTCCGCTCGGCATCAACGTGACAGCTCCATCGAGCCTTCCGAGCGCCTCCGCAATCCCGAATCTTCTCACGCTCGCCATCTCGAGAGGAACGAACATCGCCGGCGTCCTCCAGTTGCTTGAATCCTTCGGTACGGTACGCGTGCTCTCGAGTCCGAAACTCTCGGTCCTCAACAACCAAACGGCGCTGCTTCGGGTCGTCGACAACATCGTTTACTTCACTGTATCGGTGACTATTGCGCCCGGGAACCTCAATTCAAATTCCGTCACGGCCACCAATACCACACCGGTTACCGTACCCGTGGGGTTCGTCATGAACGTGACCCCGCAAATCAGTGACAACGATACGATCCTGTTGAACGTCAAGCCGACGACTACGCGCCTCGTCAAGTTCGTGAACGATCCGAACCCCGACTTGGCGAAAGCCGGGGTAGTCAACCTAGTGCCGCAGCTGCGCATGCGGGAGATGGAGTCGTTGATCAAGGTCAACAGCGGCCAGATCGCCGTGCTGGGCGGATTGATCGAGGACTCGGTCAACGACATCGAGGACACGATTCCGATCATCAACTCCATTCCGTTCATAGGCTCGCTCTTCAGCTCGCGCAACCGCAACAACACCAAGACCGAGCTCGTCGTCTTCCTGCGCCCCATCGTGGTCAAGGATGCGAGCATCGACGGCGACTTCCGCTCGTTCCGGACCATGATTCCGGGTGAGGACTTCATTTCGCGGCCCAACGCCGGCAAGTCGGGGTTGCCCGAATTCTCAAGATGAGCCTACTCCTCGAAGCGCTGAAAAAAGCCGAGCTCGCCAAGCAGGTCGCCAAGGCGGAGGCGCCCTCTCCGGAGCCCAAGCCCGTGATGACCCGGGAGAAGCTGCCCGACATCTCGCAGCCGCTGGAGATCCTCACCGACGATTTGCCCTCCTCGGAAACGAAGGCCGCAGAAACGGCCGCGGCAAGACCCGAGTTTTCGCTGCAGGAAGAGGAGGCGTTCGAGCCTGCGGCGCAGCCGATCCCTTCGGCGAGCGAGTTCGCGCGCACGGCCGATCGCGCTCAAGCCCAACAGCTTTTTCAGGTGAAGGAGATGGACTACAACCCGAATCGGCCGTTTTATCTCACTCTGGGCGCGCTTGTCCTGGTCGGATTGAGCTACGGTGGCTATGTATGGTGGCAAATGCGCCCGAGGTACAGTGTCCCCCCGGAAATGCAAGCCCGCCCGGTGGCAACGCCCGCTCCGCCAGCGGTGGCGTCCGCCCCGGCCGCGATACCTTCCCAGCCCGACGCAGCGCCCCCTCCGCCAGCGCCGCAGGCCGCCGTGCCTGCGCCAGCGCGCACCGCAGTTCCGGGAATCCCTCCGATACAGCCGGTGCGTCCGAGGCCCCAACAGGCCTCGGGAGCGTTTGCCTCGGGGTCTTCGGCGCTGCGGCCCGAATCCTCCTCGACCGCGTCCGCGTCGCTAAGGACAGGTGAGGCGCTCACGCCGATCGCGATCAATGCCCCCACGCTCGCCGTCGATCCGCTGGTCGAGCAGGCCTACCAAGCGTTCCTGAGGAACGACCTCGCCGCCGCCCGCGACGGATATCAGCGCGCCCTCGCGCGCGAGCCGACCAACCGCGACGCGCTGCTCGGCCTCGCGGCCATCGACGTGCGCGTCGGGCAGCTCAACTCGGCCGAAGCGCGTTACCTCAGGCTGCTCGAGATCGACCCGCGCGACAGCCACGCAGTGGCGAGCCTCATCTCGCTGCGCGGCCAGCTCGACCCGGTGGCTTCGGAGAGCCGCTTGAAGAGCCTCATCGCGAACCAGCCCGAGACCGCACTTCTGCACTTCTCGCTCGGCAACCAGTATGCGCAGCAGTCCCGCTGGAGCGAAGCGCAGGCGGCGTACTTCAAAGCCCACTCGGTCGATCCGGAAAATGCCGACTACGCCTTCAATCTCGCCGTCAGTCTCGATCAGCTGCACCAGGGAAAGCTGGCGCTCGAGTTTTACCAGCGCGCCCTTGCCCTGACTGACAAGCGCGCGGCGAGCTTCAACCCCGCCAACGCGCGCCTGCGCGTGCAGGAGCTGAGCAAATAGCCCGCTCGATGAATTCCCCGCGCCTCAGCGCCCAAGCGGTCTCCCCGCAGGCCAAGCGCCATATCGGGCAGATCTTGATCTCGCAGGGGATCCTCACCGAAGATCAGCTGCGAATCGCGCTGCTCGAGCAGCTCAAGACCCATCAACCCGTCGGAAAGCTCCTCGTAAATCTGGGCTTCGTGTCCGAGGCGACGCTTCGCGACGCCTTGTCCGAAAAGCTCGGCCTGCAAAGCGTGGACCTCACCCAGATCGTCGTCGACTCGATGGCGCTGAAGCTCGTGCCGCGCGAATTCTCCAAGCGACACACCGTCTTCCCGGTCGCGCTCGACCGCGAGGCGCGCAAGCTCATCATCGCGATTGCCGACACGAACAACATCGTGGCGCTCGACCAGGTGCGGGCGCAGCTGCGCGGGGAGTTCGCGTTGGAGATGCGGCTCGCGGGCGAGGGCGAGATCGGCCGGGCTATCGACCAGTACTACGGCCACGATTTCTCGATCGACGGCATCTTGCACGAGATCGAAACCGGCGAGATCGATTACCAGAGCCTGCAGGCGTCCGGCGACGCCTATTCGCAACCGGTCGTGCGCCTCATCTCTGCGCTTCTCGCGGACGCCGTCGAGCGAGGCGCCTCCGATATTCACTTCGAGCCGGAGCAGAGTTTCCTGCGCATCCGCTATCGCATCGATGGAGTGCTGCGCCAGATAAGGTCCCTCCACAAGACGTATTGGCCGGCGATGGCCGTTCGCATCAAGGTAATGTCGAAGATGAACATCGCCGAAACACGCGCCCCCCAGGACGGACGCATCTCGCTGATGCTCACGGGCCGTGCGGTCGATTTCCGCGTCTCGTCGCAAGCGACCACGCACGGCGAGAACATCGTGCTGCGCATTCTCGACCGGCAGAAAGGGATCGTTCCGCTCGACGGCCTGGGGCTCGAAGCGGCCCAGCTTCAGCTTCTCAAGAAAATGATCGCGCGGCCCGAAGGCATCATCCTGGTCACCGGCCCCACCGGCAGCGGCAAGACGACGACGCTCTACTCGGTGCTCAATCACATCAACAACGACGGCCTCAACATCATGACGCTGGAGGATCCGGTCGAGTATCCCATGACCCTGATCCGGCAGACCTCGATCAACGAGGCCGCCAAGATGGATTTCGGCAACGGCATCCGTTCGCTCATGCGGCAGGACCCCGATGTGATCCTGGTCGGCGAGATTCGCGACGAGGACACGGCCACCATGGCGTTCCGCGCGGCGATGACCGGACACCAGGTCTATTCGACCCTTCACACCAACTCGGCGGCCGGCGCGATTCCCCGGCTTCTCGACATCGGCATCGTCCCGGACGTCCTCGCCGGCAACATCATCGGGATCGTCGCGCAGCGCCTGGTGCGCGAATTGTGCAAGCATTGCAAGCAGGCTCATCAGGCGAGCGCAGGCGAGTGTAGCCTGGTGGGAGCGCAGGCCGATCGTCCGCCGACCCTGCATCGCGCCGTCGGCTGTGACCAATGCGACTATCAGGGGTATCGGGGTCGCATGGCCATCATCGAGATCCTGAAGATGGACGGCGAGCTCGACGAGCTGATCGCGCACCGTGCCACCGGCCGGGAATTGCAGAAATCAGCCTTGGCGAGGGGCTTTCGCACGCTGGCCGACGACGGCGTTCGCCGGGTCCTCGACGGCTCGACCGCGCTCGACGAGCTGATGCGCGTGGTCGACCTCACCGACCGGATGTAAGCTCGGGCCCGCACAGGCCCGGCGGAATCAAACATGGCACTCTTCGCCTACAAGGCCGTAGATACCCGGGGAAAGACGATGCTCGGCCAGATCGAAGCGATCAATCTGGTCGATCTCGAGCTGCGCCTGAAGCGCATGGGGCTCGACCTGGTCCGGGGCGGGCCGACCCGTTACGGCGGGAGCATTCTTCGCTCGGGCGAAATCAAGCGCGCCGAGCTCATCAACTTCTGCTTCCACATGGAGCAGCTCATCGCGGCCGGGGTGCCGCTCGTCGAATCGCTGATCGACCTGCGCGACAGCATCGAAAACGCCCGATTTCGCGAGGTAATGTCGGGGGTCATCGAGAGTATCCAGGGCGGCCTGCGGCTGTCGCAGGGGCTCGCTCAGTATCCGCAAATTTTCAACCCGGTCTTTACGAGCCTGGTCCGCGCCGGTGAGGACACGGGTAAGCTCGCGGAGGTGCTGAAAAGCCTCGTCGAGAACCTGAAATGGGAAGACGAGCTGGCCGAGCACATGAAGAAGCTCGTCCTCTACCCGGCGTTCGTCGGTTCGATCGTGATCCTGGTGACTTTCTTCCTGATGATCTACCTCGTGCCGCAGATGGTCGCCTTCATCAAGAACATGGGACAGCAGATCCCTCTGCAGACGCGCGTCCTGATCGAGGTCTCGGCGTTTTTCGTAGGCTACTGGTGGGCTCTCCTGGCTGTCCCCGCGATCCTGTTCGTCGGCGTCAAGCTGGCGGCCCGGGCGAACCCCTTGGTGCGTTACCAGCTCGACCGCTTCAAGCTTGCTCTCCCGGTGGCGGGCGAGATCCTGCGAAAGATCATCCTGTCGCGCTTCGCCAGCATATTCGCTCTCATGTACTCCTCGGGAATCACCATCCTCGACGCGATCCGCAATTCGGAGGAAATCACTGGCAACATGGTCATCCAGGAGGGCCTGAGACTCGCGGGACAGCAGATCAGCGAGGGCAAGAACGTCACCGCGGCGTTCCAGGAGGTGGGGCTTTTTCCGCCGCTCGTCGTGAGAATGCTCCGGGTGGGCGAGTCGACCGGCGGGCTCGACAAGGCGCTGCTCAATGTGTCCTATTTCTACAACCGCGAAGTGCGCGAATCGATCGGCAAGATCCAGGTGATCATCGAACCGGCTCTGACGGTGGTCCTCGGCGTCATTCTCGGCTGGGTGATGCTCTCCGTTCTCGGGCCGATTTACGACGTCATCAGCAAGATCAAGATCTAGAGCCGTGCCGAGCAAACGTCTCTGTTACTTCACTTCCCAGAGAGTCACCGCCTATCTATGGGCGAAGGGCGAGCTGCACAGGGAAGGCGTTTTCGACATGAACGAGAAAGGCGTCGCCGAATTCTCCCGATACGCGGCGGGCGCCCCGGGAAGCCTTTTCTACCTGCTCGCCGACATGGTCGAGGAAGACTTCTTCCAGGAGAACATCCCTTACGTGCGCGGCGCGGACCGGCGCGCATTGCTTGCGCGCAAGCTCGCCCAGCGCTACCGCGACACGTCGCTCGCCCTCCCGATTTCGCTCGGATCGGAAACCCACGCGGGCCGGCGCGAAGAACGGATTCTCTACATGTCGTTTACCAATACGCAGCTGTTCCAGCCCTGGCTCGAGGCCTTGCGCGCGAACGATGCCTGCGTGGTCGGCGTATTCTCCGTAGCGCTCGTCGCGGCTCAGACGGGGAAGCGTCTCGGTTTCAAGGGCAGGCGATACCTGATGGTGAGCCGGCAGCAGGGCGGACTGCGGCAGAGCTACATCGAAAACGGCCGAATCCGCTTCTCGCGCCTCGGCCGCGTGGACTTCTCCGATCCCCGCGTGATCGCCCAGGATTGCGCCGCCGAGTCGCTGCGGATCCAGCAGTATCTCGTCAACAGCCGTATCCTGCCGCGCGAGGCGCCTGCGCTCGACGTGCTGGTGCTTGCGCCGAGCGAGCACAAGGCGCTCTACGACGCGGCCTGCGTCAATTCCGCCCGGCTGCAGTTCCATGTTCACGACCTCGACAAGGTCGCCAGCAGCCTGGGCCTCAAATCGGCGCCCGCCGAGACGCTCGCCGAGGGATTGTTTCTCCACGTGCTCGCCGCGTACCCGCCCCGCGAGCAGTATGCCGACGAGCGCCTGCGGCGCTTCTATCATTTGTGGCGCGCGCGCGTGGCCCTGCTTGGCACCGGGGCAGCGGTGCTCGCCTTTTGCCTGCTCGTTTCGGCGGTGAGACTTCTTGATATTCTTCAGATGAACGAGCAGGCTCAGAATGACCGTGTGCAGGAAGCCCGCGCGTCCGAGGAATACGCTCGATTGCAGAAGCGATTCCCCAAGACGCCGATCTCGAGCGAGACCCTGAAAGTCGTCGTCAAGAACTACCGGGCCCTCCTGCGGCAGAGCGGTTCGCCCGGCAGGATGTTCGTCGAGATCAGTGAAGCGGTCGCGGCCCTGCCCCAGATCGAGATCGACAGAATCGACTGGGAGTTCGGGACCGGAGCAAAATC
>Ga0184605_10000632_pt1 | contig 10616 bp, 3 predicted proteins | sample PLM0_30_coex_FD_132995 | JGI IMG/M metagenome (GOLD analysis project Ga0184605, IMG submission 132995) | Groundwater sediment microbial communities from an aquifer in East River, Colorado, USA - PLM0_30_coex | ecosystem: Environmental > Terrestrial > Soil > Riparian zone | place: USA: East... | reverse complement strand
TAACAGTTTGCATTACATCTGATGAAACACCCCTGGCCGGCGGCTTACCGCCGAATGCACATCACCGGGTTTTGAGTTAACATAGCCACCGTTCTTTTGTAGTGAAAACCGATGATTTAAGGGCCTTTTTCCCGGCTGTCCGTTACCTGAACCCGGAATTCCAAACACTGAAACCGCAAAGTGTTATGCAGTTTTCTTCCATTGAAGACGCCATTGTTGAGATACGCGACGGGCGCATGGTGATCATCGTCGATGACGAGGATCGCGAAAACGAAGGCGACCTCGTTTGCGCTGCTGAAAAGGCCACGCCGGAAATCGTGAACTTCATGGCGCGACACGCGCGCGGGTTGATCTGCCTGCCGCTAACTGAAGAGCGCTGCGACGAACTGCACCTGACTACACAGGTCGCAGACAACACTTCATACCTAGGTACTGCTTTCACCGTTTCCATCGACGCGCGCAAAGGAGTAACTACCGGCATCTCTGCTGCGGATAGGGCTACTACGATTCAGGCTGCTGTCGATCTGCAGACACGACCCCAGGATTTGGCGCGACCTGGTCACGTGTTTCCGCTGCGCGCAAAGAAAGGCGGTGTGCTGGTTCGGCCGGGACAAACGGAAGCCAGCGTTGACATCGCGCGTCTGGCCGGACTCTATCCCGCCGGCGTTATCTGCGAAATCATGAATGAAGACGGCACCATGTCGCGGCTGCCGGAGCTCACAGATTTTGCCGCGCGCCATCATCTGAAAATGATCACGGTTGCCAATCTGGTGCGTTATCGCATCAGCAAAGAGACACTCGTCAAACGAGCCGTTGAAACAGAGCTGCCCACAGTCTATGGCCGTTTCAAAGCAATCGCTTTCGAAAATGTCATCAATGGCGACGTGCACCTGGCAATGGTGATGGGAAACGTCAGGACCGACGAGCCCGTCCTTGTCCGCGTGCACACGGAAAATGTTACCTGCGACATGTTTGGTTCACTGATCGACGATACGGGTTTTCAGTTGCATGCGGCGCTCGAGAAAATTGCCGCTGCCGGGCGTGGTGTAGTCCTTTATTTGCGGCAACGTGAACACAGCCTGGACCTTGTAAATCAATTGCGCACTTACGCGGTCATGCAGAAAAGCAACGTCGGCAAGCGCGAGGCGAGTTTGGAAACCGGTTATGGCGCCGATCGAGATTATGGTGTGGGCGCGCAAATACTTCATGACCTGGGTCTGCGTCGTATACAATTGCTGACGAATCATCCCCCAAAAGTAGCAGCACTGGAAGGTTTTGCGCTGGAAGTTGTTGGCAACATTCCCCTGGGCCAACCGGCGCATCTCAAAGACTCGGCTGGCGAGCAAAAACAACCATTGGAGAACAATGAGCAACGCGTCTGAGGCTGCTCGTCATCTGTGACTGTGGGCTTCAGTCTCTGGGAACTTTCTTTGCTGCGGACAACTTCTTTTTAGCTTTTCGGGATTCCCTCTCCCATTTGTAGTACTTTCAGGCCACAATAGCGGCTGCCTATGAGTGTAGACGATCGCGATAAGAATCCTGACGGAGATTCGTCTCGGCTTCCGAGCGATAAAGAGTCTATTAAGGACGCGCTTCAGTCAGAGACTGACGAGCCATTACCGCCTGCCGCGGAAGCGATTGCCAACCGCGATGCGAAGAGCCCTCAACCAGTAACTCCACAAGGCCGGCGCCGGCGTTTTCTCAATCGACGTAATCTGGTGATTGCCACGATCGCCGCAGTCGTCGGCGTGGTTGCGCTCATTCTGATTATCTTAATCGTCTACCGGCTCGGCTATGTCGATCGTTACGTCGCGGGGCAAATCAAAGACACGTTCGCCAAGTATGGAATCCGCGCGGAGATCAAGGATTTTCATACAACCTTTCCGCCGCAAACTGTCGAGATGCTGGGTGTCGAGCTTTACGATCAACAAACAGGAGAAAAGCTGGGCAAGATTGATCGCGTGCTGGCGACTATTCGAATCCAGGATCTTTATGCATTGAACCTCCAACGCAATATCACCCTAAAGGATCTAAAAATTGAAGGACTCGAAGCGTGGGTCACTTTCGACGAACAAGGCCGCTCCAATTTCCGCAACATCCATATTCCGCCGCCCGATATAAACCGGCGCATCCTGTTTGCGTATACCGCTGCAAATATCGAAGTCAAAAGCGGAGTCATCCACTACGGAGATGCGCGACATGAGATCTCCGGCGAAGCGCGAAATCTGAAAGCCCTAATTCTGCCGAAAGACCCAAACGTCCCACCTGAAATCGGGCTGCATGCGGTGACAATGTCCGTCTCGAATTCCACCTTCACCTATGACAGCCGCCCGATTAACAACATCGACATCGAGGCGCAACTTCGAATGAACGAAACGCGCGCGGAGATTCAGGAACTGGTACTGCGCTCGCCTGTAGCTGAAGCGCACTTGAGTGGAACGATGGACGACTGGCGCGCGCTGAATTACCAGATGAATATTACGTCGAATGTCGATCTCACGCAGCTTTCCGACCTGCTTCAGTCTGGTACCACTTTGCGCGGCACGGGCAATTTTGCGGGCGTGGTTTCCGGCCGCGGAGATCAATATAAAGTTGAAGGCAGCATTCAGTCAGACTCGCTGGCGGCCGACGGTGTGCGCTTGCAGGGATTGAACTTTACGGCCAACGGCACCGGCCAGGGCAAGAGTTACAACATCAACGGTCGCGCCGTCGCGTCGCTGCTCAGCGCCGGCGAGTTTCAACTGAACAACGTGCAGTTGGTTGGCGGCGTGATGGGCACCGGCTCGGATTTTCGCTGGCTCGGCGAGCTGCGAGCGGCTGCGGAACGAAGTTACGGCACGACGATCACCGGCTTGATTCTGCAGGATGCGCGCGCCGAAATGAACGATGGCGTGCTGACCGCATCGTCGCGACAGTTTATTGCCAACAGTCTTGCGTCATCCAGCGCCAGGGCCAACGGAATCACTGCTTCCGATCTGCGCTTGCGCAGTGAAAACAATGTGACTACGGCAACCGTAGCCAGGGTAAAGGCAGGATCGATCACTGCGTCTGGCTCAAAGGTCAACGGAGTGAATGCAAACAACGTGGACATCGTTAGCCGCGATGGCGTGACCAGCGTCGTTGTTAAAGATGTACAGGTGGGAAACACCAGTGCGGCTGGGGCAGAAATAGGCAGCATCAACATTGCGGGTGCACGGCTCTCGATTCGCGGTGGACGAATCGAAGGCTCAACCGCCGACATTAATGCCGGCACTGTGACCCTTGCCGATGGTCAGGTTGAAAATGTAAGACTGGCGAAACCCGTTTTTGTGGTTGAACCATCAGGCCGTTATCGAGCCAGCGCCGACTTGAGCATCGGAGGCGGCGTGCTGGGCCAGATGAATATGGGCCAGGCGACTGCGAAACTGGTAGCAACCAGCAGTGAAATTCAACTCAACAACTTCACCGCCGATATTTTTCAGGGCCACGCGAATGGAAACGCGCGCATCGCAATCGCGAAAGGCGCATCATCGCATATCGCTGCGACTTTTTCGGACGTTGAGGTTTCTGGTCCCTTCACCGCCTTTGCCGGCGCTGCGGTACCGCTGGCTGGGAAGGCGACGGGTCAGGTTGATCTGACTTTTCCCGGCACCGACTTCAAACAGGCCACCGGAACACTGTCGACCAGGTTCACTGCGGATAGCGTTGCAACGGACAGCGGGCGCGTACCGCTTTCCGGCGTCGTAGCGCTGCGCGCCAATCGCGGTTTGTTTCAAATCGATCAAGTCGATTTGCAAACAACTGCAAGCAAACTGAAGGCGACCGGACAGTTTTCCTTTAGCGGTGATTCAAATCTTAACGTCGATCTGAATTCAACTGACGCGGCGGAGTTACAGGCGGTTTTGATTTCTTCAGGATTGCTGCCGGAAGTTGAAGAACAGATGCACAGTTATGGCGTCGATCTCGCCGGCCAGTTAACGTTCAACGGAACTGTGAAGGGACGACTAAGTTCGCCGGATCTCGATGGTCAAATTGCGCTCGGCTCGCTGTTGATTAACGGAAATGATTTAGGTTCATTGTCGGCAGCGCTGCGCATGACCGCCGCGGAGCTGCGGATTGACAACGGCCGCCTAACTGAGCGCGACGGCGGCGGCATGCAATTTAAACTCGACGCTCCACGCAGCGGCGAAAACAACACCACTTTTGCAGCGACGCTCGATCGGATGAATGGCGGCAATCTGCTGGCCCTGTTGCCAACGGGGGGTGGGGCTCACGGCGGTTTGCCGGTTTCCAAGTCGCTGATGACAGACACGCAGTCTGATGTTTCCGGCCAGATCACAATAACCGGTATACCCAATGCCATGAGTGGAAGCGCCGATTTGCGTTTTGGTCAAGGCCGTCTTGCCGGCGAGCCGCTCGAAGCAATGGTGGCGCGTGCGACTTTCAGTGGCTCAAAAGTAACGATCGAAAACATCGATGCGCGACTAACTGCCGGACACATTGTTGCCAATGGCAGTTATGACACGACGACTAGAGCCTTTGATTTACAAGGTCGCGCTGAAGGCGTGCAGTTGACGCGGCTGCTGGCACTGACGAATCGGCCCGGCCTGGAAAATGTTACCGGCACCGCCGACTTTAGCGCCCACGTTATTGGCAACCTAACGGAGTCGGATTTTTCTGCGTACCAAATTACTTTCGACGGCGTCGGCAAAGACGTTGTCGTCAATGGCCGCCCGGCAGGCACCCTCGCGCTGGTAGGCAGAACCGAGAACAAACAGCTCAACATCACGCTTACCACCGGATTGTTTGGTCCATCCCAGGTAATTGCGGCGCAGGTCAACCTGGGCAGCGAAAAACTCGCGGCGAATATTGAGACGACGTTCAACGATGCTGACCTCACCGGTTTACTGAAAATGGTTTTGCCGCAGACGGAGGTCAAACTCACCGGGCGCGCGACCGGCACCCTCAAGGCCAGCGGCAACCTGCTCGATGAAGATGGATATTTTTCAAAAGCCGGCCTGCACGGCACGCTAAATCTTTCCGAGTTAAATTTCCGCGTGGAAGACGTGCAACTTAACGCGACTTCACCTTTGCTTGTGCAATTTTCACCCGGCGAAGTGACTTTTGAAAAAACCCAGTTCACTGGACCAGGCACGAATGTCACGCTGGGTGGAACCCTGGCGGTCGGACCCGGCGGCCGACAAAGCATGACGGTTAATGGCCAGCTCAACTTGAGAGCTTTGAATGGCCTGTCGCCCGACTTCTTTTCTTCTGGCTCAGCAGATGTCGCCGTTCGCGTTACCGGAAGTTACGAAAGCCCGCGACTAAACGGCACTGCTTCTGTCAGTGGCGGTTCTATCTCGTTGCTGCTGGGAAACGAACGATGGACCATCTCCAATTTGAAGTCGTTGGTAAGGTTTTCGTCCAATCAGGCTCAGATTGATTCGCTGACGGGCACTATGGGAGGCGGTCGCGTCATCATCACCGGCGGTGCGCTGCTCGAAGGGCTTTCAGTTTCTCGTTTCTTATTCAATATTCACGGCGACGAAGTTACCGTCCCGTTTCCTGAAAACTTCCGCACTACTGCCGATCTCGATCTTGAAATTAGAGGATCGGCGCGCGAACAACTTATTGGCGGCGTAGTTAATGTACGACGCACTGAATATACGCAGGATATTGAACTGGCAGATCTAATAAATTTCCGCCGCGAAGAGTCGATCGAAGAAGGTGGCGAACTCGAGATCACGCGCGCGGCTTTGTTCAGTGATCTGCGCGTAGAAGGTCGCAACGCGCTGGTGGTCCATAACAATCTGGCGGATCTGACCGGTTCCGTGTCGTTGCAAGTTAATGGCCCGGTTAAGGACCCCGTTATTTCGGGGAGAATCACTGCCACTAGCGGCACCTTGAATTTCCGCAACGATCGCTACGAGATCACGCGAGCGTTGATGGATTTACCGCCGCAGCGCGGTGCTGATCCCATTATCAATATTCAGGGTGAGTCGCAAATTCGCGGCTATCGCGTAACCGTGGGTCTCACCGGGCCGCTGTCCCAACCGCAGGCCATCGTTAGCTCCGAACCGGCGTTGCCCCAAGCGGATGTCGTCTCACTGATTACTACCGGTCAGCTTTCCAGCGGCGATACCAGCACCTCCATACTTTCGCAATCGGGCTTGGGAACGGCGACGAGTCTGTTGACTGACGCGCTAATCAATGCCCCCGCGCAACGCGCAACCAGTCGCATTTTTGGCTTGAGCCGATTCGAGATTAATCCGGTGATCGGCAGCAGCGGCTCGACTCCGGCTGCGCGCCTGACGGTAGGAAAGAGAATCAACAAAGACCTGTCGGTGACCTATTCGACGAACGTTACCTCCGATCCCAATCAGATATTAGCCGTCGAATATCGCGTCTCGGACCGTCTGTTTTTCATTGCGCAGTATGAACAAGCGTCTACACGAAAACTAACTGCGCGCAACAACAATTTTAGTTTTGAGATTCGATTCAGAAGACGGTTTTGAGGCGGAAGTCCCCCGCAGTAGGACTGCGTGGGTTGCAAGTTATGGGTGGGGCTGAAGCACGGATTTACAGTCAGCACGAGACAGGAGAGCTAAGGCGTCAAGCTGCCTTTGGAAAATCTATGCTGTCCAGCCTGCGGCTAGTATTTCTGACGGTCCTGCTGAGCAGCGCGGTTGGGATCGCGCAAGCCGCGACGCGTCTGGACGAATACGAAGGCCGCACGATCACGTCAATTGAGATCACCTTCGAAGGCTCGCCTTCCGACCCGGCGGCTGAGGCAGAATTCCTTTCAATCATCAAAATCCTTCCTAACACACAGTTTTCGGCTGTCGCTGTGCGCGATTCGCTGCAAGCGCTGTTTGACTCGGAGAGAGTCGCAAACGCGCGCGTGGAGGTCATTAACGTAGGAACTAACAATGGACCAATTCGCGTTCGTTTTCTGATCCAACGCCAGGTGCAGATTGGCGACGTGAAGTTTGAAATCGCAGCGACTGGTGGCGTGCCGATTACCCAGGACGAGTTGCGCGCGCGCTTGAATCTCAGCCAACCGGGCACGCGGCTTTCGAAACAGATTATTAGTCGCAACGCCGATGAGCTTCAGGTCTATTTGCGCGATCGTGGCTACTTCAACGCTTCGGTCGAATCTGCTGAGCAACTCGATGCTTCCGGCACGCGCGCGACTGTTACATATCGCATCGCGCCTGGCGAGCAGGCCACGGTCGCCGCTTTCAATATCGACATAACCGGTTTCGATGCCGCGGCGCTAAGGCCCACGCTGTCGTTGCAACCCGGCTCCGCTTTCACGCGTGAAGCGCTTGGCCAGGATGTGACGAAAATTCGCCAGGCAATAATCGATCAAGGAAACCTGGCGCCATTACTTGACGACGCTCATGTTGAACGCGACGCTGATAAAAACCAAATAACGATCAGCATAAAGGGGGCAGTGGGTCCCAAGGTCACCGTCCTGGTGCCGGATTTCCCGATGAGTGAGAAGACGGCGCGCGATCTGCTGCCGGTGAAGCGCGAAGGCAACATCGATCAGTCGGCTATCGTCGAAGGCGCGCGTCGCATCAGGAACAAACTTCAGGAACAGGGTTATTTCTTTACCGAAGTCACTCCAGTTTGTACGGTCACGCCGGCAGTTCCAGAGCTTGGCGTCAACGGCGCCGCCGACACCTGCGAAACATTAAATCCTGATTCACTAACCGACCACAGCGTTGAGATACGTTACGACATCGAACGCGGACGCCGTTTCAAACTCACCGACATTCGCATCACCGGCACCAACAAACTGAGTTACGAAGATGTCGCTGCGGATCTCCGAACGCAGAAGGCGAGCGCACTCGGCTTGATTCCATTTGTGGGATATGGTCGCGGCTATACCAGCCTGACGCTCTTAGAGCAAGATCGGCGTACCGTAGAAGCCTACATGCGCGATCTTGGGTATCGCCATGTATCAGTGAGCGTCCTTCAGGGTGTATCGATCAACGCGGACAACCTCATCATTACCTTCCAGGTGAATGAAGGCCCCCTGACCCGCATCGCGGGCGTCGAAGTTCGCGGCAACAAAATCTACACCGATCAGCGACTGCTGGACGAAATGAGAATAGTCACTGGCTCGCCTTACTCGCGCACGCAGGCCAGGGCAGACGGCGATCGCGTACTGGCGCTCTATGCGCGTGAAGGTTATGTCAACGTGCAGATGGAATATTCCATTGTCGAGCTGCCGGTGAAGGATGGCGACGAGCAGGTGCGGCTCGTTTATTCGATCACAAACGAAGGCGACAAGGTTTACGTCAACCGGATCATTGTTAACGGCGTAACGGGCGACGCCAAAACGCAACGCACCAAACGAGACGCCATTGCGCGCGTAATACCACTCGTGGAGGGCGATGTTCTGCGCGCCGATCTCATCGCTGAAAGCGAACGTGAACTGTATCTCACCGACGCATACAGGCAAGTGATCATTCGCACTGAACCAGCCGGTGAAACGGTGGCCGGATTCAAACGCCGCGACGTGATCATCGACGTGGAAGAGAAGAAGCCGCGGGTGATGGATTATGGTGGCGGCTTTTCGAGCGATACCGGCGCCCTCGGCCTTTTGGAAATCAGTAATGTGAACCTGATGAACAAACTGCGCCAGGGAGCAATACGGCTCAGGATAAGCAGCCAGCAACAGCGGCTGAGATTTGAATATCTCGATCCACGTTTCGCGCGCTACCGTACAAAGCAGTTTGCGCCGCTCGGCATCTCAGTTGAGTATCAGCGCGATGCGACCGTGACGCGCTTTTTCCGTTCCGCAATTGATCGCGGCACGATGGGCATTGTGCAGCGCCTCGACGCGAAGGGAAATCCGCTTGATGAGTTTGGCGTAAAGGTGAAGGAACCCACCATCAATCGTTTCACCGCAACGATAGAAACTCAGCGCGTGCTCAGTCTGAAAACACGTTCGATTGTGTTCGCTCGTTACAGCTACGAAGACGTGCGGCTGTTCAATCTTCAGAGCCTGCTGATCAAGCCCATCCTGCAACCCGATCGTGCGGTCCGTCTGTCCCGCTTTGGCGCCTCATTTGTGCGTGACACGCGCGAAAGATGCGAGCGGGGCCTGCTGGGCACCGTGCACAATCCGGATGAGGAAACAGGCGCGCCAGGCGAGATTTGCCGCTACAATCAGTTGGACGCCACCCGCGGCAGTTTCTTCAACGTTGACTATGCCATCGCTCTTAGACAACTCGGCGGTAATGTCTCCTTTGGTCGATTGCAAGCAACCTACCGGACTTATTACAAGGTCAACGCGTTTCGCGGCACTGTCTTTGCCGCAAATGCCACGCTGGGCCTGGCGAATCTTTTTAATCCGCGCGATCGCGATGGCAATGGCCAGATCGACGAAATTGATTTGACACTGCCGATCAGTGAAAGATTTTTCTCCGGTGGTTCTACTACATTGCGCGGATTCGGATTTGAGGAAGCCGGGCCACGCCAGGTCATACTCCCGCAAGGGCCGTTCCTCGATCAAAACAAGAAGCAAGTGTTTCTGAATCCGTTTACTGTGCCCGTCGGTGGCAACGCGCTGGCGATCGTCAATCTCGAAGCGCGTATACCAATTTCAAGAGCGTTGCAGGCAGTTCCTTTCTACGATGCGGGCAATGTTTTCCGTCGCATTGGCGATCTTTTCGGCAAGGATGACAAAACTGTCGTCCCGCCCGGCGATATAGTAGCGGCCATTAACGCCGCCAACTTGCGCGCGCATTGGGCCAACACAGTAGGCCTGGGATTCCGGATTCAAACTCCATTCGGCGGCGCGCTGGCCGTTGATTATGGATTTCTATTGAACCCGCCGCAGTTTCTTATTCCGCAGCGCGGGCCTAGTGGTCTGATGGACGACTTCACCGGCACGCCGGCGGTCTATCGTCTAAAGCGAACGCAGATTCATTTCAGGTTTACGCAGACGTTCTAAGGGAGTGAGCAGTAAGCGGTGAGCAGTGGGCAGTAAGAAGGGGCAGCAAGCAGTACTAAGGAGATGAAGGATTGATGAGGAAGAAATATACAACCAATAAAAAACCCGGGCGTCTGGGTAATGTCTTTCGACTGCTCACTGCTCACTGCTCACTGCTTTCTGCTTTGGTGCTGCTCACTGCTAACTGCGCACTGCTCACTGGCGAAGTGCATGCCCAGCAAGTAGTCGACAAAATGGTGGCCACAGTTAATGCGTCCGGCCAGACGCGCTGTCAGGTCTGCTTGATAACTTATTCCGATCTGCTGTGGCAGTTGGCATTGCAACCTGACACGGTGCTGGTTAATCCCTCCTCGGACGAATTGAATCGCGCGCTCAATTTGATAATCGATCAGCGGCTTATTCTTCAGGAAGCTGAAAAACTTCCTTCGATTGCGCCGACGTCCGACGAGATAGCAGCGGCGCGCGATGAACTGGCGAAAGCCTTTCCTTCGCAGGCGGAGTTTCAAGCGCGCTTGCAGAGCGTAGGCTTAACTGCGGATAAGCTGAATGAGATCGTCGAGCAACGCGTAAAGATCGAGAAGTATCTCGACTTTCGTTTTCGCAACTTCGTCGTGATCACGCAAAATGAAATCGCCGATTACTACAAAGATATTTATGTGCCGCGACT
>Ga0184605_10000630_pt1 | contig 10618 bp, 5 predicted proteins | sample PLM0_30_coex_FD_132995 | JGI IMG/M metagenome (GOLD analysis project Ga0184605, IMG submission 132995) | Groundwater sediment microbial communities from an aquifer in East River, Colorado, USA - PLM0_30_coex | ecosystem: Environmental > Terrestrial > Soil > Riparian zone | place: USA: East... | reverse complement strand
ATCATCGATAAGGATAAAACTTCAATTACCAAAGCGACTGTGCCTGTCGTTTATAGCGACGCACACGTCGCGGCAGGCTTGCAGGTCGGTTATGTCCCCAGCTTTGACCAGACGATCGAACGCTCGCTTGCGGCTCTCGGCGTGGCAGCCAAGGCGCTAACAACAGACGAGATCAAGAGCGCCGACCTCGCGACCTATAACACGATCATTATCGACAATCGCGGCTACGAAGCGCACCCCGAATTGGTAGCTGCAAATTCTCGTCTGCTCGATTTCGTTAACAATGGCGGTACGCTAATCGTTTTCTATCACAAGCCTAATGAGTGGAACCCCGACCCAAAAAGAAATCGGCCGCAGTTAGCGCCGTTTCCAATCCTGCTGGGCGACGAGCGCGTCACTGATGAAACCGCGCCAGTTAAGCTTCTGCACCCCGCGTCTCCGCTGCTTAACTTTCCCAACAAGATCAGGTTGAGTGACTTCGATAACTGGATTCAGGAGCGTGGTCTTTATTATCCGAAAGAATGGGACAAGCACTACGCCGCGTTGTTTTCCATGAACGACCCGGGGGAGAAGCCCTTAAGCGGCGGGGTGCTGGTCGCAAAATATGGCAAGGGAAACTACATCTACACGAGCATGGTGTGGTACCGGCAATTGCGCGCCGGCGTGCCGGGCGCCTATCGGATGTTTGCGAATATGATTAGCTACGGACGTAGGTAAATAGCTCGTAAGATCAAAAAACCATTTACCATTTCTCACTTGTCATTTCGGAAAGCCGCGAAAGCTAATTAAACAAAGTGCGTAAGAGGCAAGACGGGTCGTACCGTGAATCAAACTGAACTTCTGGAAAAGAAAAGTGCGGTTAAGAGTGTATCGCTCCTAACCGCAGCCAAATGACAAATGAGAAATGAGAAATGGAGAATTTTTTCGTTTTGCTGGCAGGTGCTAGGCTTCTTGCTCTAAGCTAGATTCGCCTTCCAGTTTCACGCGCGCTCGCTCGAGAAATGTTTTGATCATCTCGCCGACGCGCTTTTGCATTTCCGAACTGATTGCGCTCTCACCTACCAGCGCCGCAAACCGGTGCAGGTCCCGCGCGTGCGGCCGGCGCAACTCAACGTGCTGCGAAACTTTGATTAGAACGTTATGGCCACGTACTTCAAAATTAGCCGCGTAGCGCAAATAGTTTTTCATCTCTGAGCCAGCCGGCGACCATTCAAGCCGCTCGGGCCGGTCTTCCGTCTTGCGCACGGCAAAACTTGCCTGCACCGAACCAATCACCGGAACCTCGGCACGCACGATCCAGCGCGCGATGCCGCCGCTCTCTTTGCGAATGCCTTCGATGCCGGGCATCAAGTCGGCAAAGTTCTTGAAGTCGCCAAAAAATTCGCGCGCTCGCTCGAGCGTGGTTTTTAGTTCCAACTGACCCGTGTATGAAGCTTTAATACGAAACATTTCCCGGTCCTTATTCGTGTTCTTAATTTACTGATGCGGCGCCGCCCGGCTTTGTTGCTCGACAACGCAGCTATCATTAAGTTACACGATTGAGCACGGATCGTAAACAATCAATTTTTGTCACGTAATGGCCATAAATCAAGCGAGGGCGAGCGCCCAATTCAACCTGACCGCTGGATCCCGTCGCTACCGCTCAGGGTTCTGACAAGGAAGAGTTGCGGTGAATATGAGTAGGAGATGCCCCAAGTGCGGCGAGGAGCGTCTTAAAACCTGGGATGAGCTTAAAGATGATGAGCGCGAAGTAGTCCGTCGGCTGCCGGGCTCTGCGGATTACGGAATTGATGAACGAACATCAATGCATCGCTGGTGCGCGCGCTGTTGGCATGAAGAGATTCGCGGCCAGGAGGAGAGGGCGTAAGAAGGCAGGGTATGGTGTAGCTCTTGCAAAGTAAGAATGGTTGAGCAAATTGATCCGGATACTTCAGCATTCAAGCTCTTACCTCACACCCTGCACTCTACTGCGTGATGCGATCGTAAGTCGCGCGAATCGCCTGCATGCGCCCGATTAAAGCTTCGTGCAGCGCCGCCGCGTTTTTGAAACCAAGCTGCGCGGCAATCTCTTCGGACTCGGAGTGATCGATGGAAGGTAAACTCGCAACCTTACCGACAATCAGCCGCAGACGATGATCTACCGCACGAAGCAATTCGTAACCATTGCTGAGCGCCTCGTAATCAGCAGTTTCCAGCGAGCTGGCGGCTGCGAGTCGGTCCAGGGTGGCGCGTGTAGAGCGGTCGTCTCCTTCGTCCGAGATATCATCGCGGAGTTGCAGATAGCGGACTGCAAAATAGACGTCCAGCATGCCGCCTGCTCCATACTTGATATCGATGGCGTCCGCTCGCCGGAGCCGCGTCTTCTCCTTCTCAAGTCGCCCACGTATGTGACGAGCCTCGCGCCTCAACTCGTTGCCATCCATTGCCGCGGCTCTTTCATGGACCGCGTGCCTCGCATGGGTTTCAATCATCTTGCCAAGTTCCAGATCACCGGCGACGGCGCGGAGTTTGACATAGGCCAGCCATTCCCAAATGGCACTGCGCTGCTTCAAGTACTCGAGGAAGCCTTCTGAACTTGTAACCAGCGGCCCATTCTTGCCATCGGGACGCAGCCGCAGATCAACTCGATACAAATACCCTTCCCGCGTCAGGCTGGAAAGTGCGGCAATCAGCAATTCGCAAAGACGAGCGTACGCCTCATCGCGAGTCAGCGTACTGATCGGCGAGCCAATCAGCGAATCGTAAAGGATGATAATGTCGAGGTCGGACGCGTAATCGACGCCACCGCTCGCCAGCCGCCCAAGCGCCAACACAGCGATGCGTGGACCTGCGTCGATGCGTCCGTGGCGGCGAACGAGCTCGCGCCTGGCGATTAAATACGCAACATTTATGCTGGCAATTGCCAGCTCGGTCTGATGACGATTCGACTCAGCAACTGAAATCTCTCTCGCTGCGTCCTGTGCCCCGATTTCAATCAGCAATTTGGACCACTCGCGACGGAACGCGGACAATTCCGCCGAGAAAGTTCTCTCGGCATCGACGCAGGCACGTAACTGGGCGCGATAGTCTCGCTGCTGTAATTTGCGCGCGGGTGCGCTCAACACGGCCAGCAGCGCGGGATTTGCCGCGACCATTTCGCCGAACAATTCGGATGCTCCGCAGAGGCGGACCAGGGCAATCAAACCACTTTGAGACAATCCGATTTGGTCATCAGCCTTTGCGACAGAGGCGGCCACTCGTGCCGTCAATGCCAGCGCACGTTTCGGATTTGCGGAGTGGTGCGCCGTATCGGTCAGTAACTGCGCCACCGAGTCCGTATCTACAGGAAACTCCGAAGTCTCTTTACTTAGATGTGCGGCAAACATCGCAGCTGCGTGATGAATAACGGTTGCTTCACGAGCAGTCGCGCTCGCGCTTTCGCCCTCCGGAATAAAAACAGAAGGACCTGCCGCATCTTCGACATTTTCGGCAAAGACGCGATCGTAGGCACGGCGAACTCTGAGCGTATGCAACACCAGCGCCTGGTTGAAATCCTCGAGCGCAGATCCACTCGAGAATCCCATTCGTCTGGCAACCAGACTTCGTTGCGCCTCGTTTTCAGGAACAGTGTGGGTTTGCAGTCCGTGCTCCATCTGCAGGCGATGCTCAAGCACACGCAGAAATACATAAGCTTCTGATAGCTGGGTGCGTTCCTGTTCCGAGATCAAATCCCGGTCAGCTAAACGGCCCAGACTTATCAACGTGTGGGCACCGCGCAGCCATTCGTCCAATCCGCCATGGGCCAACTGCAGGGCCTGCGCAATGAATTCGATTTCCCGTATTCCGCCCCGCTGCAGTTTCACATTAAACCCGGTGGCGTGGCGCTCGACCTGACGATCGATTTTTTGTTTGGCCAACCGCACGCTTGCCAGCGCGTCTTTTACCGAAACATTGGCGCGATAAATATATTTCTGCACTGCGCCGGCGAATTGCGAAAACAGTTGGTTAGAGCCCGCTGCCGCACGACTGCGAATCAAAGCCTGCCGTTCCCATGGTTGGGCCGTCTGGTCGTAATACTTCACAATCTCGTCAAGTGAACACGCGAGCGCGCCATCGCGGCCGTGTGGCCGCAAGCGCAAGTCGACACGATATGCAGGTGATTCACCGGCAGGCTGGCCCACTAACTTGCCGATCGCTTCCGCTAGCTTGATGAAGTATTCGCGATTGGTAACTTTGTCGCGCTCGCCCGACCCGGCCGTCATGCCGTCGTCGGAATAAATGAAAACGAGATCAATGTCGGAAGCATAATTGAGCTCGCGCGAACCAAGCTTGCCGAGCGCGAGCACACAAAAGTCGGCCGTCGCGATGCGGTCGTGTTCGTCTTCGCAAAGCGGCGGGCCGTATTTGTTGTCCAGAGTTTGCCGGGCCAAACCCAGGGCATAATCCAGTATCGCATCAGCGAGGTTCGATAACTCTTCCGTTGTTTCCACAAGCGTGTGCGCGCGCCGCACGTCGTGCAAATAGATGCGCAATAGTTCGCGGCGACGAAAGCGCGCAAACAAAACCGCGGGAGTGAGCGAGGAATTTGTGAGCGCAAACCTGGCGAGGGATTCTCTTAACTGTTCCGCCGTGCGAACACGCGTGTCGGCGCGCTCGCGCGCCAGCCAGGGAATGTATTGCGGACTTTGTTCCAGGGTCGTGGCCAGCAGTGGACTCCAGGTGGCGAGGGCTAAGCAATCGGCGAGCGATCCGCTATCACGCACTAGCTTTTGATACGCATGCGGCTGGTCTATTTGTAGTCGATCCAGAAACACACGGGCGGAAGTTTCGTCAGGCAAATCGCGGAGGAGTGATTCAATCTGTCCGTTAGGAGCCACGAAGACATTGTACGCGCGGCGTGACGAGTCAGTCACATACTTGCCTATTGCCAAGAAGCGCTGGAGGGAATATTCTCTGACGCACCCAAAAGTCAGTCCTTCTTTCAGGACAAGCGATCCGGGGGAACTTCCCAACAGTGAAATAGGAGGAGGCGAAAATGAGACGTTTGTTTCTTGTGATTCTCATGCTTGTCATGACCGTATTCTTTGTTGCACAGACCACTTCGGCACAATTGATCAAGATCCCCAAGATTCCGAAGCCAAAACCGCAACCAACGCCAACCGAAACGACCCAGCCGGCACCGGCGACTGACTCAGAATCCGAGCAGCCTCAGCCCGCCAACCGAAGTACGTCCACTGGCGCTGCGCCGAGGGCAGGTGGTCCCTATGTGGTTAAACCTGAGCTGCCCATGAATCCTCAGTTTCTGCCGGATACGCTCGAAATTCAGGTAGAGCATTGGGAATACTACTGGAAGATACCAAACGACAATCACAACACTAGTTGGGCGCCTCGTATTAGGTTCTTCGTCCTTTACGGCGGCTCAACCAAGTTACGCTTTAAGGCCGACTACTTCATGCCAGACGGTTCGCTTTGGTACAGCGAAGCGCTGGAGTACCGGGAGGGCTACGATGAGCACTCCGGGATCTCATTAGTTGCGAGTGAGAGCGATTCCAGTCGAGATAAGAAGTCTATCGTGACGGGAGGAGTATTTGGTATAAAGATTACGAACATTCGCGACAACTCAACCGCCTTTCAAGGCAAGTTCAAGGTCAATCGCTACAAACCGCAATACTCCGACGCGCGCTACAAGAACGAAGTCGATTACTACGTTGATTACGATTGGAAACTGCCCATCGGCTTCGCTGACCTCTATTATGAGAGAGATAACGCAACACCCATCATTCGCATGTGGTTCAAAGGCGACATCGCGAACGACAACCTCGAAGCGCGTCTTTTTCACAACGGGCAACAGATTGCAACAACTGATGACGGCGGAGGCGTCGACCACGGAGAGGATTACTACGCCGACAAACGAGGAGATGACAAATCACTGTTCTGGCGGGAGTTTAAATTCAGTTGGCCGAAAAGAATCGAGTTCATCGTGACCGAGGACCTGCGCAACTTCACCATCTATAAGAACGCTAAGTTTATCAATCAAATGCCGGGCGAGTATGTTGTGAAGGTTTACTACAACGGCGAGCAGGTACGCGAAACCAAGTTCACAATCGGCAACAACGGCACCTACGCTGACAACGGCATTGCAAAGCAGAATAACCTTACGACGAATAAAATCATTTTGCCGGTGAAAGTTATGGGGACTCTGGACAAGTGGAATGCGGTAAATGCAAAAGCCCAGGGCTTCTATGGCAATCCGGTTAACGGATTAATTCCTTAACCGCGGATGATTAAGCGATGCCGGTCTCGTAAGTTGGGGCCGGCATTTTTGCGCCAGGATGCGGTATTCGTGGCCGCAAAACGGGGATTAGTTAGATTGCCACGAACGCCGGGCAAGCCTTTCTTCCAGTCGCCTTTTTACTTCAGACCACTCGGAATCAATCACACTGAAATATACGGAATGACGATAACGGCCAGCGCGAGTAATCATGTGATTGCGAAAAGTTCCTTCTTCCTTTGCTCCAATACGAAGCAGGGCGTTGCGAGATTTTTCGTTGAGCGAATCCGTTTTGAATTCGACTCGAATACACCCAAGCCTTTCAAAAGCGTGGCGCAGCATCAGGTACTTTGCTTCAGTGTTGACTGCCGTTCGTTGCCAAGGCTTGCCAATCCACGTCCAACCAATCTCCATATGTTTGTTTTCTCGGTCTATGTTTGCAAACCGAGTGCTGCCGACAATTTGATCTGTTTCATTCAGAACAGTAGCGAATGGCAGCGCGGTACCTTCGGCTTGCCAACGCAATGCCGTCTCGACGTAGTTTCGCATTTCTTCGCGGGTCGTAATCGGCGTAGGCGCCCAGCGCCATATTTCCGGATCAAGTCCAACTGCGCACAGTCCATCGAGATGATCTAAAGACAGCGGCTCAAGGCGGACAGGGGTTCCCTGCAGGATTATCGGCGTGATTTGCATCAGAAATGTCCAACGTCCAACGTCCAACGTCCAAAGTCCGACGTTCAATTCGAGAATCTAATATGCCAAAGTCCAACCCATAAAAGCTTTAGAGTTGGACCTTGGACATTGAACTTTGGGCGACTTGACCTAGATGTCGAAATACATGGCAAACTCCAACGGATGCGGTCGCATACGCAATGGAGTTATCTCTTTTTCTCGCTTGTAGCCAACCCAGCGATCAATTAATTGCTGATTGAAGACGTCGCCTTTCAACAGGAAGTCGTGATCGGCTTCGAGTGCTTTCAACGACTCGTCCAGCGAACCCGGCAGCGTCGGTACATCCTTCAGCTCTTCAGGCGATAGATCGTAAATGTCTTTCTCGAGCGGCTCGCCCGGATCGATTCGGTTTTGAATTCCATCGATGCCAGCCAGCAGCATCGCTGAAAATGCGAGATAAGCATTGCACGACGGATCCGGCGGACGAAACTCCAAACGTTTGAGCTTGGGGTTCGTCGAGAACATCGGAATACGAATCGCAGCGGAACGATTTCGTGCTGAATACGCCAGGTTAACCGGCGCCTCAAAGCCCGGAACCAGACGCTTGTAGCTGTTGGTCGTTGGCGCTGCAAAGGCAACCACCGCCGCCGCGTGCTTTAAGAGACCTCCGATGTAGTAGCGCGCCATCTCCGACAGTCCGGCATAGCCATCACCGCCAAAGAGTGGTTTGTCACTCTTCCAAAGCGATTGATGACAGTGCATTCCCGAACCGTTGTCGCCAAAGAGCGGCTTAGGCATGAAGGTCGCGGCCTTGCCATATTGGTAAGCAGTATTGCGGACTACGTATTTGAAGACTTGAAGATTGTCGGCAGTGCCGAGAAGCGTGGCGTAACGGAAATCAATTTCGCATTGCCCAGCGGTCGCAACTTCATGGTGATGGCACTCGACCGTGACTCCACACTTCGCCAGTGTCAATGAAATTTCCGAACGCAGATCGCTTAGCGTGTCGGTCGGGGGTACCGGCACGTAGCCTTCCTTGGCACGAATCCGATAACCGAGATTTGAACCCTGAAACTCGTTCGCATCGCGCCCGCTGTTCCAATGACCTTCGTCCGAGTCAATCGAGTAGCCGGCTGAATGTTGTTCGTTATGAAACTTTGCTGAATCGAAAACGAAGAACTCTGCTTCCGGGCCGAAATAAGCGGTGTCGCCGAGTCCGGTGAATTTCAGATAGTTCTCGGCTCGGACGGCGACGGAGCGCGGGTCAAATGCGTAGCCTTCCTTGGTGATTGGATCCACCGCGTTGCCGATTAGGCAGAGGGTCGGATGCTCCGCAAACGGATCCATCCAAAACCGGTTCGCGTCAGGCACCAGCAGCATGTCTGATTCGTGAATCGCTGCCCAGCCGCGAATCGAAGAAGCGTCGAAACCAAAGCCATCCTCGAACTGGTCTTCGCCAAGTTCGGCAATGGGAAAAGTCAGGTGTTGCCACGAGCCCGGCAGATCGGTAAACCGGACAGAAACGAATTTTGCCCCCTGGTCAGAGGCATACTTCAACACAGTCTTTGCATTCATGAGTTCTCCTGATTGAAAAAGGGAGTGTTAGGGGTGCTCTTCGCCCCGGTGCGGTGTTTGGTGCGAAGTGATCTGGAAGCCGAAAATTACTGCCGCAAAGTGCGAACGTCATTTAAGCAGACGCGCGTAAAAAAGTAGGCATTATAGTTTGCTCGCAAAGCATGTCAAGGCTTTTGCTGACCTGATCTTTGCGAATCCTCACTTTTATCCGATAACCCGTTTCCACACGTTATTTAAGGCACGTAAGAAAGTTATTCGAAACAAAAAAGTTATAGACCCTCCTGACGTTTTCTGCTACATTGCGCCACTACGCGTCCCATCCAAGACAATCTCCGCTACACCGACTCGGGATGTGCATAACTACGTTTAGGCTTCGGAATACAAGCATCCAAGTCTCGCACGCAAGTCAGGAGACCGCGAATTGACCACCGCAATCGAGCAGACTCTTGAGACCTATGGCATTGAGAATTGGGGCGCAGGTTACTTCGACGTAAATCGCAAGGGAAACCTGATCGTCCGGCCCGCCGAGGGTGATTCGCGTTCAGCAGATCTGAAAGAAATCATTGATGATCTCGCCCGGCGCGGTATCGGCGCACCTGTATTGCTGCGCTTCCCACAACTGGTGGCGGCGCAGGTCAGAAAACTGCAACGAGCTTTTAGTCGCTCGATCCGGGAATTTGAATACCAGGGCACGCACATGTGCGTCTACCCAATGAAGGTAAATCAACAGCGTTCGCTGGTTGAGGAGTATCTGCGCGAAGGGTCGCGCTACGATTTTGGTCTGGAAGCAGGCTCCAAAGCCGAACTCTATGCGGCGCTCGCGCTGGAGCAAACACCGGACAGCCTGTTGGTGCTCAACGGTTTTAAAGATGAGGAATTCATTGAGCTTGCCTTTGCCGGCGCAGCGTGCGGAAAGCGCGTGGTGATTGTCATTGAAAAACTGAATGAGCTGGATCACGTGCTGAACATTGCCGAGCGTCACGAACACGCCTTGCCCGTCTTAGGAATGCGCGTGAAGCTTTATTCCAAGGGCTCGGGGCGTTGGGAGAAATCGGGCGGCGAAGCGGCAAAGTTTGGTCTAACTACGACTGAGATGCTGGAAGTCATTAGGCGACTGGAGTATGCCGATCGCCTCAGCATGCTCAAGCTGCTGCATTTTCACATCGGCTCGCAGCTTACCGACATCAAGCGCATCAAGAACGCCATGAAAGAGGCGGCGCGCGTCTATGCGAAGGTCCATCAGATGAAGGTGCCGATCGAGCTGCTGGACGTGGGCGGCGGCATGGCTGTCGATTATGACGGGTCGAAGACCGCTTTTGAATCGTCAGCCAACTATAGTGCGCAGGAATTCGCCAACGACGTTATCTATACAATCAAGCAGGTGTGCGACGACGAAAATGTTCCGCACCCGACTATCATTCAGGAATCCGGGCGTTACCTGGCTGCTTATCACGCCATGTTGATCACCAACGTTCAGGATGAAATCGAAACTGTTGTTGAAGATATAACGCCGATTGAAATTGACGATGACGATCCTCAGGTAGTAACCGAATTGGGCGAGCTGCGCGAATCGATCACCGTGAAGAACTACCGCGAGTACTATCACGATGCCCTTGAGCATCGCGAAGAATTGTTTACGCTCTTCAACCTGGGTCTGGTTTCGCTGGAAGATCGAGCTAAGGGTGAAGTGCTGTTCTGGGACGTTTGCGAACGGGCGGACAAGTATGCGCAACAGGCGAAGTACGTTTCCGAAGAATTCGACGACCTGCGACGGCTCCTTTGCGCCAAGTACTTGACCAACTTTTCCGTATTTCGCTCATTACCTGACAATTGGGCGCTCGGCCAACTGTTTCCCATTGTTCCTATTCACTTGCTCAACAAGCCGCCCACCGAGTACAGCACCCTGTGCGATATAACCTGCGATTCAGACGGCATTGTCGATAAGTTTGTCGACTTGCACGACGTCAAGCACGTCCTCGAGCTGCACGCGCTGGTGCCGGGCGAAACCTACTATTTGGCCTTCCTGCTGGTCGGCGCTTACCAGGAAGTGATGGGGAACAATCACAATCTTTTTGGGGCGCCACACGAGGCCCACATTTACATTGACGACGACGGTTACCT
>Ga0184605_10000628_pt1 | contig 10623 bp, 8 predicted proteins | sample PLM0_30_coex_FD_132995 | JGI IMG/M metagenome (GOLD analysis project Ga0184605, IMG submission 132995) | Groundwater sediment microbial communities from an aquifer in East River, Colorado, USA - PLM0_30_coex | ecosystem: Environmental > Terrestrial > Soil > Riparian zone | place: USA: East... | reverse complement strand
GGCTTCGAGTGGAGGGAGCCCGGCTGCTCGATGTGCCTGGGCATGAACGCAGACCGGCTCGAGCCGGGCGAGCGCTGCGCTTCGACCTCGAACCGCAATTTCGAGGGTCGCCAAGGCACCGGCGGCAGGACCCACCTCGTGAGCCCCGAGATGGCCGCGGCGGCCGCGATCGCCGGCCACTTCGTCGACGTTCGCAAGTGGAGATGATTTGATGGAGCGATTTACCGTCTTGACCGGCCTCGTTGCGCCGCTTGACCGGGCCAATGTCGACACCGACCAGATCATTCCGAAGCAATTCCTGAAGTCGATCAAGCGCACCGGGTTCGGGCCCAATCTCTTCGACGCCTGGCGTTACCTCGATGAAGGCCGGCCGGACAAGCCCGATGCGCGCCGCCCGCTCAACCCCGATTTCGTTCTCAACCAGCCGCGCTACAAAGGCGCCAGCATACTGCTTGCGCGCAAGAACTTCGGCTGCGGAAGCTCGCGGGAGCACGCACCCTGGGCGCTTGCCGAGTACGGTTTTCGCGCGCTCGTCGCACCATCCTACGCCGACATATTTTTCAACAACTGCTGCAAGAACGGCCTGCTGCCGGTCGCGCTGGCGGAAAGCGAAGTGGATCGGCTGTTCCATGAGGTCGCCGCTTTTCCGGGGTTCCGGCTCGTCATCGACCTCGAGAAACAGACGGTTGCGACCCCGGACGGCGGCAAGCTGGCGCACTTCGACATCGATCCTTTCCGCAAATACTCCCTGCTCAACGGTCTTGACGATATAGGACTCACTCTGCGCCACGCGGACAAGATCCGCGCTTTCGAAGAGCGGCGCCGCTCCGAACAGCCCTGGTTGTTCGGTTAGTCCATCTTCATGAAAATTGCGGTCCTACCCGGCGACGGGGTCGGCACGGAAGTTATTGCCGAGGCGGTCAAGGTGCTCGCCGCGCTGCGGAGAGAAGGTCTCGCTTTCGAGATGGAGCAAGCCCCTGTCGGTGGCGCTGCCTACGACACCTCGGGTGATCCCCTGCCCGAAGCGACGCTGGAGCTGGCGAGAAAGGCCGATGCCATCCTGTTCGGCGCGGTCGGCGATCCTCGTTACGACGCGTTGCCGCGCGAAAAACGCCCCGAGCAGGCGATCCTCAGACTCCGCAAGGAGCTCAGTCTGTTCGCTAATTTGAGGCCCGCGTCCGTTTTCCCCGAACTCGCCGATGCCTCGACGCTCAGACCCGAGGTGGTGGCTGGGCTCGATATTCTGATCGTGCGCGAGCTGACCGGCGACATCTATTTCGGCCAGCCGCGCGGCATCCGCAAGCTCGAGGGCGGGATGCGCGAAGGCTTCGACACCATGCGCTACACCGATGGGGAGATACGCCGCATCGCGCACACGGGGTTTCGCGCCGCGCTGAGGCGCAACAGAAAGCTGTGTTCGGTCGACAAGGCGAACGTGCTCGAGACCTCGCAGCTGTGGCGGGAAGTGGTGGGCACAGTCGGCAAGGAATATACCGCGGTGGAACTGACGCACATGTACGTGGACAACGCCGCGATGCAGCTCCTCAAGAATCCCGGGCAGTTCGACGTGATCGTCACGGGCAACATGTTCGGTGACATCCTCTCGGACGAGGCTTCCATGTTGACCGGCTCGATCGGCATGCTGCCTTCGGCCTCGCTCGGCGAGGGAGGCAAGGGATTGTACGAGCCGATTCATGGATCGGCCCCGGACATCGCGGGAAAGGACATCGCCAATCCGCTCGGGGCCATCCTGTCAGCGGCGATGATGCTTCGCTACAGCTTCGATGAGGAACGGTTCGCCGCCCGCGTCGAGCGCGCCGTGAAGAAAGTACTCGCTCAGGGGTATCGCACCGCGGACATTTTTCGGCGGGGAACCCGAAAAGTTGGCACCCGCGAGATGGGAGATGCAGTGGTCGCGGCGCTCCTTTGATGCGGTGCAACCTTTTTGGGGCTCAGTGCGTTAGCATACGCAGATCGGGCATTCAGGAAATGCGATGAAGCGAGTCGGAATCGTCGGTTGGCGCGGAATGGTCGGTTCGGTGCTGATGCAGCGCATGCACGCCGAGCGCGACTTCGCATTGATGGAGCCGGTATTTTTCTCGACTTCTCGAGTGGGCGAGCTCGGGCCATTCATCGGAAAGGAAACGGCACCGCTCAAGGACGCGAAGAGCGTGAGAGAGCTCGCGCTGATGGACATCGTCATCTCCTGCCAGGGCGGCGACTACACCAACGAGGTGTTCCCCAGGTTGCGTGCCTCGGGGTGGAAGGGCTACTGGATAGACGCCGCGTCCGCTCTTCGCATGCGCGACGACGCGGTCATCGTCCTGGATCCGGTCAACATGAGCGTGATCAGGGATGCGCTTTCCAGGGGCGTGCGCAATTACATCGGCGGAAACTGCACCGTCAGCCTGATGCTCATGGGCATGCACGGTCTGCTGAAAGCGGACCTCGTCGAATGGGTGACCTCGATGACCTATCAGGCTGCCTCCGGCGCGGGTGCGGAGCACGTGCGCGAGCTGGTTGAGCAGATCGGATTCGTGCACCGGGCGGCAAGATCGCCCCTGGAGGACCCTGCCTCCGCGATCCTCGAGTTGGACCGGGCGGTGAGCTCGGCGCTGCGGGACAAATCTTTGCCAAGTCAACAGTTCGGATTTCCGCTTGCGGGCAGCCTGTTGCCGTGGATCGACAAGGATCTCGGTAACGGCCAAAGCCGCGAAGAGTGGAAAGCTCAGGCGGAAGGCAACAAGATTCTTGGCCGCGAAGGAAACCCGATCCCGATCGACGGCATTTGCGTGCGCATCGGCGCAATGCGCTGCCACAGCCAGGCGCTCACCGTCAAACTCAGGCGGGATCTGCCTGTGGAAGAAATCGAGCGGATGCTCGCCGAGGCGAACCCCTGGGTGAGAGTTGTTCCGAACGAGCACGAGGCAAGCCTGCGCGAGCTGACTCCAGCAGCGGTGAGCGGCACGCTGCAGGTGCCGATCGGACGTTTGCGCAAGCTTGCCCTCGAAAAACGCGGCTCCTACCTTGCCGCCTTTACGGTCGGAGACCAACTCCTCTGGGGCGCCGCCGAGCCGCTCCGGAGAATGCTGCGCCTCGTGCTCGAGGGCTAGGCCTGCGCAAGAGCGGACCGCCGAGAGCCTCTCGGGTCCGACCTCCTCCGTCTTCCCCGGGCTTTTCAGGGGAAAAACAAGCAAACTTCGTGAAAAAATAGTCACTTGACGCAATTTCTGAGATGAAAGTTGAGCTTGCAAGGCTAAGGCCATGATGGTATTTTGCTTTGTTTCCACTTAGGTTCAGGGTGGCAAGTGGGGAGCTTCGCCTCAAAAATTTGTTTGCCGGCAGTCGCGAGCCTGATTCTGCCCTCGCTCGCCTGGGCAGCGGGCTTGGGCAAGTTGTCGGTTCTCTCCGCGCTTGGGCAGCCGCTCAGGGCGGAAATCGAGATCGTTTCTCTGCAGAAAGGTGAAGGCGACACGCTGGGTGCGCGGCTCGCACCGGGGGAGGTTTTCCGCCAGGCCAATATCGACCTGAATCCGGCACTGATGTCGGTCAAATTTGCGGTACAGCGACGGCCCACCGGCCAGTATGTGATGACTCTCACGTCCGGCCAGCCGATCAACGAACCATTCATCGACGTGCTGGTGGAGTTGAACTGGGCGAACGGACGCCTGGTCCGCGAATACACCTTCCTGCTCGATCCGCCCGAATACGCCGCTCCGCCCAGACTCAAGGCGTTTCAGGCCGCGCAGCCGCCGGAGACCGAACTGTCGGAACCGCTTGCGTCGGCGCCGTCGGCTGAGCCCCTTACATCGGCTGAGCCCATTGTGCTGGTGCCGCTCGGGGAGCCCCCGGAGGCTCCTGCCGGCGCAGAACCGGTTGCGTCCGCTCAAGTAACGGCAGCGGAGACCGGAACGCCTGCGCAGGAACCGGTCGAATCGGCGTCGCCGGCACAAGTTGAGGTACTGCCTGCAGAGGTGAATCCATCCGAACCCGTGCCCTCCCAGGTGGACGCGGCCGCCGCCCCGGCGCCCGCGGGCTTGGTCCAGGAGCTCGGGGTTTCAGACATCTACGAGGTCGTACGCGGCGACACGCTTTCGAAGATTGCAATCCGAAACCGAGTTGAGGGCGTGACCTTTCAGCAAATGCTGGTGGCGCTGTTCCGCGCGAATAAGGAAGCGTTTGTGGCCGACAACATGAACCGTTTGCGCGCGGGCAAGATCATCAGCATTCCGGACAAGGACACGGCAGGGGCCGTGGCGCCCGCTGATGCGCGCCGCATCGTTTCCGCCCAGTACGCCGACTTCAACGAATATCGCCGCCGCCTCGGAATCGCGGTCGCATCGACGCCCGGGTCTCAAGGAGGCCGTCAGGCATCCGGGCAAATCAGTGCACCCAAGGAAGAAAAGCCGGCGCCATCCAGGGAACCGCCCAAGGATGAGCTTCGTCTCTCCCGCGCCGACGACGCCAAGCGTGGGGCAAAGGCGGCAGGCACCGCAGCGGCCGATGACCTGGCGGCCAAAGACAATGCGCTAAAGGAGGCCCAAGAGCGCATCGCTCTCCTGGAAAGGAATCTGCAGGACATGCAGAAACTGGCGCAGATAAAAAGCCAGACCGGGGCCCAGTTACAGCAGCAGGCCGAAGCCGCGAAAGCTGCCTCTGCGGCGAAGGCCGGCGAGCCCGCCAAGGTCGCGCCTGCTGCCAAAGCGGAAGCGCCCAAGGCCCCAGAGCCCGCCAAAGCAGCGCCCAAGGCGCCCGAGGCAATGAAAGCCCCCGAGCCGGTAAAGACGCCGGCGGCGACGAAAGCTCCGGAAGGGGCAAAAGCTGCCGAAACTGCGAAAGCGCCCGAGCCGGCAAGGACTCCCGAACCTGCCGCCAAGGCGCCGGAACCCGCGAAAACCGAGGTCGCGAAGGCCGCTCCCAAGGCCAAGGCTGCGCCCGCGCCTCCGGCGATCGAAGTGAGCTTCGTCGACGAGTTGCTCGACAACCCCCTCGCGCTTGGCACTGCGGGCGGGGCCGTTCTCCTGCTCGCGGGTTACGCAGCTTATGCCTGGCGCAGGAAACGCAATTCGCAGTTCGAGAACAGCATCATGAGCGTGGTGCCTTCGGATGCGGACTCGGTACTAGGCAGCGCCGGGGGTCGTAACGTTGACACCAGCTCGAGCTCGCTCCAGAGCGATTTCAGTCAAGGTAGTGTTGGCAAGGCCGACACCGAGGAGATCGACCCGATCGCGGAAGCCGACGTCTACATGGCCTACGGCCGCGACGCCCAAGCCGAGGAGATCCTGAGAGACGCGCTCGCCAAGGATTCCAGTCGCCAGGCGATTCGCGTCAAGCTCCTCGAGATTTACGCCAATCGGAAGGACGTGAGGTCGTTCGAGGCGGCCGCGAACGAGCTGCGCGCGGCAACCGGCGGACGCGGGGCGGAATGGGAAAAGGTGGCGGCACTGGGACTGTCGATCGATCCGGCCAACGCGGTTTACGGGGGCAAGGCGGGAAACGCGCCGCATCGCTTCAATGAAACGGCGCAGATACCGGCGTTCAGCCCAAGCGCAGCGACGCAGATGCCCGCCTTCAGCACGAACACAGCGACGCACCTGCCCGCCTTCAGCACAAGCACTCAACCGTCGCTCGAGCCTGCGGCACCCCTCAATATCGATTTTGACATCGGCGCGGCGACATCTGGGGGTTCGGCCCCGCTGCCGGACCTCGATCTGGGCGTCGGATCGGCGTCCTCGGCGGAGCCCGCGGCCGGCCTCGATTTCGATCTCGGTCTCGGGACCGCGGCTGCGAGCGCCATCCCGTCATCGGAACCTCTCAGCATCGATTTCGATTTACCAGGCGACAAGCCGGGTCTTCCCACCTCGGCCGACGCTGCGCCGGCCGCCTCGGCAGCTTCTGTGGCGGACCTGGGAGCGATTGATTTCGACCTTGGAACACCCTCAGGCGGCGGTGAAGAGAAAACCGAGACGCCTAAAGCGCCCTCCGTGGATCTAGCCGCCATCAGTCTGGATCTCGGTACACCCGGCAGCGGCAACGGGTCGGGCGGTGCTCCGGACGCGCGATGGCAGGAAGTCGCGACCAAGCTCGATCTCGCCAAGGCGTACGAAGAGATGGGCGACAAGGATGGGGCCCGCGAGTTGCTGAGGGAAGTGGTGAAAGAAGGCGATACGGCACAGCAACAACAGGCTCAGACGATGCTCCAGGCGCTCGGCTGATTTCCACCGAGGTCTCCTCAAACGATCGGCGCCTCGTGCGCCGATCGTTGTTTTCGGGATCGTAGAATGAAGTTTGCAATCGGAGTGAGCTATTGCGGCGCGGGCATGGAAGGCTGGCAATCTCAGCCTTCGGGCAACACCGTGCAGGATCATCTCTCGCGCGCGCTTTCGGAAATAGGCGGCGAGCCGATCGCGGTGACCGGCGCAGGACGCACCGACGCGGGCGTGCATGCAAGCGCTCAGGTGGCGCATTTCGAAACCTCGGTGGAGCGCCCCGAATCGGCGTGGGTGCGCGGCGCAAACTAGCTCCTTCCGGATGGGATCGCCATACAGTGGGTGACTCCCGTTGCCGGAGATTTTCACGCGCGCTACTCGGCACTCTCGCGAAGCTACCGCTACGTTCTCTACAACCACCCGGTGCGGCCGGCGCTGCTCGCGGGGCGCACCGGGTGGTTTCATCCGCCGCTCGACCTGGAGAGTATGCGCAAGGCCGTCGAATGCCTGATCGGAGAGCATGATTTTTCCAGCTTCCGGTCCGCAGAGTGCCAGGCGAAGACGCCGGTGCGGGTCATGCAAAGCGCAGGAATACGCGCAAGCGGCGCATATTTCCTCTTCGATTTCACCGCAAACGCGTTTCTGCATCACATGGTGCGCAATATCGTCGGGTGTCTTGTGTACGTCGGTAAGGGCGATCAACCGCCGCAATGGATATCGGAGCTGATTGCCGCGCAAGACCGGCGGCTCGCCGCGCCGACGTTCTCCGCCGACGGCCTGTATCTCTGCGGAGTCAGATACGACGCGCGCTGGAGCCTGCCGGCGTTTCCCCCTATGATGCCGTTCGACATGGAATGCGGGCGATGAGGACGCGAGTCAAGATTTGCGGCATCACGCGCGTGGAAGATGCGCAAGCCGCCGCCGCGCACGGCGCCGACGCGATCGGGCTGATCTTCTATCGCCCCAGCCCGCGCTGCGTTTCGCTAGCTCAGGCGCGGGAGATCGGGACGAGCGCTCCGCCTTTTGTCGCGACCGTGGCGGTGTTCGTCAACCCCGTGCGCGAGGACGTCGCGCGCGTGATCGCTGAGTGCGGCGTGACGCTCTTGCAGTTCCACGGTGACGAGCCACCCGAGTTCTGCTCGAGTTTCTCCCGGCCGTACATCAAAGCTGCGCGCATTCGGCCCGGGCTGGATTTGCTAAAATACCTCTCGCCTTACGGGGCCGCCGCCGCGTGGATGCTCGACGCTTTCCACGAGGATCTCTGGGGTGGAACGGGAGGTTCGTTCGATTGGGGCCTCGTACCGGAGCGCATGGCGAGGCCTATCATCCTCTCGGGCGGCCTGACTGCAGACAACGTCGCCGTGGCCATACGCCGTACCAGGCCCTACGCCGTCGATGTCTCGAGCAGCGTCGAAGCGTCCAAGGGAATCAAGGACGCGGCGAAAATCGCCGGTTTTATCGGAGCGGTAAAGCATGAAGATGCATGAGCTTCCGGATGAGCAGGGGCATTTCGGCCGGTACGGCGGCGTGTTCGTCGCCGAGACGCTGATGCACGCGCTCGATGAGCTCAAGCGCGCGTACAAGGCTTGCCGGAAGGATCCGGAATTCGTCGCCGAATTCGAGTACGAGCTCAAGCACTACGTCGGTCGCCCGAGCCCGGTTTATCACGCCAAACGTTGGTCGCAGATGCTCGGTGGAGCGCAGATCTACATCAAGCGCGAGGATCTCAACCATACCGGCGCTCACAAGATCAACAACACCGTCGGACAGGCGCTCGTCGCAAGGCGCATGGGCAAACCGCGCGTGATCGCCGAGACCGGCGCCGGGATGCACGGCGTGGCGGCCGCGACGGTGGCGGCGCGTTACGGAATGGAATGCGTGGTGTACATGGGATCGGAGGACATCAAGCGCCAGGTGCAGAACGTCTATCGCATGAAGCTTCTCGGGGCGGCGGTCGTGCCGGTCGAATCGGGCTCGAAAACGCTGAAGGACGCCCTGAACGAGGCCATGCGCGACTGGGTCACGCATGTCGACAACACCTTCTACATCATCGGCAGCGTCGCCGGTCCGCACCCGTATCCGATGATGGTGCGCGATTTTCAGTCGGTGATCGGGCGCGAGTGCCTGACGCAGATGCCGGAGCTGTGCGGAAGGCAACCGGACGCGGTGATCGCCTGCGTCGGCGGGGGCTCGAACGCGATGGGAATCTTCTACCCCTATATCCCGTACGAAGCGGTCAAGCTCATCGGCGTGGAGGCGGGCGGACTCGGCATAGCGAGCGGCAAGCACGCGGCGTCGCTGTGCGCGGGCAGGCCGGGGGTGCTGCACGGAAATCGCACGTATCTGCTGCAGGACGAACACGGTCAGATCATCGAAACGCACTCGATCTCGGCAGGGCTGGATTACCCGGGCGTGGGCCCCGAGCATGCCTGGCTCAAGGACACCGGCCGGGCTCAATACGTCACCATCGACGACGGAGAAGCCGTCGCCGCGTTCCACGCCTTGTGCCGCTGCGAGGGCATCATTCCCGCGCTCGAGTCCGCGCATGCGCTCGCGCAAGCGGCGAAGCTCGCGCCCGCGATGCCGAGGGACGCGATCCTGCTGGTCAATCTCTCGGGACGGGGCGACAAGGACATGCACACCGTCGCGGAAAAATCGGGAATCCAATTTTGAACGACCCGCGAGCAACGCTTCTCAACGGAGATCTCTTCGATTGCATCGGCCGGGTCCCCGGGGCGAGCGTGGATCTCATCGTCGCCGACCCCCCGTACGGCCTCGGCAAGGACTACGGGAACGACTCCGACTGCCTGAGTGGTGAAGCCTATCTCGCCTTCAGTCGGCGCTGGATCGATGCGGTGATCCCGAAGCTCAAGCCCAGCGGCAGCCTCTACGTCTTTCTGACTTGGCAGCACAGTCCGGAGGTTTTCAGTTACCTGAAGACGCGCTTGACGATGGTGAACGAGATCGTCTGGGACCGAAGAGTGCCGAGCATGGGCGGCAGTACGCGGAAATTCTCCTCCGTCCACGACACGATCGGCCTGTTCGCGTGCTCGAAGGACTACTTTTTCGATATTGACAGTGTGCGCATTCCCTACGACGCGGAAACAAAGCGCGCGCGGACGCGCTCGATCTTCGTCGGCAAGAAATGGCTCGAGGTGGGCTATAACCCGAAGGACGTATGGAGCGTGACGCGGATTCACCGCCAGGATCCGGAACGCGAGAATCATCCTACCCAGAAGCCGCTCGAGATCGTCGAGCGCATGGTGTTGGCGAGCTGCCCCCCCGAGGGCCTGGTGCTCGATCCGTTCATGGGGAGCGGCACTGTAGCCGTTGCAGCGCTCAAGCACGGTCGGAGCTTCGTCGGCTTCGAGATCAATTCGGAATACTGCGCGCTGGCGAGGCGCCGCGTGGCCCGTTTGTGCAAACCGGATGTCGGCGCCGTCACGGGCCCGGTCCGTAGCGCTGCGGCGCTATGAAAGCCACGGTGTCGAGAATCCAGCCTGCTTTCGAACGGCTCGCGCGCGAGCGCCGAAAGGCCCTGATTCCCTACGTTACGGCCGGAGACCCGCGAGCCGAGGTGACGGTGCCGCTCATGCGCGCGCTGGTTGCGGCGGGAGCCGACGTCATCGAGCTGGGCGTGCCCTTCTCCGATCCGATGGCCGACGGACCAGTGATCCAGCGCTCAAGCGAAAGGGCGCTGAGAAACCATATTGGGATTGACAAGGTACTTGCGTTCGTCGCCGAATTCCGCGACAGTGACTTGTCGACCCCGATCGTTCTGATGGGGTATGCCAATCCAATCGAAACGATGGGATTGGAGCGCTTCGCCGACGCCGCGCGCCGGGCGGGAGTCGACGGCGTCCTGGTGATCGACTATCCCCCCGAGGAGAGCGCAGGATTCGCGACCATGCTCCGCGAACGCGGCATCGACATGATTTTCCTGCTTGCACCGACCTCCACTGCAACGCGCATCGAGGAGGTGGCAAGGGTTGCCAGCGGTTACATCTACTACGTGTCGCTGCGCGGCGTGACCGGCGCCAAGCACCTCGATTTGGACGATGTTGCCGCGAAGTTGCCGGCGATCCGCGGCAAGACGAGGCTTCCGGTAGGGGTGGGGTTCGGCATCCGCGATGGACAGACCGCGCGTGCAGTGGCCCAGATCGCCGACGCCGTCGTGATCGGCATCGCAGCGAATGATTCATTCGGCGCCAGTCAACGCCCGCCACAGCGAAAGGCAGAACCCAGGAGGGTATCCCCGCCGAGCGAACCTGCAGGGCTGGCTCTCTCGCCTCAAGAAGCGTTTGATCGGGCTCGCAACGCGACCACTCAACAAGAGCGCATAAACCTGCTCGAGAAGTTCGTCGCCGCGAATCGCGGCTCATCGCTTGAAAACGCAGCTCGCGAGCTGTTGATG
>Ga0184605_10000627_pt1 | contig 10636 bp, 8 predicted proteins | sample PLM0_30_coex_FD_132995 | JGI IMG/M metagenome (GOLD analysis project Ga0184605, IMG submission 132995) | Groundwater sediment microbial communities from an aquifer in East River, Colorado, USA - PLM0_30_coex | ecosystem: Environmental > Terrestrial > Soil > Riparian zone | place: USA: East... | reverse complement strand
CGGGCGCGGTCGCGCATCCTGGCGTCTACCGGCTTGCGGGCGGCTCCCGAGTGGTCGACGCGCTCCTCGCCGCGGGAGGGATGACCGGCGAGGCCGACCTCGCCGCGCTGAACAAAGCCGCTCCGGTCCGCGACGGACAACGCATCTACGTCCCGCGGCCGGGCGAGGCGGTGCCGCCCGGCAGCGCGACCGGCGAGGGACAGCTGAGGCTCGACCTGAACCGCGCGACGGCGAGCGAGCTCGAAAGCTTGCCTGGCATCGGTCCAGCGACCGCGGCACGGATCGTCCGCTCGCGCAATTCGCGGCCCTTTGCCAAGGTGGAGGAGCTCCAGACGCGCGGGCTCGTGTCGGCCCGCGTGTTCGGCGACATCCGCGATCTCGTCACCGCGGGATGACGCGCGTCCTTCAGGCGCCACTCGTCGCGGCCGCGGCCTGCGCGCTCGCGGTCGCTTTCGTGAGCCGGATCGCGCCCCTCGGCGCGCCCGCGCTGGCCATCGGACTCACCGCGGCCTGCGCGTGGCTGGCGCTCGCGAGCAACGATCGCGCGCGGCGGCTCTGCTGGTCGGCCGCAGCGGTGTTCGCTTCGCTCGCCGGAGTTGCCGCCGTGATCGGGCCGCTTCCCGGCTTCGATCTCCGGCACGCGGGACCGCTCGATGCCGTGCGCGACGCCCTCGCCGAGCCGCTGCGCCGGCTCATACCTGAGCCTGAGGGCGGGATCGTCCGCGGGATAGTCCTCGGCGAACGCGCGAGCGTCGACGCCGATCTCTCGGCCGCCTTCGCGCGGAGCGGGACCACGCATCTGCTGGCGATCTCTGGATTCAACATGACGCTCGTCGCGACCGGCGTGGCCATCGTGATGCGCGGGCGGGTGCCTCCACTCGTGACAGCGGTGACGACGCTCGCGTGCGTGATCGCGTACAGCATCCTTGTCGGCCTCGCGCCGAGCGTGATCAGAGCCGCGCTGATGGCCGCGGTCGCCGCATGCGGCCTGGCCTTCGGCCGCCGCGGGGCGACCGTGAACGGGCTCGCTCTCGCGGTCGCAGCGATGGTCGCCGCCGATCCCTCGACGGTCAGCGACGTAGGCTTTTTGCTCTCGGCGACAGCGACCGGAGGCCTCCTCTTCCTCGGCGATCCACTATCGGAGAGACTCGCGTTCCTCCCACCGGCGATCCGCGAGGGCCTCGCGACCTCCCTGGCCGCGACGCTCCCGACCCTGCCGATCATCGCCGCGGTCTTCGGTCGCGTCTCGCTCGTCTCGCCGCTCGCCAATCTCGTCGCGGTACCGCTCTTTGCTCCGCTGATGCTCTCAGGGGCCGCGAGCGCGGCCATCGGCGTCGCGTCGGTCGACCTGGCGCGCGTTCCCGCCCTGGTCACGTATGGGCTCGCCTTGCTTCTCCGCGTGATCGTCGAGTGGTCGGCAGCGCTTCCCCTTGCCGCACTTGCGGTGCCCGACGGTCCGCTTGCCGGCCTGCTGTACGCGGGCCTCGTCGCCGCAGCCGTTCGGTTCGGACCGGGTCTGGCGCTGGGTTCGGCCCGCGCATTCGCGTCGCGCGCGGTCCGAGCCCTCCGCGTCCCGCATGTGATCCCACTCTCGTTCGGTCGGCGGGCGCGCTGGGCCGGCGCAATCCTCGTGGCGATCGTCCTCGTTGCGATCGCGGCGACACAGCTCTGGCCTTCAGCGAGCGGCGTTCGCGTACGAGCGCTCGATGTCGGCCAGGGCGATGCCTTTCTCATCGAGGTGAGCGGCCGGACGCTGCTCGTCGACGGCGGACCGGACCCGGCGCGACTTCTGGCGGAGCTCGGCGCCAGTCTGCCCCCATGGACGCGCCGCATCGACGTCGTCGCCCTCACGCACGCTCATGCCGACCACGCGAACGGGCTCATCGGTGTGCTCGAGCGATATGAGGTCGGTCTCGCGATCGAGCCGGTCGGGCTCAATCCGGGTCCGGTCGCCGCCGCCTGGAGCGAGCGGATCGCACGATCCGGTGTGCCACGGCGTGCCGTGGCTGCCGGCGTCCGAATGCGGATCGGCGACGCGACGCTCATGGTGCTTGCGCCCGACGGCGATCCGCGCGTCGACGTTCCGTCGCTCGTACTCCGGCTCGACCGTGGTGCGTTCTCGATGCTCCTGATGGGCGACGCGACGGAGCAGGCCCAGGCGGATCTGCTGCTCGCGAAGGATTCGCTCGCGACGCGGATCTACGTTCCGCCGCATCACGGCGCCGCGACGCCGTACGCCGCTGCGCTCGTTGACGCGGTGCGACCGTCCGCCGCGATCATCTCCGTCGGCGCGCAGAACCGTTATGGTCATCCCACTCCCGAGACGCTCGCGGCGCTCGGCAGGATCCCGACGTATCGCACCGACCGCGACGGCACGGTGGAGCTCAATCAAGGTGGCAGCCAGCTCTTCGCCCGCACCCACGCGAATGGTCTTCCTCCTCCACGGGGAGGATTCATTCCGCACGCGCCTCCGACTCGGTGATCTCGTTGGCGCGCTGCTCGAGGGTCGGTCCACGGCGCCGTCGGACCTCGCGGGGCTGCTCGAGCCACGGATCGGAACTTTGCTCGGCGTATCGCGCCATGACGCGCGGACCGATCCGGGCGAGGCGATCACGCTCTCGGGACAGTCGCAGGGGCTGTTCGATGCCGTCGACGAGCGGCGCGTGGTCATCGTCGAGCACGCCGAGTCGCTCCGGGACCTCGACCTCATCGCGGCGTTCCCGCCCGAGGCGGCGCTCGTGCTCGTCGCGGTCGAACGACTTCAATCGAGCCGCTCGCGTCGCGCACCCCGGACGAAGGCCGCGGCGGCCACGACGCTCATCGACGCGGTCGAGGCCGCGCGTGGGGTGATCGAGCGGATCGAACGTCTCTCGCCGCCCGACGTTGGCCCCTGGATCGGGGCGCGAGCCAGGCTTCACGGGATCGCGCTCGCGGCGGACGCCGTCCCCGCGCTCGCCTCCGCGGTGGGTGCGGATACCGAGCGTATCGAGCAGGAGCTGGGAAAGCTCGGCGCGTACGCGGCGGGCGCCGCCGTCACGGCGGCGGACGTTCGAACCCTCGTGAGCGGCGCGATCGACTCCGACGTGTTCGAGCTCACCCAGGCGGTCGTGCGGAAGGACGCCAGGACCGCGATCGGCACGCTCGAGCGGCTCCTCGCGGACGGGAACGCGGTGCAACAGATCCTCGCGCTCCTGCTGTGGCAGTTCCGGGTGCTGCTCTTCGCGTCGGCCATGCGGACGAACGCCGATGCGGAGCGTATGGCGAAGGCGATCCGTTCGACACCGTTCGCTATCGCCCGAGCGACGGCCTTCGCGCGACGCGTCACGCGCGCCGACATCGTCCGCGCATACGAGGAGATCTACGCGACCGATCAGGTGATCAAAACAGGCCGCGCCGAGTCGGACGTCGCCGCGCTCATGCTCTGCGTGCTCAGTCTCTGCGGGATCGCGAACGCCGATCTGCGCGACATGCTGCTCGTGGAGCCGCCGCGCCGCTGACGAGCGGCTAGCGCTTCGCCGCGGCTTCCCGCGCTTGACCTTGGACCGGCTTCGCCTCCTGGGTCTTCCGGTAATCTTCGAGGAAGCGCTTTTGCCCGGCTGCGGTGAGTGGATGTTCGAAGAGTTGCCTTAGGACCGTGAAGGGCATGGTCGCGATATCCGCGCCCGCAAGCGCGGCCTGCGTGACGTGCGTCGGGTTGCGTATAGACGCGGCGAGCACCTTCGTCTTGATCTCCTGCTGCCGGTACGCGGACACGATGTCCGCCACGACGCGCATCCCGTCCTCGTTGATGTCGTCGAGGCGTCCCGCAAACGGACTCACGATGTAGGCCCCGATCGCCGCGGCGAGCAATGCCTGGTTGACGGAGAAGCAAAGCGTGACGTTGATGCGGATGCCCTCGCCGGCCAGGACCTTGCCGGCACCGAGCCCGTCCGGTGTCAGAGGGACCTTCACGATGACGTTCTTGTGCCATGAGGCGATCCGCCGCCCCTCGACGACCATGTCGTCCTTCTTCTCGGTGACGCACTCGGCCGAGACGTTCCCGATGATCTGGCAGATGCGCTTGACCTGCTGCTCGTGATCCTGGCCGGCCTTCGCGATGAGTGTGGGGTTGGTGGTGACGCCGTCGACCACACCCCAGCCGACGGCCTGCTCGATCTCCTCATAGATGGCGGTGTCGAGGTACAGCTTCATGTGGGCAGCTCCTGCAGTCGGGGTGCCGCCTCCAGCGAGCGGCCATTCGCCCGCGCGAAGGCCAGCGCGGCGTCGATGAAGGCGACGAAGAGCGGATGCGGCCGGTTGGGCCGTGACTTGAACTCGGGGTGGTACTGGGTGCCCAGGTAAAACGGGTGATCCGGGATCTCGGCGATCTCGACGAGCCGTCCGTCCGGCGAGAGGCCGGTGAACCGCATGCCGTGGCTCTGCAGGAGGTCACGGTACGCGTTGTTGAACTCGAAGCGGTGCCGGTGGCGCTCGAGGACGATCGGTTGGGCGTATGCCCGTGCCGCGATCGAGCCGGGCTCGAGCACGCAGGGATAGCTCCCGAGCCGCATCGTCCCGCCTTTGTCCGCGACGTCGCGCTGCTCGGGAAGCAGATCGATCACCGGATGCGGAGTGAATGCGTCGAATTCCGTCGAGTTCGCGTCGTCGGTCCCGAGGGCGGTCCGTGCGAGCTCGATGACCATGCACTGCATACCCATGCACAGGCCGAGTGTCGGCACGCGCCGCTCGCGGCCGAACCGCGACGCCTTCACTTTGCCCTCAATACCGCGATAGCCGAATCCGCCCGGGACGACTAGTCCATCGAGCCCCACGAGCGGCTCCACGTCGTCGGAGCGTTCGAGACGCTCGCTGTCGATCCACTGCAACCGAACGTCGCAGCCCGCGGCCCACGCGGCGTGCTTCACGGCCTCGGCGACCGATAGATACGCGTCCGGAAGCTCGATGTATTTGCCCACAAGTCCGATGGTCAGCGGGATCCGCGCGCCGCGGATCCGCTCGGTGAGCGCCTTCCAGTCCGACAGATCCGGCTGCCGTGCGGCCGCTAGGCCGAGCTCCTCGACGACGATCTTGCCGAGCCCGGCTTCCTCGAGCATCAGCGGGACGGCGTAGATCGACCAGGCGTCTGGCTCGCTGATCACGTTGTCGGCCTTCACGTCGCAGAAGAGAGCGATCTTCTCGCGCAGGTCATCATCGATCGGCTCGTCGGCGCGCGCGATGACCACATCGGGCTGTATGCCGATCGCGCGGAGCTCCCGGACCGAGTGCTGGGTCGGTTTTGTCTTCAGCTCCCCGGTGGCGACACGGGGCAGAAGCGTGAGGTGGATGTACATGACGTTCTGCCGGCCGACGTCGTTGCGGAACTGGCGGATCGCCTCGAGGTAGGGGAGCGATTCGATGTCGCCGACGGTGCCGCCGACCTCCACCACGACGATTTCGGCCTGCTGCTCACGCGCGACGCGATGGATCCGCTCCTTGATCTCGTTCGTGACGTGCGGGATGACCTGCACGGTCGCGCCAAGGTAGTCGCCGCGGCGCTCCTTCGCGATGACGGAGTTGTAGATCTGGCCGGTGGTGAGGTTCGACGCGCGGGTGACATTGCGGTCGATGAAGCGCTCGTAATGCCCGAGGTCGAGATCGGTCTCGGCACCGTCCTCGGTCACGAAGACCTCGCCGTGCTGGTACGGGGACATGGTTCCCGGATCGACGTTGAGGTAGGGGTCCATCTTGAGCGAAGCAACCGCGAGGCCTCTCGCTGCGAGGATGCGTCCGAGGGAAGCGGCGGTGATGCCCTTGCCGAGCGAGGAGGTGACCCCTCCGGTCACGAACACGAACTTCGGCACGGCGTGGACCTCCGGGGTTTTTTCTATGTTACTCCGCTCATCGCCGTCGAAGAAGGCTCGCGAGGATCAAATCTCGTTCATTCCATGGGGAACGGCAGGCTGTTCAACACAACGAGTCGCGGCCGATCGCGGCCGGTGTGCGGCGGATAGGACGGGACCTCGACGGGCTCATCCCGCCGGCAGTCGTCGAGCCGTCCATCGAACCGCAGTGCGCGGAATCGACCATCACGAAGCTCACCCTCGTGAAGGCCGGCGTGCTCGATGATTGCGACAAGGCGCTGCCGCATGAATCTGAGCCCGGGTCGCAGCGCGATGGGCGATGCGAAGGGCGATGATTCGACGACGAAATCGCGCGTCGCCCCATCCAGCCACGCCCCAAGATACGGCGGCACATAAGCCTCGCCCGCGAAGAGCAGGGCGCCTTCGTCACTTCGGAAACCACAGAGCAGGGCGCGCGCACCGCGTCGCTCGTCGACGATCAGCCCGCCGATGACCACGTCGGCGCGGAGTGTGACGTGACACTTGAGCCACTCGGCGGTCCGCGCGCCGGGGACGTACTTGGAGTCCCGACGTTTCGCGACGATGCCCTCGAGTCCGTACTCGGCGACCACGTCGAGGAAAGGCTCGCCGTCATCGTCGAGATGCTCGGGGACGGCGAGGATCCGCGACCCGAGGCCGGCCCCGAGGAGGCGCGCTCGTCGCTCGGCGAGCCGCCGCCCGATCAGTGGGCGTCCGTCCTCGTAGAGGAGGTCGAAGGCGACGAAAATCGGGCCGCGGCCGCGTTTCGCGCCCTTCGGACCGAGCCTGCCGGCGAGAAGGTCGTAGCTCGGGCGGCCGCGCGAGTCGCAGACCACGATCTCTCCGTCGATCAGCGCGCCCTCAGGAATGCGCAGGTCGCGAAGCTCGGGGACGAGGCCGAGCATGTCGCCTCCCGATCGGTCGGTGACGCGTAGGCCTGTCGCGTCACGGGCCGCGAGTGCCCGAATTCCGTCCCACTTCAGCTCGAAGATGTATTCGGGCGAGTTGAAGGCGCGACTTGCGAGGCGCGGCCGCATGGGGATGAGGGCGCGGGGCAGCCCGCTCGTCGTCTCGCGGACGTCGATGAGCGTGGGATGCTGGCCGCGCTCGTTCGGCTCGCTCTCGCGCGACATTCAGCGAGGATAGGACCGTGAAAGGCGCGTCCGGTCGCCGGATGCGGTCCTAGGAAGCCTTCTTTCGGGCGGCACGCGACTGTGGCGCCGCACGTTTGGTCTTTGCCTCGCCCTTCTTGGCCTTCTCGACGGATGCCTTGAGTGCCGACATGAGGTCGACGACCGTCGTCTCGGTCTCGGGCTCAGGCGCCTCGATCACCTCGCGCTTTTCGACCTTCGCCTCGACCAGGTTCATGACCGCTTGCTTGTATTCGTCCTTGTATTCCTGGGGCTCGAACTCGGTGGCCATCATGTTCACCAGGTTCTCGGCCATCTTGAGCTCGGCGGGGGAGAGCTTCACGGTCTCTGGAATGTCGAGGTCTTCGGTCGAACGGATCTCATCGGGCCAGTGAAGGGTGTTCATGAGCAGCGCGCCGTCCTGCGGGCGGACCGACACAAGTCGTTCGCGATCACGCAGCGCGAACTTGGCTATCGCGATGCGGCCGGTCTTCTCGAGGGTCTTGTTGAGGAGCGCATACGGCTTCTCGGCGGACTTCTCGGGCTCGAGGTAATAGGCCGACTGGTAGTAGAGGGATCCAGGGAGCTCCTCGTCCTTCACGAATCCGGCGATATCGATCGCCTTGCTTGATCGCAGGGGCAGCTTCTCGAGGTCGTCGTCTGTGAGCTCGACGTAGCTGCCCTTCTCGTACTCGTACCCGCGGACCACATCGCCCCAGGCGACCTCGTGATCGCCCTCGACGCACCAGCGCTTGTTCTTGATGCGGCTCTTGTGTTCCGGGCAGAGCAGGTTGAACGACACCTGGCTCTTGCTCTCGGTCGCGAGGTAAAGCCGGACCGGGATCGCGACCATGCCGAAGCTCATCACGCCGCGCCAGATCGACCGTGGCATTCCTCACCTCGCCGGCCCGCTCGTCCCGGCAGGACTTCGGTCCTCGGGGCTCCCCCGCGCGGCCTAGCCGCGCGAGTGTAATCTGCGGGTCAAGGGAGCGCCGGCGGCCCTTTGCGACGACCCAGGCGGACGAAGCGAAGGATCCGGTCGAGCGACGCCGGGTCGCCGTGCCAGTGCTCGCGCACGATCCGCTCATCCGTCGCACCGAGGACGATGCGGAGCGCAAGCCCCGCGACGATCGCATCGTCCAAGGAACCCACGACCGGTATGAATTCGGGAATGAGGTCGATCGGTGACGCGAGCCACAAACTGGCGATGCCGAGGACGACCTTCGCGGGAAGAGGCACGCGCGGATCTCGGAGGAGACCGGAGAAGAGCCGGACAAGGTTCGGCAGAAGCAGGGCGAGCTCGCGCGCGAGGAGTCTGTGGCCGACGACAACGAGGACGACGACGAGCAGCGTCCAGATGAGGATCAGGACGACCGCGACCTGTACCCAGCTCGTCAGGTCCATCGGCTAGGCGGCGATCGCGCGCTCCGCCAGCGACGTGGGGATCGATCCGCTCGATGTGATCGCGTCGTGGAAGGCGCGGAGTGCGCTCCGATCCGCCGAGCCGCGTTTGGCGAGCCAGCGCGTACGAATATCGACGATCTCGAGCATGCCGGTCAGGTAGCTCGAGGCCTGCGTCGGCCACGAGCAGTACCGGCCCACCTCGGCCTGCGCGTTGGGCGGGGTGAGGTTTCCCTTCTTGACCATGAAATCGACGGCCTCGTCGAAGGTCATCTCGCCCATGTGCAGCGCCGTGTCGACGACGATGCGTGCCGCGCGGAAGAGCGTCGCTTCGTACTGGAAGAGCAGATGGCGTGGATCGCTGAAGAACCCCTGCTCCCGCATCACGCGCTCGGCATAGAGGCCCCAGCCCTCGGCGAAATACGAGGTGAAGTGGGTCCGCCGGACGTCGGACCTATTCTGCTTCGCCATCACCAGGTGCCAGTGGTGCCCGGGATAGGCCTCGTGGACGGCGGTCGTGGGAATCCCGGCGCTGCAGTTTCCCTCGAGCCGCTTCTGGACTTCTTCGGGCGAGGTCTTGTCCGGCGGATATGGCACGAAGAAGTGGCCGTGCAGCGAGTCGCTGAACGCCGGCGGCTGGTTGTAGCTGGCGACGGCTTGGATCGGACGCTGAAAATGCGGCGACGGCTCGACCGTGCAGCGCTCGCCGGGTGGAAGCGTGACGAGCCCCGTGTCTTGGAGAAAGGAGCGCGCGCGATCCGTCCATTCCTCGTACTCGGCGCGCATCGCGTCGGGGGTAGGCGCGTGCACGCGGTTGAGGCGCGCGCAGACCTTGGTCCAGTCGCCACCGCCATCGATCTGGCCTGCGATCTTGTTGGCCTCGTTCGTCAGGAGCTCGTATTGCTCGCGGCCGCGCTCGCGGAGCTCTCGCGCTCCGAATGGGAGCAGCTCCTTTTCCTTGAGGAGCGCCGTGTACAGCTCCTCGCCGATCGCGTAATCGCCCGAGGCTCGCTCCTTGTTCGCCTCGAGGAACGCGGCAAAGTCCTCGTATGCCCCGGCCGCGGTGGCCCCGGCCTCCGCGACTTTCTGCCGGAGCGAGGGATCCTTCACCTCCGCCGGTACGAGCTCGCGGGCGTACCGCGCCGCGGCCTTTGCCTGGCTGACGGCGCGGTCGGCATACACGCGCGGGACGAGGGCGAAGTCGAGGTTCGCTTTGCCATCCGCCACGTGCCGGGTCACGGCGAGCAGCCGGGCACGTGCCGCCTCGGCGAGATCGCGTTCGGGACGTAGTCGATGGAGGAAAAGCGTGAACACACCGCCGAGCGATGGATTGAGATAGACGTTGGGCTGCCGCTTCCAGTCAAGACGAGGCTGCGTGAGCTCGCGCCCGCGCAGCGAAGAAAGGACGACGTCGCGGTCGATGCGCTCGTCCGCCGAGAGCTCGGCGTCGGTGGCAGCGCGAAAGCGCCTGGTCCATTCCAGGACCCGGGCCTCGCGCTGGCGGAAGGCCTGGGCGGACAGGTCCTCCGATCGCTCGTCGTATTCGGTCAGACCGAGCGAGCTGGCCCAGGAGGGTGATTCGTCGTACCGCTCGGTGAGGTAATCCTTGACCAGCGACGCAAAGGACGCGGACGTCACGATGCGACCTCCCCGACAATGGCGAAGGTCACAGATTGAGCCTCACCGAGTACCAGCGCAAACGCGACTTCCGCCGCACGCCCGAGCCGAAGGGCAGGCAGCCGAAGAAAGAAGAGACGCGTCGCTACGTGGTCCACCGCCATCACGCGACGCGCCTTCACTGGGACGTTCGCCTCGAGATGCGCGGCGTCCTCGCATCCTGGGCGGTGCCGAACGGGCCGCCGCTCGAGGCGGGGAAGAGGCGACTCGCGGTCCACACCGAGGACCACCCGATCGAGTACCTGACGTTCCATGGGGTGATCCCCGATGGCTACGGCGCGGGGTCGATGACGATTTGGGATACCGGTACGTACGTGGCCCTCGAGGAAAAGGATGACGAGCTCAAGCTGCGGTTCGACGGCAAACGCCTGCAGGGCGAATGGGTGCTCGTGAAAACGCGTCAGAACGAAGGCCGCGACTGGCTGATGATCAAGCACGGCACGCCCCCGAAGAATGATCCGATGCTCGGGAAGATCGCGCCGATGCTTGCTGCGGCGGCCGACGAGCCGTTCGACTCGCCCGAGTTCACGTACGAGGCGAAGTGGGACGGTGTACGCACCATCGCTTTCG
>Ga0184605_10000625_pt1 | contig 10643 bp, 6 predicted proteins | sample PLM0_30_coex_FD_132995 | JGI IMG/M metagenome (GOLD analysis project Ga0184605, IMG submission 132995) | Groundwater sediment microbial communities from an aquifer in East River, Colorado, USA - PLM0_30_coex | ecosystem: Environmental > Terrestrial > Soil > Riparian zone | place: USA: East... | reverse complement strand
TACGTTCTCGCGTCAATCCCGAACGTTGCGCACGCCAGTGTTGTGCTCAATTTAATGGCCGGAGAATTCCGGTATACGGATTTGGGCCTGCTGGACAAGACCCACCTGCGCTTTTTCACGAGGTCATCTATCGAGACCATGTTCCGAGAATCGGGATACCGAATCTCGCTGTGGCGACGAATCGTGCTGGATCCGTTTGAGACGGAACTCGAGCTACGTAAAGAGGACTACCCTGCACACATTATCGATGCCATTCAGCAAGGCCCCGAGTCCTTCACGTATCAGCTGGTCATAAAAGCGTATCCGGTCAAACGACCCTCCAACGACAAGGCGAATGGAGTCCGACCTTCAGACGCTGGTCAGAAATCCGCTCCGGTGATACGAGCGCTCTGGCAGACACAGGAGAGCATCCGGAAATTAGGTGAGACGGAGCATGCGCTAAAGGAAAGGGAGTCGTCACTGGCGACGGTGCGACGTCAGCTGCGGGAGGAAGAAGAGGAGAACCGCGGCCTTTCAGCAAAGGTGGCTGAGGACGAAACGACGATCGAGGGGTTAACCGGCGAGCTGGCATCGATGCAAGGCTCGATTGGATACCAACTCCTGCTGCGCTGCCGGCGCCTCATTCGGCCGCCGATTCGCTGGCTGGCTCCTGCCGGAACGCGACGTCGTCGCGCGCTCCTCGCTTTGAGACACGGCACGAAAGTCGCCGTGAGTCGTGGTCCGAGGCGGCTTCTCACGAAGGGGGTACGAGTCTGGGAATGGCCGCAAGTCCTGCGTAATTTCTCCCGGGGCTCGCTCAGCAGCCTGGATGTCGATGCGCGCTATCGGATCTGGCGTCAACGCACTGGGATCACTGAAGCGAAGGCGCGCGGAATCAAGAAGGAGGCCGCAAAGCTAAGCTACCGTCCGAAGATCAGCATCATAATACCGGTCTACAATCCAGAGCCCAACTGGCTTCGGGATGCTATTGAGTCAGTGCGTCGACAGCTCTACGAAAACTGGCAACTCTGTATCGCTGATGATGCTTCCACCAAAGCCGGCATACGCGAGCTCCTAAATGAGTACGAGCGGGACCCACGCGTTAAAGTCGTCTACCAGCGCCAAAATCAAGGAATATCGGCGGCCTCGAACGCCGCGCTGGCTCTTGCGGACGGCGAATATGTGGCCTTTCTGGACCACGATGATGAACTGAGTCCCGACGCTCTCTATGAGGTTGTCCAGCTCCTCAACGACGGTGGTGAGTTGGACTTCATCTATTCTGATGAAGACAAGCGTGATCCAGGTGGAGCTCTGGTATCGCCTTTTTTCAAACCGGACTGGTCACCTGACCTGCAATATAGCTCTAACTACGTCACGCACTTTTCCGTCTACCGGCGAAAGATTGTGGAGGAGGCCGGCGGCTTTCGCACGGAATTTGACGGTAGTCAGGATTACGACCTGGCGCTACGTGTGACTGAGCGCACGGATAGGGTCAGGCACATCAGGAAAGTGCTCTATACGTGGCGGATGGTGCCCGGGTCGGCGGCCGCAAGCTCGGAGGCCAAGCCCTACGCGTACGAAGCGGCGAAGAAAGCCCTGACGGAATCACTTCAGCGCCGAGGAGTAGACGGATGGGTGGAGGACGGGAAGACAATGGGATGGTACAGAATCCGCTACCGCATTTCGGGTGAACCACTCGTTTCTGCAATCATTCCCACTCGTGACAGAGCGGACTTACTTGTCAAGTGCCTGGACAAACTAGAGGACAGCAGCTACAAGCGGATCGAGATCATCGTGGTCGACAACGGGAGCGTCGAGGAAGCCACGCGATCTCTTCTCAGCTCTCGAGACTTGAAAGTTGTGCCAGATGGCGGCGATTTCAATTTTTCGCGGCTAATCAACTCCGGCGCCAGTGCAGCCACAGGCGATTATTTGCTGCTGTTGAACAACGACGTTGAAGCGATCAACGAAGACTGGGTTGAGGCTATGCTGGAGCACGCGCAGCGGCCTGAGATAGGTGTCGTCGGCGCGCGTTTGCTCTATCCAACCGGTAGACCACAACATGAGGGCGTGGCTCTAGGCATCGGCGGCACTTTTGCGGGACACGTCGACTGGAGAAACTACCTGGGGTTAAGTCATGCTGTAAGGAATTGCAGCGCGGTCACTGCGGCTGCGGCAATGACGCGCCGCTCCGTCTTCAACGAGTTGCGCGGCTTTGACGAGTCGTTTCGCGTGGCATATGGAGATGTCGACTACTGCCTGCGGGCCCGCGAGCGCGGGTATCTAGTGGTGTACACGCCCTATGCGCTCCTTTACCATCATGAGAGCGCTTCCCGAGGCAACAATCACCCTCCCGAGGATGAAATCCGCGCGCGCAAGCGATGGGGTCACCTCACGGATCCGTACTATAGTGACGCGCTAGACGAAATCTTGGAACCTTGGGTTTACGGACCGAACTACGTTGCTACGGAGTCTCGTCGCGGCTAAGGATCCCGAAGAATTAACGCAAAGACAAGGCGTACGCAGCGCTGACGACGGCGGCGAATCCGCAATGGATCATCCCGCCGCAACAAAACCAACAATGGTGGGAGCGGGAATCAGAGACGGGCGCCCTCCAGCCGATAGAGGCTCGCTCAATCCTTCAGTGGAACTGCATACCAGTGCGGATGGAAGGGAGGCATCCTTCTGGTCCAGCAGATGGCTGCACCTCGCCTCTCTCGCGTTGCTCTTTATCGGCTTCGCCACCGCCTATAACGTCCGGGTCCCGCTATACGAAGTGCCCGATGAGGAGGCGCACATCGGATACGTCGACCACATTCTGCGCACGAGCAGGCTTCCAGCAATCACGGATACTTACGAAGCGGCAGGGCCTCCGCTCTATCATGCGAGCGGCGCAGGCGTTCTCAAGCTGCTTGGCCTCTCCCGGCCGCTGATCGCGCTTCCGCCGAATCCTCAGTTTCCCGGCTTGGTTCCCGGCCAGATGAACCAGTACCTCCATACTCCAGCTGAGGACCATCTTCCCTTCCGGGGCCCCCTCCTCAGCATTCACGTGTTGCGTGTCATTTCGACTCTCTTCGGGGTCGGCACAGTCTTCTTCGTCTACCTGATTGCGCGGCTCCTCTTCCCTGACCGCCCGCTTCTGGCATGGTCCGCCGGAGCGAATACCGCGCTGTTGCCGCAATTTGCGTTGGTTGGCGGCTCTGTCATGAATGACACCGCCGTAGCGTTCTTCGCAGCTGCCGCTATCTACTTTAGTTTTCGCTTCATGAAGGAGGCGTCCGCTAGATGGCTATTGGCGGCGGCAGGGAGCCTGTCTCTCGGTTTTTTGACTGAAGGCTCGATGATTGTGGTAGCTCCTGTTTGTGCTTCGGCTGTATTTTTCTTTTCTCCCTTGTCATGGCGGCGGCGCGCGACCGCCGTCGCGCTTCTCGCGGCCGCCCCGGTCGTAATCGCGGGGTGGTTCTATCTGGATCATCTGCTCACGTACGGGGAGGTTTTTGCGGCCGAAGCCATGAGGACTTGTCCGGGATGTTCGCAGTCGCCGCTTGGCCCCGGGCTGCCCCTCGGTGATCCTCATTACAGGGGTCACTTTCAGTCACTGCTGGACCGCTCTTACTGGTTCGCTGGCGGTCTCCTCAACGTCTTTGTTGTCGACGCCATGTATCAGTTCCTGGATATTCTGGCGGGCACGGCGGTGGGGGGTTTAGTTCTGATCGCTGCACGCAAAAACTTGTCTTCGTTGCAGCGGCAGGGCCTTCTGTTGCTCGGCGCGCTGCTTCTCCTGGCGCTCCTTGAAGTCCTCTTCGTTAGCGTGAGGATCAGTTATCAGCCACAGGGCCGGTACCTCTTCGTCGCCCAGCCGGCAATCGCGCTTCTGTTTGCGCTTGGATTGGCCGCGCTCTTTCAACGGGACCCGCAGCGAGATCACGTTGCCTCGCTTCTATTGCCGGTCATACTCTTTGGGCTTAATCTCGGTATTCTTGCGCTGACGCTACCGACGGTCTACTGAACGAGCGCGTTTATATAACCGCAGCTTCAGCCGTGGCTTCTTCCGCGCGGGCGAGTTGCCAGTAATGCTCAACGATTTCAGCCGGCCTGCCTTCTTCAATCAGATGCCCGGCGCTGAGGAACAGCGCGCGCTGGCAGAATTCCCGCATCATATCGAGGTTGTGGCTGACAATTACGATGGTCACACCCTGCCGGTGCATCTCGCGGATCTTCGCCATACACTTTTCGGCGAACACGGCATCGCCCACTGCCAGCACCTCGTCCACGAGCAGGATGTCGGGGTCGCTGTGGACAGCGACTGAGAAGCCGAGGCGCATGTACATGCCTGAGGAGTAGCGCTTGACAGGAGTCCCCATAAACTCGTGCAGCTCCGCGAACTCCACGATCTCGTCGAAGCTGGCGCGGATGGCGCGGTTGGACATCCCCAGTATAGAGGCGTTGAGGTAGACGTTCTCGCGGCCTGTAAGGTCGGGGTGGAAGCCGGCGCCGAGCTCGATCAGTGGCGAGACGCGGCCGTGCACGTGCACCTCACCAGCGCTGGGGGCCATCACTCCCGCGATGAGCTTGAGGCATGTGCTCTTGCCGCTGCCGTTTCTGCCCACGATCCCGACGATCTCGCCTCTGCCGACGCTGAAATTGACATCGCGAAGGGCGTGAAAGGGGGCGGACCAACCGTTTCCCTTCAGCAATGCCGGGATGAATTCACGCAGCGAGCGGCCCTCCTCCAGCATGAAGCGCTTGCTGACGCCCAGGAACTCGATGACGCGATTATCAAATTCGGTCGGCAAAGCCCGGCTCCATCTTCTTGAACAGGTAGTAGCCGATGAGCAGCGTGGCGAGAGAGATGCCGAGGCCGAGAAACATTTTCCCGAAGTCGGGGCTTTCGCCCTGAAGAAGAACGCGCCGGTAGGCGTTAATAAAGAGCGAGAGCGGGTTGAGGTCGAAGAATGTCTGGTACTTGCTTGGCACGATATCGATTGGGTAGATGATCGGGGTGACGTAGAACCAGAGCGTGAGGGCGACGCCGACCAGGTAGCGGACGTCGTGGAAGAAGAGGTTGAGCGCTGCTAGCGGGAGCGTGAGCCCGAGAGTGAATAAGAACTGGATCAGGAATAATAGCGGAACCCAGAGGACGGTCTCCGTCGGCGCGTGCCCATAGTAGACCATCAGCGCTACTAGGATCAGCGAGGCGAACAACAGATCTACCACCTTGGTGACGATAGCGGAGGCCGGCAGGATCTCGCGCGGAAAGTAGACCTTGGTCACCAGGTTGGCCGCGCCGACGACGCTGTCGGTTCCCGATGACAGCGAGCTGGAGAAAAAATTCCACGGCAAGAGCCCCACGAACAGAAAGAGCGCGAACGGCGCTCCTGGCGTCTCGATACGGATGATCGTCGAGAAGACAAACGTCATGATGAGCATCTGCGCGAGCGGCATTACGAGCGCCCAGGCGTAGCCGAGAATCGACTGCTTGTACTGACCGCGCAGATGGCGCACGGTCATGTTCCAGAGCAGCTCGCGCCGGTGCCAGAGGTTCGCGAGGGAGATAATGTAGTCGGGGAGGCGTGGTGCGGTACCGATATGATCCCGACCCGCCACTCTGATGGCTCGTCTCATTCTGATTATCTTTAAACGTCTAAGCAGGTGTGCCGGTAACGCTAAGGCCGGTGGCTTCTGTGATTGTATGAGGGCCTGTATACGGCAAGCAAGGACAGTCGTCCGTTGGCGCCCAAGTGTCGAATGTCAATGCGTGAAACTGCGACCGCAGCTGCGGCGCCGGGAAAAGGCGAGACACCGGGCAGACTCCGAATACGACAAGGTCTCGCAGATACGAAATGGGGGGCCAAGGTAAGTCGGGCAGCCGGGACCTAGAGTTTAGAACCCGCCGCATTCAACCGCTCCGCCACGACTCCGCGATATACGATTTTACCTGATAGAATCGAAATGTGACCGGCGACAAGTCTATCTCGACGCCCCGACTGCGCTGGTCCGTGGATGAAGTCATGACCTTTCGCGGGGTGGTGTGGATTTCCGGTTGGGTTTTCCATCGCGATATCTCCGTAGCCGGTCTCCAGTTGCAGGCGCCGGATGGCACGATTGTTGAACTAGATGGGTATGGCATTCCCAGCCCCGACGTAGTCGACCATCACGGCGAGGCCGCCGCCAACTCCCGCTTCCGTTGTCGGCTGTTGATGGATGATTCGGATTCGGTGATGGATTCACGAATATATGCTGTACTGTCTGATGGTACGCGTCATGAGCTCGAGGACCATCGCCAACGGAGAATGGATGCAGACTTGTATCACCGGCTGAACTCGCGATTTTCCGAGGAGTTGAAGGCCTTGCCGGGCGGACGCGTTCTCGAGATCGGCTCCAGGGATCGCTCCGGGGTGGTACGTCGTGGTTTGGTACCGAGCCATTTGGAGTATCTCGGCCTAGACATCATGCCTGGTGATAACGTGGATATCGTCGCCGATGTTCATGAATTGACGAAGGCGGTTCCCGCACACAGCGTCGAGGCAGTGTTGGGATATTCGGTCTTCGAACACCTTCTCATGCCGTGGAAGGCGGTAATCGAAATAAACCACGTGCTGAAGATGGGTGGGCTCGTGATGCTGACTACTCACCAGACGTGGCCCGTGCATGAAGCCCCGTGGGATTTCTGGCGCTATTCGGACTCGGCTTGGCACGCCCTCTTCAACAGGTTCACCGGCTTTGAGGTCGTCGAGACCGCGCTCGGTTCACCTGCATGTGTCGTAGCCCAAACCCTGCTGCCATCTACATTGAACTTGGATCGTCAGCCCGCGTACTTAGGATCAGCTGTCTTGACCCGGAAGGTCAGCGCTTGTCCCCTGTCGTGGGACGTTGACCTAGGATCGGTTATTCAGACGTCCTATCCGCAGTAGACCGGCAGCGTATCGCCAAAGGCCGTCAACATGAGGTTAGGCGACTCGGAGGAAGCCCGGGGTTGGCCGCTGACTGTGGTCGAGCGAGTCAGGGACAGGGGGTAGAGGAGAGGTCCGGGCCCCGCTGGAGGGCGAATATAGTGCTATCTGCAAGGCGGTCGACATTGCCGGGGAGATAGCCACAAGCGCCAAACATAGCGGGACTCGCCACCCAGCGCCGCTGGCCGGACTGGACAGCCCATATCCCACCATCTGAAGTCCACAGGAGCGTCCCGTTGGTAAAAGAGGGTTTTGGGCAGGGCGCAGAGTTAAGTGGCGGCCCATCGGGAATCGCCACTGTCGCAGCGGCCGAGTAGGTGACGACGGCATCCCAGCCATAGCCACAGGAGTCCATCACTGCCGGACTGGGAACGTGTCGCTTCGCCCCGGACTGCATGACATATACCGCTCCTTCCGGAGACCGGACCAGCATCCCCGTTCCGAGCGCATCGATCAGCGGCCTCCCTTCCCAGAGCCGGCCGTCGGCCATCGGCGCCAGGGAGCCCCATGACAATCCGTTTGCTTCTACTGTCGCTGGATTCGGCACCCAGCGCCGCAAACCCGAACGCACCACGGATACCCTGCCGTCTCGTGCTAAGACGAGCGAGCGCTCCGCCGTACACCACTGCACATTGCCTATGGCGGGCATTCCGGAGAGGAACCCGTCCGGCACTAACTGGACGTTGCCGGCATTGTAGCCGCAATCGGCAATCGCCTCAGGGCTCATCACCCACTTACGATTCGGCCCCAGCGTTGTCCAGACGGCAGTATCTGACCCGCGCAATAACGTGCCGTTGGGCAACGTAAGCGCCGGACAGGGCGGCGACTGAAGCGGCGGCCCCTCGGGCACCGTAGAGAGCGTCCCTGCTGAGATGTTGCTTATGGCGCCCCAGTTGTAACCACAGGCGTTGAAGACGGCGGCGCTCGCAACCCACCGCCTGACGCCTCCATCCATCACATAAACCTTACCGCTCGCATGGAGGAGCCGGCCGTCCACCAGCACGTCCAGAAGCGGGTCTCCGACCGCCAGCCAGAATCCGTCGACCGGGGTCGCGCGAGTCCAATCGAGTCCGTTAGCTTCGAAGGTCGGCCCGTTGGGGACGTGGTGATTGAGGCCGCCACGAACAATGTACACGGACCCATCCGCGCGACGGAGAATCGAACCTTCATTCTTGCAGCTCTCAACATTTGGGAAGACCGGGCGTTGGGTCACGAGGCTATCACCCAGACCGTTCACGTTGCCCCACTGATAGAAGCAGTCCCACATGGCCTGGCCGCTGGTTATCCACCTGCGGGCGTTACCAACCGTGACCCAAATCCCCCCATCGGACGTTCTGAGCAGCGTCCCGTCCGGGAAAGAGGGCTGCGGACAGGGGGCACCCCCAAGAGACTGACCGTTTGGAATTTGACCAATGGTTGGCCCGGACACTGAAGAAACTGAGTCCCAGCCGTACCCGCAGGCGGCAAACGCAGCGGCTCCAGTTATCCAGCGTTTAGCGCCCGCCTGCATGGTGTATGTCCCGCCGTCCGGGCCGCGGATCAGCCGGCCGTCCGCTAGGACAGAAGGTAAGTCTTGTCCCCGTCTCTTGCCCGTCAGCCAGTCCTGGGGAACAGCGATCACGCTTGGCCAGCTAAACCCGTACGCCTCAAATGTCGCGCTGTCGGGGACGTGACGGGCAAGTCCGCTTTGAAATACAAACACGGAGCCGTCAGGTAGCCTCATAACGGCGCCGTCGCCAAAATTAAGCGTAACGTCAATCCTGGCGGGCACCCCCGTGGCATATCCGGATTCCAGGACTACCTGCCCAGTGTACGTTCCGGGTAAGAGCGATGCCGTATCGGCCTGAATCGCAAAACTGCTGTTATACGAGCCCAGATCAGCGCCCAGCGCTACTCCCTGGTAGGGCGATACCTTGAGCCAGGCGGCCGTGCTTGTCGCGCGCCAGCTTAGCAGCCCGCTGCCACGGTTCAACACATCAATACGGGCCGGCGGGCTTTGGCCGCCGGGGACCGCGGAGAGCACCACGTTCGATGTCGATAAGCCGAGCGATGGCGAGCCGAGTACCTGGCCTCGATTCAAGCCAGTCCCGCTTGGGTCCTGATGGGCAGGGTTTGGCGTGGGAATGTCCATCGCCGCGCACTGCAGGTTGGACGAGCACGGGTTCCAGTTCTCCAACCTCATGTGATCGTAGAAGGTCGGATCAGACAAGTTCGGAAGAGTTACGGGCTGCGAGTTCCACAGCTGCGAACCGCCCCGCGCCGGCGGGTTCTGCGCGCACCCGAGCACGAGTTCCTGGTAGGGATATGAGCGGGCCGAACCGCAATCGTAGGCGGGGCGCGGCCAGGCGTAGTCAGGGTTGAGTGGATGATTCTTGAAGGCGAAGCCGTTATACCCCCACAGGGCGTAGTACCAATCCTCGATGACCGTAGGATTGCGCGTCCCAACGATCGGCCGGTACTCGGGCGCCCCATTCCACTTCTCTGCCAGGATCCGCGCGCCCCGCGCGATATTGAAGGCGTAATGGCCGCCGATCATCGCCTGGTCAAGCGTGGGGACACCGGAAACATTCTGCATTCCGGACGTCACCTGCATGATTCCGTAGCCGCAGTCGTGTGAAGAAAGCACTGGACCTATCTGGCCATACTGGACGGGGGGATCGTAGCTGGCTTGTGCCCAGCCGCTCTCGATCCACGCGATCGACTTCAGAAGCACTGGTGGGATGTAAGGCCCCATAAGCGATCCCGAGCCTGCCCCACGGTCCCCCGTCTCCATGGCGGGAGGGGCAAACGTGGGGTACTCGGGGAACAGCCGGTTCCAGCCCGCCAGCTCCATCGTCCGCGCGTAGACGTTGCGATAGTCAGCAGCCTCATAAGTTTGGATATCGAACGCTCCGTACGGGCTGCCTGTATTCCCGCATAGGTGATGGGCATAGGTCGCACGCGATCCGCCCGTGACCGCAAGGAAGAGTGCGACGAGACACAGCAGCGGAAGTGCCGTTGTGTATCTGTTGAAGAACTTCGACATGGCGGGGAAAGTAGTATACAAGCCGTAGCGCGGGGAAGGTGAAGTCGCAGCCCGGCAATATTCAGAGACGCGCCGGGCTGGGATTCTGTGACAGTCCCGCCGGCCAGCTGAGTGACGTCAGTGCTCGGAGCTTAACTTATATTGCTTTTCGGATCGTTAGGCGCGGACACGCGGCGTATGCATCGCGCCGCTTGATATTGGCTCGTCGATGTAGAGGTCGCCGTTGCGAATTTTGATGTTGAATCCACAAGTCGGATTGGTGCAGGCCCACGCCTTGAAGTAGATCGCCGCCCCCTGGCTGCCGAAGTCAGATAGTGGCACGAGGTCACCGAGTTCGCATTTCTGACACTTCGGGAAATTGTTCACCACGACCACATTTACCTCCGCCAATAGGCTGTCTTGTCGCGCAAGTATAGCAGCGGCCGAAAGACACTGACAAGTAAAAAAGTGAAGGTATTTCGCTAAAGCTTTGAGAGGTTTTCGACCAACTATTGAGGCCGCCATGGCAGCGGCCCCGCAAGCCTCGACTGCGCGGGGAATCGGGGCAAGCTCCTTCGCTTCCTCCCTTTCACGCTCGCCCGCTCGGGTCAAGCCCAGACCGTTGGTCTATCGGCGCCTGAGATCGCCGATCACGAAGCCCTTACTTGTCGTCGATATCCCTTGTTGGGTCAAGCCTTAGGCAGGGG
>Ga0184605_10000624_pt1 | contig 10668 bp, 8 predicted proteins | sample PLM0_30_coex_FD_132995 | JGI IMG/M metagenome (GOLD analysis project Ga0184605, IMG submission 132995) | Groundwater sediment microbial communities from an aquifer in East River, Colorado, USA - PLM0_30_coex | ecosystem: Environmental > Terrestrial > Soil > Riparian zone | place: USA: East... | reverse complement strand
CTCAGATTCATATCTGAGATCCGGATACCCAAACTCAACTGCTCAATTCTTCAAGTTTCGGAATTACATCTGAAATCTCGGTTTGAGTTAATCCAGGAGAGGAAAGTCCGAACACTACAGGGCAGCGAGCCCGCTAACGGCGGGGCGTTCGATTAATCTCGGGCGACGACAAGTGCAACAGAGAGCAAACCAGCCGACCGGCTTTGAGATCTCAAATTGGGATCTCAAATAGGATTTCAGATTGAAATATCTGAATCTCGAAACCGGGGTGATGGGTGAAATGGTGCGGCCCGTGAGGGCTTAAAGTAAGAGCGCACCGGCGCGTGTGGTGACATACGCGGCCAGGCAAACTCCTCGCAGTGCAAGATCAAATAGGGAGGCGTCAACAGGGCTGCCCGCCCGAAGCAGTTTGAGATCTGAGATTTCAGATCTCAGATTTGAGATCCCAGCAATGAGGTCTCAGAAGCTGCTACGACCTCCGGGTAGATCGCTTGATCCAATCTGGCAACAGTTGGACTAGATGAATGATCGCCACTCCGATTTCAAACCTGAGATCTCAGAATCTCAGATTTCTGATCTCAGATTCAGGATGAGGTTTCAGATTTGAAATCGGGGACAGAATTCGGCTTATAGACCTGTTCTACTTGCTTGGCATTAACCAGTCCAGAGCTTCACACGTTTTTAAATAGGACGCTGAAAGAGAGGCTGCGAGAGATGGCGAATCGTAAGGGAGTTTTCATAGGAGCATACGTACCGAATCACTTGAAAGATTCGTTGCGTCGACGGGCTGCGGCTGAGCATCGAACTCTCTCGCAGGAAATTACGCGTATTCTGGAAGAGGCAGTGCACGGTAAGGGCCTACCTCCAGGAAGCGTGGACCGGCGCACACGCGAATCAACGCCGCGCCGCCGCGCGACTGATCCAGTGCCGCGCCGGCGAAACGTGGATGTCACTTACGCGCCCGGAGGTAATAATTCAGGCGACGAAAAGAGTTGACGACTTATAAGTTAACCCCGATTAATCGAGGCCAGGTAAGCTGAAACGGTCTTGAAATTTCTCGTCATTGCTGCGCTATTCAGTCTTCTCCTGCTAGTGCTTTATTCGCGCTTACATCCTTACATTCTGTTCTTAAGGAAAATCCTCGGCGCGGCGAAGACTATAGCCGACTCGCCACCGGCTTCAGCCGAAAGGTCGAGAAGATCTCGCGTCAGAGCGGACAGTAAGTTAGTGCGCTGTGTAAGTTGCGGGACCTGGATACCCACCGAACGCGCTATCGGTTCGAATATGAGAGGCTCGATCTATTGCTCGCGCGAGTGTTTAGAGAAATCGTCAGTGTCTGACTCAAGAAAAGCTGCTAGTTGAGATTAGCTGCCAACTGCCTCCCAGGGTTCCAGATTTCCCGCCTCGTGGACCGCTTTGTCTGTATTAGTGAATAGCAGTCCTATCAGCCCCACCACAAAAAAGAAAATCAGCGACAGGAGTGCCTGCCGGTAGGAACCGGTTCTGGCGACCACGATGCTAAACAGCAAAGGGCCCATCCATGAAGTGCCCCTCTCGGAGACTTCATAAATGCCGAAGAAGGAAGCCTCGCGACCAGCCGGGATCATGCGCGAAAAAAGTGATCGTGAAAGTGCTTGCGAGCCACCAAGGACAATTGCAATCACTATGGCCATAATCCACGCCTGATAGATCTTGTGCAGGAACCCGTATGCATAAACGACAACCCCTGCCCAGAGAAACAAAGATACAAGGATCGCGTTCTTTGTTTTGATAACGTACGCAAGCCGCTCGAAGAGAAGAGCACCCACCACCGCGACAAATTGCACCACCAGAAGGATGGATAGTAAGAACGTTGGATTAGGGCCTTTAAAGAGTTCCTGCTCGAGAAAAACACTTGCAGCAAAAATGACAGTTTGAATTCCATCGTTGTAGATTAAATATACGATCAAATACTTGAGTGTCAGCGGCAATCTTTTGAGTTCTCTGAATGTCGAACGAAGCTCAACAAAGCCGGCGGTGAAATAATTCTGACCGGGCGGCAAGACTCTTGCGGCTTCCCGCTTCTTCAAGGTTCGAAACGTGATGATTGCAAAGCCACCCCACCATATGGCCGCAGATAGAAACGAAAGCCGCACGGCCAACCCAGTGGAGATTCCCAGTCTTTCGGCGCCAAGCACAAGAATAAGGTTCAGACCCAGCAGGACGCCTCCCCCGAGATAACCATAGGCAAAGCCACGGCTCGATACTTTATCGCGCTGGTCCTCCGTAGTGATCTCAGGCAGAAAGGCGTTGTAAAAAACGATCGAAGCGCCAAAGCAAACGTTGGCGATGATGAACAAGAGACCACCCAGCAGGTACAGATTGCCGCTAATGAAGAAGAGCAAAGCATTTGCAATTACGGCGGCATAGCAAAATATGGCCATCAAACGCTTCTTGAGATTCGAGTAATCTCCCAACGCACCCAGGCTTGGTAAAAACAAAACCTGGACGCCAACCGATATAGAGACACACAACGTGGGAAACGATTCCGCAGTGACAGTGCCAAGGAATCCCAGCTTCATTACCGTCCCTTGCTTGCCCACTGCGTCCTGCGCCAGGCGCGTAACATAAGGACTAAACAGCGCAGCGACCACCGTCGTGTAAAAGGCGGAGTTGGCCCAGTCGTACATCTTCCAACCAAATATTTCGCGGGGATCGTTTTTGTCGCCAGGGGAATGACGACTGGTAGGCTCGGATGTCGCGGAGTGGTCTGCAGAGGTCATTTGTGCGCCGCGGCTTTCTCAGTCAAGGTCTCCACTATGGCCGGTGTTATGTCTGCGAGGCTCTTAATACGACCTGCTATGCTCTTTGCATTTGCGCCCCAGACGATGGTGGGAACGTTATTCAGCGTGTGGTTGCGCGAAGAGAGATCTTCGATGTTGCCGTGATCGCTGGTGAGTATAACGGAAGTGTTATTCAAATCAATCTTTGCCAACACACCGCGGACCAACGCCGCCAGAGCTTGTAAGACGGACCTGGCAGCCTGCATATCCTGAGCATGCCCGATCTTGTCGGTAATGAAATACTCATACAGCGTAAACTGATTCTCGTTAACAATGCGTGCGAGTACAGTAGCTGCTTCGTCAGGAGTTCGCGGGTCGACATCTTCACCTCGCTCGATGAGCACGGCGTTAGTGAAGTCCTGATAGACGGCGCGACCTGCTTTAAGATCTGTCACAGTTCGAAATGGCAATCCCGCCGCTTCTACAGCGGCCGTAGTTGCTGAGACCCAGCGAGGTCGCTCATCGAAGAATCGCTTTGTATAGGTGTTGGCAAACGTAATGGGCTTAACTCCAGCGCGAGTCAATTGCAGGAAGATCGAATGCTCGCGAATTATCTCGAGCATGGCGGCGTTGGGAAAGCCCTGCTTGTGATAGCCGAGTAGTAGAGGGGCATTGATGCCGGTCAGAATTGTAGTTTGCCCCGAAGCGCTCTGCGGCCGCCCCTCAATTCCCAGGCAGGAGTCTGTGGGAACAACAATCCCATCGAGGATTGTCGTTATCAGTTTCTCATCGCGGAAGTGTGCGAGAGGTTCGGCCTCGTCCAGACCATCGAGCGGGTTCTGTGATCCACGTGAGCCAATTCCCAAGCCGTCAATGAAAAATAGAAGAACCGACATTCTTCGTGATGAATATCATCGGCAACGTTCGCGTGCAAGTATCACCCTGGAGAATCCCACCAAATCCGTACTTCTGCCGCAGATCGGCGTATGATACGTAGTTGAACAAAACTTCAGCCTCCTCTCAGGTCGGGAAGGGGGCAAAGCGCAGCGCGCCCCCGCTCAAGTTCAAGCTGCAATGCCACTCAGCACAGAACTAACCCCTAAACATCAGACCCGTTTCAAGTCGAGTAGTTGATTCAATGTTTGCGCCTTTGGATCTTGAGCGGGGGCGCGCTGCGCTTTGCCCCCTTCCCGACCTGAGAGGAGGCTGAAGTTAGTGGTTAGTCCGCTATGTTGGATCAATGTTGAGTGGCTTTGGGAGTCGAAGTCATCAGCTCTCTCGTACCACGTCTTCGAATTGGCCACGTTCGCGATAGAGGTTGAGTTTGTTGTGGAGTGTCTTCAGGCTGATTCCCAGCAGCTCGGCGGCACGGGTCTTATTGTTCTTAGTCTTTTGCAGTGTTCGCACGATCATTTGCCGCTCGACCTCTTCCAGAGGCGTTCCTACCGGCAACGTAATCGTGTCCTCACTTCTAAGCCGCTCGCGTTGGTCTATAGGATAGGGAGCGAAATGGTGTCGTTCTATTTGTTCTCCGGAACAGATAATCACCGCGCGCTCAATCACATTCCTCAGTTCGCGGACGTTGCCCGGCCAGGCGTGAAACTGTAATGCAGAGATCGCAGCCGGACTGAGGAAACGCGCCGGCCTTGAGTGTTTCTCTGCAAGCTTGGTTACCAAATACTGGGCAAGCAACCCAAGGTCGTCTTTTCGATCTTTCAACAGCGGGAGGTGAATACGAAATACGTTAAGCCGGTACAGCAAGTCTTCGCGCAGGCTTCCTTTGCCAACAGCCTCAGCAGGATCCTGGTTAGTTGCTGCGAGCAGTCTAACGTCAACCTCAATCTCTTTTCGGCTTCCCAAGCGGCGCACTGATCGCTCCTCAATGACCCGCAACAGCTTCGCTTGCAATAGTGGAGGCATCTCGGCGATTTCATCCAGAAGAAGTGTGCCGCCGTCAGCTAACTCAAAACATCCAGCTCGCCTCGACGCCGCTCCGGTAAAAGCGCCCTTCTCGTGTCCGAAGAGTTCGGATTCCATCAGGGTTTCGGGAATGGCGGAACAGTTAATACCTATGAAGGCCTTGTCTCGCCGGGGACTTAGATGATGAATGGTGCGGGCCACGAGCTCCATGCCCGTTCCCGATTCGCCCGTGATCAAAACCGATGCGGAAGATGGAGCAACCTGTTCGACGAGAGAGTAAACCTCCCGCATCGGTGCAGAGTTACCTACCAACTCGCCGAAGGCCCCACGATCCTGAAGTTGCCGGCGCAGAAGTTCGTTTTCGCGTTTTGCGTCCGTAAGTTCGAGTGCGCGGTCCAAGACAGCGCGCAGCCTGTTCGACTCTATCGGCTTCTCGAAATAATGATATGCGACCTCTTCCTGAACGGCTCGCATGGCCAGCTCGACAGTGCCGCTCTCAGCCAGCAGGATAACCGGGATACCAGACTGTTGCGCCCGAATTTCGCGCAAAACATCGATGCCGTCTCCGGAAAACAGAGAACTGCTATCAATTATTACTGCTGGAGCTGTCTTTACGATGAAATCAAGATCCGGAGAGCTGTTTTGCTCCAGGACGACATCGTAACCCCAGGAAGCGATCAGTTTTTGCAGCGCTTCACCGCTAGTGGCATCAGGGTCTACAACAAGTATGCGACGGGACGACAATGACATCATTTGAAAGTTTAGCATGAAGTCGCATAGCAACATCCGATTGGCATACTCGATATCAAAACCGTGAGCCGTAGCGACCGGCCTGAGGTCAACATTCGAACGGTTAATCAGGATCGATCGGCGAAGGCGGCTACGAACGCTAAGGCCGGGGCCGAAACGAGTAGCATAACTATGTCAATCGCTGAGCATTGGGCCGGTCGCTACCGCTCTCGGTTCTGATTTGCTAATAATCGGGTATTGAGTGTTGAGCTGGTCGCTATCGGCCCTATGTTCAACCTGGGATGCTCACATCCGATGTAAACATCCGATTCGAACACTCGATATCAGAACCGAGAGCGGTAGCGACCGGCCCGAGATTCAACTTCGAACAGTTAATCAGGATCGATCGGCGACGGTGGCTTCGAACGTTAAGCCCCGGCCGAGACGAGTAGGGTAATAATGCCATTCGTTGAGCATTGGGCCGGTCGCTACCGCTTCCGGTTCTGATTTAGTTACTAATACTGTGCTTGTGATGACCGGAGTATCTGCCCCCTACTTGGTTGCAAAATACTCCGCGATGGCGCGGGCAAGGGAGGGAATTGTGAATTGCTCCGGCTGAATCTCGACCCGTAACCCAAAGTCCGCCGCTGTTCTTGCCGTGATGTCGCCAATGCAAGCGATGAGAATGCCGGCGAGCGCCTGGCTAAGGTCCTCCGTGTCGAAGAGCTGCGCAAGATTTCTTACCGTCGACGAACTCGTGAACGCTATGCAGTCAGCGCTTCCGGAAAGCATAGCGGCAACGCGTCCGCGATCCAGGTTTTCGGGAAGGCAGGTGCGATAGACGGGGACGATATCGACACGGGCGGCAGCATCCTGCAGAGCATTCGGGAGATAATCACGCGCGACAGAGGCGCGCGGAATTAAGACGTTCAGACCTTTGAGGCCATCCGGGCCTCCTACAAAGCGCTCGAGCGCAGCGAACGCACCTTCAGCTTTGAATTCCTCTGGAATCACGTCGACATGAACATGCAGATCACGCAGTTTGTCCGCCGTCGCTTCGCCGATTGCACAGACTTTTAATTCGTCCATATCACTTGTCTCACGTTCGCGCGATTTGAGTCGCTTGAAAAAGTATTCCACTCCATTCACGCTTGTAAAAACGAGCCAATCGTATCCATAGAGATGGTCAATCGCCTCATCCAGACGTTCATAATTTTCGAGTTCCCTGATTTCAATAGTCGGGCATACGATTACACTGGCGCCGTATTGTTCCAGCTCGCTGACAAACTCATCTGCCTGGGCTCGAGCTCGCGTGATAACGACGGTGCGGCCGGCAAGCGGCTGAGGTTTGGTAACGTCGGGATTATGTGTTGCAGGGTTAGTCATGAGTCAGGGAAATTTTGCGTCGCGAAAGAGGCGACTCTATGGAGTGCTGCAACTTGTTGCAGCTTTTGGTTGAGAGGTATTCAACGTTGAAAAGCTGCGACAAGTCGCAGCACTCCAAAGGAGTGGCCTCCTTTCTCACGCGTTCTGATTGCATCAGCTTTATGAATCCAACAACTCATCCGCGCCACGTTCGAGCAGTCGGTCTGCGAGGAGACAACCTAACTGCTCCGCTTCGTCTCGCGCCCCGGAAATCCGTCCCCTCACAATTTGTTGACCCTCCGGATCGGCTACCAGCCCCTCGAGGCTCAGATGGCCCTCGTGAACTACCGCGTACGCGGCGATCGGCAATTGGCATCCGCCACCAAGCTTACGGAGGAAAGCGCGTTCCGCTTCGCAGGCTAGTCTCGAAGCGGCATGATCAAGCGGCGCGACAAGACTCGTCGTTGTAAAATCGTCGGCGCGCGTTTCGACTGCTAGAGCTCCTTGTCCCGGTGCCGGCAGCATTCGTTGCGGGCGAAGTAAGACACTAATGCGTGCTCCCAATCCGAGCCTTCTTAAACCCGCCGCCGCGAGAACCACTGCGTCGTAGTCTCCCGCATCCAGTTTATTCAACCGCGTGTCAACGTTGCCTCTGATGTCCTTAACGATCAGTTCAGCCTGGAAGTGTTTCAACTGGGCCAGACGCCGCGTGCTGGAAGTACCTACCACAGATTCTTTAGGCAGGTCGTTGAGCGTGGGGAAAACTCTAAACACGTCCGAGCGAATGACAACAGCATCGCGCGGATCCTCGCGTTTGCAAATTGCGGTGATTGCCAAGCCTTCCGGAATGATTGTAGGCAGGTCTTTTAATGAGTGAACGGCGAGATCAATTCGACGGTCGAGCAACGCATCTTCCAGTTCCTTTGTAAAGACTCCCTTCCCGCCGATTACCGAAAGTGGATCAGTTTTTACGTCTCCTGACGTCTTAATGACTTCAATGCGGACTTCACGGGAAGGATTGAGAAGCTCGAGTTCAGCTTTGACGATTTGTGCCTGCGTGAGCGCAAGCTTCGAACCGCGAGAGCCAATTACGAGCGTGTCTTTCATGTAGGGTTCGGGGACAGAAACTATTCTTCGAGGCCGAAGATATCTCGCCAGGCCTGAATGGTATCGGCATCACTAGCGTCATAAGAGCGTCGCATATGGCTCAATACAGGATGGGAGATCTTATTGACGGTGGACATCAATAAAGCCTCGATGGCGGTCTCCTGCTCCGCGGTCAAAGGACCAAGGCGATGTCGTTGGCGTGTTAGCTCCAGCCTGGCGATGCCGTGAAGTTTTTGGCGAAGAGCTCCGATGGTAGGCCCAATGTCCAGGACGCGAAGCGCTTGCTGAAACTGCATAATCTCTGATTCAACTATCAACTCTGCCCGCTCCGCTTCACGCTCGCGCTCGCGAATGTTCGACGAGATCACGGACTCCAGGTCGTCTATGTCGAAAACGAAGACATTTGGAATGTTGCCAATGGCCGGATCGATATTGCGGGGAACGCTGATGTCGATAAAGAAAGAAGGCCGGTTGCGTCTCTTACTTAATGCGGCGCGAGCCATCTCTTCGGTAATTACATAGTGGTCGGCGGCAGTCGAACAGATAACAATGTCTGCTTCGGCAAGGTGACTGGATAGTCGATCAAAGTTAACTGCTTTTCCTCCCAGCTCCCTCGCCAGCCGCTCGGCGGGCTCTTCAGTTCGGTTAGCGAGCAACACACGGCTGACACCCGCATTAACCAGGTGACGTGCAGAAAGTTCGGCCATCTCTCCGGCGCCGATTAGAAGCGCCGTGTGACCTTTCAAAGAGTTAAAAATTTTCTTGCCGAGCTCCACAGCCATGTAACTGATTGATACCGCATTAGCGCCAATCCCAGTTTCAGTGCGCACTCGCTTGGCCACGCGAAAGGCGTGATGAACCAGCCGGTTCAGTATTCGTCCGGCAGTACCGGCTTCCAGCGCAATGGAATAAGCGCGGCGCACCTGGCCCAGGACTTGAGGTTCGCCCACTACCATCGAATCAAGTGAGGAAGTTACGCGAAAGAGGTGTCGCACGGCTTTGTCATCTGTGTGCTGGTAGAGATGTGACTCGAAAAACGAGCGCGGCAGATCGTCTGTGCGACTGAGGAATTGAATAACACGCTCCGTAGTTTCATTCAGCCGCCCGTTCGCAGTCTCGGTCAAGACTTCCACCCGGTTACAGGTTGAGACAATCAACCCTTCTCTAACAATGTCGCCATCAACCAGTTCGCGCAATCCCGCACAGCACGCTTCCTGAGTGAAGGCGAGACGCTCGCGCACCTGGACAGGCGCGGACTTGTGATTAACTCCTACGAGGACAATCGACATTGTTTTAGTTCTAACCACCGGGTGTAACGCAAACTGTTAGTTTGCGCATATTCGGCATATTCAAGCCGGCACCATCCGACCCGTCGCAAACTAACAGTTTGCTTTACAAAAACTAAAAACATGACACTACCCAAAAACGTGATAACCGCCCATCAGCCGGGCGCCGAAGAACGTACAGAGAACCAGCGCAAATCCAACAACGCCCATCCATGCGGCCCTGCGCCCGCGCCAATGAGAGGTTGAGCGATACAGAATCAGCGAGAGGTAAAGCATCCATGTGAGCGCCGCGAAGATCTCTTTGGGATCATTGTGCCACAACCGACCGTCGCGTGACGATGCCCAGAGCATGCCTGTCGCAATTCCCACCGTTAACAATGTGAGACCAATTGCCGCGGAGCTGGTGGCGATTTCATTGACAGTCGTTAAGGCTGGCAGGCGATGAAATATTACGCTGAACGTTTTTAGCTTCAGCTCGCGCTCTTGCAAGAGATACATGATGCTGGCGACGAAAACCACGAAAAATGCGGCGTAAGCAAAGAATAGCAGTGTCGTGTGTACCGGGAAAAGCCACGTCGTAGACATACTAATTGCTTCTACAGAGCCGGGACTAGGGGACCTCGTGATGATGGCGACAAAAATCAGAAGAGAAACGAGCGGCAGCGTAAAACTACCGAGTGGCCTGGCTCGGTAGCGGTAAAGGACGAGGCCGTAGCTCGCAACCAATGTCCACGCTAAAAAAGAGAGAGTCTCCCGCAAATAAAAGAGCGGGTAATGACCGTAAATCGCCCAATCTGCAATTAAGGCAGCCGTATGCAGCGCAAAACCTGCAGCCATAGACCATTCGGAGACGCGCTGAAGCGCGCGACGTTTATTGATAAACGCAAGCACTGCGTGAATCGCGGCTATAACATAGGCCGCCAGGACAGCAAGCAATAGGGATCTCATGCTGGTGGATGGTCTTTGGCTGGCGTAATTCTAATTGATGAGAGCGGCCACGACAAGGAAAGGGTTTTCGGGATTGGGGCAGTAGCCGACCATTAGGGAGGGCGTCTTTTGTTGCCAATCGAACCTTCTAAGGTGATCCATCGATCACTTGTGACGCGCGAGTCTCTGACGCCCTCCCTAATGGTCGGGCTACTGCCCCGATCTCGGCGAATTCACTCCCGTCTCATCATTGCAGACGTTGCCACCCTTGATGGCAACCGTTATTGTTGCAACACTCATCGTAGCAATACGTCCTGAGGTTTTTGTCTGGCCTGAAACTTAAAACGTCAACTGGAGAAACCGTGCGAGCTAGAGTGCTTCGTATCTGCTTGATTGGCTCGACTTGTCTGGCTGGCGCAATCGCGACGGTGCCACACACCTTTGCGCAACGACGGCAACCTCTACCCACCACAAGGCAAACACCCAAACAAGAGTCAACACCCGAACCAACTCCCGACTCAACGACAGGCGATGAGGCACGGGATGTTGAAACGCTAAGGATCAATACAAAT
>Ga0184605_10000622_pt1 | contig 10675 bp, 11 predicted proteins | sample PLM0_30_coex_FD_132995 | JGI IMG/M metagenome (GOLD analysis project Ga0184605, IMG submission 132995) | Groundwater sediment microbial communities from an aquifer in East River, Colorado, USA - PLM0_30_coex | ecosystem: Environmental > Terrestrial > Soil > Riparian zone | place: USA: East... | reverse complement strand
CAGTTACGGGTGGAAAGGCAGGGGAGGAGGACGCCAGTCGGCGCCGAGGATGACGGTAACATCCAGGTAGCGTGAGCTGTCGGGGCGATTCACCGCGGTCGCGTTGAGAGCGCGCGCGACCAGCCGCGCCCACTCGGGGTGCGCTGACCGATTGTAGACAACGGTAGTGGCTCGTTGCTCGGTGTTCGTGCCTGACCCGACTACGTCGAATCCCCGATCTCGCAGATAGCGCGTTGCACGCCTCGCTAATCCTGCTGTCCTGGTGCCATTCAAGACCTCGACTTTGATCCGCGTTCCCTCCGGTGCCCTCGCGTCCGCTGGAGCGTAGCTACTGAGGGCGGCTTGCCTGCGCCACTCGCGCCAACCTACCCAACCGATTCCGACCACGAGAAGCAACGCCAGGATGATTCTTCCGTAGCGAGGCCCGGTACGCGTCACCTGAGACTATTCCAAAGCTCGACGGTTTCGGGGAAAATGTGATTGCCCTCTCGCACCGACCATTCGAGACGGAACCTCACCACCTGGCGAAATACTCCCTCGAAGTTGTGCGGCACCTGACTCGCGAGAAAACCGCGGTCTTCTGCCAGAAACTTGCGGCCTGGCTCGAGATAGTCGGCCATGTACAGCGCACGACCGGTGCGGTCCCACTTTGCACTGCCGACGGTGTGATACCGAATCGCGTCGAGGAGATTCTTCCTTCGTTCGCCTTCGCCTTCCAGCTTGATCGCGACGGCGGGACCGTGGAGAAGTCCGTCTGGCGAAGTCCGATCGCCGGTGATCTGGCGCAGCTCCTCCAGCGGGGCGTCACGTAGCGCATCGTGCCAGGTGCCGGCGTCGATCCACGCGTTGGCTTCATCCGGCGAGAGGCGCATCGAAGCACCCCACGCGCGCAGAAGCGAAGTCACGCGCTGGATGTGCGCCAACCTTCTCTCGCTTACCTGCGCCCACACGGGCAATCCAGAAGCTTGGGTCTGAAGCATTCTCAGAAGATGATGTTGTCGATCAATTTGGTTTCGCCCACCCGGATAGCCCCGACAGCAGCATCGCCGTGACGCACGTTGTTTACCCGCTGAAACGTGTCGGCATTTACGACGGCCAGATAACGCGGTGTCAATCCGACAACCCGCTCCAGCATGCGCCAGCCGATCGCCTCGAGCGCACTGGCCCGCCGTTCTCCCTTCACGAACATGTCATGCATCGCAAACAGAGCTCGCGACAAGATGAGCGCGAGGTTGCGCTCCTTCGGAGACAGGTACCGGTTGCGGCTCGACATCGCAAGCCCGTCTGGCTCTCGGACTGTTGGAGCGACCAGAATCCCGACGGGGAAATTCAGATCGCGGACCATAGCCTTGATCGCGGCGGCCTGCTGGAGATCCTTCTGCCCGAAAACTGCCACGTCCGGCATCACGATGTGAAAGAGCTTGGCAACTACGGTGAGCACGCCTTCGAAGTGATGCGGACGCACTGCGCCCTCGAATTCCTTTCCTACGCTTCCGGGATGCACGAGCACGACGGGCGCGTATTCCGGATAGATGTCTTCCTTTGTCGGGGTGAACAAGAAGTCCACCCCCCTTTGGGACGCCAATTTCGCATCTTCGTCGAGCGTACGCGGATAGCGCGTAAAGTCTTCACTCGGAGAGAATTGAAGCGGGTTGACGAAGATGCTCATCACGACCTTTTCAGCCACTCGCTTTGCTTCATCCACGAGCGTGAGATGACCCTCGTGCAGCGCGCCCATGGTCGGGACGAACGCAACGCTCTGCCCTTTCGCGCGCACGCCCGCGATTACGTGGCGCATCTCATCAATCGTTCCGACCGACTTCATGTCTAGAAACTGTGGTCGGCATCCGGATATGCGCCGCTTCGGACGTCACTCGCCCAGTGTCCGAGCGCGTTTCGAACATCCTCGGCCATCTCGGCGTAGCGCTTGAGAAACTTCGGCTGGAACGTGTCGTTCAGACCAAGCACGTCGGGTAAGACGAGTACCTGGCCGTCACACTGGGCGCCCGCTCCGATCCCGATCGTGGGTATGTCGACCGCGGAGGTGATCCGCTCCGAGACCGCGGCAGGTACGAGCTCCAACACTATCGAGAAGGCACCAGCTTCTTCCAACCCCTTCGCCTCGCCGATCAACCTCTCAGCTCCTTCCTCTTCGCGCCCCTGAACGCGTGCGCCGCCGATCGTGTTGACCGACTGTGGGGTGAAGCCGATGTGAGCCATGACCGGAATGCCCGTCCGCACCAACGCGTGAACCGTGTCGAGCATCTCCGGACTGCCGCCCTCGACCTTCACCGCGCCCACGCCCGTCTCCTGGATCGCGCGCCCGCAGTTGAGCACCGCACTCTCGATACTCGCCTGATACGAGAGAAACGGCATGTCGATGATGATGAGCGCGCGCTTCACCCCGCGTCTTACGGCGGCCGCGTGGTAGATCATGTCGTTGAGCGTGACTGGCAGCGTGGAGGAATAGCCCATCACCGCCGTGCCGACCGAATCGCCAACCAGAATCGCGTCGACTCCGGACTCATCGACGAGTCGCCCGAACAGCGCATCGTAGGCGGTCATCACTACCAGCTTTTCGCCTTTGCGTTTGCGCTCGGCGAAATCACGAACGGTGATGGGTCGTTCGGACTGCGGCGTTGTCTTAGTCAACGCCCACTCCTGAGGGCAGCCAGCTCTCGCAGCCAGAAATCGCGGTTGGCGAGCTCAGGATGCGGCACCGTGAGTCCGGGCTCTGTGACTCTCTGCTTCTCGAACATGACGATGTCGAGGTCGAGAGTTCGCGGTCCCCACCGCGCGTTGCGGACGCGGCCAGCGTCAGATTCGATCCGCTGCAGCTCGACGAGCAGGTCCTGCGGCGAAAGCTCGGTTTCTATCGCGATCATCTGATTGAGAAAGGGTCCCTGGGCCACCGGTCCAATCGGAGCGGTCTCTTCGGCGTCGGTCTCACCCAGCACCCGCGTTCCCACGAGGGCCGCGATCGCGCGTCGCGCCTGCGCCAAAAATACCTCACGCTGGCCGAGGTTGGAGCCGAGCGCTATGTAAGCGACATCCTTCACGCACGGTCTCGCTCGAGCGCCACCTCTGCGTAAGCAAGCGGCCCGGGCAGCGCGACGTTCGGTTTGCGCACGGCTATTCTCACGCGCTCGACCAGCGGAAGCTCCAGCGCGCGATCGGCGATTCGCTCGCCGACTTCCTCGAGAAAGCTGATGTGACCGTGCGTCACTACATCGGCGACGAGATCATAGACTCGCCGGTAATCGACTATGTCTTTTGGCGTCAGCGGTGCGCTCGTCCTCCGGACCCAGAGCGACGCATCGACTTCGATGGACTGAGCGATCTCCGCCTCGTGTGGGAGCACGCCAATACGCGCATGAAATCGCATCGCCTTGAGGGTGACGACGTCTGAAGTAGTTTCGCGGCTGCTACCCATCGAGTGCCTCTCTTAGACTGCGTGTAAGGCTGAGAACGGCAGGAGCTCCATGGTCCGCCGCTCTCACGAGTGCGCTGCCCACGACCACTCCGTCCGCCAGATTCCCAACACTCCGAGCCTGCGCAGGAGTGGAAATGCCGAATCCCACGCAAATCGGGAGCGTGGTAGTGGAACGCAACCGAGCGATGGTCTCGGGCAAAGATGTCGCGGTATTCTCCTGCACGCCGGTAACTCCGAGTCGGCTGATAAGATAAACGAATCCGCTTCCGTGACGCGCGATCTCGGCCATCCGCTCCCGCGGCGTCGTCGGTGCCACCAATCGGATGAATGCGAGGGGGCTGTTGCCAAGCCACTTCTCCCGCTCCGGATCAGCGCCTACCGGTATGTCGGTGATCAGGATCCCGCTCACTCCAGTTTGGGCGGCCCGGGTCAGTGCGTCGGCGCCGGCAGCCAGTACGGGGTTCAGATAACTGAACAACACCACGGGAACCTTGAGGTTGGCCTTACTGACGAGGGCCAGGACCCCGTTGTAGGTCATCCCGTTTTCGAGTGCGCGTTGCGAGCTGGCCTGGATTATGGGCCCGTCCGCGATCGGGTCGGAGAACGGTACGCCAAGCTCGATGATGTCCGCGCCTCCCTCTTCCAGTGCGTGCAGTGTGGCGAGCGACCGTTCGAGGTCGGGATGGCCTGCGGTTACATAGCAGACCAGAGCGCGACGTGATTTTTTGCGGAGCGCGTCGAAACGACGCGCGATAGCGTTAGATGAGGTAGTCGCCGACGGTGATGCCATAGCGATCCGGGTCGGCCGTCTTGATGATTGAGCGCGCGTACTGGCCACCCGCCTCGGGAACGGCCAGGTCCACCGTGAGTGGTGGGCTGATTGTGTTGCCCTGAGCGTCGCTGATGATCTTGATGACCGGTCTGGAAAGCGCTTCCGGATTCGGGCTCGCTGCGGAGACGATCGCCAGCTCGAATGTATCGAGAACCACAAGCGTTCCCGCCGGATAAATCCCGAGCAGGTTGATGAACGCCTTTACCAAGACCGGGTCGAGTCCTCGACGTGGATTGTCGCGCATCTCTTCGAGCACAGCCGACGGGGCGAGCGGCTCGGTCTTGTACACGCGTCGCGAAGTTGCGGCGTCGTAGCTGTCGGCGATCGTCACGATCTTGCTGAGCACGCTGACCTGCCGCGGGCGGATGCATTTCGGATAGCCGGTGAGGTCGATCTTCATGTGATGCTCGTGGCACACAGTCATCGCGCGATAGGAGAGCTCGTCCTGCTGACGTCGGAATTGGAAGAGAACCAGCACGCCGAGCCATGGGTGCGCCGCCATCCACTTCCATTCCTCTTCGGTAAGCTCACCCGTCTTCTGCAGGAGATCCAGCGGCACTCGCGATTTGCCGATGTCGTGCATGAGCGCGGCGAGGCCGAGCTCGTAGAGCTGCAGCTTGTTCATTCCGAGGCGGCGGCCAAGCGCAATCGAGAAGATGCAGACGTTGACGGAGTGCGTGAAAGTGTACTCGTCGTAATCCCGAATGGCAGTAAGGCCGATCAGAGACGTTTCCTCGTTCAGCACCTGATCGACAATGCCCTGCACGACTCGCTTGATTTTTCGGATGTTCGGGGTCTTCCCGATTCTCACCGAGTTAATGACGTCCTTGGTGACGGCAACCGATTGCGAATAAGTCCTGTTGGCAGCGGCTTTGGCTTCTTCGTTGAATTCCCTGTCGGTTTGGGTCTCCGTCGGCGCGTCGATCAGGAAAGTTTCTATCTTGGCGTCCTTGAGACGCGTGACGATTTCCTTGAACCTTTCCGCGGGGCTGCCTTTGGTCTCGCCCCCGAGAAGCGAGAGCAGCAGCGTCCAATCTTTGGCAGTTCCCTGAGCGCCGACGTGGATTGCGCCGATGCCCGCAACCTTGCAAAGCGTGAGAATGTGCCCGAAGGTGGCGTAATTGCTCAGATCGAGTCGTAGCCGCGTGGAGTTGAGGAAGATGAACTCGCCAGAAATCCGGAATTCGAGCTCGCCCTCTTCCGCGCGCAGCTCCTCGGCCACCTGCGACAGCTCGGCGATGGACTTCTGGACCGCGCTGTGTTCGAGCGGATAGAGCTTGATCGCGCGCAGGGCCGCGTAGAACGCGACCATGAAGTTTCGGCCGCCGCGGCGAATCGCTCCGGACTGTTTGTCTCCGTCGCGAACGCTCTGAGTCGCGGAAACGGCGGTCACGCGCTACCTCCGCGAATGGCGCGGCTGACGGCGTTTCTCACGATCACATCTTTCTCGCCGGTAGCTTTGTTGAGGGAGTCCATTGCCTTCGCCGAGTTGATCTTGCCGAGCGCCATCGCAGCGCATGCACGGAACTCGGAATCGTCGCGCTTGCCCATGAATCCTTTGGCGTGGAGGATCCCGTCGAGAAGAGTGATTCCGGCATCTCCAGCGAGGAGCCCGTAAGCCTCGAAGAACGCCATCTTCTCGCCGAGGTTGCTCTCGCGCAGGTCCTTTCCCTTGATTGCGGCCTCGATTCGCGGCAGGGCCGCGCGGGCGTTACGCGCGCCAAGCGCCCGCACCGAGACGGTCCGCACTTCGCGATCCTCGTCGGTCAGCGCTCTCTCGAGCATCTGCATCGCACCAGGTGAGCCGACTTCGGTGAGTGCAGTCACCGCCGCGATGCGGAGGTCCGCTTCCCCGACGGTGAGCAGTTTTCCGAGAGCCGGCACCGCGGCTGGAGATTTTAGGGCCGCGGCGCGCCGGATGGCTTCGTTCACGACCGCCTCGTCGTCGGAGCCGATAAGGCGAATCAGTTCCGCGCTGTTCGCAGCAGCGAGGCGCGAGGCGGCGACCTCGAGCAGCATTTTCAGCTGGGGATTATTGCTGCGCCCGATCCAGCTCAGGATCGTCTCGAGTGCGCGTGCCTGCAGAATTCCGAACAGCTCGTCGAGCTCCATCTGTGGCGCGCGCAGCGGAGAATCTTCGAGAGCCTGCAGCAGTTGTCCTAGGGGCTTGGGATCGCTCATCAACTCGCCCAGCTGCATGAGGCGCTGCTTTTGGGGCTCGAGTAGGTCGGCAGCTCGGCCCGCTGTTACACCTGACTCGCGCAGAAGGTAGGCGGCGTTCCTGTACTGAGCGGTCGAGAGAAGGATCAGAAGAAAGTATTCGAGCAGCCCGCAGATCTCCTCGCGAACCGTGGGGTCCCTTTGGTTCTCGAAAACGTCGAGCAGCGAGGCGACGACGGCAGGCCGCAGGTCGGTCGAGAACTCGCGCTTGATCTCCTCCTGCAGGTATTCGACTTCCTTGTCGTCGAGGAAGTAGAGCGTGGAGTCGAAGTCGTCGAGCTTGGCGAGAGAAGAAGTCGTCGATTCGAGACCCGCTTCGACCTGCGCCGGCGAAAGGATCTTTTCCTTCTGTTCCGCGCGCTCCATCGACTCGACGCCGGGGCCACTTTCTGCCGTGAGATCGACGTACCGGTACTGCAGGTTTGCAAACTCACGCTCCCACATCAGCGTGAGAAGATCGTCGTCTTCGTCGGTGGCTTTGCGCACCTGCTGAAGCAGGTTGAAGAAAATCCCAAGCTCCTCGGCCTCGAAGCCCTGAAGCATCTTCAGTTCGCGGATGCCGTCCTTGTAGAGGAGCCACGCAATGTTATCGCTGGTTCTCTCACCTTCGTCCAGAACGACTCGGCCTTCCCACTTGATCTGAGTCTCGACGATCTGGAGCTCCAGCTCCTCGGTCTGCTTCCAGAGCGCAGCGAACGCTTCTCTCACAGCCTCGAGTGACCGCGCGTGCATGGGGTTGTTCGGCAGGTATAACTGATGTGCGCGAACGGCCTTCACGAAGGCTTTGAGTAGGTCGGTGACGTAATTGACCGGAAACGACGGCTCGGCAAGCGCGGGCGTCTCGGTATTTGCTGGTACCGACGTTGTCATGCGGGAAGAAGTCCCATTTCAGTTATCTGCGCGAGGTCCTTGTCGCCACGGCCACTGATGCAGATCAGCACCGCATCCGTCTCTTTCCACCGCTCCTTGTCTTTGACGACCCAGGCGACGGCGTGTGACGTCTCCAAGGCGGGGATTATCCCTTCCAGGCGGCTCAGGATCCCGAGTCCTTCGACTGCTTCGTCATCCGTTACCGAGACGTAGAGGGCGCGGCCTGTCTCCTTGAGGTATGAATGCTCTGGACCAACGCCCGGATAATCGAGCCCGGCAGAGATCGAATGGGCGGGGTGGACTTGCCCGCTCTCGTCCTGCAGCAGATAGCTCAGCGAGCCGTGGAGAACACCGGGCACGCCACGCTGGAGCGAGGCCGAATGCTCGCCGCTATCCAGCCCCCTGCCAGCCGCCTCCACACCAACGAGCTCGACCGCCGGGTCGGCAATAAAGGGGTGGAAAATCCCCATCGCGTTCGAACCTCCGCCGACGCAAGCGACGACGCTGGTCGGAGCCCGTCCAGCGATCTCGAGCATCTGAGCCTTTGCCTCGCGACCAATGACTGACTGGAAATCGCGAACCATGCGCGGGTAGGGTGCGGGACCTACAACCGAACCGATGATGTAATAGCTGTCGTTGACATTCGTAACCCAGTCACGGATCGCCTCGCTCGTCGCATCCTTGAGCGTGCGCGTGCCCGAGAGGACTGGAACCACCTTGGCGCCCATCAAGCGCATCCGGTAAACGTTGAGCTCCTGCCGGCGCATGTCCTCTTCGCCCATGTAAACAGTGCATTCGAGGCCAAAGCGTGCACACATGGTTGCAGTCGCGACACCATGCTGCCCTGCCCCAGTCTCGGCTATGATCCGGCGCTTCCCCATTCGCTGCGCGAGAAGCGCCTGCCCGAGGGCGCTGTTGATCTTGTGCGCTCCGGTGTGGTTCAAGTCCTCTCGCTTGAGATAAACGGCGCAGCCAACCAGATCAGAGAATCGCGGTGCGGTGCTCAAGGGCGAAGGCCTTCCTACGTACTCCTTGAGCAGGCGATCGAGCTCGGCAAGAAAGGCAGGATCGCGCATGGCCTCGTCGAACGCCCAGTCGAGCTCGTCGAGCGCCGGAATGAGGGTTTCCGGAACGTACCGGCCGCCGAATGCGCCGAAGCGGTGTACGGTTTCCATCGTCACCCTAGTGGGCTCGAGTTCCGGTCGCAGCGGCGTAGAACTCACGCATCAGCCACGGATCCTTCACTCCCGGAGAACGCTCCACGCCCGACGATACGTCGACGACGTCGGGCGCGAGAGTGCGAATCGCGGTCGCGACGTTGGTGGGCTTGAGTCCCCCGGCGAGCACGACCGCCGCGCTTCCCCTATCTCGCGCCAGGTCGACCGCGATGTCGTCCCATGGCAGTGCCATCCCCGTACCCCCGAGACGCTTCTCATTTCGCGCGTCCAGTACGACTGCGTCGGCCCTATCGAACAAGTCTTCGGCATCTCGCGGTATGTGCGCGCCCGCGATTCGAATTGCCGCCCAGACTTGACCGTTGAACTTCGCTCGAATCGCCTTGATGTCGGCTGTGCTCGGGTCGGCCTGGAGTTGGACGATATCCAGACGAGCCTCCTCCGCGGCGCGCGCAATCTCGTCGGGTGCGTTCGTGCCGAAGACGCCTACTCGCTTCGCCGTCCCGCCTGCAGCGTCGAGGATCTTGCGAGCCTGGGCCGGAGTTACACGCCTCGGTCCGTCAGCGAAGACGACTCCTATGTAACTGGCTCCGATCTCGGCTGCGAGCGCAGCGTCCGGGGGGCGCGTCATACCGCAGAACTTAACTTTTGCGAGCACCCGCTGTTCGCTCAACGCCGGTGAGAGAACGGACCGCCGCTTCGGGATCGCTTGACGCCGAGAGCTCGCTGCCGACCAGGACCGCATCCGCTCCAGCGTTCGCATACCGCTCGACATCCTTGGCGGATTTGACGCCACTCTCGGCAATTGCGACAACGTCCTGAGGAATGAGGGGCACCAGCCGGACTGCAGTCTCAGGATCGATCTCGAGAGTCTCGAGGTCCCTGTTGTTGACGCCAATCAGCTGTGCGCCAAAGCGCAGTGCGAGATCGAGCTCTCGTTCGTCGCGCACTTCGACCAGGATCTCGAGCCCCAAGTCATTACCTGCAGTCACGAGCTCCTGGAGACGCGCGGGAGGCACGGCGCGGGCGATCACGAGTGCCGCCGATGCCCCGACCGATCTGGCCTCGAGGATCTGAACAGTCTCGACGTGAAAATCCTTCTTTAGGAGCGGAATGCGCACAGCGGCGCGGGCCCGAATCAGATCTTCGTTTGACCCACCGAATCTCGTCGGTTCGGTGAGGATCGAGAGAGCAGCGGCTCCGCCTGCTTCATATGCGACGACCTGATCCGCTACGTCGAGGCCGCGATTGATCGTCCCCTTGGAGGGTGATGTCCGCTTCACCTCCGCCACCACTTTGACGCTGTTGCCCCGGAGCGCTGCGGCAAACGGGGGAACCGGATCTAGTCGTGCACAGGCACGCTTTAGCTCGGCTGCTTGAGGGGCGAGCGTTGCCGCGCGGGCGCGTGCTTCGTCCGTCAACGCGCCGAGTATACCGGTCGGTGGCGTCCAGACAGAAAAAGCTTGCGCTTCGGTCGATCTTCGGCTAACGTAGTAATTCGGCAAATGTTCGGTATGGCAGACCGACCGGTACGTTCTCAAACCAGCCGCGGAAAAGGTATATGTCGCTTACAAAACGCCAGCGGGAGATTCTTACCTACCTCGCCAACTACTCGGAAGAGCACGGCTACGCACCGAGCTTCGAGGAGATAGCGTCGCAGTTTAACTATAACTCGCTCGCGACGGTGCACGAACATCTCACGAATCTCGAGCGCAAGGGCTACATCAAACGCGCCTACAACGAGAGTCGTGGCATCGAGCTGATGCCATCAGACGTCCTACCCAGAGCAATGTCGCTTCCCTTGCTCGGCACTGTAGCGGCCGGCATGCCCATCGAGGCCGTCAGGACGCCCGAGTCGATCGGCGTTCCGGAGGACCTGGTACGTCGCAGCGGTAACCACTACGTCCTGCGGGTTCGTGGGAACTCCATGATCGACGAGCAAATCCGCGACGGCGACTTCGTCATCGTCAACGAGAAGCACAGCGCGGACAACGGCGAGATGGTGATCGCGCTTATTGACGGCACATCAGCCACGGTCAAGAAGTTCTATCGCGAGCGGGACGGGCGCATTCGACTACAGCCGGCCAACGAGACGATGAACCCGATCTACGTCCACGAAAACGAGATCTCGATTCAGGGAATCGT
>Ga0184605_10000621_pt1 | contig 10685 bp, 8 predicted proteins | sample PLM0_30_coex_FD_132995 | JGI IMG/M metagenome (GOLD analysis project Ga0184605, IMG submission 132995) | Groundwater sediment microbial communities from an aquifer in East River, Colorado, USA - PLM0_30_coex | ecosystem: Environmental > Terrestrial > Soil > Riparian zone | place: USA: East... | reverse complement strand
TCGCCGAGTTCAATAACGATCAGATCGGGAGCGCTTTCGTTCAGACGAGCAACGATCGTTTTAGCGACAGACGGCAGGTCGGCCGCGCCGACGGTTGACGGCAAACCACAGTCAAGAAAACTTGCGGTGGCAATCGCGCCGTGATCTGACATGTTCAGAGTGTCTCGCAGGCAGGCAATCCCCGACAGTTTTGCCCCCGCCACGCGCAACCCAGCACGCGTTGCTTGTTTAATCAATTCAGTGGCGGCGTAAGTCTTGCCACTGTTCATGCAGGTACCGGCGATGATTATCAAAGGGGTCGTTTCGGTTAGATCAGTCTGTATCGGCAACGCGGCGTCCGCGATGTTTAACCTGCGACCGTTCTCGTCACACGCAAAGCCAAGCACCTCAACCTTGATTGCGTCACTCAAACCCGAATGGTGGCCGGTGCAACTGCCAATGACCCCGCCCATATTCAGCAGATGCAATTGATCGCCGGGGGCGACAGTCGCGGGCACATCGCCCATAAAACCCTTTAATGCGCGACGTCGTCCCAGCACGCCGACCAGCACGTCACCGGGATTTATTTTGGCGAGGCGGCCGCTGGGCAGTTCGAGCATGTTGTACGTAGCGCTGTCAGTTAAAGCGCGCACAACCACAACGTCGCCGGCCGCCGGCGACTTTGACGACGCGCACATTGCAATCATCCTGCTCAGACCGAGCGGAGAAGTAGCTGAGCCGATCTTATCAACATCGATAACTGCAATTTGTTCGGTGAATTTTTTCATTATGCCCGCCTTAACCAATTTAGTTCTTGCGTCCCAACCGCAACCGCAGTGCATTGAGTTTAATAAAACCCTCGGCGTCTCGTTGGTCATAAACATTATCTGCTTCAAATGTGGCCACACTCTCGTCATACAACGAATTTGGCGAGCGACGTCCGACGACGATTACGTTGCCACGATAGAGTTTCAAACGAATATCGCCGTTTACATTCGATTGCGTTTCATCAACCAGCTTGCGCATCAGTGCAAACTCGGGCGCGAACCAAAAACCGTAATAGACGCTTTCCGCAAACTTCACGCTCAGCGAATCGCGCAGGTGCATTACCTCGCGATCGAGCGTGATGGACTCCAGCGCCCGGTGTGCGGCTTGGAGAATTGTGACGCCCGGCGTTTCATAAACACCACGCGACTTCATGCCCACAAAACGATTCTCAACCAGGTCAACGCGCCCAATGCCGTGTCCGCCCCCTGATTTGTTTAGACTTTCGAGCAGCGCGACAGGTTCAAGTTTCTGCCCGTTGATTGCTACCGGCTCGCCCTTTTCGAATGACAATTCGATATATTCCGCCTCGGACGCCGCGTTTTCCGGCGAGCGCGTCATTTGAAATATGTCCTCAGGCGGCTCGGCCCATGGGTCTTCGAGAATTCCGCCCTCGTAAGAAACATGCATTAGGTTGCGATCGGTCGAATAAGGCTTCTGCTGTGTGGCCGTAACTGGAATATTGTGTTCCTTTGCGTAGGCGATTAGATCGCTGCGGCCTTTGAACTCCCACTCGCGCCAGGGAGCTACTACCTTGATGTCCGGTTGGAGCGCGTAGTAAGTAAGTTCGAAACGCACTTGGTCGTTTCCTTTGCCCGTCGCCCCGTGGGCTACCGCATCAGCACCTTCCTTTTGCGCGATGTCGATTTGGCGTTTGGCGATTACCGGGCGGGCCAGCGAAGTGCCCAACAAGTAAACACCCTCGTAGATCGCATTTGACTTGACTGCAGTCCAAACGTATTCACGTACAAACTCATCACGCAGGTCTTCGATGTAAAGTTTTGACGCACCGCTAGCGAGCGCTTTTTCTTCGAGGCCACTTAGTTCGTCGCCCTGGCCTACGTCGGCGCAGTAGCAGACCACTTCGCAACCGTAATGCTCCTTCAGCCAGCGCAGCATGACGGACGTGTCGAGTCCGCCGGAGTAAGCGAGCACGATTTTATTTATTTTCTTATCGCTCATCGAATCAGTTCTATCTTCTTAATGAAGCTCTGTGCGTCCTCAGTGTTCTCTGTGTATCTGTGGTGAATAGCTCCCAGCAAACACTCACCACCGAGGCACAGAGAACACAAAGGACGCACAGAAATTATCCGAACAGCTCCCAAATCTTCTTCATCGCAGTTCGTTGCGCTTTCGTATCTGGCACGGCGATGAAGATAGTATCTTCGCCCGCCAGAGTCCCTACGATTTCAGAAATAACCGCACCATCAATTTCCACGGCCACCCCGGACGCCAAGCCGGGTTCAGTTCGCGCTATCACCAGATTCTCGCCACACAGGTCGAGACTGAGCAGCCCGCGCGCCGCGCCGCTGCTGGATTTCGGGATCGCGTAATGGCCGCGATGCTTTACAATGCCCAACTCCTCCAGGTCGCGCGACAGACTTGACTGCGTCGTAGCAAAACCGGCGCGCTCCAGCGAATCGCGCAACTCTGCCTGGTTCGCAAAGGGCTTGACGCGCACCAGACTTAATAATTTCTTTTGCCGCAGGTTTTTTCGCATGTTTTGCCACTTCTATGCAGTTCACTTGCATAACCAGTGCATAGATGCATAAACTAGCAGTTTAGATGGTCGGCGGTCAACTACATACGACACGATGACGTTGGACAAAAAACTCTGGGGCGGAAGGTTTACGGGCCCGGCGGACCCGTCGTTTGCGAAGTTCAATTCGTCTTTTGCATTCGACCGGCGACTGTTTGGGGCAGACATTCGCGCCAGCATCGCTCATTGCAATGCATTGCGCGGCGCCGGCGTGCTGACCGCTGAAGAAGCGGAACAAATTGTCGCCGGGTTGCAATCAATACTTGATGAAGCGACCAGCCGCTCCGATTATTTTGACCAGGCCGCTGAAGACATTCATTCATTTGTCGAAGCGCGCCTGATGGAAATGATTGGCGAGCCCGGACGAAAGTTGCACACCGGTCGCAGCCGCAACGATCAAGTCGCCACTGACCTGCGGCTGTGGTTGCGAGATGCGATTGATCAATTGTTCGCGCGAGCAAAACAAATGCAGGAAGCTATCCTCGATCTCGCGGAGAAGGAAAGAGAAACAATCCTGCCTGGCTACACACACCTGCAACGAGCGCAGCCAATTCTTTTTGCGCATTGGTGCCTGGCCTACTTTGAAATGCTGGTCCGTGATCGAGAACGACTGGCTGAAGTTCGCAAACGAGTTAACCTTTTACCTCTTGGCTCGGCGGCGATTGCCGGCACTTCGTTTCCGATTGATCGCGAAGCCGTGGCGCGCGAACTGGGATTCGCTGGTGTCTCGCGCAACAGCATTGATGCAGTCAGTGATCGTGATTTCTGTGTTGAGTTTGCCGGCGCCTGCTCACTAATCATGGTCCATCTGTCGCGCCTCGCCGAAGAAATTATTCTTTATGCGACTGCCGAGTTTGGGTTTTTTGAGTTAAGCGATGCGGTGGCTACGGGCTCGAGTTTGATGCCGCAAAAGAAGAATCCCGATTCGATGGAACTGGTGCGGGGAAAAGCAGGTCGTGTTTTTGGTGATTTGACGGCTTTACTGACCACGATGAAGGGTTTGCCGCTGGCCTACAACAAGGACATGCAGGAAGACAAGGAGGCAGTGTTTGACGCGTTCGATACGACCGCTGGCAGTCTTGAAGTAAGCGCACTAGTTCTGGAAAACCTGTCGCTGAATCGCGAGCGAATGCGAATGGCGGCAACGAAAGGAATGCTGAATGCTACGGAGCTGGCGGATTACCTGGTGCGGAAAGGCGTGGCGTTTCGCGAGGCCCACGAGATAGTGGGAAAATCAGTGCTGAAGGCGATAGAGAAAGGCGTCGAATTGGGTGAGCTATCGCTGGATGATTTGCGCGCTGTCTCAAACGAGATCGACAACGATGTCTACGAATGTCTTACGCTTGAGCAAACGCTCAGAATAAAGTCACAAGTTGGCGGCACCGCTCCTGAGCGAGTTGCGGAAGCGCTGGTGTCGGCCCGAAAGATATTTTGATTACTCGCCCAGGTAGGCTTCCTTAATTCCGGGATCGGCGGCGAGGTCTTTCGAAGCTCCTTCCATCACGATGCGACCAGTTTCCAAAACATAAGCGCGATCGGAATGGCCCAAGGCGGCGTGAGCGTTTTGTTCCACCAGCAGAATCGTCGTCCCTTTGCCGCGAATCTCGTCGATAGCTTCGAAGATCGTGTGGACCACCAGCGGAGCAAGACCTAAAGAAGGTTCATCCAACAATAACAGCCGAGGCCGAGACATCAGGGCGCGACCGATAGCGAGCATCTGTTGTTCGCCGCCGGACAGCGTACCAGCCTTTTGCGACTCGCGTTCTTTCAGCCGAGGAAACATTTGAAAAATGTGGTCCATATCCTCAGCGATCTCGCCTTTGTGTTTCTTGAGATAGGCGCCCATCTGGAGATTTTCGCGCACAGACAAGTTTGCGAAAACACCGCGGCCTTCGGGTGACATTGAAATCCCTCGCGCGACTAGTTTGTGAGTTGGCTTTCCGCCAATTTCTTCGCCTTCGAAACTGATGCTTCCCGCGCGGGGCTGTAACAAACCGGTGATAGTGCGCAGCGTCGTAGTCTTGCCGGCGCCGTTGGCGCCAATCAACGTTACAACTTCGCCTTGCTCGACATGCATCGAGATTCCCGTCAGCGCTTCGATGGCGCCGTAGTTAACTGAAACGTTATCCAGAATAAGCATAAGAAATAGGTGTTGGGTATCACCCGGTACCCGACACCAGATTTAATCGCCGAGGTACGCTTCTATCACCTTTGGATCGTTCTTAATTTCTTCCGGCAAACCGAGCGCGATCGATTTGCCATAATCCAAAACCTGGATCCGCTCGCAGACGCCCATCACCACTTTCATGTTGTGTTCGACCAGCAGGATAGTGAGCGAAAAGCGGTCTCGAATCTGTTGAATCAGGCGCATCAGATCCTCCTGCTCGGAAGGGTTCATGCCGGCTGCAGGCTCATCGAGCAGCAACAACTGTGGGCGGGTGGCCAGGGCGCGAACTATTTCCAACCGCCGCTGACTGCCATAAGGCAAACTCGTGCCACCCTCGCCTTTGACGCGAGCGAGATCGAAAATCTCCAGCAGTTCCAATGCAAACTCGCGGTGCTCTGTTTCGTCGCGCACAAAACGTGGCGAGCGCACAATGGCATCAACCAGATTCTGTTTCGCGTGGCGATGACAGGCGGTCATCACGTTTTCCAGCACCGACATGCTGGGGAAGAGGCGGATGTTTTGAAAAGTGCGCGACACGCCGCGCCGCGAAATTTCGTAAGAGCGCAGACCGTCAATGCGCTTGCCCTGAAAATAAATCTCACCCGAGGTCGGTCTGTAAACGCCGGTAAGCAAATTGAAAACAGTTGTCTTGCCGGCGCCGTTCGGTCCGATCAATCCGTAAATTTCGCCGCGCCGCACGCTCATGTCCAGCGCATTCACAGCTACCAGGCCGCCGAATTGGATTGTGCATTTGATAGTTTCCAGCGGCGCATTTCTCTTGCGCGCATTCACGTCAAATGCCCGGCCCTGGTGGCTGCCGACCACGCGCGCAGCTTCGGTGATGACCGAGTCTTCTTTGGTGGCTTTCACCGCATCCTGTTCGGGGGCGCCGCTCATTGGTTCTTCACCTCTTTAGCGCGATCGATTGCGGATGGCGGAGTCTGTTCAGCAATCGGCACGCCACCCGAACCAATCGGCTTATCGCCTTCCGGCCGGCGCCGCGCGCGCTTCAACCACGAAAGACCAAATTCGCGCGTGCCCAAAATTCCCTGCGGCCGCGTAAGCATGATGAGAATCAACAGAGCAGAGTAGACAACCAGCCTGTACCGCGAAAGATCTCCCGGCAGGCGTCGCAGCAGTTCCGGCATAATGGTGATGACTATCGCGCCAAAGACCGAACCGGTTAGCGAGCCCATGCCACCGAGCACAATCATAATGATGATTTCGAATGAGCGAATAAACTGAAAATCGTTCGTGCTCAGGAATGAAGTGTAGTGTCCGAATAAAACTCCTGCCATACCGGCCAGCGCTGAGCTAATAACAAACGCCAGCACCTTGTAATGCGTGGTGTTGATGCCCATCGCTTCGGCGGCAAGTTCGTCTTCTCTAATCGAAACCAACGCTCGACCAATGTCCGAATGCACGATGTTGTAGACGACGACAATCGTGAGAACCGCAAACGCGCCCACCCAAAGAAAATTTGTGTAACCCGGAACCGTGAAGCCAGTAGCGCCGCCGACCTTGTCGATGTTGAGAATAACGATGCGAATAATCTCCGCGAAGCCAAGCGTGACGATCGCGAGATAGTCGCCGCGTAATCTGAGCGAAGGAATACCAACAAGCAAGCCGGCCAGCGCAGCGACAATCGCGCCCACGAGAATTGCCAGCAGAAAAATCAGGGCGTGGGCTAGTGGTCCGCCAATCACTCCGCCCAACGACCGTTCCCAACCGCCAGCGAAATAAACGGTCAAATAAGCGGACGAGTAGGCGCCAACAGCCATGAAGCCCGCGTGGCCGATGGAAAACTGTCCGGTGAATCCGGTGATCAGGTTTAGTGAAACAGCAAGGATGACGTTGATGCCCGCCAGCATGATCACGCGCGCGTAGTAAGGCGGCACGCCAAAGCCAAAAAGCCCGGCCTCGCTCATGTACTGGTTCATGGCGATCAGCAGCAATACGATGACCAGAGCCGCGAGCAGGCGTTTGACTAGTATGGGCATATGACCTGGTGATAGGTAACAGGTGACAGGTGACAGGTAGGAAAAAATCTTAACTCGTCACTTGTCACCTGTTACTAGTCACTGTTCTTAGACTTTTTCCTGGACCGTCGAGCCAAGCAGGCCCGTCGGTCGAAATAGCAGAACGAGAATCAGAATTGCGAAAGCGACTGCGTCGCGAAACGTGGTGGGAACGCCGACGTTTTGCCCGTAACCAACTACAAACGTCTCCGCGATGCCAATGAGCAAACCGCCGAGTACCGCGCCGGGGATATTGCCAATGCCACCAAGTACAGCAGCCACGAACGCTTTTAGCCCGGTGATGATCCCCATCAAGGGATCTATCTGCGGATTGTATTGCGCGGTCAACACACCACCTGCTGCCGCCAACGCTGAACCGAGCGCAAAGGTAAACGAAATAATAAAGTCGGTGTTGATGCCCATTAACTTCGCGGAGTTAAGGTTGAAAGACACGGCGCGCATCGCCGTTCCCACTTTCGTTTTGAAGATTACCCACTGAAGCAGAACCATTAGCGCTACCGACACCGCAAAGATCAGAATCTGCGATTTGGAAATCGCGGCGTTGCCAAACAGCGTGTAGCTTTGCTCACGTAGAAGTTGGGGAAACGCCCGTGGCGCTGCGCCCAGCCGCGCGACAAACAAATTCTCGATTAATAAAGAAACGCCGATCGCGGTGATCAGCGTGGTCATGCGCGCGTATTTTCTTATGGGCCGGTAAGCGAACCTTTCAATGGCCATGCCCACCAGGGCCGCGACAATCATTGATCCGATCAGCACCACGCTGAGTCCGACCAGCGATGGTCCCGTTACAAAGCCCAGTTGGAACGCTAGAAAATAACCAACAAAAGCTCCGACCATGTAGATATCGCCGTGAGCAAAGTTGATCAGGCGCAGGATGCCGTAGACCATCGTGTAGCCCAAAGCGATCAGCGCGTAGATAGCGCCGATCGTCAGGCCGTTAATGAGTTGCTGGACAAAAGTGTCCATAAGTTTTTCTCAGTTGCCATCGGCCTTCAGTTTATGGATTGATAGTTTCCTGATATTCGTACTTGCCGCCTTGCAGCTTCAGAACGACAGCGGGCTTCACAGCATTGCGGTCGCCGTTAATACTGATGACGCCGGTTACGCCGGGAAAATCCTTGGTCGCCGCGATTGCATCGCGGAGTTTCGCGCCTTCAGTTGTGCCTGCACGCTTGATCGCATCAGCGAGCACGCGCATGGCATCGTAGCCCAGCGCCGCCAGCGCATCGGGCGCGATGTTGTAACGCGACTTAAAATCGCCAACGAATTTCTGAATTGCTGGAGAAGGATCCTCGACTGAGTAGTGATTGGAAATAAAGTCGCCGTTGAGCGCGTCGCCGCCCAGTTCCCACAGTTGCGGCGCGTCCCAACCATCGCCGCCAAGCAGCGGCTGGGTGATGCCCAGTTGTTTCGCCTGCTTCGCAATGACGCCTACTTCGCCATAGTAACCGGGCACATAAATCACATCCGGATCTAAGGAACGAATCGAAGTGAGCTGCCCTTTGTAATCGCGATCACCTTGAGTGTACGACTGCTTTGTAACCACTTGCCCGCCGAGTTTTGTGAAACTTGATTCAAAAAATTCCGTGAGCCCGCGGCTGTATGGCGAGTTGAAGTCGAGCATGATCGCGGCTTTCTTTGCTTTCAAAGTATTGGCGGCAAACTTGGCCATCACTTCGCCCTGGAATGGATCGATGAAGCAAACGCGGAAAATGTAATCGCCGACCTGAGTGACCGCCGGATTAGTTGACGACGGCGAAATCATTGGCACCTTGGCCGCCTGCGCCTTGGGTGCCGCAGCGAGACTGTTGCCGGAAGCAACTTCGCCCACCAAAGCGATCACGCGGTCTTGATCAATTAATTTCGTGACGACGGTCGCGGCCTTTTCCGGCCGCCCTTCATCGTCTTCAGAAAGAACTTTGATCTGCCGGCCGTTAATACCGCCCGCCTTGTTGATTTCGTCTACGGCCATCTCGACGCCGTTCTTAGTTGACTGGCCAAAGTTTGAAGTGCGGCCCGTAAGATCGCCATAGTAGCCGACCACGATTTGGCCCGACTCACCGCCGGCGCCGGGACCGCCGCGGCGTTCACAAGCGAAGGCGAAGAAAATCGTGGCAATCAATCCGAGCGAGACCAGAATTCTTTTCATATTTTTCCTCACAAAGGCGAAATGTTTTTTGGCGACCGACATCGGGAGTGGGAGCCTGGGCCGCGAGCATTCGTGGCCGATCTGGCAAAGCTTTAATGTCAGCCTAAATCGAGCCTGCATAATAGCTTCGAGTGCGTTATTCACGCAACTTTAAGGGCTTTGGTAACGCAAACTTTTGCCTAGCGTGATGCTGCGTAATTAGTCGCGTTTCTATGCCAAGCTGAATCGAAAACCAATCGTTTGAGTTATGGAATGGGGGAAAGACTTGGAAATTTCTTTACGTATAATCTAGAATGCGCGAAGATGAGTGAATCGGAAGCGAAAGTTTCGCCGGCCCTGGGCGACATGAACGCGGAGGAGTTTCGCCGGCACGGTCACGAATTGATCGACTGGATTGCCGACTACTTCGAACACATCGAGGAGTTTCCGGTGCTGGCGCAGATTGAACCGGGTGAACTGAAATCACAACTGCCAACTGCGCCGCCACAGGCGGGCGAGTCGATGGAACAGATTCTCCGAGACGTTGATCGCCTGATTGTTCCTGCCTTGACGCATTGGAGTCATCCTTCGTTCTTCGCTTACTTCGCGACATCTACTTCCGCGCCGGGAATCTTCGGAGAACTACTCAGCGCCGCCTTTGATAACAAGGCGATGCTGTGGCGAACTTCTCCCGCTTCAACTGAGCTGGAGGAAGTAACTCTTGACTGGCTGCGGCAGATGATGGGGCTCGACGCCGGCTTGACCGGAATCATTTACGACACAGCGTCAATCTCGAGCATGCACGCGATTGCAGCCGCGCGCGAGGGCGTGGAACTGCGCATTCGTGAAGAGGGAATGAGCGGGCGGAATGACCTGCCGCTATTGCGAGTTTACGCTTCGGAACAGGCCCACTCGTCGATCGATAAAGGGATCATAACCCTGGGCCTGGGGCTGCGCGCGCTGAGAAAAATTCCCACCGACAGCGAGTTTCGCATGGACCCAAAAGCTTTGGCCGCAGCTATCGATGAAGACAAGCGCGCTGGCTATTTGCCCTTCTGCGTTGTTGCAACAGTGGGCACGACCTCGACATCGAGTATCGATCCAGTGCCGGCGATCGTTCCTATCTGCGAGCGGTATGCAATGTGGTTGCACGTCGATGCCGCGTATGCGGGATCGGCAGCAGTCGTGCCTGAACTTCGGCACGTGTTGTCTGGTTGCGATCGCGCCGATTCGCTTGCCGTCAACCCTCATAAATGGTTATTCACGCCATTCGATTTATCAGTACTCTATTGCCGGCATTTGGATTTGTTGCGACGGGCTTTTTCTTTGGTACCGGAATATCTGCGCACACCGGAACAGGCGCAAGTGCGCAGTGGATCCGATTACGGCGTTCAGCTTGGCCGTCGCTTTCGCGCGCTGAAGTTGTGGATGATCATTCGATATTTTGGTCAGGAGGGACTCGCGGCGCGCATACGCGAACATTGCCGTTTGGCAAAGCTATTTGCTTCCTGGATTGAAGAAAGCAGTGATTGGGAACTGATGGCGCCGTTACCTTTTGCTTTAGTTTGTTTCCGCGCCAGTCCAAACTTCGAGGGCGTGGCAGCGGAGGTGCTCGGAGCACGTCTCGATGTCCTTAACGAGGCGATAATGCACGGCGTTAATGCGACCGGCAAAGCATTGCTTTCGCACACCAAGCTGAATGACAAGATCACTTTGCGACTCTCCATCGGTAATATTCGCACTGGGGAAATTCAAGTCCGCCAGGTTTGGGAATTATTGAACGAGCAG
>Ga0184605_10000619_pt1 | contig 10690 bp, 13 predicted proteins | sample PLM0_30_coex_FD_132995 | JGI IMG/M metagenome (GOLD analysis project Ga0184605, IMG submission 132995) | Groundwater sediment microbial communities from an aquifer in East River, Colorado, USA - PLM0_30_coex | ecosystem: Environmental > Terrestrial > Soil > Riparian zone | place: USA: East... | reverse complement strand
TCATTTGTCGAGGAACGTGAACATTAGTTCTGCTTCGGAGACGATTGCGTCATTGACCACGCAATGGCACTTGGCTTTTGCCAGTCGTTCGCCGCGCGATTTGGTGAGCTCGGCGTGGATGAAGATGGTGTCTCCGGGCAAGACTGGTTTCCGAAATTTCACTTCGTCCGCGCTCATGAAATACCCGATGCGGCTGGTCGTCTTGGCCAGTTTGAACAACAGAATGCTTGCCACTTGCGCCATCGCTTCCACCTGCATCACGCCCGGCATCACCGGATGACCGGGGAAATGTCCTTGAAAGAACGGCTCGTTGATTGTGACCGTCTTAACGCCGACACATTTCGTTTCAGTTTCGAAACTGATAATGCGATCGACCATGAGAAATGGGAAACGGTGCGGTAAAATCTGCATCACCTGATCGGTATCGAGTCCTCCATCGCCGCTCGGCATCGTTCGCGGCGTAGCCACGGCGCTTCTTCGCGTCTGTTCTCGAGTGATCGAGCACGCCAGATCTGCATTGGCGGCGTGACCAGGTTTCACTGCCACCACATGACCGCGGATACGCCGTCCGACCAGAGCGAGATCGCCGATGATATCGAGGATTTTGTGTCGGACGAATTCGTCAGGGAACCGCAACGGCTCCTTGCTTAACACTGCCTCGCCGCGCACGACGATCGCGTTTTCAAGGCTGCCGCCTTTGATGAGATTTTTGTCCATCAGCGGCTTAACATCTTCGTAATAAACAAATGTGCGGGCTGGAGCGATCTCGCGTTCGAAAACCGCGGGTGTAACTTCCACCGATAAAAACTGCGCAAACTGATTGTTTGGTCCGGCTTGTGTGCACGAAATGCGGAACTTCTCATCCGGCAACAAAACGAGCAGCGCGCCCGTCTTTGAGCTAACATGCATCGTTTCGCGCACGCGGAAAAAATCGCGTGGCTCTTCCTGCGGCGTGACGCCAGCTTTCCTGATCAGATCGACGTAGGCTTGGGCGCTCCCGTCGCCGATCGGCGGTTCGTTTGCGTCCATTTCCACAATGGCGTTGTCCACGCCCATGGCCCAAAGCGCGGCCAGGATATGCTCGACTGTGTGCACGCGGACGGAGCCTTCGCCGATGGTCGTGGCACGCTCGACCGTCTTTAAATTCTCGATCTTCGCGTCGATGGTCGGCTCCTCCTGCAAATCCTTGCGTTTGAATTTGATTCCGTGGTCCACTGGTGCGGGCTGAAGTTTGAGCGTGACTTTTTCGCCCGTGTGCAATGCCGTGCCGCTAAAGCTGGCGGTCTTACCGACGGTATGTTGGAGTTCGGGCGTCGAGGCCATTTGTAATCAGCAATCGCTTGCGTTCTAGCGGCGCTTGTGTCAAGCACCGTTCTTTATCTTGGCGGTCACAGATCGCTGCTACCGTTCACTTCAATTGAAATTCGCCGCAATCGAAAGCCATCATCTGATCAACATTGGAGATGCGGAATCGATGCAAACCTGTCCCATCATTCTGCCAAAAATCGAGAGACTTGTCGCCAGCCTTGGTCACCAATACCCGTGCCAAATTCGGCGACTCACTTACGGTGAAGACCGGCAGGTCATCGCTCGTTTTCAAGTAGCTTCCATCGCTGTCAAACCCGCCGACGACATTGATTGTTGATTGTTTGTCGTTGGCCAGCGGATTCGGCATAAGTTTCACCTTCACGCTGGTACCTGGGTTGCTTTGATGCGGGGACTCCGCGACCCGGCCGAGGTCTTCCACTTTAAGACGACCAACAAGGTAACCGCGAGCGCGATATTTTCCGGCGGGCACATCTTTGTCATTGTCGCTTCTCCCGTCCCATTGAGTTACCAGCGCGTCGGCGCCTATTGTAAATTCGTTCAGGTTCGATTCCTGATGCAGGACGCGCACCAGTTTGCCGTTCGAATCGTAAATACCCAGGCTGATCGTTCCTTCCAAAGGCGGCGGAACGAAGCTGATTCGCGCGCTTCTCGCAGGTGAAGCTGAAGCCGTTTGTTCCGGAGCGGGCGGAGGCGCAACAGATTCTTCCGGCGACATGAGAGGAGAAGGAGATTCCCCTGGCGTCGTCGATGAAGTCGGAGTTGGCGAGTCCTGCGCGGCGGCGACGGACGCCCAAATGGCTATCAGAAACGCAAAACTGACCCTTGTTGTCATGTCGAGCGAAGTCGAGACATCTCTAATATTTCTCAAAAATGTCGAGAGATTCCTCCAGACCTTCGCATAAAGCTACGGCTTGGCAGGCGACTTCCCTCGGAATGACAAAGGCTAAACATAGTAGCGCCAGTTCAGATTCGGGAACAGGTTGTCGCGACATTCGCACTCATGCAGGAAGTTATTATCGACGTCATTTGCGACAAACTGATCGTGTAAACGGTTGAAGCGAGCAAGATGATCGATGGCGCGCTTCGTTGCGTACTCACGCGCTGTGCCGGTTTTCATCAAAAATGCCCAATCACTGGATTGCGCCAGCAAAAGTTCGCGTGCGAGCTGTTTCAAAACGCGGTCGGTGAATTGTAGGGAAGGCGCTGTGGCTGCCGATTTCCCGTTTGGCAATCCCGAATGCTTTCGGGATTGCCCTACAACAGCAGAAGCGTTTTGCGCCAAGCCAATCATCTTTTGCGCCGCGACGTGGAGATGCGGATAAATCCAGGCGTTGCTAGGATCGAGCCACACTGCGAGATGGCCGTCCTCGCCCCAGGTAGAAGCAGCGGGCTCAACGATTTGCTGCGTGGGATGCGCTGCAAGGTATTCACTGGGCGCGGTAAGCCAAAAATCGCGTTGGTTCGCTGCCTGGCGGATAAAGTGTTCAAGGAAACGTGGTCCTTCGAACCACCAATGGCCAAACAATTCCGCGTCAAATGGAGCGACAACGATCGGATCGAAACCCAATTCGCTGATTTCGTGAATTTGCTGTCGGCGCTGCTCCAGAAAATGACTCGCATGTTTGGCCGCCGCAGTCTCCGCTGCCGCGCGATCATAGAACTGTTTTTCATCTCGGCGTCCGGTGATCCGATGATATTTCAGACCTGAGAATTTTCTCGTTCCGCGCGCGATCGGCCCCAAATGCTCCATCGGAAGATCGAAACCGAGATCGCGGTAAAACTCCCGGTAGGCTGGATCTCCCGGATAGCCTTCCTGCGCGCTCCAGACTGGCCGGCTTGACTCCGCGTCGCGCGCGAACGCAGCCGGCCCCGCAGGCGTATAGCACGGTGCGTAAATCGACCGGCACGGCCGCGGTTTTCCAAACAACAAGCCGTGTGCGTCCACAACGAACCAGCGAATATTTGCCTCCTGTAAAATTGGGTCCAAGCCCGGCACGTAAGCGCATTCTGGCAACCAGAAACCGCTTGGCGCCGCACCAAAAAGATCGACGTACACGTCGCGGCCGATCAAAACCTGCGCACGCCCTGCTTGAGGCGCTTGCTGTTGCAGAATGGGAAGCAAACCATGCGTGGCGGCGCTGCCGATGATTTCGAGTGCGCTCGCCTCGCGAAACTTTCGGAATGCTCCGAGCAAATCCCGTTTCCATTCGTCGACAAAAAACGCACGCGTGTCCTGAAACATCTTAAAATAGAAATCGGCAAGCTCCCGAAGCTGCGGATCCTTACGGTTACGCTTTTGTTCGCGCGCACTGAGATCGATCAACAGATCCAGATGGCGCACGTAACGCTCGCGCAAAAGCTGATCCTGAAGCATCGCGCAGAGCGTTGGCGTGAGAGACATCGTCAGCTTGAACGGCGCGGAGTCGTCCACTAACCGCTGCATCATGCGCAGTAGCGGAATGTAAGTTTCCGTGACCGCCTCGAAGAACCAGTCTTCTTCGAGGAAATGCTCGTGTTCCGGATGGCGGACAAACGGTAGATGCGCGTGAAGAACGAGCGCGAGGTAACCGGGCATCAAAATTATTTAGCCTGTCATTCCGAGCGAAGCGAGGAACCGCTCAAACGTTCTTAATGACACAAATCGCGATGCACGTCGCCTCATCAGGCGCGCCGGCAGCTCCGATCAGAAGGCACCAAAGTTCCGATTGCGAGATCCCTCGTCGTCTTCGCGACTCGGGATGACAATCAGAGCGTGCGGCAAAAGTCTTGGAAGCGGTCCAGACCTTTTTTAATAACGTCGAGACTGGTGGCGTAGCTGAGCCGGACGGTTCGGTCGTCGCCGAAGGCAGCTCCGGGGACGACGGCGACACTGGCTTTGCTCAGCAGTCGGTCGGCGAAGTTTTGAGACGTCAGCCCGAGCTGGCTGATGTTCACCAATACGTAAAACGCGCCCTGAGGTTTGATCGCAGTGACGTTCGAAATCTTTGAGACGCGCTCGAACATGTAGTTACGACGCATCTCGAATTCCTCGCGCATATCGGCGAGCGGTTGTTGATCACCTCTTAACGCTGCAAGCGCACCATACTGGGAGAAGGACGACGGATTGGAAGTGGTATGGCTCTGGATCGAATCGACGGCTTTGGCCACCGCTTCCGGCGCCGCCAGGTAGCCGAGCCGCCAACCTGTCATAGCGTATGATTTGCTGAATCCGTTAATCGTGATTGTGAGGTCGTACGCTTCCTTCGAGAGCGACGCGATGCTCACATGTTCGGCGTCGTCATAAACGAGTTTCTCGTAAATCTCGTCGGACAAAATGTAGATGTCCTCCTCGGCAGCAACCTCAACGATTGCCTGCAATTCTTCGCTCTTATAAACCGAACCGGTCGGGTTTCCCGGGCTGTTCATGATCAACATCTTGGTGCGCGGGGTCATTGCATTTTCGAAATCTTCAGCACGCATTTTCCAGGAGTTGCGCTCGCTGGTGGGCACGATCACCGGTTCGGCACCGGCTAATCTGACCATGTCCGGGTAACTAACCCAATACGGCGCCGGAATGATGACTTCGTCGCCGGGCTGGCATGTTGCCAGGATCGCGTTGTAGCACGAGTGCTTTGCGCCGTTGCTTACGATGATCTGGGCGGGGCGATAACTCAGCCCGTTATCGGCAGCGAATTTTTCGGCGATGGCCTGACGCAGCTCCGGGATGCCGGCGCTGGGCGTGTACTTAGTAAACCCAGCCTCCAATGCGTCGATGGCAGCCTTTTTTATATGTTCGGGCGTATCGAAATCGGGTTCGCCTGCGCCGAAGCCACACACGTCGATGCCTTCAGCCTTCATGGCTTTGGCCTTGCTATCGATCGAGAGAGTGAGCGAAGGAGTCAGTTGAGCAGCGCGTTCAGAAATTTCCATGGCGGTAAGCTTGTTCAAAATGGGAGCGCAAACTCTATTGGCGGCGATAGAAGTTTTCAATCAGAGGTTTGAAATTATTCTCATCAATTCGAACGATCGCCATTTCGCGTTTCGCGTTCTCGAGCGAATCCGAGGCGTGCGCGGCGTTGATCATAATCGTCTGACCGAATTCTCGCCTGATTGATCCCGGTGGGGCTTTGGCCGGATCAGTTGGGCCCAGCACGTCGCGGATTTTGCGCACGGCATCAACTCCCTGGTAAACAATTGCGATTGATTTTTCCGTTCCACAAGCCTCACGCTCCTCCGGCGGGCATTCACTCGGCTTTCGGCCTGCCATGAATTCGATGATGCTCTCCCAGCTTTCGCGGCCGCTTTTTGCACCAAGTTTGTTCTCGAGGACGGGCAGCACGGGGCCGTAGAACTCCTCTGCTTGCGCGACGCTCATGCAGTGCACCTTGAAGCCAATGATGCTCAGACCGGACTTGGAAAAGACTTCGATCACGCCACCGGGCCGCAAATTGGGGAATTTAAAATTGTCTGGTTTGATCAGGACGAGCGTCTTTTCGACCTGCGCGTTGGCGGGAAAGCGGACGGTGCGATCCAGGATTCCGCCATCGGAGTCAGAAAATTCCCCCCAGAGTTTCAAATCGCGCTCAACTGCTTTTGGGTCAAAAGCCGCCAGCACGCCCGGCTCAAAGTACGTTACATCGCCTGAATCATCCGTGATATAATCGCCGTAGGTGTCGCGAATCGTTTCGCCGCTCGTGCGTTCGTGCACGATGTGGCCTACCGTACGATGAATCTTTTCCACCGCGTCCGGTCCGAGAAAGATGAGGAATAACACGCGCGCGTGCTGATCGGTCTTTTCGCCGGTGAAATTTTTCAGGACGTAATCGCGAATCAACTCCTGCGTCGCGCGATGACGCGGATCCGTTTCCGTCACAATTGTGTCTGCGTAGCGCTTTGCTAGTTGCGAGCTCGGCGCAAACATGCGTCCACCGACTAGATCGAGTCCGGTGCGAGAAATCAGTCGTCCAACGATACCGCCGGTGCGCGACTTCCGCATCGAGTACGGGGTCACGATCACGTAGGCAAGCTCTTCAGTTTGCATTCCTATTACTGTAGCGGGGGTCTCTGAGTGCCGCAAAATGCTTCTCCCAAACCGCAGGCGTAAGGCTCAGGAGTCGGGAAAGCTTCGGAGTCCCAGGAGCGGCGGCGGTCGCCCACTCAATCGTGATAATAAACGGCGCTCAGAGAGCGCCGGCACAGAAGGTTTATTTCTTTTCGGGCGATGTTTCGTTCTTCATCCCGGCCATCTTCTGCGCCAGACCGGCCGCGAATTCTTCGTACTGGACATTATCAATGCTAAACGTGCCGAGCATGTAATTTGAGTTGCTCCACGACCAATTCTGGTTCGCATCGTGGTAAGTCATTTTTGTCGTGCGTCCTTGTTCGTATTGATGATGTAACGGATCGGCACCGGGGGGGTTCACGATTTTCGGGGCGCCGCCCATGCCGCCTTCTACCAGATGGCCATGGAACGTGCCGTATCGTCCAATGCCAATCTGGTGCTCTTTGCCATCGATCTTTCGAGTGATCGGCGCATATCGCGTTTCCGTCTTCTTCGAAGCCCCCGGAGTTAATACTTTTCCAGCGATCGCCTCCAAAGCCTTGCGCTGTTCTGGATTGGCTTTCTCGTCGATGTAGTTATAGGCAAAATTCCAGTTGCCGAACGATTCCATCATCGTTTGGCCCGCTGGGCTTTGGCCCATCGTAGCGACAGCGAGCCCATCGAGCTTAACGTTTCCATAATTGCCTTTCTCGATGAACAGCACCTGGCCGCCGCCGCAGGTCATCTTCGTAGGCTTGGAATTAAACCAGCATGGACACGCGGCATCGCACGAGCAGGCTTCTTCGAGCTGACCGGTGATTTTCCACGGCGTTGTGTCTTTCGGCTCGTTCGCTGCTCGCACAGGCGCGAAATGAATGAGGAGAACCGCAATCAGCGCGTAGGAGAAAAGTAATTTCATTTTCATGGTGGCGAATTTTATGGCGACGGGCGCCTCCTAGGCAACTTAGGGCTTGTGGATTCTGCTGTCGCATCACACGCCTTACATTACACTCCAAGAATATGCGATTGGCTAAAGAAAGTGCCGTCTGACGAACGCTCGCCCTGAATCTGACTTCAGATACTTCTCGAAAGCGATCGCTGTCCGTTCCTGCGCAAACGCAAAATAAGCAATAAGAGTCCACGGACGAAACTTGGCCGTGTGCGGAGACCGCCCTTCATTGTGCTCTTTGAACCGTTGGGGCAGATCGCGCGTCGATCCGACGTATAGTTGTTTTGGCTGAGACTGCGACTGCAGCAAGTAAACGTAATGCATTAGGAAAGTGGCCTGCCAGCCGTAGCTTGGTGTTTAAGGGCGGTCCGCCTTCGCTAGGCTCCGGCGCACTCGCTCCAGCCTTCGCTTTGCGCTCCACTTCAAGCGAAGGCTGGAGCGGGTGACGAGGCTCGAACTCGCGACGTCCACCTTGGCAAGGTGGTGCTCTACCAACTGAGCTACACCCGCATTTTTAGAGGGGAGTAATAATGTCCAGGCGCCTGTCAGACGCAACCTTTAATTGCTTCCACAAATGTGAAAATCGTTGAATCCAAATATGGCCTTGAGCGCATCCTATGATCAAAGCACCAATATGAAAAAATTAATCCTCCTTTGTATTTGCTCTCTAGGCTTCGCGATAAGCCTGTTTGCGCAGGCCCCGACGGCGTCGCCGATCGCGAGCCCCCCAGCAACAGCAACGCCAACGGCAAGCGCCAGCATCTCTCCATCCGATCTCGCCAACAAGATTCATCAGAAGCTTGAGAAAAAGTTGCGTGGTCACCACGGCATCACCATTGATGCCGGCGATAAGGATGAAGATGCCGAGGTTCGAAAAATGCGCGATTTCGTAGCGATTCCGATCGTCGCGATCGTGTTTCTGTCGATTTTCGGTGCGCCTGTGCTGATCGTGATCCTGATTGGAATGTTCGCTCTATCAATAAGCCGCAGCCGACAGCGCACGATTCGAATGCTAGTCGAGAAAGGTCAGCCAATTCCAGCAGAACTGCTTGCGCCGGCCGCGCGAGCCGTGCGTAGACGGTCAGACGTACGTCGTGGAGTGGTTTGGGCGATGGTTGGCCTCGGCATGATGATCTTCTTCGGTGCCGTGAATGATTGGGAAGGCGGCATATGGTCATTAGGGCTGATCCCATTTCTGATCGGCCTCGGTTATCTGATCGTTTGGAAATTGGAAGGGAAGAAGGACGTTCCTCCTCCTCCGCCGGTACCGTAATATCCCCTCGTGGAGCTAACTGATGCGGACCTCATCGCGCGAGTTCTTGTCGACGACGATCAGCACGCATTCGGCGAGCTCGTGCGCCGTCATCAATCCAGCGTGCGTGGTCTGCTGCGCCAGCTCACGCGAACAGATATTGCTCTGGCCGACGATCTCGCGCAGGAAACTTTTCTTCGCGCGTACAAAAACATCCGGAGTTTTCGCGGTGATGCGCGGTTTTCCACATGGCTTTATCGAATCGCATACAATTGTTTTCGCGAAGATGCGCGGCGCCGCAAAGAGCTTGTCGGCGTGGATGAGGAGCAGTTGCAAGCGCAGCGTGATCCACAGACTGTCGACGCTGGTTTGAGACATGATCTTATGCATGCCCTGAATTTACTTCCGCTGCACGAACGGACGGCTGTTGTCCTTTGCTGCCAAAACGGATTGTCGCATGATGAAGCCTCGCGCGTCCTCGACATTCCGCTCGGTACCGTAAAGACGAACGTGCTTAGAGGTCGCGAAAAACTAAAGCGAACACTGGCAGCGTGGGGACCAAACTGATACCATGAGCGCAATGATCGACGACGAAACCCTAGATCGACAATTGCGCGAAGCAGTCGCTTACATTGACGACGAAGGGTTCACCGGGCGCGTGATGGCGAGGTTGCCGTCGGCGCGGCGCGAACCGCGATGGGCGCGGGCAATGATTCTGATCGGGCTAGCAGCGCTCGGAAGCGGAGTTGCCTATTTGCTTTCCGGTGGTGGCCGCTTCGTTCGCGAAGGCATACTTCAGTTGTCGAGCTTCCCGATTTGGCTGTTGCTCGTGTTCGCGTTCGGCTGCGGACTTGTTATTGGTGCCTTCGCTGTCGTCTTTGCCATTCGCAAGACACCGGAGGTGCGCAATCTTACTCACCTGCGATTTTGAAAACGGCGCGGAGGTCAGGCGACAGATAATTCGCGCGCCTGCTTTACATCCGCTTCGATCTGCCGGGCGAGCGCTTCGACACTTTCAAATTTTTTCTCCGGCCGGAGGTAGCGGACAAAACGCACTTCTAAATCCTTGCCGTAGATCTCGCGGTCAAAGTCCAACAGGTGAATTTCAAGCACGCGTTCCTTTTCGCTGCTTACGGTTGGGCGATAGCCGAGATTTATCACGCCAGGATACAGTCCTCCATCCAGTGTAGCTTGGGCGAAATAAACTCCGTTTGGCGGAAATTGCTCGTTGTGGGCGCTCAGGTTTGCCGTCGGAAAACCAATCTTCTTCCCGAGATTATCGCCGCGCACGACAGTTCCCAGAATCGTGTATTCTCGGCCAAGCATTGTTCCCGCTTTTCTCAGATCGCCTGCTTCCACAGCCCGCCGGATCGTTGTGCTGCTTACGAGCTCGCCGTTAACGGTCACCGGCGGAATTCCGACGACGTTGAAGTCGAATTTTGCGCCAAGCTTTTGGAGCAGTTCGAGATTGCCGCGGCGATTCTTTCCAAACGACCATTCGTGGCCCACACAAATTTCGCGCAACGATTTCGAATGGTTCACCAATTGCTGTACGAACTTCTCGGGCTCGGTTGCCGCAAATTGCCTGTTAAAGGTAATGATTAGCAGATGCCCAACGCCGAGGTCGCGAATCAAAGCGAGCTTGTGCTTTGTCGCCGTCAGCAAACGCGGCGCCGCTTCTGGCCGCAATATTTTTTCTGGGTGCGGATCGAATGTCACCACGACAGGCGTTCCATTGGCCATGAGCGCGTGGTTGGCGGAAGTCGAGATGACTGCTTGATGGCCGAGATGCACGCCGTCGAATACCCCAATCGCGAGAAACAGTGGGCCATGCAATTTCGACAACTCGGAGATGGATCGGAGCGTTTCCATTAGCGGAATGACGAATGCCGAATGCCGAATGCCGAAGGAAGTCCGAATGACGAATGACGAAGATGTTTCCCGGCACGTTTTCGTGTTTCGCGCTTCGTCATTTTCCTCACGCTCCGCGCATCCTCGAAACTTCGGGAAGACTGAGCATCCGGTCGAGAATTTCTTCGCGTGGTGCGTTTTTGATTTGATCCACCGTAATCGCGTTTGCCACGTCGAACCGCCCGGATTTTGTTCGGCGCAGCGATTTCAAATGCGCGCCGCAGCCGAG
>Ga0184605_10000617_pt1 | contig 10706 bp, 10 predicted proteins | sample PLM0_30_coex_FD_132995 | JGI IMG/M metagenome (GOLD analysis project Ga0184605, IMG submission 132995) | Groundwater sediment microbial communities from an aquifer in East River, Colorado, USA - PLM0_30_coex | ecosystem: Environmental > Terrestrial > Soil > Riparian zone | place: USA: East... | reverse complement strand
TTGCCAGATCGGCCACTTCCTCCGGATGCATGCGCAGGCACCCGTGCGAGGCGGCCGTACCGAGGCTCTCAACATCGTCGGTTCCGTGGATGTAGTAGTCGGGCTCCTCAAAGAAGATCTTTACGACCTTCATCGGGTTACTCGGATCTCCGGGACCTTTCGCGGTTTTTCCCTTCGCCCAGTCGGCACCAGGCGGCGGCCGCCAGCTCGGATTCCACACAATCTTCTTGATCGTGAAGGTCCCAATCGGTGTCGGATATCGGTCTTGCCCAACGCCCACTGCATAAGTCTTGAGCGTGCTATCCGATCGCTGGGCGACAAGCATCCGCGCGCTGACGTTGGCTTTCAGCACCAGCGGGGCTTCCGCGACGCCGGGCCGCGTCGCGGTGTCCCTTCCGGCGGTCGCAGCTGCTGGAGGCACACCGATTTGACCGAAGCCTTCGGTCGTGACGGTCGGCGCGGCGAGTATGATGAGGAGTCCTAAGGTTTGGCGAGAAATTGGCATTTGACAGTCGAGGTTCCAAGGTGCGTCGATGACTTGCTACAAATGATTACAAATGCCGTTCCACTGGAACCCGAAAATCTCGCGCCCGGGAATTAGGGGGTAGATTTCAGCCTCGCCCGCCCAACCCCGCTGTTCAGGATCGAAACTGGAGCTTTTGGAGATCAGATGACCACCAGCAAGGAAACCGAGTGGATGAATCACCCGAGACTGCGCAAACTCGTTACCGCGGTGAACGAATTGACTCTCGCGGAGCGTATCACGCTGGTTAAAGGGCTGGTGCCTGCTATCGCCGACGAGCTGTCCGACACAGAGTATGAAAAGTTCGTTGCTGCGATCCGCCTCAAGGGAGAACGCTTTCACGAGGCACAAGCGCATCCGGGCGAGGGCAGAGCGGAAAGAAAAATTCCGGGCGAGCGGGACATCGAAGGACGCTGAGGCGAGCGCCACTACTATGAATCTGACGTGGATACTCGGGATTCTTCTTGTCGCCGCGCTGCTTTTCGCGCTCTACGCGGGCAATACGCGACGGAAACCCTGAGCTAGATCCCCAGCGCCAACTGGACCGGAGCGCTCACAACTCCACCGCTAGTCCCTGCCGAAAAAGGTCCCGCAACCTTGTCTTGCGAGGAGGCGGTAAGTCGGCCCTTGAATCTTGCGCGGCGCAGCGCCTCGCCGACGGTGCTGAGTGCGGTGCGGGGATTGTTGCACTTTTCGCTCAAATGCGCGAGCACAATGTTATTCAGTCCAACGTGAATGCTCTGACTCGCGGTTTGCGCGGCGACTCGATTGCTAAGATGCCCGAAGTGGCCGGCAATCCGTCTCTGCAGTGGCGGAGGGTATGGACCAGCGCGCAACATTGCTTCGTCGTGGTTTGCTTCGAGCACGAGTATGTCCAGCTTATCGAGCGCCCTGGACACGGATTCTGTGACGTGGCCCAGGTCGTAAATGATTCCAGCGCGGGCACCTTCAGCGAGCGACGTCACGATCACACCGATGGGCTCGTTCGCGTCGTGGGAGATTGGAACTGTTTCGAGATAGAAGTCACCGACAACGACAGTGCTCTTGCGCGGTGTAAGAATCGTTCTGAGTCCGGCCCATTCGGGGCACATCATCCTGGTCCCGGCAGTTGAGACGATCGTCCAGCCCCATTTCCGCGCTGCTGACGCGACACCCTTCATGTGATCGGTATGTTCGTGAGTGACTACAACGGCATCGATCGATTCCGGTTTTACGCCCGCGACGGCGAGTCTGTGCTTTAGAACACGGGGCGCGAAGCCGGCGTCGATGAGTATGCGCGAGCGGGCCGTCTCCACCAGCACGGCATTACCGCTGCTTCCACTTCCCAGAACCCACAGATTCATCAAGTACTCCAGCGCCTCTTGTGCGCCTCAGCCAGCTGCTTCCGCGTCTTGTCTCCAAGCTCCACGTGTCGGCGCGCCATAACGCGCTCGGCTACGACAAGAAATCTAGTGACGTCGTACGTGTCATAGGGCTCGGCGTTCCCCCACGCGAACGGTGGAACAACCTTCGGGGGAGTATTGGAGCCGAAGACATTCGCGCCGGCTCCGATCACCGTGCCCGTGCTCAGCATAGTTCCAATTCCGGTCTTGGAATGATCTCCGAAAAACGTTCCCAAGAATTGCTGCCCGGTGTCCTGTAATCCCGACGGAGTCCAGAGCTGAACGGTGCCGTAGGTGTTCTTCAGGTTACTCGTTGTCGTGAGTGCGCCGAGGTTGACCCATCGTCCGAGATACGAGTGACCAACGAAGCCGTGATGTCCTTTGTTGCTGTGACCAAGCACTATTGAGTTACTGAGCTCGCCGCGAACTTTGCAGTGATCGCCGATCGAAACCGTTGTGACACGATCGCTGAGTATTTGCGAGTCGCGACCGATAGCTACAGGTCCAATGATGTGGCTGAACGGCGCAATGATGGCGCCCTTCCGTATGAGGATGGGTCCTTCCGATGCATCGAGAACCACTTGGGGGCCTATCTGTGCCCCTTCCTCAATAAATACTCCTTCCTTGCCGACTACGGCTGTTGCGGTCTGCAGGCTTGCTTCGAGTCCTTTTGCCCGGCGAGGAATGTCTTCCGTGAGCTGTTCGGGCAGAGTGGCGATCAAGTCCCAGACATCGCTGATCCACCGTCCCTCGATTTTGCGCCCACCGAGGCTGGTCTGAATCGCTCCGATATCGATAGACCCGTCTGCAAACTGCGAGACCGGTAACGCACGGGCGAGACGAACCGCGCATGCGGCGCCGTGACACATGAGGAGATCGAAGCGATCAAGCTCCAGGTCAAGCGGGATCACACACCGGGTGTTCACGAGGACCGACCCGGCGGGGATCTCCGACTTTGGGGCGACAGCAGGAGGCGCCTTGCCTTCTTCGAAGTGCGCGAGGTGCTTCGAGCTGATGAATCCGGCGCTCTCCAGCGATGTCGCGCGCTCCCACCTCTCGCGGATGAGTGACGTACCAGCGCGCAGCTCCGAAGCGGGGCGCGTGAGAGCAAACGGCTCGAATTGCCGAGCGCGCATATCGTCGTAGAAGTAGAGGGCGCTCATGAGTTCTCGAGATTGGCCGCCGAGAGAGACTCCACCAGCCTCTTCAAATCCGAGGCCTTCTCCGTCGTCGTCACCAGAGTGAGGCCCTTCTCAGTGACGACGACGAGATCGTTCACGCCATACATGACGACCTGGCCAGCGTCGGCGTGAACGACGTTGTCGGCGCAGTCGAGCAGATGCGCGTCTCCACTCGTGACGTTCCCGAACTCGTCCTTGCTGCGCACGCGACTGAGGGCTGCCCAGGTCCCAATGTCGTCCCAGCCAAAATCGCCCGGCACCACCATAACTTTCGTGCTTCGCTCGAGCACTCCAACATCCACCGACACGGGCATTACCACGCTGCCGAAAAATAGAGCGGCGTCCGAGCTGTCGCGGTGACGAAGCGCCGCAGCGAGTTCGGGGGTATGCTTCTCGACTTCCTTCAGGAAATCACCCACCCGCCAAACGAAGATTCCGGAATTCCACAGATACCCGTTGTTCCGCATTTCGTCGGCGCGTATTCGATCTGGTTTCTCGACGAACCGCTTGACCCGCGATGGATCCCCGGTCTCACTCTCAGGCTGGATGTAGCCGAAGCCAGGCTCCGCGCGCGTGGGGACAATACCGACGGTCACTAGCGAGTGCGTCTTGACTGCGAGGGCTTCCGCGCGAAGCAGCGCCTCCCTGAATCCCGCATCGTCGCCGATAGCCCAGTCGGCGTGAACACATATCATCGTCGCATCTGGCCCATCGCGCTCCTCGATCGACAGCGCCGCCCAGGTGAGCGCGGCCGCCGTCCCGGCTGGGCGTGGCTCGGCGATGATATTTTCCCGCGGAATATTGCCGAGCAGCTTGCGAATCGCCTTGGTCAGGCTGGCATGCGTGAGGATGAGTGTGTGTGGCGGGTCAACGATCGCGCTGAGGCGATCGACAGTGTCGTGCAATAGCGGCTTATCGGTGACGAGCGCCAGCAGCTGCTTGGGACGCTCGGGTGTGCTGAGAGGCCAGAATCGCGAGCCCACCCCGCCGGCGAGAACGACGGCCCAGCGGCTCACTCGGTGATTGTTCCCGCTTCGTCAGGCGCTCCCGTCAGACGCGCGACGAGCGCGTAGAGTTTTTTCGGGCTGAATGGCTTGGTGAGAAACTGGGTTGCCCCAAGCTCAAGTGCGTCCCGCTCGTATTTCGCCTCACCGCCGGCCGTGAGAATGATGCATGGGAGCGACCTGAACTTCTCCTGCTCGCGAATGCGCCTCAGAACATCGAGGCCACTCAGCTTTGGCATCATCAGATCGAGCAGCACCAGATCGAGCGGCTCACCGTCGTTCACGAGATCGAGCGCTTCCTGCCCATCGTAGGCGAGAGTGACTCGAAATGGTCCTTGCTCGAGCTTCATCTTGATGATGCGCCCGATGTGAGGCTCGTCGTCGGCGACGAGAATGTGGCAGAGTCGGGTCGTCGATGCCGTCATGATCAGATCAGAGAGGCAATGTTGCCACGATAGCGACGCACGTCGAACAAGAGGCCGCCGAGATCTGCGGACGGCCGAAGTAGCACGAGCAGCAGCGTCTCATCGGCCAGTGCCGCGATAATCGCATATCCCTTCTGATGCTCGAGGATCGCGGTGTTGAGCGGCGCCTGCATGGTCGCTTTGCCGAGGCTCTCCGCCTCGGAGACGAGAGCCGGAACTCGCGCCGCCAGATCCTCGGTGTTCAGCCCTGGGGCGGCAAAACCTTCGATGAGAAGTCCGTCCCTTCCCAGCACAAGAACGGCATCGACTCCCGGACGTTGGCGTAGTGCACTCGTGAAGTCTCTGATGTTCGGCATTGATGGGTGAAGAAGTTGCGAAGCTAGGAAGCTGAAAGAGTGAAGTCAAGCGCGGCAATCGCTTGAACTGTCATAAGTTACGGGGTATTATCGTGAAGCAACCCCTCCGCTCTCTCATCTGTCTCATAATCTGAATGAAGGCTCGTCTCGCCATCCTCGCGACGATCTGTGTCGCAGCCGTTCTCAGTGCCTGTGGTGACCCTACAAACCTCAGGGCCACGGCCTTCACAACGGTCGATACTCTTTCCGTGTTCGCGTTGACCGGCACACCGCCATCCTATCCAAGCGGCGTGTCGATCGTCGCGGGCCAGGCCGTCAGGGTTGACGGGTTTGCCAACTTCGACGTCGCGCTCGACATCGACGCCTCCGGCCGAGCAGTCATCTATCCCGTCAGGCTGGTTGTGCCCTCACCCAACGGCTCGCGACCGGTGGGGCTTCAGAAAGTGGCAAGCGGGTTCGAGGCAGTGCTGGAAGCGCCGCGGACAGGATACGAAACCGACGATTCGTTTGTCGTTGCACCCGGTGAGACGATCGTGATTCAGGCCGCGCACAACGAAAATGGCGATATCTGTCAGTTTGCCCTCTCGCCGTATCTGTACGCGAAGATCGCCGTCGATAGCGTCAGCCTCGCCTCGAGGACTCTTTACCTGCGAATGGGAGTCGATCCGAACTGCGGATTCCGTTCGTTCGCGTCAGGCATACCGATCAGCTGACGTGCACGACCTGAGGATGGTGCGCGAGAACATCGACGCACTTCGCGCCGGCTTGCGCCAGCGCGGGGCCCTCGATGCTCTCTCACCAACTCTCGATCGAGCCGTCAGCCTCGACGAGGCTCGTCGCGAGACGATTCAAGCCGTCGAGGAGCGAAAGGCGGCGCGAAACGCGGTGAGTCAGCAGGTAGGCCAGCGGAAACGCGCCGGCGAGTCCGCCGAGGATCTGCAGGAACAATCGCGGGCGCTGGGAGACGAGATCACGCGCCTCGACCGCGAGCTCGCCGAGACCGAGAGTCAGCTTTCGTCGATCCTGCTCGAGCTCCCGAACATCACTCTCGACGAAGTGCCGCTGGGTGGAGAAGAAAGCAATACCGTCATCAGGACCTGGGGTTCACCGCACGAGGGCGCGCGCGTCAAGCCACACTGGGAGACAGGCACTACTCTAGGACTAATCGATTTCGAGCGTGGCGCCAAAATCAGCGGATCCGGTTTCATAGTTTTTCGCGGAACCGGCGCCCGCCTAGTGCGCGCACTGATGAACCTGATGCTCGACGTGCATACCCGGGAGCATCGCTATGAGGAGACGTGGGTGCCAGTCGTCGTCAATCGTGCGAGCATGACGGGTACGGCGCAACTGCCAAAGTTCGAGGACGACATGTACGCGTTGCAGGGAGAGGACGCGTTCCTCATTCCGACCGCTGAAGTGCCGCTCACGAATCTTTATCGGGACGAGATTCTCCCCGAGTCCGAGCTGCCGAAAGGATTCGTCGCGTTTTCCGCTTGCTTCAGACGCGAGGCAGGAGCAGCCGGCAAAGACACCAGAGGCCTGCTGCGCGTCCACGAATTCGACAAGGTCGAGCTCGTTCGATATACGACTCCGGAGACGTCGGCACGGGAGCACGAGCTGCTGACCAACCACGCCGAAGAGATTCTCAAGCTGCTCGAGCTTCCTTATCGTGTCGTGCGGCTCGCTGCCGGTGACACTGGATTTGCGAGCGCTCACACGTACGACCTCGAGGTTTACGCGCCAGGAGTTGGGAAATGGCTAGAGGTATCGTCGTGCAGCAACTTTACTGATTTCCAAGCGCGTCGCGCCAACATTCGCTACAAACCTGCCGAAGGCGGGAAGCCTCGCTTCGTGCACACGCTCAACGGATCGGGTCTGGCGTTTCCCCGCGTCATCGCCTCGATTCTGGAGCACCATCAGCAGGAGGATGGCAGCGTGCTCGTCCCCGCCGCGCTTCGCACCTATCTCGGCGCCGAGCGCCTCGCTTAAGCGATGCGCCGGCTGGCTCCGGTAACGCTGATTACAATCGGCGTCCTCGCTCTTCTGACGTGGTACGTGATTTACACGCGCGGCGTTGTGAGGGAGCTGCGACGCGAAGCCTCGCGCGTCGGCCTCATGTACGCCCGGGTCTACAACGGCCTGACCGATCCGAATCCGGACGCGGCCAACGCCGCCCTGCTGGATCTATCGAGACACATTCGCGAATCGGGTGTGCCCATGATCCTAACCGATGAGCAGGGGAGGCCGACGGACAAGGCGAATCTCCCGTTCACTGCGTCAGTAACTGACAAGCGAACGCACGACTACGTGCTCGAGCTGGATCGGCAAAACGCTCCGATAGTCGAGCCGGGTGTTGGCGCTGTTCATTACGGCAACACGCCCCTCGTGCGAGGTCTCATTCTGATTCCGGTGCTGCAGTCCATTCTCATTGGGATGGTGCTGCTCGCCGGCGCGTACGCATTGCGCACGCGCGGCCGCGCCGATCGTGAGCAGATATGGGCGGGGATGGCGCGGGAATCCGCGCATCAGCTCGGCACTCCGCTCTCCAGCATCAGCGGCTGGATCGAGCTGTTGCGCGAGTCGGAGCCGGAGGCAATGACGGCAGCAGCGCTCGATCACATGGAGGCGGACCTCGAGCGCCTCAAGCGCGTCGCACACAGGTTCGAGCGCATCGGACGTCCTCCACGGCAGGAAGCCGTAGATCTTGCCAGTCTCGTTGATCGTGTCGCTACCTATTTCAGGGCGAGGGTTCCGACTCTCGCACAGCGCGTGACCGTTACATCGTCCCACCAGGGGGACCTCGTCATTCAGGGAGACGCGGTGCTGCTCGAGTGGGCGCTCGAATCTCTGGCGAAGAACGCAATCGACGCGCTCGCCGGCAGGGATGGAAACGTCGAGATCTCGGCCGAGCCGCTACCGGAGGGCCGGGTGCGAGTGCGCGTTGCGGACAATGGGCCTGGCGTACCCAGGGAAATCCGCCATCAGATATTCGAGCCGGGCTTTTCGACCAAGGAGAAAGGGTGGGGCATCGGCCTCTCACTCGCCCGGCGAATCGTCCGCGACAGTCACGGTGGAGAGCTCGTTCTCGTGCCGTCCGAGCGTGGAGCGACGTTCGATATGGTTCTCGGCGGGGGATAGTAACTGCTAACTGCAACTGAACTGGTGCGAGGAGCCAGTAGCATAGGTGTCAGTTTGTAGTTCACGACGCCGGGACGTCACCGACGCACCCGTTCAGTTGCAGTTTCGGAATCGCTACTTGGAGTCCCCCTGCAGGTAACGGTATCTTGTGAGATGATGTCAGAGTCTGAATCGACGACCGCCGTCACGGGCGAGCGCGCTGAGCCTTTGGCCGGCCTCAATCCGGCGCAGCGCGAAGCGGTGCTTCATTACGAAGGCCCGATGCTGGTGCTCGCCGGAGCGGGTTCCGGAAAGACTCGCGTGCTCACAACGCGGATTGCGCGGCTGATCGAGCATCACGGGGTCGACCCGACGCGGATTCTGGCAGTCACCTTCACCAACAAGGCCGCCGGCGAGATGCGGGAGCGCATCGCGCGCCTCCTCGGCGATGAGCCGAAAGGCATGTGGAGTGGGACATTCCACGCCATTGGCGCGCGCATCCTTCGCAGCTCGGCCAGGCACGTTGGCAGGACATCGAGCTTCACCATTTACGACGAAGACGACACCCTCGGCGTGGTGAAGCGGATCATGGAGCGAGAAGGAATCTCGCAGAAGCAATGGAGTCCGAAGGTCATCGCGTCCCTGATCTCCGACGCCAAGAACGCTCTCGTCCCTGCAACGGAATACGAGTCGCTCGCGATGGATCCTGTCTCCCGCGCCGCGGCGGCAGTTTACAAGCAAATGGAGCCTACGCTCCGCATAGCAAACGCCGTCACCTTCGACGATTTGCTCGTGCTTCCGGTTGAGATATTCCGCAAGGACGAGACGACGCTGGCCCGCTATCGCGATCGCTTTCAATTCATCCTGGTCGACGAATACCAGGACACGAACCGCGCGCAGTTCCAGTTCGTCAAATTGCTCGGAAGCAAGCACGGTAACGTTGTGGTGGTTGGCGACGACGACCAGTCGATTTATGGATGGCGTGGCGCGGACATCCGGAACATCCTCGACTTCGAGAAGGAGTTCGCTTCAGCGAGGCTCGTCCGGCTCGAGGAGAACTACAGGTCGACGCCCGACATCCTGGATGTCGCCAATGCCGCCATCACGCAGAACATCGGACGAAAGGGTAAGACGCTCCGCGCCACGCGCGGGTCAGGAGAGCCAGTCACTCTCGTTGCGGCGCTGGACGAGCGAGATGAGGCGGAGTGGCTGCTGGAAGAAATAAAAGCGCGTCAGACCCGCGAGAACCGCGGCTTGAACGAATTCGCAGTGCTCTACCGCACCAATGCGCAGAGCCGCGCCCTCGAGGATGCGCTGAGAAAGGAAGCAGTTCCATACCGCCTCGTCGGATCCGTCCGGTTCTACGATCGCCGCGAGATTCGGGATCTGATGGCGTACCTAAAGTTGATCGCGAATCCGTCTGACGCGGAAGCGTTCCATCGGGCGATCGCAGTGCCCAAGCGGGGGATTGGTGATACCACCGTCGACGCGCTGGCGGCTCGCGCGCGTGAGATGGGCGTCCCCCTCTTCGAGGCCGCGTCACGCGAAGACATGCAGGCGTCCCTGCGTCCGGCGGCTCGAAAAGCCCTCGCGGATTTCGTTCACATCGTTGGTTCGCTGCGCGAGCGCGCAAAGGACACGAGCGTAGATGTCCTGATTCAGGAGCTGATTGGCGAGATCAAGTACGTTGAGTACCTGCAGGGAGAAGGTCCCGAATCGGCTCGCGATCGCCTCGAAAACGTGAGCGCGCTTATCAACGGCGCCGCGGAAACGGTAATCGACGACGGCGGCGAGGTCGGCCTGACCCCGCTCGATCATTTCCTGCAGCGCGCCATGCTCGTGGCGGGAGCGGATGCCATCGATCCCTCGGCTGACGCGGTCACGCTCATGACACTCCACAACGCAAAGGGCCTCGAGTATCCCGTGGTGTTTCTGACTGGGCTGGAAGACGGCCTGTTCCCGCTTTCGCAATCCTTCGACGATCCGCCGAAGCTGGAAGAGGAGCGCCGGCTGTTCTACGTAGGTATCACCCGCGCCGAGGAAAAGCTGTACCTGTCATTTACCGAGATGCGTCGCAGAAATGGAGAGCTGCTTCCGGCCATTAGATCGAGATTCCTTCGCGAGATCGCCAGCGCGAGTCTCGAGGAGAAGAAGACGCTGCGCGTGAGCGCGATGGGGCGCGGAACGTCGTCGTCCCGGACGAGCGGATTCAGCAGCGGCGCGTACCCTGCGCGCCGGACCCACGACGTTCCTTCCTGGCGAAAGACGGCGATCACAGAGGCAGAACTCTCGCAGGACGAGCCACGATACGTAAAGGGCGAGCGCGTCAAACACAAATTGTTTGGCGACGGGTCTATCGCCGAGCTGTCCGGAGTCGGCCGTGAGGTGAAAGCGGTCATCGATTTCGACGACGAGGCGGTCGGCAGAAAGACGATCAAGCTTGCATATACCACCCTCGAGCGGGGTCAGGAGTAATGGCGGTAACACGCGAGGATGTGCTGCACATTGCCGAGCTCGCCCGGTTGGGCGTCGACGCCGCGCGAGCCGAGGAGCTGACGAAGGAGCTCAGCGCCATCCTGGCGCACATGGACGTTCTGTCGCAGATCGATACGACGAGTGTCCCGACGACCGCCGGAATCGGTTCAGGAGGCACACCACTTCGTCCCGACGTCGGAGTGTCACCGTTGATGAAGGGAACGCTCGAATCATTCGCGCCGT
>Ga0184605_10000616_pt1 | contig 10707 bp, 15 predicted proteins | sample PLM0_30_coex_FD_132995 | JGI IMG/M metagenome (GOLD analysis project Ga0184605, IMG submission 132995) | Groundwater sediment microbial communities from an aquifer in East River, Colorado, USA - PLM0_30_coex | ecosystem: Environmental > Terrestrial > Soil > Riparian zone | place: USA: East... | reverse complement strand
GCGAACGCTACATCCGGCGGACCGGAGATGGAAATGAGCTTTCCACCGGGCTTCAGCACCTTGAGGGACTTTTCGAGCGTGTCCTTGCCCAGACTGTTCAGGACGACGTCGTAGCCGCTCAGGACCTTCTCGAAATCCTCTTTCTTGTAGTCGATGACGACATCCGCGCCGAGACTCTTGACCAGATCGACATTCGCTGTGCTCGTCGTCGTCGCCACCGTTGCGCCGATGTGCTTTGCTAGTTGAATGGCGAATGTGCCTACTCCACCGGAACCCGCGTGGATCAGGACTTTGTGGCCCTTCTTCAGGTTGGCGCGTTCAATCAACACCTGCCAAGCTGTCAGACCCACCAGAGGGATGGACGCTGCCTCTTCCATGGTGAGATTCTTGGGCTGCAACGCCACGTCAGCTTCATTCATGGCGATGAATTCCGCGAACGTCCCGATCCGGTCCTGATGCGGCCGCGCATAAACCTCGTCGCCCGGCTTGAACCTTCGCACGTTGGACCCGACACGGACTACGGCCCCGGCCACGTCGTTGCCTAGAATCAGCGGCAAGCGATAGGGCAGAATGAGTTTGAACTCGCCGTCCCTAATCTTGGAATCCAGCTGGTTTAGACTGGCTGCGTGGACTTGGACCAGTACGTCATCGTCCCGGACTTCCGGTTCCGGCATTTGGCCGAGACGTACTGCGCTTTTGCTTTTATAACGATCGAGGACGAATGCCTTCATAGCCTTTCTGTCATGCAATTCGGGTCGTTGAGCTGCTGGCCCAAGGGATCGCGCGTAACCTGCAGCGCACCGGTGAAAGATCAAATACCCCTACGTGCGCTGTCAGCTTCAAGCGCTTGTTCGGCGGCAGGACTCTTGACTGTCTCCGATGCCCCGGTTGAGATCGTTTCCCCGCGAGGATTGTGGGAGCGGCTCCGCTCCGGTCCGCGAGGCTCCCGCCGCAGCACGTAGCGAGGTGCGCCGCTTCACATCGCACGTCAGTGGCTGCCCTGGCTGCGCACAAGGCTGCGCGCAGTGACGATAGCTGCTGCAAGAGACAAGACGATGAGGAGCGGATAGAACAAGAGGAGGTCGACGCGGATGTCGCACTCTCCTGTGCACAGCCAACGGCGGTGCATGGCGTACTCATAAGGGGCGTAGAGAAGCCAGGCAACGGCCGCAGTCACTGCCAATTTGCGGCGCGAGACGCGATACAGGCCCAGGAAGAAGGCGCCTGGGACCAGAGCGAGCCATGGCTGGGGGATGAAGACCGCCCCGAGGATACTGAGGACCGACAACCAGCCTCGCGAGATTGGTGGAGTCGTTGCTGCCTAACGGATCGCGCTTAAGCTGCCGCGCGCTGAAGAAAAAGTCGTCATTCAATATCCTACGCGCGCCGACAGCTTCAGGCGCTTGTTAGGCGGCAGCATGAGGCAGCTCAGCGACTGCTAGGCGCTGCGCGGCAGGACGCTTTCGATACGCCTGTCCGGAATCAGCCACATCAGCGCCACGGTCACGAAGATCGCCTGGGCAATCCACGGCGAAACGAGAGTCGCAATAATCGCCACGACATAAAGCACCGGTGACAGTTTGCCCTTCCAATCGCGCCCGACCGCTTTTTGCAGGATCGACTCCGGCCCTTGCGCGCGGATGATCGCCTGCTGGAGCACGTAGTACGCAATCGCGGCCATTAGCAGCACCACGCCGTAGAGCGCCGTGGGCACAGCAGCAAAATGGTTCTCCCCCATCCAGCCGGTGGCAAACGGAAACAACGACAGCCAGAACAACAGGTGCAGGTTCGCCCAGAGTATCGTGCCGCTGACCGTGGCGCAGGCATGCAGCATGTGATGGTGGTTGTTCCAGTAGATGGCGACATAGACGAAACTGAGGACGTAGCTGAGGAAAACCGGCAGCAGCGGCAACAGATCCTGCAAGCTGTCGCCGTGCGGTACCTTCAGCTCCAGCACCATGATCGTGATGATGATCGCAATCACAGCGTCGCTGAATGCCTCTAGCCGTCCCTTGCCCATTTCCCCTCACGGTCGAGCAGGCGCAGAACATGGTTGAGCCAGACGTTGGGAATGGTACCGACTCGCGGGGCTGCCGCCTAACGGGGTGCGCCTAAATGGGCGGGTTAGACGGCGCGACCGGAGTGGGGTGTTGCAGGATGGCGATGAACCTTCCACCTGTTCCTGAATCTTGACCGCTCGTCGAGCCGTCACCTCCGCTCCCACCCGACCAAACTATAGAGCACCATGAGTGCGATAATGTGCTTCTGTTCGCGAGGGCTCTCCCGGTAGCGGAGGCGAATGGAATCGACACTGTACAGCGGGAACCCCAGCCGACAGCTATCGCACTTGGTAGACATATTGGTGGGGACGCCCGTGATCGAGTCGGCAGTGATAACCACTGCATACCACTGTGAGACGGAATCGCCGCTCCAAATCTTCACGTGCTGATTGCGTCCTAGCCGCTTGGGCTCTATCTCCTGCCGTGTCTGGACAGGGTAACAGGCCGCGGCAAGCACTAGCAATACCGACCACCAGCGCCTCATGGAGATGAGAACTCCCGCCTGCGTCCAACGCGTTCGATCAAATCGTCGCTTCATGGCGTGCCACCTCACTAATACCCATTCTCAATCCTGATACGTCACAAGGGGCGCCGCCTAACGGACCGCGCTTAAGGTGCGGGGCGAGCGCCGGCGGGCGCAAGCGCCCGTGGTGCGGTATCTGCGGGCTGGCGCACAAACGTTACGCTTCCTCTGAAAGCGGGCCCCGCCAGCTTCAAGCGCTTGTTAGGCGGCGACCCTACGGGGAAATGACTTGACCGGTCTCCGTCCCTTCGACGCTGCGGACATAGGCTTGGGCCACCGTGGCAGCGGGCAACCCGCCTTGGAGCGGCATGCCGAGTGCCTGCAGGGTCTCAGTGACCCAGGGCGGGCTCACCACGTTGATCCGAATACCCCGAGGAGCCTCGAGCGCGGCCGCCCGGGTAAAGCCCTCGAGGCCGGCATTCACGAGGCTAATCGCGGCGCTGCCGCGAGATGGCTGCTGAGCCAGAATGCCGCTCGTAATGGTGATCGAGCCGCTGTCGGTGACAGAGCCGAGTCCATACCTGACGACGTTGACCTGCCCCATGAGTTTGTTGTCGAGGCTGAAACGAAAATCAGCATCCGAGAGTTCGTCGAGAGGCTTGAAGCGAGCCTGACCCGCAGCGCTGATCACGGCGCCGACCTTGCCGACCTTCGCGTACAAGCCTCGGATGGATGCCGGGTCGGCTATGTCGACGTGTAGGGACGCCTGGTGGCGACTCGCGAGAAGGACCTCGTGTCGACGGCCGAGGGCTGCGGCGATGGCTTTGCCAATGGTGCCTGTGGCACCGATGAGCAGGATACGCATGCGAGGAATCTACGCCTAGGCAGGGAACCTGTCGCCGCCTAACGGATCGCGCTTGAGCTGCGGGCGAACTGCCCGCCGGCGCATCCGTCGTTGAACGATAGTTCGTGCGCGCCAGCGCACAACACTCCGCTTCCATTAAAGCGATCACCGCCCGGCAGCTTCAAGCGCATGTTAGGCAGCCCGGCCTTCAGAATGGTACCCAACCGAGCCCCCCGCATTCGCACGAAACGTTGTCAGGAACAGAAGCGAGCTTGCCGGAGCCCTTGCACGAAGGACAGACACGGGCGCTGGTGTCACGCACGGGTGCGAGGCCGGAAATGCTGGGAAAGCGTCTGCCCCCTTCAGCACGAGCCGCATGAACCATGCGCCGATCGTGGTCGCCAGCCGCCCCGACGGGCTCAACCTTCTCAGGATCATCCCAGGCGAAGAAGACGAGCTGTCCGGTGGGTCTTAGCGCGATACAACCGACCGAGTCGGTCCAGAGAGGGAGCACGTGATGTAGGCGAGCGAAGCGGAGGAGCTCGCCTCCACCCTCGTCAGGGTGAGCGAGACAGTGCTCGAGGGCCAGTTCGACGGCACGCGCATCGACGGCGAGGACGAAGGGAGAGGTCATGTGGGAGTATGCCGGGCTGCCTAACGGATCGCGCTTAAGCTGCGGGCGAGTCGCCCGCCGGCGCATCCGTCGCTGAACGATAGTTCGTGCGCACCAGCGCACCGTCCGTTTCGCCCGATCGCGGTTCGCGAGAAGACCCTCGCTCGCAATGTCCGCATCCAACTGATGCCGTTCCCGCGGATTGGTCACGGTTACTGCGTCGTCGCGAGCAAGGCCTTCAGCAACACCACTACCAGCACGGCGACCAGCCCTAGCAAGATCAATAGCGTCAGCCTTGGCAGGTGCACTTCCTTTGGCAGCCCCAGCCGGTCGAACAGGTTCTGCCCCAGCCACGCCACCAGCGCTATCAAGCTGAGCAGCACTACGCGCGATGCAGCCGGTCCCCAGTCCGACATCATTCGCCTACACTCTCGTCAGAACCATAGCCGTGCCCAGAGCGGGCGGAATAGTAAGGGCACTCCGACCAGGGAGCGAATGCGCCCGAGAGGCGGTGACTGGAAGCCTGTCGTCCCGAGCGCGGGGTTAAAGGCCCGCACGGGACCGCAACCGCGGTCGCAGTCATTTTACGGGCTGCTGGCTAACGGATCGCGCGTAAGCTGCGGGCGCAATGGCTGCCGGCGCAAGGAGGTGGAGTCGCAAATAAAGAGGCTGGCCAGCGAGGGAACGCAATTCTTCCCACTCAAGCCCCGGCAGCTTCAAGCGCATGTTAGGCGGCGGCCCAGCGAACTTCACACGCAAACTCGCAAGCGCTATGGCTCGGGCCGCTTTGGAAGCCCGGTCAACGAGGCGGTACCTTCCCCGAATCGACCGGCTTGAGATCGAACTTTCCCTTGCTTTCGACGAAGAACACACAGTCCGAGGCCTGATCGCAGCTCGTGGTGTGGCGATAGTCCCCACCCGGCTGCATGAAATAGGACCCCGGTCCAAGCCGGAATTCGGGCTTTCCTTCCGGGGCTTGAATGTAGGTCCCCGACAGGATTACGACCTTCATGTCGTAGGTGTGCGTGTGGAGTGGAGCTGCGAATCCCGCGGGCAACTTGAAAAGCGCGCCAAACGCGCCGTTCGCATGGTTACCCCACAGATCCGCAACCTTGACTCCCGGGGCACCGGGGTCGAGATCGGTCCATTTCACGTCGCTGGCCGGCATGACGACGAGTCGGCTTGCCGCTCCTTGCGAAGCGCGCTTGGCCTCCGCCTCTCCGGATGCCTGCGCCAAAACCGCCGCCGGGAACGCGAGCGTCATCCCCAGCATCAGCACGTTCCTTACCCTCATTGAGCCCTCCTTGCCAGATTCTGGCCGATGGTCGCCGCGGTCGTCGTCGCCTAACGGACTGCGCCTAAGCTGCGGCGCGTGCTCGAGGTTTTCACAAATAGAAGACTACCACAGCAGGACGGCGCCGCCAGCTTCAGACGCGTGTTAGGCAGCCCCGTTCTGTGTCAAGGAAAGCAAGTTCCCATCCGGATCTTTGAACCACGCTACGCTGGCCCCACTGGGCGCCAGCCACACCCCGAACTCATCCTGCTCTAAGTAGGCGTAACGCTCGAACGACACGCCGCGCTTCGAGAGCCCCTCCACCGTCGCACGAATATTCGGTACCCGCCAGCCGAGCGCGGTGAAGGCGTGCGGTTGCAGCTTGTCGACCTTTTGGATGCGGAGTTGGACGCCGGCACAGTCAAAGGCGATCGCAAACTGATCGTCGCTCACGACCCGCAGGCCAAGGGTTTCTTGATAGAACTGCTTCGAGCGAGCGGGTTTGGCCGTCGCAACGAATGCCGTGATGGTCGCTTTGCCGAGCATCTGCGAGGGACCTCGCGGGGCTGCCTAACGGATCGCGCGTAAGCTGCGGCGCGTTGAAGAACGATTCATTCCCTAATTTACGCGCGCCGCCAGCTTCAAGCGCTTGTTGGGCCGCCGCCTTCTATCGAACGAGGTGCCACGCGAAGCTCCCCCCATTCGACGTCGCGAGCCTCAATGACATCTCGGACTTGACGCTCCCGGCTCGTCAAGGTCGACGCTCCCGTCTTCACCTCAAGAAACACGATGCGGCGCAGTTGCCCTTCGGCAAGGCCGTCGAAGACGATGAGATCGACGGGAGTGCCGAGAAACCGTGCATCCTTTGGATTGTAGTGGAAGTCGGGGAGATAAGGAATCAATTGCTCGTGAACCTTGCCGACCGTCACAGCCTGGCTCCTCTGAACCGCATCCTCGCGGATGGTCGCCGTGTAGCGCGCCCTCCACGTCGACCAGTACACCCAAGCGACGAGGAGGCCGATTGCGAGGCCGATGACGAGGCCAAAAAGGACCGGTAGCATGTACGTCTCTTGGGAGATGCGGAGCATGTGTGGATGAATTGGAAGCGGCGGCCTAACGGATCGCGCTTAACCTGCGGGCGACCCGCCCGCCATGCGCCGTGTCGTTGAACGATAGTTCGTGCGCACCAGCGCACAACACTCCGCTTCCCTTAGAGCGATAACCGCCCGCCAGGTTCAAGCGCATGTAGGCGGCGGCAACAGCCTACAGCCAGTCATTGGCAATGGCCATGCTCCCGACGAACGCGACGGCAGCGGTGTTAGCGAGTGTAGCAACGCTGCAAGGAACCAGTAACCACCAGCGTGGCGAACGACGGAACCAGATCGGCGTCCCAATAGCGATCACTGCGGCGCCCACCAGAAAGGCAAGAAGGAGGTGCGAGCGCCAATGGAGCGCAGCCGGCGACAGTCCCTCTTCACCGCCCCAGTTCGCCCCGGCCCATATAAGCGGCACCAAGGGTGAAAGGATGATCAAGAGGAAGGCGCGCGACGGAGGAAGTTTGTCGGCAAAATCTGGCGTGCGCGCTAGGGCGGCCAGAGGCAGAAAGAGCCCTCCCACGAGAACCGCCGGCCAGGCTAACTCGAAGGCCATGAACGCGAGGCTGAGGATTGTTTGCATGACGCGTTTCAGCCGCCGCCTAACGGACCGCGCTTAAGCTGCGGCGCGCTGAAAAAAGATTCATTCCCAATCTACGCGCGCCGCCACCTTCCAGCGCTTGTTAGGCGGCCCGCCGGTTCCTGACTTGGCGACGGGCATGCCACAGGGCGAGGCCGGCGACGACGATCGCCACGGCAAGAAGCCAGTACTTGGGTGGGGACCCGCGCCCCGCAGGGATGATCTGGCCGACGAGACCGTACTCAAGGAGCACTAGCGATAGGACGGCTCCCACCAAGACGCCACCCACTGCCTTTCGGCTCCAGCCGCCGGTAATTGCCAGTCCCAGGAGGCCCGCGACGGTAGCGATCAGAGCGACCTGGAGCCAAGTCGCCGGCGAGAAGGTGGCAAGGAGGAACGGGATGCGCGCGCGAATGTCCTTGCTGGGAGCAGCGACCGAGTAGAGCCAGACGAGCATGACGCCATTGACTGCGCTGGCGACGCGCACGCCGTGCTCAAAGGTCGGCGTTAGAGGGGAGGCGTCAGTCACCTGGGTTGATATCGGTACGGGCCGCCTAACGGAGCGCGCTTAAGCTGCGGGCGACTCGCCCACAGGGCGCAGGGATATTGAACGTTAGTTCGTGCCCGCCAGGGCACAACACTCCGATTCCTTTAAAGCGATCACCGCCCGTCAGCTTCAAGCGCTTGTTAGGCGTCGCTCCTAGCACCGCTCACGTCTGGATGAGCGACATCTTCAGTGCCGCGGACTGGAGCCAAGCGCCGATGTTAGTTGCCGCCTCCAAGCAGTTTCCGCTTCTCATGGTCGGTGAGTTCGGCCTCGGCGGTATCCCCACGGCTGTCGGGCAATTCTCGCCTTACCGCTCGCCTGGCCAGAGCGAGCGAACCAGAGGCGCAGACCGCTGAAGCGACGGCCAACGTGGGGGCGAGCGCCAGCACATCTCCCCAGCCAAGGGACGCGGCCTTGGCGAAGAGGGCAGACAGCAGAAGGCCGCCCATCGCACCCCACCCTGCAAAGCGCGGAAGCGACATCTGATCGAACCTGCGACGCCCCTCGGTCAGCGCGAGGACCCCGGAGAAAACCACCCCGGCAAGGAGGCCGAATAGGCCAAAGACGAGAGGAAGCGGAGCGTCGGTATAGACGCCAAACACCCACCTCGGCACGAGGCCCGCAGCGAACCACGCTGCTGCCCACGTGACGCCCATCCCGATTGCACCGCGCATGCGTCGCAGCCACTTCTGCATGATTGTCTCCGACCCTAACGCCGCGCGCCTCTGCAGCCTCTGCATTCCGTTGCGTGCCAAGTACTTTGTGGTGCACAGTATAACGCAGCGGGATGGGATTCAAGAGCGCGCATCGCCGGTCTGACGAGCCGGTGGCACGAGCCGAGCGCGCGTGGCTATCCTCGCGCCGCGCCGCCTAACGGATCGCGCTTAAGCTGCGGGGCGAGCGCCGGCGGGCGCAAGCGCCCTGCCCTGCGTGACCTGCTGGGAGGGCGCACAAACGCACGCTTCCCTTGAAAGCCGGCCCCGGCCGCTTCAAGCGCTTGTTAGGCGCGCCGGCACCAGCGGCGGAGAGCGACCGCACCAGCGACCCACGCGGCCGTGGCGATCAGGCAAAGGATAGCTGCCGGAGAAGATCGCCGCCCGTGCTCCCACCCGAGCCACCACCAGGATGCTGATACTAGAAGGTACATCGGGACTAACGAGGTGGTCAGAACAGAGGCGGTCAACTTCTCTGCTCGCACTGCCTCGTGTGATCGTACGGTCGCAATGAGAACAATCGGCGCGAGTACGATGCTAAGCAGGAACAACGGAACTGTGACGAACACGCCGCCGAGGGCTTCGTCTGCTGATCGAGAGGTCGTCGAATCTACTGCCAGGAGAACATTCAACGGCGGTGTCAGGCAGATGAGCCACCACAGCACTGTGAAGAGGCGGGACTGTGACGTCATTAGATCCGATCTTGGGAGCGCGCCTAACGGATCGCGCTTAAGCTGCGGGCGAAATGCATACTGGCGCAAGGTAATGGAGCGTTAGGTGGATTTGGTAGGCGACGCAACCCAATTCTTCCCTACTTGCGAGCGCCCGGCAGCTTCACGCGCTTGTTAGGCAGCGGCCCCAGATTCAGAGGTACCGCCGGACTCGCAAGCGGTAGGCGCGATAGGCGTCGCCAAACTTTGCTTCTAAGTAACGCTCCTCACGGCGAACGACGCCATAGTGCATGATGAATAGCAGCGGCACGACCAGCACCAGCACCCACAGAGCGTTGGCGAGCAGCGCCAGGCCGACATACATGAGCGTTAGCGCGACGTATAGGGGGTTGCGGGAATGGCGGAACGGGCCCGTCTCCACGAGCGCAGTGGTAGGCAACGTCGGATTGACGTTCGTTCCCGCCCGCTCCATGACGGCGCGTCCCCAGAACGCGACCAGAACGCCAAGCGCCAGAAGAACACCCCCAGCCCAGTACCGAGCGTTCGACGACAGGACGGGCTGTGGAGCAACCCACTGCAGCAGAAACCCGCCCGCCAACGCTACCCCGTAGAGCAGCGGAGGCAAGACGAGCACGTTCGGGCGATCGAACGGCGAGTGGGGTGACGAGGGGTGTGTCATCGAATCGAGTCCCGGCCGCTGCCTAACGGATCGCGCTTAAGCTGCGGGCGACTCCCCCGCCGGCGCAAGGGTGGCGGACGAAAGTCCGGTGCCCGTCAGGGCACGACACAACGGCTTCCTTTAGAACGAGAGCGCCCGTTAGCTTCAAGCGCTTGTTAGGCGGCGTGCCCTTCACTTCCTCAATAGCGGCTGCCATATCACTGCGTAAGGGAATTCCACAACCATTACCAGACACCCCAAGTCGATCACTAACGGAACCCACGCCTACCGCGCTACCCTCGGGTTCCGCGGGCTGCGCGAGGCCATCGCCCTTCGATGCGCCCGGGCACGGTGCATCGGGACGCGGCTTGAGCTCGATACCCGACTTTGCCGGCGCGCTGCGTATCTCAGTGCCCTTGGCCCACGGTCGTGTACTGCTCGGCGTGGACGAAGCGCCGCAGCTCCGGGAATCCCGCAGTCGCATCGTTCCAGGACCGGTGCAACGTCGCTTGCGACGCTGCCTCCAGTTGCTGCTGAAAAATGCCCTCAGGAGCAGATGGCTTTGCCACCTCGACAATCACGAGATGGGTGTAGTCGCCAGAGCCGGCGACCTTTTTCAGCAAGAGGTATGACACGGCGGCTTTGCGCTTCACCATTTCGTCGAACACCGGGGAGACGACGTGCGCGAGGGCGGAATCGTATGCCTTCTCCTGGCCTTGTTGGACCTGATAGTAATTGACGTGATAGAAGTGGCCTGGCGTCCCTTGTCCGATAAGCGGCGTGACGAGCGCGAAGAGGATGCCGACCAGAATGGGACTGGTCAGGGAAGGAACCGAAGCTCCGTGAGATGACATGTTTCCCTCTTGTGAAGAGTGCTCAGAATCGGACGGGTCACCCTCAAGCTAACCGTCATACGCCGGTGCTGCTCGCCTGCGAGACGAGGCCGCACGGTGGCGATACCACCTGATGACTGTCGCGTAGTTGAAGATGATTATCCAAGCGCCGAACAGTGCAAGTACGCTCGCAACGATCCAACCGACCCAAGCTGGCTTCATGGTCGGCGCACGCCGCCTAACGAATCGCGCTTAAGCTGCGGGCGCAACGCCCGATGGCGCAAGGAGGAGTAAGGGCTGATAGAGTCCGCAGGCGAGGCAACACAATTCTTCCCTACTTGTGAGCGCCCGACAGCTT
>Ga0184605_10000615_pt1 | contig 10710 bp, 10 predicted proteins | sample PLM0_30_coex_FD_132995 | JGI IMG/M metagenome (GOLD analysis project Ga0184605, IMG submission 132995) | Groundwater sediment microbial communities from an aquifer in East River, Colorado, USA - PLM0_30_coex | ecosystem: Environmental > Terrestrial > Soil > Riparian zone | place: USA: East... | reverse complement strand
ATGACTACTGCGACTCCGACCAGCAAATAGTCGGGATAGTGCATCGCCAGCACGTTGGTCCATGAGCCAAAGTCCCACATGCCTCGCGCTCTCGAGATCAACATGCCGATCGGGTTCATCGAAGCAGCGATGAGGCCGGCGATGAGAGTCTTTTTGGGAGTGCTCGGAACGATCGCGGCGAACATGATCACGGCTGCGCCGATCCAGGTAATCATAGGGAAAATCGGCGTGTCGGCGGCCACTACGCTCGAATGCAAACTAAGACTGAGCGCCAACGCGGTGAACACCATGTACATGAGCCCGAGATCCAGAATGAATCTCGGGTCCCTCTTGCTCTTGCGTGCGTAAAAGAAGAGTCCCACCGAAATGAGCACGGTTACGCCCGCGATCGCGTCGGTAGTATCGAGGCGTGTCCAGTTTCCCTTTCCGTTCGTTATCGCCCGATAGGCGAGGTGACCGAACGCCGGCCCGAGGATCCAGAGCACGGCCGCGAGCAGCGACATGATGCCGAGGCGGCGCGAAGCTTCTTTGAGTATGTCCTCGGGGAGCTCGCGTCCACGTCCGCGCGAGCCGCGCAGGTCTGATGGGGTGCTACGGGGAGGTGGACCGATCAGCTCGGGTTTGAGCACGATGTCACTTGGGCTAGGGCTGTCGAAATTGCTTGGCGACGCTATCGGGATGCGGCGTTTCCCCCCAGCCAGGAAGGTTTAGTTTCGCTGCGGCCGCATAGGCATCAGCGTCAGCATCGAATCTTGATGCGCACTGGACGGAGCAGAAATAATAGGTTGATCCCTCGTGCTCTGCGTTAAACGGTGCCCTTGCCTTCGGGATCGTCATCCCGCAAACAGGATCGACAACCTCTTCACTTGAATTCATAACGTGCGCTCCGAGCTGAGTCGTGCTTGTGTGTGGTCGAGCGGGCGCTAACGCTAGACTCTGTCCGCTCGAACCATGGGACGATGTCCGCGCAATTGCAACAGACACGGGCGGCAGCTAATCCGCGAGCAACCCGATCTTCAGCGCGAAGTCGACGTAATCGCTGCGGTGTGCTAGTCCCAACTTCTCGTTGATCCGCTGCTTGTACGTATCGACGGTCTTGGGACTGATGAACAGCTTCTCGCCAATTTCGGGCGCGCTGTACCCACGGGCCACGAACTTCAGCACATTCTGCTCGCGCTCGGTGAGCTTCTCGAACTTGGTGCGCTCGTCGGCGTGCTCTGCTCTGCGCTGGATTCGTTGCGCCAGCGCCCGGGCCGCGGACGGTTGCATGTAGACATCACCGTGAGCGACCGCGCGAACTGCATCGATGAGCTCGCGGTCCGCGGCGCTCTTGACCAGATATCCACTGGCACCCGCCTCGAGCAGGGGAACGAGATACGAATCCTCGGCGTGCATCGTGAGGATCAGCACCTTTCCGCGCGTCTTCGTTCCAACCAGCGCCTTGGTGGCCTCGGCACCGTCCATTTCGCCCATCGAGAGGTCCATCACGATCACATCCGGATCGAGCCTCTCCGCGAGGGAGATGGCATCCTTGCCAGTTGATCCCTCGCCGATTACCTCGATATCCTTGGCGGTGCCGAGCACCGCCTTCAGGCCGGCGCGCACGACATTATGGTCGTCGATGAGGATCACCCGGATGACGCCGTCTCTCAAGCTGCCTCCGTGTCCATTCCTACCCACGCGATGACGCGGGTGCCGCTGTCCCGTACAGTATCAATATGCAACTCGCCCCCGGCAAGCGAGAGCCGCTCCCGAATTGCGGCGAGCCCGGACTCTCCGCGTTTCTTCTCCAGGGGTCCTTCGAACCCACGACCGTCGTCGGTAACCTCGAGCTCTACATAGCCCGGCCTGGCTCGGAGCGACAGTGTGGCATGACCAGCGTCGGCGTGCCTCTCGACGTTGCGTAGCGCCTCCTGCGCCACGCGATACAACGTCGCCGACAGCGCGGCGGGAATGACGACCCCGGAAATATCGACGTTGACCCGTACATCGACGAGCGAGCGCTGCTGAGTTGCGTCAGCCAGCGCTTCGAGCGCGCTCGGCAAACCCAGATCGGTCGCAACGCGCGGGTGCAGCGAGCGGGAGACGTTACGGATTTCCTCAAGCGCGGTGCGCAGCAGCTCCCGCACAGCGGCGAGTCGGGAGGAGGCGACGTGGATTCCAATCTCGTGCACTGCGGCGGCGATCTGAAAGCTCGCGGCCGCGAGCGTCTGGCCAACCGAGTCGTGAAGCTCGCGGGCAACCTGGGCGCGTTCTCTCTCCTCGGTGTAGACGACTTCCGCACCCAGCTTTCGCATGCGGTCGCGGCCGGCCTCAAGAGTGTCGAGCATCTCGTTGATTGTCGTCGAGAGATGGGTCAGCTTGCGGTCCGCCACAATGGACGCCGGAACTCTCTCGGCGAGTCGCCCCTCGGAAACTCGTCTCGCAACACGCTCGAGAGCGTTGATTGGGCGAAGCGCGAGTCTCACCAGCGCAAAATTCACGGTCGCACCGATGATCAAAGCCGCCACGACGACGTAAACCTCGCTCAAGCGTCCGGGCTGGAGATGAACTGGTCCGAATAGCACCAGCACGGCTACGCCCAAGATGATCACGTTCGCGCCGAGCAGCTTGATCTCGAGCGGAACCCCGAGGAGCGCGCGCAGCCAGGATGGAACACGCGGTGCGACTTTGCCGGCGATGCGTCCCGGGCCGCGTCCAGGTGTGCGCTTGATTATGGTCATGGCGACTTCACGTTACGATCAGGGCGGTAACCATACCGAACATCCCGTGATCCGACTCAGCGTGCGGAAGGATGTGGCAGTGGAATGCCCAGGTCCCTGGATTGTTGCAGTTGATGATCACATCCCACCGCTCGCCGGGCGCAACGTTCAGCGTGTCACACTTCCAGGGAGCTGGTTGAGGCCATCCATCCTTCGCGATTACGGTCATGTGCATGCCGTGAAGATGCATGGGGTGAATCATCATTCCTTCGTTCATGAAACGGATACGAACTTTCTGGCCTTTCTTGGCCACAATCGGTTCAGTTGCGGGAAAGCTCTTACCGTTGAAGGTGTAGCCGTGCATGCCGTCGTTCAGCACAAGCACGTAGTCGATGTCGGCCTTCTCGATCGGTAGTGGGTTCTTGGGCTCGATGATGAAGGCGCCAAGCATCCCAAGTCCGACCTGCGTCGCGGCGTTGTGGTGCGAGTGGTACATGTGCGAGCCGGGATTGGGCGCGGTGAACTCGTAGGTATAGCTCTGTCCCGACTTGATCGGAGGCTGAGTGATGAACGGAACGCCATCCTGGTCGTTGGGCACTTCAAGTCCGTGAAAGTGCACTGCGGTCGATTCAGGGAGCTCGTTCTTGAGTATCACGCGCACGCGATCGCCCTCTCGGACCCGGATTTGCGGGCCGGGGATCTGATCGTTGTACGCCCATCCCTCCACTGATTGTCCGGGAGCGGTCTCCCAGCGAATTTTTTTCGCCGTCAGCTCGTAGACTTTTACCCCATTGTCCATCCGAGGCTGCATCAACTGGTTCCCTTTCCCTGCGGTCTTTGCGGGAAATGCCTTCACCCCGGCTTCGTGCATCCTGTCCATCTCGTCGGCTGCCGCCGCCGCTGAAACTGGTGCTGGATTGGGCGCCATTGTTCCGCCGCTGTGGTCCGCATCATTTGCCTTTGCGGACTGCGCATCGGATTTGTCGATGGAACACGCGGCCAGTGCGGTGCCTGCTAGGGCGGTGGCGGCGGTATTTCGCAGGAAATCCCGGCGCGAACCCTTCTTACCGAATCGGGCGGCGGGCATCTTTAGCTGATCGTTCTCGGTCATGGTCTTCTTCTCCTACGGGTAGATCCGGCACATGCCCAAGTTACGATCCAGCCAGGGTTGACTCTGTCGTGAGTTGGAGGATAGTTCAAAGGGAAACGACTCCCTCTCTGTAGGGGATACCCGGACACAGATGCCCAACCGGATAACGCACGACATTCTGGCAGAGATCGTAGAAATCGCGGCCGATGCGGTCATCTGCATGGACGCATTTCAGCGCATCACCTTCTTCAACAAGGGGGCTGAGGGCATCTTCGGCTGGACCTCGGACGAGATCGTCGGTCAGCGGATCGAGACGCTGATTCCGGACCGATACCGGTCCACTCATCCCCGCCACGTTGCGGAGTTTGGCCGCTCGAAGGTCAAGGCGAGGCGAATGGGTGAGCGACGGGAGATCGCTGGCCTCAGAAAAAGCGGCGAGGAGTTTGCCGCCGAAGCCGCAATCTCGCAAGTCCATCAGGGCGATGATGTCATCTACGCCGTGGTGCTGCGCGACGTTACGGTTCGCAAGCGCTTCGAACAGAGGCAGCAGTTCCTGGCCGAGGCGGGCGAGAAGCTGGCGTCTTCGTTCGGGTCGTCAGAGACGTTGACTCAGGTAGCGCGGCTGGCCGTTCCGACTATCGCTGATGGCTGCATTCTGGAAAACAGAGTTGGTAACGGGTTCCTGGCTGGCGCGACTGCACACGTGGATCCAGACATCGAAGAGATTCTCGATGAGATCGGCATGGCCGGAGCGCGCGTTCCGCCCAACGGTCATCCGCTCGCAGAGATTCTGGAAAAGCGATCGCCGGTGTTACTGCAGTCCAACGCTGCGTATCGCCTCCTGGCAGGGAGCGTCACTCACGACTATCAGAAGGCGATGAGGGCGATGAACCCGCAGTCCGCTCTTTTCCTTCCACTCGTGGCGCGGGAGCAGCTTATCGGCGCTTTAACGCTTTTTCGGGCGAAGCGGACCTTCGACGGCGACGATCTCGGATTCGCCGAGGATCTCGCCCGGCTGACTGCCCTTGCCCTCGACAACGCCCGCCTTCACGACACAGTTCGCGCGAGCTTGCGCGCCCGCGACGAGATGGTGGGCGTCGTCTCGCATGACCTTAGAAACCCTGTCGCGGCGGTGAAGATGTTGAGCCGCACACTGCTCCGCTCTCCGGATAACGGTGGCACACAGGCCCGTGAAAGCATCGAACTGATTTCACAGGCGGCCGAGCAGATGGACACGCTCATCAGAGACCTGCTCGACGTAAACCGCCTGGACGCAGGGAAGCTCGTGATTTCACCGGACCCCGTGGATCCATCGGTCCTGCTCACAGATTCGCTACAGACTTTGCGGCCCCTGGTCGACGAAAAGGGCATGAGCCTTGACCTCCAAATAGAGACCGCTCTGCCGAAAGTCATGGCAGATCGTGAGCGGATTCAGCAAACGCTGTCGAATCTCGTAGGGAACGCGATCAAGTTTTCCCCAACGGGATCGAAGATCGTGATCGTCGCGCGGAAGGACACCGACGGCGTGATCGTCTCGGTGCTTGACGAGGGAAAGGGAGTCGCTGCCGAACAGTTGCCCAGAGTATTCGATCGCTACTGGCAGTCCTCACGCACGGACCGTCAGGGTGCCGGCCTCGGGCTCGCGATCGCGAAGGGCATCGTCGAAGGGCACGGCGGCAGGATCTGGATTGAGAGCAGGCCAGGCGAAGGCACGACGGCCTCGTTCAGTCTTCCGTTCGCCTGAGCGAAGCACTTCGTCCAACGGATTTGTATCCGAGTCGGTCTCACCTCTTGTTCGGGGTGGTCTTCTCCGCTCGGGGAAAGAGTCTTTTCCCACCGGTCGGTCCCGAGCGAACAGAGATCTCAACGACACGAATGCGAAAGAGCTGATCGCGGAATGGCACCGGGTCCGAGTCGGTGAGCGCCGAAGGCACGACGCGTCGGATCAGTGACACCGCCTTCGTGTAGACGCTGCGATTCGATGGTAGGGTGCCAGGCTCGATCAGGTAAAGTGGACCTCTTACGACCACACTCCGCCATCCAGCGAGCGGAGAGTGTTCGTCGACTTCGAACGCAATACGGCGGTTCCGAAGTAGCTCTCGGAGCTTTCCCACCGCAGCCGTTCGACCGTAGATCCAGCCGCTCTCGTACACGTAATGAACCGGTACAATGCTTACCCTGTCCTGCAACGCAAAAGCGATTCGTCCCACGCTGTTGCGCGCGAGAATCGCCTCACACTCCTTAAACCTGTCGAGCATGGTGAAGAACAGTGCATCGTCACCGGCGGGAGGAGCATTGAGAACTGCGGCGTTATCCATCATGGTAGGCTTCCTCTGTGGGCTGCTTCGTGGTGGGAGCTGCTTGACGCCGCGCTCTTGCCAGCCGCGGCGCCACGCAGGCGGGTCAAAAGGCCACGACGCCCTCGACCATGAATCCCTTGAACTTTCCGCCGTTCCGAATGTCGGTCGTCGGAAAATCGAGGTACTTCTGGTTCACGAACTCGATTTTGGTCAGCACATTCGGGGTAAGGAACCATCCACCGCCGACCTGCGTGCGGTTGACCGTCACGTCAGGCGTGCCTACGGTCAGCTGTCCCTTGACCGTGTTGTAGCGTGCAGCGACGTAGAGCCGCTGGTCAGGAAGGAAGCGATACACCACTTCTCCTACGTTCTGCTTCCAAGTGCGGTTGTCGGTCTCGCCAGCGGCGCGGCCCTTTGCTCTCTCGATGTTTCCGAAGAGCTCGAGTCCACGGAACTGGAGGAACGGGTTCACTACATATGAGTGAATGCTGTTCTTGAGTCCTGGCTGCATCGCGCCGGACCAGGCTTGCGCGGTCTCGGTCGAACTCGTGTTCTCCAGCACGTCATAGTAGCGCGACCCGGCTCTGTCGCCGCTGAACAGGGTGTTGCTCACCGAGCTCGCCGTCGCGTATTCTGAAGCCGTGAGGCGGAAGCGGAAATCGTCACCGAACTTCTTATCGAAGCCAGCCTTCATCAGGTAGCTGGGCGAACGCTTATCCGGGTTGGCGATCATGCCACGGCTCTCACCGCCGGTCACGCCGGCCATCGCCAGGAAGCCGTTGGCGCGGACGTAGACTTCACCACCGACTTCGGTCGTGAAAGCATCCATTATATAGTTGCCGACCAGCGGGTTACGGATGGAGTTACCGTTGTCACTGCGACGGAAGTGTGCATCTCCGTAGTTGATCTCGAAGTGGCCGGCACGGATCGTCACGTACTTCATGATGTTGTTGAGCGGCGTCCAGTCGATCGGCGAAGCGTCGACTAGCAGGTAGCCGTCCTTCACCCACGTCTCATTGTGATGCCGAGCCGAGGAATAGGTAGTCATCGCGACGCGGATACCACGCGCCAGCTGGCCATTCAGGTAGAGATTGGCAGTGGCGTTGTTGGGGCCGTGTCCAATGCGGACCAGCGAGTTCGCATCGGTTGTGACACCGGCTGTAGTGACGAGGCGAGGCGCCGCGGTGTTGCTGTGATCGAGCCCTTGGAACTGCTGCGTGAAGGCAGCGCCCCACTGGAGCTTGAATCCTTCGTAGGCAACCGACTCGTCCTTCGGCGCTTCAAAGACGTTGATTCCGCGCTTGTCCTCGGGACGATAGTTCTGAATCTCGATATTGGGCGCGGTCGAAAGGAAGTTCTTCCTCGACTTGACGCCTGCGATCTTTTTCACCGTGTCGATTGTCGTCGACTCCGGTATGGCGATTACGACGGGCATGGTGTCGATCGTCGCTGGCGCCCGTGCGGCGATAGCGACGGTCATCCTGTTGCGCTCCTGCGCGCTCGAGCGAGGCGCGAATGCAACAGTCGCGAGTGCGGCAGTGAGAACGATGAAGGTGCGTTTCATGGTAGTGGTCTCCTTTATTGAATGCGTTGTGGCCTAGGTACTCATTTATTTGGGAGCGTTCCTACTGTCCGCTGCGATTCAATACCGCGGCGAGCTGCGCCAGAAGCTCCGGTCCTGCTTTCAGATGGAATTTCACTTTGACCGCATCTCCGACCTTGAGTCTGCCGAACATGAAGCTCGGCGGCTTGATGCCGAAGTCGCTCATGAGAATCGACTGCTCTGCCTGCGCCGTAGCCTTGCCATCGCTCAGTCGCTCGGCGCTGACCTTCATGTCTATGGTCTTTTCCTGACTGGATATCGTCAGGGTGCCGGTTGTCTTTGCAACGAACGCGGCGGGTGTCGCGCTTCCGTCGAGGATGTCGTATCCCGACATCGTGTACTTGATGAGCGGGTTCTCGTCGGCCTTCAGGGTGCTGTACATGTTCTTATCCATCTGCCCGTTGCCGCAGGACAGCGTACGCACGACGATGTTGACCTTCACGCTCACGATGGGACGCGCAATCTTGGTGAGATCCTTGGTGTAACTGGGATCTACGTCCACATAGGCGTTGATCTTGTCGGTCTTGCAGTGGAAAGCGTGGAGTGAAGAAGTCCCCTCGATGGTCAGTTCACTGCCTGGATCGAGACGGAGTCGAATAGCGCTCGCGCTTTGTGCTCCAGCGGTAGTGACCACTGCCATGAGCGTTGAAAGCGTAAATAAGGTCTTTCTCATCTTCGTATCCTCTGTTCGTGAGATGCGGTTGCTTCTTTACGCACTCAGGATACGAATTCCGGGTGACCCTAACTGTCGGACTTCACCTCAAGTTTCGTGGGAATGCGGCTGAACTTTCGACGCGGAATCCCCATCCATCTTTGAGGGAATCCCTTACACAGTTCGATCGTGCTCCCCGACAGCCAATCGCACTGAGTTCACGCACCTTAAAGGATGATACCGCGCTATCTCCTCGAGGCATCGGGCACACACTCTTCCCGACGCGCACGCTGGGCCACCCAACTCGGGCACCCCGGACTCATTGCTCTTACAGTGATCGGTGTCTGCGGCAGCAGTCGGGCACCCTTTGAGAATGCCTCTCTACCCTTTTCCGTTGGAGAGAAGCTCACGTACGAAGTCAGTGTCGCGAAGGGTGGCAAAGTGGGAACGGCGACAATGTGGATCGAAGGTCCGGTCGATGTCCGCGGGGTCAGCACTTACCTCCTGCGCTTCGACTCCAGGATTCGCATCGCATTCCTCTCCGCGGTCAGCCGCAGCTCGTCGTGGTTCGATCCACTGCGTGGCTCGTCGCTCCGTTTCTTCAAGCACGAGCAGAACCCTCTGGCGCGTCACGACGAGTCTGTTGACCTGTATCCTGACGAGAAGCAATGGAAATCGGCTAAGGGAGAAACAGGACAAAGCCAGAGCAGCACGCCGCTGGACGAGCTGTCCTTCATGTATTTCATCCGTACGCTTCCAATGACCCCGGGGGCGACGTACCGCTTCGATCGCCATTTCGACTCTTCCCGAAACCCAACCACGATCAGCGTCATCCGCCGGGAGATCATTCCGACTCCAATGGGAGAGCTGCCGGTAATCCTGGTCGAGATGCGAGTGCGCGATCCTCGACACTATAAAGGAGAGGGCGTCATCCGGATTCATCTGACCGACGATGATTGCAGGCTGCCGGCGAGAATCGAGAGCACGATGCCGGTTGTCGGAACCGCGATACTGACGATCGATTCCCAAAACAGCCGCTGCAGAAAGGCGAAACCCTGACCAGAAATGAGGAGACTCGAATGTTTGAAGGAGCCGAGATCACGCTTCTCCATGTTCTCATTCCACAGTCGTACTCGCAGAAGGAGATCGTCGATCCGAACCTGCCGTGGTGGGACAAGGACATCTCGCTCACGCAGGCATATCTCTTCCGTATCGCGGGCAGGCTGTGCCGTAATGGCGTGCCGGTAACGACTGACATCGTCATCAGTGAGAGTGTCGCCACCGCCATTGGCGACTTTGCTGGCCGGGAGAGGGCCGATCTGATTGCGATTGCGACGCACGGGCGCGGCGGGCTCGCTCGAATGCTTCGTGGCAGTGTGGCTGATGCGGTAATGCACTCGGCGAGAATATCGATGCTCGTCTTCAATCCCCAGAGAGCCGCGGAAAGAGAGGTCTCTTCGTCGATGGCCGTAATGGTCGGTGCTGCCAACACAGAGGGAAATTAAGATGGAAAACCGAGGTCCACGCATCAGAGATCTCACACGTGATGAGATGGAGGCGCTGTTGGCGCGGAATAATGTCGGACGGATCGCGTATGCATTTCACGATCGCGTCGACATTGAGCCCATCAATTACGTCTATGCGAGCGGGTGGGTGTATTGTCGGACGTCTCCCGGAGTCAAACTCGATATCATGGAGCGTCATCGTTGGGTCGCTTTTGAAGTTGATGAAGTCCGCGGACTCTTCGATTGGCAGAGCGTCGTCGTCCGCGGGGCAACCTACGTGCTAAAAGCGGACTCGCCTGAGGATGAGCGAAAGGCCTTCACGCCTGGGTTGACGCTCCTCAACCAACTGGTGCCCGGGACTTTAAGTGGGAATGACCCGGTGCCGGCTCGTTACGTCGTTTTCCGGATCCACCTGGACGAAGTCACTGGGCGCGAGGCGAAACCGGGTGCCTCATCAAGCGCCTGATGGCTGTCTGTTTATGGTGAGAGAGCGGTTCTGAGTACGAAGCGTCTCTTGTAGGTCCTTCGTTCAATTCCGAAGTTTCGAGCATGGCAGATAGTTCCCGGATTCGAAGCGGGGATTTCGCTCATCACAATCGCCTCATGCTCTCCCTCATCGGTATCGTCATCGTCATTATCGGATTCGTCCTTCGGATGAACCCGCTTCTCGTAGTCACCGTTGCGGGCTTGGCGACGGGAATAGCGAGCGGCCTCGGCCCGCTCGAGGTCGTCGCTGCATTTGGGAAAGCCTTCATCACCAGTCGTTACGTGGCGATCGTGTGGCTCGTACTGCCTGTCATCGGATTGCTCGAGCATGCCGGACTCAAGGAACGCGCGCGAGCTGTAGTCGGCGGACTT
>Ga0184605_10000614_pt1 | contig 10725 bp, 11 predicted proteins | sample PLM0_30_coex_FD_132995 | JGI IMG/M metagenome (GOLD analysis project Ga0184605, IMG submission 132995) | Groundwater sediment microbial communities from an aquifer in East River, Colorado, USA - PLM0_30_coex | ecosystem: Environmental > Terrestrial > Soil > Riparian zone | place: USA: East... | reverse complement strand
TGGACGAGGAGCAGGCGGATCGCCAACTCGCGACGGGCGGGAGCGTGGCCGAGATCGTGGTGCCGCCCGGATTCGCCTCGAAGCTGCGCGGCATGGTCGAGAGTCCGAAACTGATTCTCAAGACGGCGCGCGGGGGCCTCTCAGGCCGCGTCGAGCAACAGACCCAGGCTCTCGTATACGCACTCAACCGGCGACTTCAGACCGCGTACATCAAGGCCAACCTCGCCTACGTGAGGCTCATCGTGGAAGGCGGGCAGGGGAGTTTCCTCGGGAACGAGTTCGACATCGTCGGGCTCGACCGAGCAGGGGAGATCCTCGACGAGATCGAGCGCACCACGGACGACCCGGAGATCGGCGAGCGAGCCCGTGAGCTTGCCACCTTCGTCCGGGAGGCGCGCCTCGCTCTCGGCGCGTCCGACCAGTCGCTCCGCGCCACGGCCAATCCAATCGAGCTGGAGATCGATAAGAAGGCCGGGCGGACCTGGCTCCTCTCAGCCCAGCTGCAGGCCTATGCGCTCGGGTTGACGCTGGCGTTCATCTGCGTGCTGCTGGCGGCGGCTGCGTTGGCCGCGGAGCGGGACGAAAACGTGATCGGGCGTCTCTTGCGCGGCCTGATCCGCCTGGTCGACCTCGTCCTGGTCAAAGTGCTCCTGGCAGCTCTCGTCGCCGTCGGGCTCGGCTTCGCAATCGCCCTCCTGTTCGGCGCGCTGGCCGAGATCCTTGCTGTCTCGGGGGGCGAGCCCTGGCAACGTCTGCCCCTGCTCGTCGTCGGCCTGGCATTGGCTGGCGCGGCCTTCGGCGCCTTCGGCGCGCTCATCGGTGCGCTTTCACGCGAGTCGCGCACGGCCGTGCTCGTGGCCTTCCTGGCCACTCTTCCGCTCGTGCTCGTCGGGCTGGTTCCAGAGGGCGCGGCCCGGGCCGCCTGGTGGGCTGCCCGGGCCTTCCCGTTCAGCCACTCCGTCGACTTCTTCCAGGCCGCTCTGTACGACACGAACCCGTGGGGCACGCTGGCGCGCGAGGCCGCGTGGCTCCTCGGGCTCGGACTGGTGTTCGGCGCGGCGGCCCGTCTCGCCGTGCGAAGATTGCTGGCGTGAGAGCTTGCGATCGCGCGCGGGGAAGGGTGTCGGGAAACCGGGAGGTTTCCCGCGGGTCTCCGCGCGCGGAGCGGGCACTCACTGAGAAGGAAGGGGCTCGCGGGAACGCTGGCGCGTCCGGAATCACGCGGAGCGAGCGAACAGCGAGCGACGCGTGAGCTCAGTCTTTCCAGCGACACGCCTGCGGCGCTTTCGCCGTACCGCCGCGCTGCGCGACCTTGTCCGCGAGACCCGCGTCGACGTCCGCGACCTCGTCTTTCCGCTTTTCGCTTGTCCCGGCTCGGGAGTGGAGCGCCCGCTCGAGGGCCTCGAAGAGATCGCTCAGCGCTCAGTCGACCGGCTCTGTACCGAGGCAGAGGAAGTTCACGCGCTCGGCGTCGGTGCCGTCCTCCTCTTCGGCATCCCTGAGGAGAAGGACGAAGCCGCCACCGGTGCATACGACGATGACGGCATCGTCCAGCGGGCGCTGCGTGCCCTGCGGGAGCGGGTGCCCGACCTCGTGCTCCTCACGGATGTCTGTCTCTGCGAGTACACGTCGCACGGCCACTGCGGCGTAGTCGACGAGGGAGAGGTCGTCAACGACCTTTCGCTCGAGCTGCTCGCTCGGACGGCCGTCAGCCACGCCGAGGCCGGAGCGGATGCCGTGTGCCCGAGCGACATGATGGACGGGCGCGTCGGCGCCATCCGCGGCGCGCTCGACAGCGAGGGCTTCGAGCACGTTCCGATCGTTTCCTACGCCGCGAAGTACGCCTCCGCCTTCTACGGGCCGTTCCGCGAGGCGGCCGACTCCGCTCCGGCCTTCGGGGACAGGCGGGGCTACCAGCTGGATCCGGGCAATGCGCGCGAGGCCCTGCGCGAATGCGACCTTGACTTGGCCGAAGGTGCCGATGCGCTCATGATCAAGCCAGCGCTGCCCTCGCTGGACGTGGTCGCCGCCGCGCGGGCGCGGTTCGACGTCCCGATCTTCGCCTACAACGTCAGCGGCGAGTACGCAATGGTGAAGGCGGCGGCTTCGCGTGGCTGGCTCGATGAGCGCCAGGCCGCGGTCGAGAGCCTGAGGGCCATCAAGCGCGCCGGCGCCGACGTGATCGTGACCTACTGGGCGAAGGAAGCTGCGCGGTGGCTATAGCCACCTCACTCTGGCGCCGCGCGCGGGCGGTCATCCCGGGCGGCGTCAATTCTCCAGTGCGCGCCTGGGGCGCAGTCGGCGCCGACGATCCCTTCTTCGTGCGCCGGGGCGAAGGCGCGTACCTCGAGGACACCGACGGGAAGCGCTACGTGGACTGGGTGCAGTCATGGGGTCCCCTCGTCTTCGGGCACGCCGACCCGGAGGTGGTGGAGGCAGTGCAGGAGGCCGCCGCCGACGGAACGACCTTCGGCGCTCCGACTGAGCGAGAGGTCGAGCTGGCGGAGGAGATCTGCGCCGCCGTTCCCTCGGTAGAGAAGGTTCGGCTGGTCAGCTCGGGGACCGAAGCGGCAATGAGTGCGGTGCGGCTGGCCCGCGGCTTTACCGGCCGCGGTCGGATCCTCAAGTTCGCCGGCTGCTACCACGGCCACGCCGACACGCTGCTCACGGACACGGACGCAGTCGTCTGCCCGTTCAACGACGCGGACGCCGTCTCAGTCGCCGTCGAGCGCAACGGCGATGAGCTCGCCGGGATCATCGTCGAGCCCGTGGCCGGGAACATGGGCGTCGTTCCACCGGCGCCGGGGTTCCTGGAAGCGCTGAGGGATCTCTGCGACGCATCCGGCGCCCTGCTCGTCTTCGACGAGGTGATCACGGGGTTCCGCGTCGCGCGCGGAGGTGCCCAGGAACGCTACGGGATCCGGCCCGACCTGACCGTGCTCGGGAAGATCGCCGGAGGAGGGCTGCCGCTCGCCGCCTTCGGCGGGCGCGCCGAGGTCATGGACGAGCTCGCGCCCGAGGGACCGGTCTACCAGGCGGGCACGCTCTCGGGAAACCCGCTGGCCACCGCCGCCGCGCTGGCCGTTCTGCGACGCCTCCGGGACGCCGACGTCTATCGCCAGCTGGAAGAGACGGGCGCGGCGCTCGAGGCCGGGCTCCGAGACGAGGATGTGACCGTGCAGCGGGTCGGCTCCATGCTGACTGTCTTCTTCCGGAGCACACCCGTGCGAAACGTCGAGGACGCGAGGGCAAGTGACCTCGATCGCTACGGCGCCTTCTTCCGGCATCTGCTCGCCCACGGCGTCTACGTCGCGCCTTCGCAGTTCGAGGCGCTCTTCGTCTCGACCGCTCACGGCCTAGGCGAGGTCGAGCGCACGGTCGAGGCGGCTCAGGAGTTCCTTGCAGGGTAAGAGCGCCGGCGTCGCCACGATTTGGGAGACGATCGCCCTCGAAGCGGAGCGTGAGAGCCCGCTCTGGGCCGCAGCCTTACTGTCTGAGGACGAGCGCGAGGAGGTGGCCGTATTCTCGCCGCTCGCCGACGAGCGGTTCGCCCTGGGCATCGAGTCCATCTACGAGGGCTATCTCCTCCACTACGGTCGCCCGCGGCTCTTCTCACCGGATGACAGGGACGCGGCCATCCTGCTTGGGGACTACCTCTATGCCCACGGTCTCGTTCGCATCACAGCCGCCGGGGACGTCGAAGCGGTCGAGCGGCTGGCAGAGCTCCTCTCCCTGTGCGCCCATCTGCGCGCCGAGGGGAGAGGAGTCGAGGACGGTGAGGCCTGGGCGGCCACTGTCGGCTCTCTCCCCGAGGCGCCGGCGGCGGACTGGGCCAGGAAGAGCGCGCTGGCGCTGCACGCGGAGCGGGTCGATTAGGCTACGCCGCCGATGAGCGTGCTCGCCTTGCTCCTCGCCGCCGAGAAGACGCCCGCCCAGGAGGGCCGCGATGTGATCCTCGCGATGCTCGTGGTCGGGCTGGTCTTCGTCGGCGTCATTCTGCTCGGCCAGGCCGCCCGTTACTTCGGGCACAAGCGCCAGGCGCGGCGGGCCCAGCGACGCCCGTACTAACTCGAGAAGCGGAGTTAGACTCGGTCCCGTGGCCGTGAGCGACCTGCGTTCCTGGATCGACCTGCTACGCCGCGAGGGTGAGCTCGTCCAGGTCGAGGCCGAGGTCGACCCCGATCTCGAGATCACTGAGATCGTCGACCGCACGGTGAAATCGGGCGGGCCGGCCCTCCTGTTCAGCAACGTCAAGGGCTCAGAGCACCCCCTTCTCATCAACCAGTTCGGGACCGAGCGGCGCATGTCGCTCGCCTTCGACGAGCCGAGCCTGGACGCCGTCGCCCGGAAGCTCGAAGACGTCCTCGAGATGCAGCCTCCACAGGGCCTCGTCGAGAAGGTGAAGGGCCTCGGCAAGCTCAAGCGTCTGGCCGACTCGATGCCCAAGACCGTCCGTTCCGGCGCCTGCCAGGAACTCGTGCTGGAGCCCGACCTCGACGCTCTCCCGATCCAGCATTGCTGGCCGGGCGATCCGGCGCCATTCATCACGCTCCCTGCGGTGATCACGCGCGACCCTCGCACCGGCACGCGCAACGTCGGCATGTATCGGATGCAGAAGATCGATGCGAAGACGACCTTCATGCACTGGCAGATCCACAAGGACGGAGCCGCCGACTGGCGTGGCATGGGAGATCGGCTGGACGTCGCCGTCGCTCTCGGCTGCGACCCGGTGACGACCTATTCGGCCAGCGCGCCGCTCCCGAAGCACATCGACGAGTTCATGCTCGCAGGCTTCCTCCGCGGTGAGGCGGTCGAGCTCGTCAAATGCAAGACGGTCGACCTCGAGGTGCCCGCAGACGCCGAAATCGTGCTCGAGGGATTCATCGAGAAGGGCGAGCTCGGGACTGAAGGTCCCTTCGGCGACCACACCGGCTATTACTCGCCCGCGGAGCCGTTTCCGATCTTCCACCTCACGCAGATGACGATGCGGCGAGACGCCATCTACCCGTCCATCGTCGTCGGCGTTCCCCCGGCCGAGGATGCCTGGCTCGGCAAGGCGACCGAGCGGATCTTCCTCCCGGCGATCCGGATGACGGTCCCCGAGATCGTCGACTACGACCTCCCGGTGGCGGGCGCCTTCCACAACTGCGTCATCGTCTCGGTCCGCAAGGCCTTCCCCGGCCATGCGAAGAAGGTCATGCACGCGATTTGGGGACTCGGCATGCTGTCGCTGACGAAGACGGTGGTCGTCGTCGACGAGTTCGTGGACGTCCACGACTACGAGCAGGTCTTCTTCCACGCCTGCGCGAACGTCGATCCGGGCCGCGATGTGATGCTCTCGGAGGGCCCGCTCGACCAGCTCGATCACGCCGCGGCGATGTATTGCTACGGCGGAAAGCTCGGCATCGACGCCACACACAAGTGGGAATCCGAGGGCGCGCGCCCCTGGCCGGAGCGGATCGAGATGAGCGCCGAAGTTCGTGACCTGGTCGACGGGCGCTGGAGCGAGTACGGGTTCGATCCGCCGGGCGCGCAGAACGGCGCCATTTCCAGGGTATTGAGGCAAACGCTACGTCGTTGACAGGATCCGCGTACCGCAGAAACAATGCCGCTGCTTGTAACAGCGGCCGAGCAACGGAGGGAGCTGGGTGGCCGACGAGCTAGAGCGGCCTGGTAGGGAGCCGGTAGAGCACGAGGCCGAGCCCCACCTCCCGTCGCCGACGATCTGGCCTTTCGCCTTCGCCGGGGGGGTTGCGCTCCTCCTCGTCGGGCTCATCATCAACTGGGTCCTCGCAGCGATCGGGGCCGTCCTCGTGCTGGTCTTCGGCTTCCTCTGGATCCGGGAAGCCACGAGCGAAGTTCGCCGGCCTCCAGCCGCTGCTCCGCCCACTGCCCCACCGGTCTCCGAGCTCGCCGTGGCCGAAGAGGAAGAACAAGAGGAGCCGGAGCGCTACCCTCGGTCCGTCTTCCTCGAGATGTCGACGCTCGGCGTGGGCGGCCTGATCGGGGCGATCGTCACGTTGCCCGCGCTCGGCTTCATGGTCGCGCCCGCCTTCGTCGGCCAGGAGCACGACGAGGTGGATCTCGGCCCGCTCGCCAACTTCCCGCAGGACCAGTTCGTCATCACGACCTTCAACTCGAAGAAGGACGAGGGCAGCGTCGGCCGCCGCACGGCGTTCATCCGCAACAACGGTCTCAAGAACGAGGTGCCGAGCTTCACGATCATCTCGAACCGCTGCGCCCACCTGGGCTGCCCCACCCAGCCCCAGGGCTTGCCCGGGAAAGCAAAGGAGGTCAAGAGCTCATCGGGGACCGTGACGATCATTCCGGTCGCGAGCGTCTCCGGGTTCCAGTGCCCGTGTCACGGCGGCGCCTACGACGACGAGGGCAACCGCACCGCAGGTCCGCCCGTGCGCGCGCTCGACCGGTACGAGTTCCTGGTCCGCGAAGGCAACCTGGTCCTCGGTAAGCCCTACAGCGTCGGCAAGGTCATCGGTAAGAGCGCGGACGCCAAGATCGAGGCCTACAGGGTGGCCGACCCGGGCCAGCACGTGGACGGGCCGGAGAAGCTCTTGTATCCGCCTAAGTTCTGGCTTCGCTGATGGCCCGGCGGCAGAAATCCAAGCGCCAGCAGCAGCTCCAGGCGCTCATCATGGCGCCGATCGACTGGCTCGAGGAGCGCTCCGGCCTGGTCGGCGCGGTCAAGTACTTCCTCTTCCGCAAAGTCCCGCCCGAGACGAACTGGTTCCACACGCTCGGGTCGGCCACCCTGACCGCCTTTCTCGTGCAGCTGGTGACGGGCGTGATCCTGGCGATGTACTACAAGCCGTCGCCCGAGGAAGCGTACGGCTCGATCCAGAAGATCACGAACGAGCTCACCCTGGGCTGGCTCGTCCGCGGCATGCACCGCTGGGGGGCGAGCGTCTTCATCATCCTCCTTTTCCTCCACATGGGGCGGGTATTCCTGTTCGGCGCCTACAAGTATCCGCGCGAGCTGAACTGGCTGATCGGCGCGATCCTCCTCACCCTGGCACTCGCAGAAGGCCTGACTGGCTACCTGCTGCCCTGGGACCAGACGGCCTACTGGGCGACGGTGGTGGCGATCAACATCAACGCAAACGCGCCGATCGCGGGGCCGTTCCTCGGTGATTTCCTCCGCGGCGGGGCGGAGATCGGGGAGGAGACCTTAGCCCGCTTCTACTCGCTCCACATGCTCGTCATACCCGGCGGGCTCATAGGCCTGATCACGCTCCATCTCTATCTCGTGATCCGCCTCGGCGTCACGGAGCCGCCGTGGACGAAGGCGGCCGCCGGCTACGAGCTCATCGAGGACGGCCGTGGGCCCTTGCGCAAGGGCCTCGTCGAGCCGCGGCCTCGTGGCAACGGATCGATCGAGAGTCCGACGCGCACCGAGTCAGAGGTCTAGGCGATGGGCAGCAAAGAACAGCGGCGCGAGTTCGAGCTCTACAAGAAGCGCGTGGCCAAGCGCGGGAAGCCCTTCTACCCCTACGCGATGTTCCACGACACGATCATGAGCTTCGTCGTCGTCTCCGTGATCGTGGGTCTCGCGTGCCTCTGGTACTTCACGTCGGGAGAGGAGGCCGGCGACGCGGGAGTTCTCGGGCCGCGCTACACCGATCAAGCCGACCCCGGCACCACGTCGTTCGTCCCGCGTCCCGACTGGTACTTCTACTTTCTCTTCTACCTGCTGCGGATCTTCAAGTGGCCCGAGTCGGTCATCCTCGGCACCGTCGGGATCCCGACGATCGCGCTCATCCTCCTCATCCTCGTGCCGTTCTACGACCGGCGGCGGGAGCGGCGGATCGCGCGGCGCCCGGTGGCCGTCGTGGCCGCCCTGCTGGTCGTCGCGTCGATGGGCATCCTCACCTATAAAGGCGCGACGGCGAAGGAGTCGCTGCCCGCGGAGAGCCTCGCGAAGGTTCCAGCGTGGGTACAGTCGCAAGGCCTCTCCGACAAGGGTGAGGCAGGCGCTCGGATCTTTGCGCAGGCCGGTTGCCTGGGCTGCCACACCTACCTCGGAGAAGGCACGCCGAACCTCGGTGCTCCCGATCTCAGCGCTGAAGGAGCCAAGAACCGGGGTGTCGAGTTCCAGATCAACCACTTGAAGTGCCCGAGCTGCGTTACCCCGGGCTCGCCGATGCCGCCGTTCGAGAACTTCACGGACGAGCAGTACCAGGCGCTCGCCACCTTCCTGGAAGAGTCCAAGGGCCCCAAGGGCGGGGGCTAATGAACGTCTTCCTCGGCATTACGGGCGCCTCCGGAGCGCCGTATGCCGCACGGCTCCTCTCCGCCCTTTCCGAGTCCCGTGCTCAGGTCGGCCTATGCATCTCGCAAGCGGGCTATGAAGTACTCGCGATCGAGCTATACGGGGATGACTCCCTCTCCCGGGAACAGGTCTTGGAGCGCCTACTCGACGGAATAGACGGCGTAGTCGTCTATTCCGAGAAAGACTACTCGTCGCCCTATGCCAGCGGCTCCGCAAAGGTGGACGGCTACGTCATCTGCCCCTGTTCGATGGCGACGGCCGGGACGATCGCTGCCGGCGCGATGGCGAACCTCGTCCACCGCGCCGCGTCCGTGGCTCTCAAGGAGGAGCGCAAGCTGGTCCTCGTGCCGCGCGAGACACCGCTCTCGACCATTCAGCTCGAGAACCTCCTCCGCCTGCGGCGCGCCGGAGCGACCATCCTCTTCGCGGCGCCCGGCTACTACAACTCGCCGCAGACCATCGACGATCTGATCGAATTCGTCGTGGGGAGATGCCTCGACCAGCTGGGGATCGAGAACAGGCTCACGCGAAGGTGGGGTCAGGAATGAGCACCGGCACCCTTGCCCCGGATGAGGTTCGCACCATGTTCGACCGGATCGCCCCGGTCTACGACGCGATGAACCGCGCGATGACGCTGGGGCTCGACCGGAAATGGCGGCGATTGACGGCGCAAGCGGCCGTCCGGGCCGGTGACAAGGTGCTCGACGTCTGCTGCGGCACCGGAGACCTTGCCCTGGCCGACCGCGCAGCCGGCGGCCAGGTCACAGGCGTCGATTTCTCCGAGCAGATGCTCGTTCGCGCTCGCCGCAAGTCGGCCGACGTCGACTGGGTTCACGGCGATGCCACGTCGCTTCCCTTTGAGGACGCGAGCTTCGAGGCCGTCACGGTCGGTTTCGGCATCCGCAACCTCGCCGACCTGGAGGCAGGGCTGCGCGAGCTTGCACGCGTCCTCGTTCCCGGAGGAAGACTGGGCTGCCTCGAGATCACCCGCCCGCACGGCGTCCTGCGGCCGTTCTTCCGCCTCTGGTTCGACGGGCTCGTCCCGCTCGCCGGCAAGGTGCTCCCGGGCGGCGGCGCGTACTCCTACCTCCCTGCCAGCGTGCGGCGCTTCCCCGGCCCGGAGGATCTGGCCGACGCCATGCGCCGCGCCGGCTTCGAGGAGGTCGGCTGGCGGCTTCTGGGCGGGGGTATCGTGGCCCTCCACGTGGGGAGGCGGTCCTAGTGTCGGTGAGCGCGCTGGCGGCGGTCCGAGAGGCTCCGGGCCTCGAGCGCTACCTCGACCTCCTCGAGGAACGGCTGCAGGTGACCGTCGCCGCCTATCCGGGGCGCCTGGGCGCCATCGGGGCCGACACGCTGGCGGCGGGTGGCAAGCGCCTGCGGCCCCTCCTCGTCTTTCTCTCCACGCCACCTGCGGAGCGGGACGGCGAGCGGTCCGTGGCCGGTGGCACGGCGGTCGAGCTCGTGCATATGGCCACCCTTGTGCACGACGATCTCCTTGACAGCGCCGACCTCCGGCGCGGGCGTCCGACCGTCTGGGCCGAGCACGGCGAGAGCGCGGCGAAGGCCGCGGGCGACTATCTGTTCGCACGGGCGTTCGCGCAGCTCGCTCGCACCGAGGATCACGGCGCCGTGGCCATCCTCGCCGACGCCGCTCTCGCGCTTGCGCGGGGCGAAGCTCTGCAGCGACGCCAGGCTTTCCGGCCGGACACGTCCGTCGACGACTATCTCGCCCGCTGCTCGCTCAAGACGGGAAAGCTCTTCGAGGCGGCATGCTTGCTCGGCGGCAACGGACGGAGCCTTGGCCCGTTCGGCCTCGCTCTCGGCGTCGCCTTCCAGATCGCCGACGACATCCTCGACTGCACAGGCGACTTCGATACCACCGGGAAGGCGCCGGGCGTCGATCTCCGCGACGGGACTCCGACCCTGCCCCTGATCCTCGCCGCCCGCGAGGACTCGGAGGTGCGTCGCGCGCTCGCCGGCGCCCGGGTTGCGGATGCGCTCGAGCGAGTCGCGGCGACCGGAGCGCTCGAGACCGCCCGCGCACTGGCGGAGGACTACGCAGCGCGCGCCCGCGCCGCCCTCGACGGCGAGCCGGATCGCGGCTCGCTCGAGGCTCTGACCCACGCCGTCGTGAACAGGGAGAACTAGCCAGGGTGGCCGTCGCCGAGCTCTCCAGCCTGGAACTGATTCGCGAGAAGATCGGGGCGAACGAGCGCCTCGACTTCGAGGATGGGCTTGCCCTCATGGAGTCGGATGACGTCTTGCAAGTGGGAGAGCTCGCCGACGCGGCCCGGAGGCGCCGTGGAGGATCAGACGAGGTCTATTTCGTCCAAAACCTCTACTTGAACCAGACGAACGTCTGCCGCGTGAAGTGCAAGTTCTGCGCGTTCGCGGTGACGCAGAAGCAGGAGGGCGCCTACACCTACACGGGCGACGAG
>Ga0184605_10000612_pt1 | contig 10733 bp, 12 predicted proteins | sample PLM0_30_coex_FD_132995 | JGI IMG/M metagenome (GOLD analysis project Ga0184605, IMG submission 132995) | Groundwater sediment microbial communities from an aquifer in East River, Colorado, USA - PLM0_30_coex | ecosystem: Environmental > Terrestrial > Soil > Riparian zone | place: USA: East... | reverse complement strand
TCGCTTGGGATTCTTCGGGTCCTCGATGATCGTGTGCAGGCACAGGCCGCCGCCTCCCGGCTGCCACTGGGGACCGGTGCCGTGGCCGCGTAGCCCCGAGACCTCCTTCCAGTTCTGAGCGCCATCCATGCTGCGGAAGAGCGCGGCGTCTTCGACGCCGGCGTACACCGTGTCCGGGTCCGCCAATGAAGGCTCGAGGTGCCAGACGCGTTTGAACTCCCACGGCCGCTGCGATCCGTCGTACCACTGGTGCGTCGTGAGCGGCTTGCCAGTCTCTGCTGATGCGTCGTACACGAATTTGTTGCTCTCGCCTTTCGGCATGCCGTCCGGTGTCTTGGCTGGTTCGCCGGGGGGCGTCCCGGGCTGATGCCAGGTCTTACCGCCGTCATCCGACCTCTGGATGATCTGACCGAACCAACCGGTGGACTGTGACGCGAAGAGCCGTTCGGGATCCGCCGGAGAGCCCTTCACGTGGTAGATCTCCCAGCCGCCGAAATGCGGACCGCTGACGTTCCACTTCTTGCGCTGTCCGTCCGCCTCTAGGACGAACGCGCCTTTGCGTGTGCCGACGAGTACACGCACCCTGCTCATTCCCCTGGTCCTCCCGCTGTCGTTCTCCCGATGATGCCTATGGTCTTGCGCTCCCTCGTCGCGCGGCGCTCTGATCACGAGGGCGCGAGCCTGTCACCCCGAGACTAAGGGAGTCCGCGTTCTGGGCGCGGTTCGCTGCTTCCCTGTGCGCGCTCCTACTGGCTTGGCTGAGCCGATGCGCTGCCGGGTTTCACGTCGCTTTCTGGGGTTCGAATCCCGTGTTCCGCTCCGAAGTGATAAGGGCTCCCTGATCGGCCTGGGCTTGAACTCGACCTTCACTCCGTCGTCGGTGTGATCAGCACGGATTTCGGCGAAGATGATCTGCAGGACGCGGTCGGTGTGTGCCGACGAAGCACGTCGATTTCTCGGGTTCCATCATGGTCCGTCCGGCGGCAGCATCATCGCGTAATACGCACATCGCTGTCCGGCTCAAGCCTGCGGCGCGCGATAGCATTGACGCATGAAAGCCGCACGCATCCATCGCTTTGGTCCGCCGGACGTGATTGAGGTTGAGGACATACCGCGTCCGAGTCCAGCGACGGGAGAGGTTCTAGTGCGAGTCGCGGCAGCGGGCGTCGGACCGTGGGACGCGCTGATTCGTGAGGGTAAAAGCAAAGTCAGCCCAACACCGCCACTGACGCTCGGGTCCGACTTGTGTGGCGTCGTGGAAGCAGTCGGAGCCGGCGTCATTCCGTTCAAGAGCGGCGATGAAGTCTACGGCGTGACGAACCCTCAGTTTGTTGGCGCGAATGCCGAGTTTGCCGCAGCGTCCGCACCCATGATCGCGCCGAAGCCACAGAGCCTAAGCGGCGTAGAGGCCGCGTCGGTCCCGGTCGTGGCGGTCACGGCGTGGCAGATGCTCTTTGAGCATGCGCGTCCCGAAGCCGGTCAGACCGTCATGATTCTCGGAGCGGGAGGCAACGTCGGTGCCTACGCGGTCCAGCTTGCCGCGAACGCGCGCTTCCACGTCATCGCTGTCGTTGGATCGAACGACGTGGAGTATGTCCGAACTCTCGGTGCCAAGGATGTGATCGACTATCGACTCTCCGATTTCGCTGATGTTGTGCGGTCCGTGGATGTAGTGATTGATACCGTTGGCGGCGACACCCGTGAACGCGCCTTCGGCGTTCTGAAACCGGGCGGAATCTTGGTGACGGTTGTTTCTAACGACTTCGTGCCCGCGCGTCATGATGTCCGGTCAGTTTTCTTTTATGCCGAAGTCACGACGGCAAGGCTCAGCGCCATTTCGGGGCTGCTCGAAAGTGGCAAGGTGATCCCAAATGTCGGGTCTGTCGTGCCATTGGAACAGGTGCGCAAGGCGCATGAAATGCTCGCTGGTGCGCCGCATCCTCGCGGAAAAATCATGTTGGACGTGGCGACTTGATCACGCGACAGGCACTTCAATCATCCAGAGTCGCAGGACCCCCCCGGGCTACAGAGCCGTCGTCGTCCACCGCTGCCGGGTCGAGTTTCTGAAACTCGCTTGCGCACACGTGCCGCCCTCGGCCCGTCAGGAGACTCTAGGATTCCGTCCGGTGTCGGGGGCGTGAGGGAAGGAACCTCGACAAACTGGGCTGGCGTTGCAGCGGTCGCGGGTGGTCTCGGGTTTGCCGGCTTTTGGATCGGCAGCCTCCTTAAGGTCGAACTAGTCCCCTGGCCGGTCGCGCTCGCCTGGCACGGGCTGGTGATCGTTCTACTCACCATCGGCGCCATCGGAATACTCCGCTCCGCACGCGGATCGGAGATGCAGACCTGGCTCGGCTGGCTCGGAGTCGCGCTCGTCGCCGTCGGTCAGCTGTTCGCTCTCGAGATCACGATGATTGGATTCCTGGTCTTCGGCGCGGCGGCTGTGATAGCGCCACACCTGTCACGGTGGGGCGGTGGGCTGCTCGCCCTCGGCGCTATCGGGTTCCTGGCGACAACTGTTGTCAACGGACGGTTCTGGGGTGAACCCAACCCGACTCCCTCGCTCGTCCCCGGGCTCACCTTCGGTGTCTCACTTCTACTCATCGCCATCGGCTGGGTAATCCTGGGGGTCCCAGGCACTGGGCCTACCCGCCTCCCATCCCGTGGGTTTCCCCCGGTCGGGGTCGTCCCGCCCGACTAAGCCCCCCTAGGGGCCGCTTCTCTGTTGTCGATCGGTATCCAAGGCGCGCAACTCAATGCGTCACGCCTCTTTCGTCTCCTGTCTCAGACGAACGATCGGGATCACGCGATCGGTGATCTCGAGGTAGCGACCGTACCCGGGCGCGAGCGAAGTGATCTCCTGCCATGCGCGGTCGCGCTCCGCGCCCTCGATCGTCTCGGGCCTGACCTTGATTCGGCGCTTGCCGGTCGTGATCCAGACCTGATCCGGGTTCTTCGCCAGGTTCAAGAACCAGGCGGGATGACGCGCCGATCCAGCGTTGGAGGCCACCACGACCCAGCTCGAAGGTACGGCGGCCGCGATCTCAGGAAACGAACCCACCACGGCCTGCCGTCGTGACCCCGATTTGGCGCCGACCGTCTCGAGGTCGACGAGCGGGCGGCCCTGTACCCGCATCCGATCACCAAATCGTCGAAATGCCATCTGAAAGGGACCCTGCATCATCCGCATAAGCGCGCGCGCGAACCTGGGGATTTCGGTACCCCGCGTGCCTCCGGGCGGGACGACGATCGACATGTCCCAATGATCGTCCTGCCTTACGCGAGGGGCCACTCCTCCTTCAACCGATCCGGTCGAGTAAAACTGGAGCGCCGCCCAGTCGTCTATCCAGGTTCCCAACTACCGCGAGTACGAGGTGTGACGTGACAGGGTCTCCGCTCGACATCGCGCGGGCACAAATCCTCGCGTTCCGGCGGCACGTTGGCGCACTCGACCAGCGGCTCCCGCCCGGACGGCGATCGCTGCGTCTTGCGGCGTGGGCGGGCTTGCAGGACAGCATGCCCCGCGCTGCGCTCCTCTCCATCCATGCGCGCGTCGAGGGGACCAAGCCGTCGACTTGGGAGGACTCGTCGCTCGTACAGATCTGGGGACCGCGTCATCACGCGTACGTCATTCCGGCACGGGACCTCGCGGTCTTCTCGCTCGGGAGGCTGCCGGACGAAGGCAGCGCCCTGCGTGTCGCGGAGGATCTGGCCGTCCGCCTCGACCGATTCCTTGGCGGCGCGACGATGGCGTTCGGCGAGGCGGGGAGAGCGCTCGGCGAACACAACCCCAATCGTCTGAGGTATGCCGCACCCACCGGCACGATCCTGATTCGGTGGGACGGCGCGCGACAACCGACCATCTGGACCGTGCCGCGACCCGAGGTCGACCCGCGCGCCGCTCGGCTCGAGCTCGCGCGTCGATACCTGCACATCTTCGGTCCCACCACTCCCCTGGCGTTCGCCCAGTGGGCGGGGATTGGTCCGAAGCAAGGCGTCGCCACGTTCGACGAACTCCGTAGGTGGCTGACCCCGGTACGAACACCCGTCGGCGACTCGTGGATCCTCACCAGCGACGAGCCGACGTTTCGCGTTGCCCCAGGCCCCGCTGCTTCCGCACGGCTCCTCCCGAGCGGCGACTCCTATTTCCTTCTTCAGGGAGGCGACCGTGAACTCTTGGTTCCCGACGCCGCTCGTCGCCGCGCGCTCTGGACGCCTCGCGTCTGGCCGGGCGGTGTCCTGGTCGATGGCGAGATCGTCGGGACATGGCGACGTTCGCTGGCGACTCTGACGATCCAGGCCTGGCGCCGTCTCTCGCGCGCGGCACGCGACGCGGTCGAGGCGGAGGCGGCGGCCTTGCCGCTACGGGATATCCAAGGGCGGGTCGTCGTCCGATGGGACGACTGACGCGAGAGGGCAGATCGCGGGGAATTATCCGGGCGAATTGACGATGCGCCCGATGTGCTTCACGTGAGATCGCTCGTGGTTAGCGAGCCACCGCGCGTACTCCATAACTGTCCGTTCGCGTGGCTTTCCGGCGCCCGTCACCGTCGCGCTGCGTGACCAGCCTGCCTTAGGCAACGGTCGCAAGAGCGCCAGCAACTCGGCACGCTGCTTCGTGAAAGCGCGAAACGACGACGCGAATTCCAGCTCGGGATAGTTCGTGCTCTTGATCCAGGTCGTGGGATTCATCGCTCTGATCGTCGGCCGGTCTTCGGCGATGATCGTCGCGATGTACTTGCCCCACATGTCAGAGCACGAACGGAGATGGGCAAGCACATCGTTGATGGACCATTCGCCGCGGCTCGGGGCACCGTGCAGTCGAGCCCGCGGCAGACGTGCGGTAAGCGCGGCGATGGCGTTCGGCTGCTCCGTGAGCTGGGTCAGGACCTGGTCGATGGTGAGCTCCCGGTCGTACACGTCATACATTTTCCTCGCGAAAGCTTCGCAACAAAGTTCGGTGACAAAGGAGGTCGTGCATGAGCGACCACATCAGCCCAAAGCAATTCCGTGAGTCCGAAGGCGTCGACGATTGGCGCGTGCTCGGCGACGGTGCGAACGCGTACTTCCGCACCGGGTCGTTCGCAGCAGGCGCCCGGCTCGTGCAGGCGATCAGCGAGTTGCCGGGCGTCGACGACCAGCGCCCCGACGTCGACCTGCGGCACGACGGCGTGACCGTTCGCATGCTCAAGATCAGCGAGGACTATGCCGGGATGACCAAGAGCCACGTCGAACTGGCCCGCCAGATCTCGCAAATTGCGCGACGGCTGGGGCTCGCCGCGGACCCGTCGGCCGTCCAAAGCGTGCTCGTCATCCCGGGCGCGACCGATCGGGCTGGGGTGATGCCGTTCTGGCGCGCCGTGCTCGGATACGAGCCTCGCCGCGACAGCCCCGCCGAAGATCTCGTCGATCCGCATGGTCGCGGGGTGCCGTTTTGGTTCGAGCAAATGCGTGAGTCGCGCCCGGACGGCGGCGGTGCGATCCACATCGCGATTTGGGTGCCGCACGAGCACGCGGAGGCTCGCATCGCGGCGGCGCTGGCCGCGGGCGGCCGCATTGTGCGTGACCAGTTCGCGCCCTCATGGTGGACGCTGGCTGATGCCGCGGGCAACGAAGCCGACATTGCCACCACGAAGGGCCGGGACTGATCCGTTTGCAGCGGCACTAGTCGGCGATTTTCTCCGAGGCGCACTCCGCCGCGCGTCTCTGCAGGAGCTCGCGCTCGCGCGCGTTTCCGTCAGCAAACGCCGGGCGCTCGAAATGGCCGGCTCATCCCCGCCGGCAGTGTCACGACCTGCTCGAACGTGAGTGAGCTTCGGACCGCGTGAGGTCATCCTTTCGCGCAGTCGAGCCGTGCTCGTACCAGTCCAACACCCGCATCGCGCGGAGGGTGTTCCAGTGGCTGGGCTTGCCCTCGCCTTCATCCACGTCGAAGTACACCAAACCGGTATGGGGATTCTCCAGAGGCCATCGTCCGTCTTCGGCTCGCTTCGCCTCGACCAGGTCGATCGCCTCGGCACATCGCTCGTCCGGTTCGACGCTCGCGCTCCGCATGTAGTCGAGCCCTCGCAGAACGTCGTAGAAGTAACGCGTCGGGAAGGAGAAGCGGAGCCACTCCGGGTTCACCACCTCACCGGTCGACAGTCGGCGGAACATGCGCCGGTCCAGGAGGTACTTCTCTCCCCTGCGGCGCGCAGTCGTCACCTCGGTCGAGCCCGGCGTGGCTCGGTCGAACTCCAGCAGACCCTCGAGGACATTGATCGTGGTGCCGAACGACGACACCGTCGAGCCTCTCTCCGCCTCGCAGTTCCACCCTCCATCACTCAGCTGTTCAGTGAGCAGCCGATCGACGACACCGTGAACGTCCTGGCCGAAGTAGGAACCCAACGCCACGGCCGTCCCGTTGATGCAGGGCTCGACCTCTCCCGAGAAGTACGCCTGGCCGGCGTGCTCCCACTTGGAGTTGTCACGGACCAGGGCCACCGCGCGGCGAGCCACATCACTTGCCGGGTCCAGCCCCATGTGCCGCAACAACAACAACGTGTTCGTAGTGGAGGTCCACTCGGGGAAGTAGGTGCCGCCCCACTGACCGTCTGGCCCCTGAAGGGCGAGCAGGCGTGCGCCCCACCCTTCCGAGGCGACCCTCGAGCGCTCCGCGGCGATGACGTCGGCAGGCTCATGGGTGAGGTCTCGCATCACCTGCCATCGGATTGCGGGGTCCGAGTCAAGCAGCCAATTCACAACACTCATGGGCCCACACTCCCCGGTCGGATTCGATCCAAGTGTCGCCGAGCACGGAAGACTCTGCACATCGCGAGCGGTTAGCCTCCCGCCGTGGTCGACGAGTCGTTCTTCCTCACGGTCGCGGGCATCGCGATGAGCTTCGCGGGCTTCGCCGGGCTCATGAACACGCTTCGGCGCCGCGGCGAGACGTGGGCGCCGATGGAGCTCTATCAGCTGCGCATCATCGTCGCGTATGCGATCACGACGCTCTTCGGGGCGCTCTCGACGATTCCCTTCGTTGCGCTCTTCGGGCAGCGCGAAGGAGTGCAGTCGCTCGGCCTAGTCATGCTCATCGTGTCCGCCGGCCTTGGATTGGGCAACATGATCAGCGACATCAGGCTCGGGCACGGCACGGTCCTCCCGACCCGCGTGCGCGCCATCTTCGCAACGATCACGATTCTCGGACTGGTCTTGTTCCTCGGTACTGCCCTCAGTGGCGCGCTGGCCCTCTACCAGGTCGCTCTCATCCTCATGCTCGCAATGCCGGCAGGCACCTTCGTCTACGTCGTCGTGCGCATCGAGCGGTAACAACGAATCCCCGCATGACTCTTTCGTCATGCACAGCGGCGCCTCCGCGCATACGGTTCGACGAACCGACATGGAGCCACGCTGGTGGCTCGTCGATCGCAGAGGGGGGAAATGCTGGTATGTCTCAGGTACTAGTGCGCGACTACGCGAAATGGCTCGCCGTCTTCCTGGCTTATCCGATTGCGGGTGCGCTCGGTCGATTGATCGCCAATCCAGCCGATGGGCTGATCTTTGCCTTCATCACGGCCGCTGTGGCTGGCGCGGTCCTCGGGCTTGCACAGTGGCTCGCACTGGGCCGCCACATCTCCATCACGCGCTGGGTCGGCGCGACGGCAGTAGGTCTCGGCATTTCGTTTGTGATCGTTCAGGCGTTCGGCGCGACAAGCTCCGCGGCTGCACCGATCATCGGTGCGTTGACGGGCCTTGGGTGGGCGTCGCGCAATCGTTCGTGCGGTCAGATCGAGTGCCAGCGGCGCCGGTCTGGATCCCGACGATGGGCATCGCGTGGGCCGTCGGGTGGGTCGTCACAACATCCATCGGCGTCCAGGCAGAGGCCGGGTGGCCGATCGTTGGTGTAAGCGGTGCGCTCGTGGCGCAGGCCCTCACTGGCGTCGTCTTGATGACTTTGACGCGGAGGCAGGCGCAGCCAGCCCTCGCGTGACGACGGACTCAGTCGCGGCTCTGCTGTTGATCGCGGTCCCCATCGCGTTCAATGTCACATTCACGCTGCTCTCGCGGTCGTTCTCGTATCCGGACATTCTTCGCCAGCCGGCCGGGAGCATCCTCAGCAGGTTCAGCGCGGGCGGAACGCAACTCGTCGTCCAATGGTGGGCGTTCGCGTTGACCGCGCTGATGATGGTGCCGGTCGTCGTACTCCTCGGGTCGCTCTTCGTTGACGGACCACTCCGCACGTTGGCTCTCGCCACCGGACTTTTGTCGGCGATTGTCCAGACGCTGGGCCTGATGCGTTGGCCCTTCGTGGTGCCGATGCTCGCGCGGCGATACGTCGATCCGAACGCGACGCAGGGTCAGCGCGAGAGCGCAGCGCTCGTGTTCGACGCTCTTCATCGCTATCTCGGTGTTGGCGTTGGAGAGCATCTCGGCTACCTGCTCACGGGCAGCTGGACGATCCTGACGGGCGCGCTGATCCTTGGGAGCGCACTGCTCCCGGCCTGGCTCGGCTGGCTCGCAATTCCGATCGGCATCGCGCTACTTGTCGGCGCTCTTGAGTTCGTAGGGCCGAACGAGCGCGAGGGCTGGTCGCTCGCCGGCCGCGTGACTCCGATCGCGTACATCGCGTGGTCGTTGTGGCTCATCGCCTGCGGCGTCGCTCTGCTCCTGACGTAAGCGTTCACGCAGCTCACGCGGCGCGAGTCTCCATATACGCCGTCCTCTCGCCTATTAGCGCGGCCGAGGCGGGTAGTTCGCTTGCTGCTGGTAGTACCAGTCCGTGACATCGATCCGGCTCACCGTCTCTCCGGGTTGGACCGTGACCGGCACGAGAGTGTGATCGCCCGGGGAGCCGCAGGCAGGCGGTGGTGTGTATCCGGACTCGCCGGCGTGGGACTCGTTCACCTGAATGCACTGCAGCACGAACTGGGAGTACACGCCTGCCGTGTTCTTGGCGTCGATGTTGACATTGTCGTTGCGCCACCCGAGGACGTAGTAGGTGCCGGGCGCGACGCCGGTGATGGTGTAGCTCGGGCGGGGGCCGGGAGGTGCCGCCGTCGGCCGAACCGATGGGTCGGCGCCGTAGCGTGGTGTGTCGACTGAGAAGAAGACGCGCTGGTCCGCCACGCTGATCGCGTAGACCGTGAGTGGCGGGATGAAGTCGGAGGGATAGCCGAGATTGCCGGTGATCGTGCCGGCCTGCGAGGCAGTGGGCTGCGGCGAGCTGCTCGCGCTGGCCGACGCGGATGGCGAAGGTGTGGTCGGCGCCGTAGTCGGCGGTGAGGTCGGACTTGGACTCGCGCCGACCTGGTTGCGCTCGCGAAGGCCCGAGCTCGCAAGGAGCGCGAGGATGACCACCGCGGCCACGGCGGCCGCGGATAGAACGAATCTGCTTGTCTTCACGAAGTAAGACTCCTTTCGGGGCGCGGGCCGCCAACGGTCGCGCGGCGGCAGCTCGATCTCGTCGAGGTCACGTACGAAGAGGTGCACGAGGTCCTTTTCGCGATCAGCCATTCGTGGCTCCCCTCTCGCGCATCCGCGCCAGGGACTGCGAGACCGTTGCGCTCACCGTCCCCCGACGAACACCGAGTGCTTCAGCGATCTCCTCTTGAGTGAGACCGAGGTAGTAGTGCGCGACAACGATCGCTCGCTGCCGTTCGGTGAGGAGCGCGAGGAGCTGCCCCACCTCGAGCCGATGCAAGACCGCGGCGGTCGGATCGTCTGAGGAGAGCTCGGTCATCGGCGCCTCGCGGAAGGCGCGAAGCAGACTGCGTCGTGTTTTTCGCAGAGCAACTCGATAGAGCCAACCCTCGAGGTTGCGATCGTCGGACGGCGGATGACGAAGTCCTTCCTCGAAGGCGTCGTGCAAGCCATCGAGCGCACGCTCGCGATCGAACGTCGCCGCGACCAGCGCGCGATAGACCTGCGGAAACGCGCGGTCATAGAGCTGCTGCCATCGCTCGCTGGTGATTTCAGGCATTCATGCGGTAATGCATTCGGTGGGCTGGATCGCTTAGTCGCGAGCCCTCACTCGACTGGTTGGCGACAGCAGGCGGGGCGGCGCCATTGTCCATACCATCAGTCGCCGTGACTCAAACGGCAGCGCCTCTCCTCGCCGACGCGTCGCTCCGGAGCATCCAGTCCGAGATCGAGAAGCGACACGACGAGAGCGTCGGACGCCTCCAGGACTGGGTGAAGCATCCGGCCCTCGCCGCGGAGGATCGCGGCATGGACGAGGGCTGCGATCTGATGATGCGGATGGCGCGCGACGCCGGCTTTCAGAAGGCCACGCGTATCGACACGGACGGTCACCCCGGCGTCTTCGCGACGCTCGACGCGGGTGCCGCGACGACGGTCGCGCTCTACTTCATGTACGACGTGAAGCAGGCCGATCCCGCGGAGTGGTCCTCGCCACCATTTGACGCCGCGATCGTCGACAGGCCCGGATTCGGAAAGGTCCTCGTCGGCCGCGGCGCGGTGAACCAGAAGGGGCCGGAGGCCGCGTTCCTCGCGGCGCTGCACGCGATCCGCGGGGCGGGGAAGAAGATCCCGGTCAATCTCGTGCTCGTCGCGGAGGGCGAGGAAGAGATCGGATCCCCGCATTTCCGGCAAGTCGTCGCGAATCCCGATGTGAAGGCCGCGCTGAAGCGGACGATCGGCGTGTTCATGCCGTCGGCTTTTCAGGATCCCGACGGCAGCGTTTCAATTTTTCTTGGAGCGAAGGGCGTAGTTGAGTGCGAGCTGGTCGCGAGCGG
>Ga0184605_10000610_pt1 | contig 10746 bp, 10 predicted proteins | sample PLM0_30_coex_FD_132995 | JGI IMG/M metagenome (GOLD analysis project Ga0184605, IMG submission 132995) | Groundwater sediment microbial communities from an aquifer in East River, Colorado, USA - PLM0_30_coex | ecosystem: Environmental > Terrestrial > Soil > Riparian zone | place: USA: East... | reverse complement strand
ATTATCCGGATCGACGTACGGTATTGGGCCTTTATATTTTCTGCCGCCATAAAAAGCCGCGGCCAGCGCGCCCAGCACGAGCAAGAAGAGAATGAAACGACCGGCGAAACCCCGACTGCGTGGTTTTTCAGGCGAGTTCTCACGCATTGCTTCATCGGATCGCTCAAAGTTGATGGGCCCCGAGATCTCAGAAGCGACCCCAGGAAACGCTTTCCGCGAAGCCGGCACGAATTCCGATGGGGCAGTTTCCTGCATACCCATTCTTCGCGCTGCTGACAAAGTCGGCACAACTTCTGCTTCCGGCGTCAGCGTTTCATTCATCTCGGCGCTACGTTGCGTGGCTGAGATCGAGCTGCCTACGCGCACCACAACTGCTGTCAGGTTATCTTCTGCGCCGCGTTGGTAACAGCGTTCTTTAAGCTCGGCGCAGAGCGTGGGAAGATCTTCGTTCAGGATCATCAACTGCCGCAGCTCATAATCAGCAATGTGTCGCGTGATGCCGTCAGTGCAAAGCAGGAACTGCGTTCCGTCTTCCACCTCCAACACCTTCATGTCAACTTCAACACCATCCTCGGCGCCCAGCGCGCGGCTGATGACATTCTTGCTCGGATGATTGGCGGCCTGTTCGGGCGTCATGCGTCCGGCGCGGACTTCCTCTTCGACTACGGAATGATCTTCAGTCTCACGCAGCAGGTGGCCGTCGGGTGTCAGACGATAAAGACGTGAATCGCCTACGTGGCCGATGGTGGCAATATTGTTTTTGATATGAATTGCGACAATGGTGGTGGCCATCATCGCAAACCTGGCGTGCTCCTGGGCCATCCTGTGAATCGACGCGTTGGCGCGTTGAATCGCAAGCTCCGTCAGGTCTTCAATGTCGGCGTTTTCATCCTTATGGCGAAACGCTTCATCGAGCACCTCAATCGCGGTCTGCGATGCAACTTCGCCGGCTTCTGCGCCGCCGACGCCATCGGCTACGGCGAAGATGCCACGCTCGCTGTCCGCCAAAAATGCGTCCTCATTGAGCGGCCGTTTCTCGCTTAGGCCGCGATCAGTGACCGCAGAGGACTTGAGTGTCAACGCCGGCGCAGGATGATTCATGGGTTGGCTCATTCAACCGCCTCCAAATTTAATGGCGACGCAGGCACGCCCGGCGAGGGCTTGGCGAGCATTTGGTCGCGCGCATTTCGATGGGAAAAAGCCATCAGCATACCTAACATCGCAAAGCTGGTAACCAGGCTGAATCCTCCATGACTAACAAAGGGCAAGGTAATTCCGGTCATCGGCAAAGCGCGCAAGATTCCGCCGACATTAACCAATGCCTGGAAACCTATGAAAGCGGTTAGGCCGGCTGCGCAAAGCTTTGTAAACATATCACGCGCGTCGAGAGAAGTACGAACTCCGGCCACCACCAGAATAATTACGGCCAGCAGGACGATCGCACCCCCGGTCAAACCAAGTTCTTCAGCAATCGCTGCGTATACATAATCCGAATCGGCAATGGGAATGACTTCCGGGAAGCCGAGGCCCAGACCACGACCGGTGTTCTTGCCTGAAGCAATGCCAAAAACCGCCTGGGCTGGTTGGAATGCCAGCTTATCAAACCAGACATCGACATTAACAATTTTTTGCATCGCCGGACTTTGCTCGGAAAGTTGTTTGAGTTGCGGATCGCCGTTGATTGCCTCCTGATAATCTTTTTTCCACCAGGAGACTTCAGGCGACGGTGGATCAAATCCATCCAGCCACAAATGGAACCGTTGTTGAATTCGCGCCGGCAGCATTGTCTGAACGGGGCGCGCAATAGTCGGCAGCAGCGGCACTTTCTCCTGCACGTCACGCGGTAACGCGCCAACCACAAGAATACTAATCCCCAGCAATACTGAACCCACAAACAAGAGCAGCTGCGGCCAGCGCCTGACGGCAACAAGATAAAGCGTCGTGTAAGCGCCGCTGAAGATCAGCATCTGGCCAAAATCCTTGAGAGCGAAGAAGGGAACGAACGGCAGCATCGCCATCACTAGCAATGGCACTACATCACGCGCACGCGGTATGCCCCAGTAAGTTTCGCCAAGGTCTTTGTAGCGCGCCATCAAAATACCGGCGAAACCAAGCAGGAAAGGAATTTTCGATGGTTCCCATGGCGTCATATTTCCCAGCGCCTTGCCGGCACTGGAAGTCACCACCGCGGCGGCCAATGGCACCAGCGTCAGCAGGACCACGATGAAACTATTGCGTTGCAGCCATAGCAGGAAGCCATCCCGAACACAGAACATATAGGCCACGCCGAAGGCAAGAAAAGAAAAGATCGGAATCCAGGTGTAGCTCGAAGTCAACGCGTCGCGGATTGAATAATTCGCGGCGCGCCGTGGTAACTGATTGAGATCGATGGACGACGCGGGTGTCGCCGGCAAGCCCATCAACTGTTTCTTTGCCGCGTCATAGTTCTCGATGATGTAGCGCGTGCGTAGCGCATCCATCTTTTGCTCGCGCGCTGCTGACTTGTTACGTGCGTTGTATTCAGGATCGCTATAGAGCCGGTATTGGATCAACATACCGATCGAGAAGAGCAGCACGGCGGTCGTAAACAGAATCCATTGCCCGCTGTAGTTCATCACGCGCGATAGCCATATCACCATTGCTAACAACGGCACAAACATTAGCAGGTCGCGCACGGCGCCGATGGTGGACGTTTCGTAACCGCGCAGGACACCACCGCGGTGAATAGCCCAATAGCCTGCGATCTCGAAAAGTAAGATCAGCAGGATGACCAGAAGATGTGATGATGCGCGATTCTTCATTCTTTGTCCGACAAACTTTAGTTTGTCGCAATGTGAAAGACGACAAGCTAAAGCTTGTCGGACATTTTCTCACTGCATCGGCGTTGCTGTCGCGCGCGGTTGTCGCTTAGCCGGCGCTTGGCCGCGATTTCCCGGCCGAGTGCTCGGTTGACTCCTGACCGAGTTGAAATAACCAAGGTCTTTCGCCTTCATAACTATGGCCGCTGCTATCGGAGCCGCGGATTTTGATCCGTAGCCACCTCCTTCTACGATTACGGCCATGGCGAGTTGTGGCCGCTCGAGCGGAGCAATGCATAAGAACCAGGCGTCAACGCGTGGATGCTCTTCATCCATGATCGTTTCTTCATACTCACGAATGATGTTGCCCTTGTTGTCCTTTTCAACGCGGTGTCGAGTCTTTGGTTCGCCGGTTTTAGCATCATAGACCGGCACGACTTTCTGCGCCGTGCCCGTCTTGCCTCCGGTGTTGATTCCCGCCGCCTGCACGGGGGCAAAAACACCACGCGCCGTTCCACTGGCGCCGCCCGTCACGCGGCCCATGATGCTGCGCAAAGTGGCGGCCACTTGCGGCGTCATTACCTGCTTGAACATTTCCGGCGGCCGATTGAATTCAATCTTGGGTTTCATCAAGCGTCCATCCATGTTCGCAATGGCCGCCGCGGCCAGCGCCATCTGAAATGGCGTCATCTGGCCCGCATACCCTTGACCGTAACCCATCAAGGCCAAATCGTATTTTGTTACGCCCTTGCCGGTAACGATGGTGGCTTCGCGCGGGGCCAGCGCGCGCTTAACGGCATCGCTGCTTGCATTCCAAATTTCAGGCTCCTTGCGGCCGCGTAATGCTTCAGTGGGCGTGTCGTAAGTCCCAATGCCGAGCAGTTGCGCGGCAACTTTCAATCGCTCGGCGCCGAGCTTGACACCCATTTGCGCAAAATACTGATTGCAGGAAACTTCGTAAGCGGTGTCAATGCCGATGCGGCCGTGCACTTCGCCCGCGCCACCGTCGTCAAAAATGGCATTGGCGCCCGGCGCTGCAACAAAGCCGCCGCCGCTACAGGTGAACTGCGTGTTCTGCTCACCCGCGAGAAAGGCAGCAGTCATCGTCACAGTTTTGAAAGTCGAACCAGGAATGTAATAGGCGCCGAGCGCGCGGCTCACTAACGGACGATCGCGTTCGTTTGCTTCCAGGCGTATCCAGGTGCTTTCGTCTTCTACTTCCTTCAACCTGTAGGACGGTTCACTGTACAGCGCCAACACTTCGCCAGTTTGCGGATTTAGAACGACAACGGCGCCGTGCTTTCCTTTCAACTGATCCATGGCGGTCTGTTGCAGATCGCGATCAATCGTCAAGCGAACGTCGGTGTTGCCTTTGATGTTGATGGTATGGCCCTCGGCAACCTCGAGCGCCTCAGGAAGCGCGCCGCTTTGTATGCCAAATAGCGCGCGTTCTAACCCTGGATCTCCTCGGTCGGAACCAAATATCTGCGCCATTGCCTGGTCCATGGGATAATCGCGAAAGATGTTGCCGCTGGAATCGCGACGATATAAGGCCAACGCGTTTTCCAGTTTGCCACTGCGATCCAACAGCCAACCGCGCAAGGTTGATTCGGACAGGCGACGGTTGCGCAAGTCCTTGTAACTCAACTCCTGAAACTTTTCGTTTCTTTCAGCGGCATAGTGGGTCCAGTAAACATGAAAGCCAAAGACGCTTAACGTCAACATTACGAATACCCACCGCAGCGCCCGCAAGCCACGATTAGTTGAGGTCGAGCCGAGACGACGTTTAACCGCTTTCGGGAGGTCTTCAGCAACTGCAAGCGGAGTGATGACACCGCGGCGGCGGTGGCGGAAAAGCGAGACCAGCAACAACAAGACGATTAGCGTTAGTCCGGCGAGGTAAATCAGAGTGAGCATAGCCGGCATTTTTTCCGGCACTGTGACGGAGGATGCGGGAGCGGCCGATTGAAAGAACAGAAAGAGAGTAATCATTATTCGCCGTCTTCTTTGTGCAACCTTTGAGTTCTCTCTCTGTGAATGAATTTTTTTGCCGGCTAAGACCCACCGTAGAGACACAGAGAATACAGAGGACTCACTGAGGTCTTCAAAAATTCGGGATAGTCCCAACTTTCAAACTCATTCAGTTTTGTGAAACCTCACCTCTACGTCGCCAAACCCCACCACGTCGCCATCCTCGATGTGCCGCGCTTCGCCGTACGAGATGCGACGGCCATTTATGAAAGTTCCGTTTGTCGATCCCGTGTCGGCGACCAGCAACGTTCCCTGAGCATTCATTAGTAGCGTTGCATGAATTTTCGAGACACTTGTGTCATGCAAGGCAAGCTCGTTATCAGTCGCGCGTCCCACATTTAGACGGCGGCCACCGGGCTTGAACACCAACTGCACTTCACGCGTGACGTTACTCATCGTGACGCGCGCCGTCACGCCAACATCGGGAATTGGCGGCACGCCTTTTGGGGGCACAGGCATATGCTGCGCCCGTTTTTCTTCATCCTCACGTCGTAGTTTCTCTGCAAACTCGCCGAATGTCGGGTCAACGGAGATGCCGCTGGTAAAAATGTCCACTTCTGTTTCTACTTTTACCGACGCCAGTGTGCGATAACGATGATCGTTAATGTGATCAATGGCGGCAGCGAGCACTTCAGTCTCCAGATCCTTAATTATTTCTGCGGGCGCCTCCGAGTGCGTGCCCCATTCGACCTTGAGCTTCAGGTGATGAGGTGCGATGCGACCACTGTGTCCTTCATCGCGCACGCGCTCGTCGATAGTTTTCTTCATGCGCTCAATGAGTTGTGAAGTTGTCAGGCCACCTTTAGGCGCGACCGTCCGCCCGAATTTGCGGTCTACAACTTCGCCCATGCTTTCCAGCACGCGCCTCATTAAACGCTCGGGCAGAGCTTCCTCGCGCTTCTTTTTCTTTGGCTGCTTGACTTCGTCTGCCATTGGTGCAAAAAACGCAGCTGTGAACGCTGCGCAAAAACAAAAACTATACTGCTCGGAAACGCGGCTATTCTACTTTAAACTGAGGCTTCGACAATAGTGTGGCGGGGACATTGTGAAACAAATATGGCGGTCGGGAGGGAAGAACCATGAATAGGGTCAAGCTGGTCATCCTGGTTATTACTTCCTTGTTATGTGGAGTGATACTCGGGGCTTATTTGTTTTCAGATACGCGGCCGCGTCCGTTCCTGTCGCTGCGGAATTGTGAAGGGAACTGTTTCCGGCTGAACGAACTGGTGGGCCTGCTGGCGAGCGTGGGAATTCAGAACTTTTCTGGCTTGCTTCCCGACGTGGTAAAGGAAACTGACAAAACCGTGGTGATCGAGCATCCAGGCGCGCATAAGGGCATTCATTACGTCGTTATTCCCAAGAAAGACATCAGGAACGCCGCCGATCTGTCAGATTCTGACCGCGAGTCCGTGGTGGATCTTTTTGCTGTGATGGGCGAAATCATTCGGGAGAAGAATCTCACTGATTATGAAATCATGACGAATGGGCCAGGTAACCAGACCGTGAGTTATCTGCATTTTCATTTAGTGGCCCGATGATCTCGCTGGCGCGCGGCCTCGTAAAGCAACACGCCTGCCGCCACCGACACATTCAAGCTTTCAACCGGTTCACGCATCGGAATTCTTACTGCCGCGCCGGCCGCCTCGATTTCCGCGGGCGTCAATCCGCTTGTTTCCGGACCAAGAATTAATGCGCGTGGCGTGGTCCAATCCATGTCGGTGTAGAGCGCATTAGCATCGAGGTCAGCACAAACTGTCTTGACGCTGTGTTGCATGCACCATTCGATTACCTTCGCATAGCTGGGTCGAAACCAGATTGGCAGACGAAACGCGGCGCCCATTGCCCCGCGTAATGCTTTTGGTGAAAAGGGGTCGGTAGCGTTTTCTGTTGCAATAGCGCCCGTCACCCCGGTCGCCTCGGCGGTGCGAAATATCGCACCTACGTTTACAGGATTGGTGATTCGATGCATCACGACTATCAATGGCGATTCGCTTTGCCGGCGCGTGAGATGTTCTTCCGTCATATCTGGCCGCGACGCCAGAATGACGATGCCCTGAGGTGTTTTGCTGTAAGAGATTGAAGCGAGCAATTTTTCGCTGACAATTGCGACGCGCTCGCTTGAGGCAAAGAACTTCTCAATCAACTCAGCCGGTTTTGGTTTCTTGGCAAGCTCATCGGAAAAGATAAGCGCGTGGATGGGCAGTTGCGAGTTTACCGCTTCTTCGCAAAGGCGCAATCCTTCGACGAAGATCATTTCCTCAACTTTGCCATCCCGGACGGCGCGCGCTTTGCGCAGCAGAGAATTGTCTTTACTGGTGATTCTGTCGATCATGAATAAAAACAAAATCCTTGCATCTATGAAACATCCACTTCAGCCCAAATTGGCCAGTGATCGGAAACGTTCAATGGCCGGGCTACTCCCCAGTTTGTAATCTTCAACCCGCGATAAAAAATCCAATCGGCATGTAAACGAATTCCCGCGCCACGCCAGGTGGGCGTACCGGTTGGAATTGGTGTTTGAAACCCTCGGGCTTCCATAAAAGTTCTCGCGTCCCCGCATTTTTGTTGTCACAAGGTGTTGAAATCGCCAACTATCAACGCGGGTCCGGCGTGTCTCGCTGCTTCTTCTGTTAATACTTCAAGTTGTTCCAGTTGTCCGCTAATCGCCGCATGCGGATCGACATGCGTGTTCAGAATTCGCAGCTTCGTGTTCCCCAACGAGAGAGTCGCTGCTATCGCGAGGCGCGGCCGCCAGGGACACTCGTGCCAGGGCAAGTCAATTCGCATTACCTCCTCCAACGGTAAACGACTCAGCAAAGCCACGCCCGTGTCGCCCGTGTCGTGCAAGCCGATCTGTTCTTCAAAATCTAGCCACCATTGCCGCGCTACCGGTACTTGTCCGCGCGGAATCCCAGCTGGCGCGTGTAGCCAGGACATCTTTATTGCTTCCGCTAATTCGCGTGCGACATGATGGCCGCCTGCGCGCGCCGTTTGTTTATCTGCTTCCTGCAAAGCAACCACGTGCGGGAAGGGCATTAGTCTAGCCGAATTGAAAGCCTCCGCGACAAAGCGAATATTTTCACCAACCTGGTTCGCTCTTTTTCGCTTACCGCTGAGTCCGATCTTGCGCAGCAGCCCGCTTGATATTAAGAAGCGGCCAACTGCGTAGCGAATGTTGTATGATGCGACGACGAGTTTTGAAGTATCGAGGTCACCAGTTGGCCGCAGTTCGGCACCACCAAACTCAAGCTTTTCGGAATTTCTCAGCGGGGGAATGGCAGTTAGCATTGCAAGATATGTTTACGCGAAATGAATCCGAACGACAAATCGAGATGCTATCCGCATCGTTGCGATGACACATTACGATTTCTCCAGCCCGGGCTGACCAATACAACAACGACAAACGACCAGGATTCAGTTGGACGAGCATATGATTCGAACTGTGATTGCGGTAATCGACGACATGTTTTTGGCCTCGAAAGTTCGGGCCACGGCCAAGGCTTTGGGAATGCTGGCTGTCTTTCCGCGCAGCCTCGATGCGCTACGACACATCATTGACGACGCTCCGCCCGACATTGTCGTCGTCGATCTGCAACACGCAAAGCTCGACCCAATTGCCCTCGGTAGTGAGTTGAAGACTAACGAGAAACTAATGGGTGCTCCGGTGGTCGGATTCTTTTCCCACGTTGAAGTCGAGTTGCAGAGGAAAGCAGCGCAGGCAGGATACGATCAAGTGATGCCGCGTTCCGTGTTCTTTGGCGAGCTGGCAACCATTCTTTCCGGCCAGATCAAAAAAGTCTGAATTTCAACCCACCGGCGCCGGCGCGATGACTTCGTGAATGGCGCGCACTTCGCTAACAAGCCGCTCATATTGGTCCAGCGTCAGCGCCTGGGCTCCATCAGAAAGCGCATTGTCCGGGGAATCGTGAACCTCGACGATCAGGCCATCGGCGCCTACGGCAACACCTGCTCGTGCCAGCGGCGTGACCATATAGTTCTTGCCAGTGCCGTGCGATGGATCGACGATGATCGGTAAATGTGAAATTCGCCTGACAGCCGGTATAGCGGCCAGGTCCAAAGTATTTCTGGTGTGCTGCAAGAATGTGCGAATACCGCGCTCGCAAAGAACAACCCGATAGTTACCTTCAGACATTATGTATTCCGCTGCGAGCAGCCATTCGTCAAGTGTCGCCGACAGACCACGTTTTAATAAGACCGGCAAAGAAGATTTTCCTACCCGTCGCAGCAGTGTAAAGTTTTGCATGCTGCGCGCGCCGACCTGAATCATGTCAGCGTAGCGCTCAACCAGATCGACACTTGGCTCGTCCAATGCCTCAGTAACGATTTTCATTCCATAGGTTTCGCGAATCTCCGCAAGAATCTTTAGACCTTCTTCGCCTAAACCCTGAAACGCATAAGGTGACGTGCGTGGTTTGAAAGCCCCGCCGCGGAAAAAGCGTGCGCCGCTGCGTCGCACAACCTCGGCGACCGCAAAAGCCTGCGTGCGGCTTTCAACCGCGCATGGACCAGCAATGATGGCTAGCTCATCGCCGCCGATGGCAGCATCGCCAATGTGCACGACTGTCTTTTCGCTACGCATGTCGAGTGTGACCAGTTTGTACGGTTTGCTGACGCGAACGGCTTCGGTCACGCCAGCGAGATTTTCGAAATGCGAAGGATCGATAGCGCCGGAATTTCCTGTGATGCCAATCGCGGTTCTGGCAACGCCTTGCATCGGATGCCCTTTATACCCGAGCCTTTCAATGACACGGAGGACAGCCTCAACCTGGCTGTCGGTGGCATCAGCTTTCATTACGATCAGCATAGTTAAGTTAATAGCGCCAGACTGGGTATTCAAAGTTTTATAGCTTGCGATAAACGTCTCGACGATGGCGCACATAATGAACCAGCACTTGCTTGGCCCGCTGATTGACTCCATACACTACGCGATAGTCTCCTACTCTCAAGCGGTATAGCTGCTCTCCGCCTTCCAACTTTAGGGCCTGTCGCGGAAAAAGATTTGCTGCCAGCAAGTCTAAACTATTAATTACGCGGGGTAATCGCGGCTTTTGGTAATGAACGCAAATCCTTTTCAAACGAGGGCTTGAGGATGACTTTATAGGAGGCCATCCTTTTTCAGTCGCCGCTTCAATTCTTCTAATGCTATTGGCTTTTCGGCTTTCCGCTCAGCAACGACTGCAAGGTCATGCAGGTCTTCCAATAGTTTCTCGTATTCTTTGAGAGACAGCAGCACCCCAGTCTTTTTTCCGGTTTCATCGATTACATACCGTGCTTGCGACATGACCCTACTTTAACTGAAAGGCGGCGTTCCTAAAAGTGCGAATAACTACATTCTTTCTGGCACCCTGATTCCCAGCGTCGACAGCGCCGCGGTCAACTGCCGACGCGTAATATGAGCCACGGCGATCAGCACCGCTTTCTTGATTTCATCTTCCTCGGCAATGATGCGATGACGGTGATAGAAAAGATTGAAGCTGCGCGCCAGTGTGAATGTGTACTTCGCAAGGTTCGCCGGCTCGGCCGAAGCGGCGCATTGCGCTATGGCCTCTTCCAAACGCTCGGCCAGCATCAGCAGCGACCACACTTCGGTTCCTGCTTCTCCGGCCAGAACTTCAGAAACCCGTGATGTGACTTGCGAATCAGTTGTCGCCTTCTGAACCAACTCCGTCGCGGCCGTACTCGCTGTCTCATCGAGCTTGCGAAAGATTGAATTTGCTCGCACCGCAGCATACTGGCAATAAGGGCCCGTCTCGCCTTCGAAAGAAAGCGCTTCGTTAAAGTCGAAAGCAATTACAGAATTCCGCGTGAACTTTAGAAGAAAATAGCGTAAGGCCCCCACCGCAATCTCATGGGCAGTCGCGCGCCGTTCGTCCGCAGACAATTCAGGATGTCTGGT
>Ga0184605_10000609_pt1 | contig 10754 bp, 9 predicted proteins | sample PLM0_30_coex_FD_132995 | JGI IMG/M metagenome (GOLD analysis project Ga0184605, IMG submission 132995) | Groundwater sediment microbial communities from an aquifer in East River, Colorado, USA - PLM0_30_coex | ecosystem: Environmental > Terrestrial > Soil > Riparian zone | place: USA: East... | reverse complement strand
TAAAGATCTTCTTTGAGGAGCCCGACTACTACATCCACGGAACCGACGATGTTGAGAGCCTCGGTACGGCCGCCTCGCACGGGTGCCTGCGCATGCATCCGGAGGAAGTGGCCGATCTGGCAAGGCTGATCATGGAACACGGTGGCCAGCCGCGCGAGGAGAACTGGTTCTGGCGAATCATCCACTCCCGCCGCGAAGAGAAGGTCGTCTACCTCAACAATCCCATCACGCTGACAATCGGCGACTAATAGGCGCGGGCCATAGCCCCTTGCCGGCTATGGCTCCTTCGAGCCGGTAAGCTTATGTTTGCGAAAGCTTTACCGGCGCAGGCCAGCGGTGTGATCTGCCACATTCTCGTGCTCAATTTCGGATCCGCGGTGACACATCTTCGGTGCGGCGAGTAGCGTGACTACTCCTTCCGCCTCCCAGGATGCGCTTGCCCCACTGCGCGCCGCCCTGTCAGGGCGGTACGAGATCGAGCGCGAAATCGGCCAAGGTGCCTTCGCGACCGTTTATCTAGCCCATGACGCGAGGCATGAGCGCCGTGTGGCGCTCAAAGTTCTCAACGCGGATCCCAGCTCCCAGGATGGTGAGATCCGGTTCATCCGCGAAATCCGACTCCTCGCGCGTCTGCAGCACCCCAACATACTCCCGCTCCACGACTCCGGGCACGTAGAGGCGTTGCTCTACTATCTGATGCCCTACGTCAGCGGCGAGACCCTTCGCATCCGTATGTCACGCGAGCGTCAACTCCCCATCGATGTTGCAGTGCGGATTGCAGGCGAGGTTGCGGACGCGCTCGCATATGCGCATGGCCAGGGGATCATCCATCGTGACATCAAACCGGAGAACATTCTCCTGTCAGGCGGTCACGCCGTCGTAGCGGATTTCGGCATTGCCCGCGCGATCGACGTAGGCGGCGTACAACAGCTGACCAGAACCGGGATGGGCGGGCCTGGGACCCCCGCGTACATGAGTCCCGAACAACTGCTCGGCGAGCACGAGCTCGACGGACGCAGCGACATCTATAGTCTCGGCGCCGTCCTGTACGAAATGCTTACGGGCAAGCCACCGTTCGCCGGCAAGGAAGGTTTCGTGAAGCGGTTCACTGAACCGCCGCCGAGGCCATCCGCGTCGCGAAAAGAGATACCGGCGTGGCTCGACGCAGTCGTCAACAAGACGCTCGAGCGAAATCCCGCGGACCGATACACTGGGGCTGAGGATCTTGTACGGGCGTTATCGGCTCAAACCGCGCTCGGTCCGGTGTCCGGCTCAGCCCGCGAGACTCAACGAACCGGCTTGACCGCAATACAAACCGACTCACGACAGTACCAAACGCCGGTCACTAGCGCCGCGAGGGTGCGGGAAGTCGAGCAGGCTTCGATTGGTGTACTTCCATTTGCCAACATGAGTGCCGACCCCGACAACGAATACTTCTCGGACGGCATCACCGAGGAGATCCTGAATGCACTCACGCGGATTCCGAGCCTGAAGGTCGCGTCGCGGACGTCGTCGTTTGCGCTGAAGGGACAAGCGCTGGACATCTCGGAGGTGGGGCGGCGCCTAAACGTGAAGACCATCCTCGAAGGAAGCGTGCGGCGCGCGGGCTCCCGAGTGCGGATCACGGCGCAGCTGATCAACGCCATCGACGGCTACCACCTCTGGTCTGAGCGCTACGATCGCGAGCTACAGGATGTGTTCGAGATCCAGGAGGAGGTCGCACGAGCGATCGTCGAGCGGCTGAAAGTAAAGCTCACCGCGAACGAGGCTGCCGCTCTCGGCATGCGCCACACCGAAAATCTCGAAGCGTACGAGCTCTATCTGCGCGGCAGACACTGCTGGTATCGGTGGAACATCCGGGGAATGACTGAGAAGGCAATGGGCTTCTTCAAGGCGGCTCTCGACGAGGATCCCGAATACGCGCTCGCCTATCACGGGCTCGCGGACGGCTACAGTATCCCTGGACTTTACGGATTCCTTCCTCCGTCCGTCGCGGCGCCGAAGGCGCTCGCCGCTGCTACTCGCGCAGTGGAGCTGGCTCCAGAGCTGGCTGAGACGAGAACCTCACTCGGAGTGGCGCACCTTCTCCAGTGGAACTGGTCAGCGGCGGAATCGAGTTTGCTTCACGCGATAGATCTCAATCCACGCTACGCACCGGCTCACAGTTTCTACTCGTGGTTCCTCAGCACGTCCGGCAGGCAAAAAGAAGCGGGGGAACAGGCGCAGATAGGGTACGATCTGGATCCGCTCTCTCCAACGACTGCTGGCATCGCAGCTCTCGTTTCCTACCACGGAGGCAAGTACGATCAGGCGATACGCGAGTGTCAGCGCGTGATCGAGAAGGATCCTGGCTCATTCCTCGGCTTGCTCGGGATCAGTCTCTCATACGCCGCCAAGGGAATGTACACGGAAGCAATCGGGCACACCGAGCGGGCATCGAAGCGATCGCCCGACGTCAACTTCATGCGCGGTCTCCTGGGCGCCGTCTACGCCATGGCTGGCCAGCGAGATTCTGCTAATGCGGTGTTGGAGGATCTGACCGAGCGTTCGCGCAAGACGTACGTTGGGCCGGTACTGTTTTCATGGATCTATGCTGGCCTCGACGAACGCGACCGGGCCTTCGAGTGGCTGGACAGAGCCTGTGAGGAACGGAGTTGCACGCTCGGACTGGGCATACGCTTTCCGTTGTATGCTCAACTCAGCTCAGATCCGAGGTTCGGCGAGTGCCTCTCGCGACTGGGCTTAAGCTAGGAGCAGTCGCAAGCGCGCTGTTTCTGGTCGCGGGCTGTCGGCCCGTCATCACGCGTCAGATTGCATCAGGTCCGCACGCTCTCGGCTGCGCGCCGGCCAGCTGCGGAGACTCTGAGAATCTCGTCTCCGTCACATACCTGGGTATTTCGGGCATCCTGGTCGAGCATCACGGTCACGCGCTACTGACGTCTCCTTTCTTCAGTAATCCGCGGTTCGGCGCGAGGGGACCGAGCGCGCTCCGGCACATTGCCGAACGGGTTGTTACCGACGATGAACTGCTTGCGGCTACCTGGGTGGGCAGTGGTCCGGTAATCAATGCTGATACCGCAGCGATCGAGAGACTCCTTCCGCGATCTGCTGACCGCGCCTCGGTAATTCTCGTGGGGCACGGTCACTACGATCATTTGCTCGATGTCCCATACATCGCCACGCACCGGGCGAAATCCGCCGTCATTTTCGGTGGGCCTTCCATCCATCACATGCTGATGGGAGATCCGAACCTTCGTTCCAACCCAACCCGCGTGGCAGTAATCCCAAAGGACAGCGCGGGTGACTTCAGCCGGAATGGCCGCTGGTACTACTCCCCCGACAGCGCCTTCCGGTTCATGGCGATCGTCGCCGGTCACGCGCCCACGGTCAGGATTGGAAACCTCCCATACGCTTTTGGTGCGGGCGCGGTGTTGGCCGACCTCGACAGCCTGCCGCGCACTGCTGGCGAGTGGAAGCTGGGCGAGCCTTACGCGTTTCTGATCGATGTCCTTGGCGGCTCGACCCGAAGCCCCATCTTTCGGATTTATTTTCAGGACGCTCCGACGGAGCCTCCGCTCGGGTTTCCATCGGCTGCAGTGCTGGCAGCGCGAGGAGTGGATCTCGCGATACTCTGCGCGGCCACATCGTCGAACGTGCATGCGGCTCCTGACAGTCTTCTACGAGTGTTGAAGCCTGGCGGAGTGTTGGTCACCCACTGGGAGTCGTTTTTTCGCCCGCAGTTTCAGCCACGAACGTTGAGTCTCGTCACCAACTTGCGGTTATTCACCCGCAGTCTGCGGCGCGCGCTCCCCCCAAAGACGGGATGGGTCATGCCGCTCCCTCATCAGACCATTCGCTTTCGAGTCTCGGACCGGTCGTAGAGGAATCCGGCCAATGCTCCCGCAATGATCTTGAGCGCTGACGCGGCCAAGTAGCTCGCCGGAACGGTTCCTTGGCCGGCTAGCGAGCCAGCGATCGATAAAGCAATCGCACCCAACGCAACAACGACTCCGTGCGCGATAAAATGCGTGGGAATTTTCGACATGAGACGTTGCGCGAACACGAACGTGAACAGGGTTCCGCCCACGAACCCAATGATCGCGCCTATCCTGGCAAAGGCCGGAGCCAAAGAAGCTTCGGACCACTCGCGCAGGAAGACATATTTGCTGAACATCACGACCACAACGATCGTGGCGATCGTCGCGATCTCGGCAACAAGCCCGTAGCCGAAGGCGAGGACCCAACGCTCCGTGCGCGGGCGAGTTTCCGGTGATGTCATTGGGGGCATCCTGCAGCAAAGATGTGGAGGCGTTGGCTCGAAGGGGCGCTTGATAGTGTGGCGGCTTGCCCGCGTCCGCAACTTTCTCGACTGAAAAAAAACGGAGGCCGCATTCGCGACCTCCGTCGTTCTCCTTCACCTCGCTTGCGTTTGGCTGAGCGCTAGTACATCCCGCCCATGCCACCCGGCGGACCACCGCTGCCGGCTCCAGCTCCGGCTGGCTCCTTCTTCTCCACGATCAGCGCTTCGGTCGTGAGCAGCAGGCCCGAGATCGACGCCGCGTTCTGCAACGCGGTACGGGTGACTTTCGTCGGGTCGATGACGCCTGCGGCGACCAGATCCTCGTACTCATCGGTCAGCGCGTTATAGCCGTAGTTGTTGTCCTTCGACTGGCGAACCTTCTCGACCACGATCGAGCCTTCGCCACCCGCGTTCTGGACGATGATGCGCATCGGCTCCTCGATCGCTTTACGGACAATGTCGACGCCGATTTGCTCGTCGCTTTCCGAGAGCTTGAGGGACTTGAGCGCCTTCTGCGCGCGAATGAGTGCGACCCCGCCGCCCGGAACGATTCCTTCTTCGACTGCGGCGCGAGTCGCGTGAAGCGCGTCTTCAACTCTCGCCTTTTTCTCCTTCATCTCGCTTTCGGTGGGTGCACCAACGTTGATCACCGCCACCCCACCGGCAAGCTTGGCCAGACGCTCCTGGAGCTTCTCGCGATCGTAGTCGGAAGTCGTCTTCTCGACCGCCGCTTTGATCTCCTTGATGCGTCCCTTGATCTTTTCCTCGTCGCCCTGACCATCGATGAGCGTAGTGGTGTCCTTGTCGACGACGATCCGCTTGGCACGTCCGAGGTCGGTGACGACTGCGTTCTCGAGCTTGAGGCCAAGCTCCTCTGAGATCACCTGGCCGCCCGCGAGAACAGCGATGTCCTCGAGCATGGCCTTGCGGCGATCACCGAAGCCCGGAGCCTTCACCGCGGCCACGCGGAGAGTGCCACGGAGCTTGTTGACGACCAGAGTCGCCAACGCCTCGCCTTCAATGTCCTCGGCGATAATGAGCAACGGCTTGCCCAACTGCGCGACCTTTTCGAGGATCGGGAGCAGGTCTTTCATCGAGGAGATCTTCTTGTCGTGAATGAGGATCAGAGCATCCTCGAGGACTGCTTCCATCTTTTCCGGATCGGTGACGAAGTACGGCGAGAGATAGCCGCGGTCGAACTGCATTCCTTCCACGGTCTCCAGCGTCGTCTCGAGGCCCTTGGCCTCTTCGACGGTGATGACGCCGTCCTTACCAACCTTTTCCATCGCCTCGGCGATGAGGTCGCCGATCTCCTTGTCGTTGTTGGCGGAGATGGAGCCGACCTGGGCGATCTCCTTCTTGCCCTTGGTGGGAAGGCTCATCTTCTTGAGGTCTTCGACGACGGCTGCGACGGCGGCGTCGATACCGCGCTTCAGCGCCATGGGATTGGCACCGGCGGTGACGTTCTTCAGGCCCTCGCGGAATATGGCCTGGGCGAGAATGGTCGCTGTCGTAGTTCCATCCCCAGCGAGCTCGCTGGTCTTCGTCGCGACTTCCTTCACCATCTGGGCGCCCATGTTCTCAAGCGCATCGGGGAGCTCGATTTCCTTGGCGACGGTGACGCCGTCCTTGGTTACGGTCGGCGCACCGAACTTCTTGTCGATTACGACGTTCCGTCCCTTGGGGCCAAGCGTGACCTTGACCGCCTCGGCGAGCTGGTCGACGCCGCGCTTGAGAGCCGCGCGCGCATCGGTATTAAAGTGTAGTTCTTTGGCTGCCATGTTATCGCTCTTTGGGTGTCTGGTTTAATTCACGACCGCGAGTACGTCAGACTCGCGGAGGATGAGATACTGTTCGGTGTCAATGGTCACTTCGGTGCCGCTGTACTTTCCGTAGAGCACCTTGTCGCCGACCTTGACCTCCATCGGGACTCGAACGTTCTTCTCGTACCTGCCCGGGCCGACCGCGATGATCTCACCCTGCTGCGGCTTTTCCTTGGCCGTGTCGGGAATGAAGAGTCCGCCGCGCATTGTCTCCGTGTCCTCGAGCGCTCTGACGACGACGCGATCTGCGAGGGGAGCGACTTTGGTGCTGGTTTGCGTTTTTGTGGCCATAGTTAGCTGCCCTTCTGCTGGAATAGTGGCTTGGGGTTGAGTAGCTCTGCTGTTAGCACTCGACGGTAGTGAGTGCTAAGACCCCAAGTTACCCCTATCGACAGGCCCAGTCAACCCAGAAAGCACGGCCCTAAGCCGGGTCTTTCCCAACGGTCAGTCGGTCAGCAGCTCATACCCGATTCGGATCCCTTTCAGGGTCAGGAAGGGATCGACAAGCTCCAGCTCCGCGGAATGCGGCTTAATAGCCTCCGCCATGCCGCCGGTGGCGATGACGACCGGGGCCTTCTTCCCCGGCCACTCCTTCTTGATTCGCCGCACGATCCCATCGATCGAATCAACGGCCCCGTACAGGACGCCCGCCCGAATGCACTCATCGGTCCGGCGGGCTATGACCTTTTTCGGGGGCACGATGTCGGTCGCGGGAAGCTGCGCCGCCCGCCGGAAGAGCGTGTCGGCCGAGATCATGATTCCGGGCTGAATGACGCCCCCCAAAAAGGTGCCGCTGGCAGTGATGCAATCGTAGGTGGTCGCGGTCCCGAGGTCGACCACGATCGCGTCTCTCTTGTGGATCCTGCTGGCCGCCAGCGTATTGGCGATCCGGTCCGCACCCACTGTGAACGGCTCCTCGACGTCGAGCTTGATCGGCAGCTTGGCGCGGGCATCAATCATCACGGGTTTGCGGCCGAAACACATTTCGCACGCTTCCGCCAGCACCGGAGTTATCGCCGGGACCACTGAGCAGATGGCCGATCCCGTCCGGGCGTTCGGTGAAGGGATCGTGTCGCCCGTTAATGATTTTATCAGGAGTGCGAGCTCGTCTGCCGTTCTGGGAGCTCCCGTCGTAAGGCGCCAGTGGGAGACGAGGTCTTCACCCTCGAAGATCCCAACTGTGATTTCGGAGTTGCCGACGTCGAACACGACGATCATTGAGAATCCCGTAGTACAAGTGAGCCCGAGCGGAATGGAACTACGGAGTCTGCCAGCGCGACGAGAAGCTCGCCAGTGGGAGTGATTCCGGCGACACGCCCAATGGCCGGCTGGACACAGGCTTTTCCACGCGCCATGTCGCGCGCGTTAAACGCCTCCCGCTCGTCCACGCCCAGAGGTCCACTCGCTTGCGCCGCGAAGCGAAGCGCAGGAATGAGCTCACTCAGAATGTCGAGGCGATCAGAGCCGGGCTCCAGGCCGGCGGCATGCTGCAGGTTTTTAGGCGCACTCACGTTGACGCCGAGTCCGATCGCGACCCATTCCACTGCCTGATCGCGCCACCTCGCCTCCGTGAGGATGCCGGCGAGCTTGCCGCGTTCTACGTAAAGATCGTTGGGCCATTTGAGACGAATCGGCTCGCTGGCGAAACGGTCCAGAGCCTCCGCCGCGGCAAGTCCGACGCGAAGTGAGAGCACCACGAGCCCAGACGTATCGACCGGACGCTCGACAAGCGTGAGCCAGAGGCCGGCGCCTGCAGGTGACCGCCACTCTTTCCCTCCCCTGCCGCGCCCGGCCGTCTGCTCGTTTGCAATGACAAGAGTTCCCGCCGGCGCACCCTCCGCGGCTAGCCGATGCGCGACGTCGAGCGTAGACGTCGTGGATTCCAGGAGTTCCACCCGTGGAAGACCGAGCAGGCGCTCCAGGTCTTCCGCGGTGGCCCCGTCGAATCGTGCCGCGCTAACCGCGCGCGTAGATCACCGCCAGAATCCCAAGCCCAAGCGCGACACGATAAAGAGCGAAGATCCCATAACTGTGCCGGCTCACATACCGCATGAGGATAGAGATAGCGAGCCAGCCACTGACCGCCGAGGCGACGAGTCCCGCCATCAGTTCATTGGTGAGACCGCCCTGTTGCAGCGCTTTCGACCCTTCCATGATCACCGCCGCGGCGATGATTGGTGTGCTCATGAGAAAGCTGAATTCAGCAGCGGCCTCCCGGTCGAAGCGAAGTCCGCGGGCCGCAGTTATCGTGGAACCGGAGCGCGACACGCCGGGAATCAGCGCGACTACCTGCGACAACCCGACTAGCAGCGCATCGATCCAGCGCATTTCGCCGAGCACCCGGGCCTGGTCGACCAGCTTGTCTACCAACCAGAGTACAATTCCCATCGCGATGAGGGCGATCGCGATCAGCTGTGGATTCCGAAGTGCCGATTCGGCTTGTGCCTGGAGGAGATACCCACCAATCGCACCGGGAATCGTAGCAATTATCAGATAGATCACCCTGCGCTTTTCAGGAGTCTCGATCCGGCCCGTGGTAATGATGCCGAACGCCGCGCGAATGAGCGCCACCCATTCCATGCGGAAATACCAGACAACGGCGATCAGCGTCCCGAAGTGGAGTGCGACATCGAACGCGAGGCCCGGGTCTTCCCAGCCGAACAGCCAGGGCGCCAACGCGAGGTGCGCGGAGCTGCTGATCGGCAGGAATTCCGAAAGTCCCTGTATGAGCCCAAGCACCGTCGCTTGAAGTGGTGTCATGATTGGTGGATAGGGAGTGATCGTTGATAGAGTGTCTCATACTTGGTGACGATGGCGTCGCGCGAGAATCGCTCCCGCGCGTCTTTGGTGGCAAGCTTGCTCATCTCGGACCACCGTTTCCGATTCTGCAAAATCTCGAGTGCGGCCGCGGCCATGCCCGGGATGTCCCCGATCGGGCACAGGATCCCGGTCTCACCGTCGCGGATCACTTCGGGAAGTCCGCCGGCATTTGAACCGACTACCGGGACGCCCGACGCGAGCGCTTCCAGAGCGCTCAACCCGAATGACTCGCTTTGGCTGGGCAGCAGGAACAGATCGGCCGCGGCAAGCAGGGGCGCAATCTGATCGATCTTCCCAAGAAACGACACAGATCCCTCGACGCCGAGTATCCGTGCTTCCTCTTCAGCGGCGGGGCGGTCGGGACCGTCCCCGATCATTACCAGCACGCTCGGAAGCTCGCGATTCACTTCGGCGTAGATGCGCACGACATCACGCACGCGCTTTACCGCGCGGAAATTCGAGATGTGCATGAGAATCGGTTTCGTGGATCCGAATTCATTCTTCAGAAGCGGCGGATACTTCTCGCGGTTGTAGACATCCGGATCGATGAAGTTGTGAATTACATCGATCTCGAGTCCCTCGCAACCAAAGGCGCGACAGGTTTCCTCGCGCAGATATTCCGATACCGCGGTTATCCGATCCGATTTCTCGATCGAGAATTTGGTTATCGGATAGAAAGACGGATCCTGCCCGACGATCGTGATGTCCGTCCCGTGAAGCGTCGTGATCAGGTGGACGTCTTCGTCGCTTTCGCGCAGCATCTCGCGCGCGATCCAGGCGCTGGTCGCGTGCGGAATCGCGTAATGACAGTGGAGCAGCTCGAGCCCGTGGGTCCTGACGACCTCGTGCATTCGCACCGCGAGCGCGAGGTCGTACGGAGGGAACTCGAACAACGGATAGCGGCCGACGTCGACTTCGTGAAAGAAGATTCTGGGAAGGAACGATGGAAGCCGGAACGGCTGCCTGTACGTTATGAAGTGCACTTCGTGTCCACGATGCGCCAGTGCGATGCCCAGCTCCGTTGCAACGGCGCCGGATCCACCGTACGTCGGATAACAGGTGATGCCAATATTCACTCAGCTCTCTCCCACCACTCTCGCGCGACGGCTCGGGCTTGAGAGTCTTCAGGATTCACATGCGTCACGGCAGCCGGCAACAGCTGGTGCCTAAACCAGGTTCGCTGGCGCTTTGCGTATTGTCGTGTCTCAATAATGACCCGCTCCTTCGCGGTTGACAAATCGAGATTGCCCTCGACGTGCTTGCGCATCACCGCGTATCCGCTCGCCTTCCATGCCGGCGCGTCGGGGGCGATCCCCCGCGACAACTCTTCGATTTCGTCCATCCATCCCCTTGCCAGCATCTGTTCAACGCGCTCCGCGATTCGCCCCCCGAGCGAAGCGCCTGTATCGACGACGAGATAGGTGGGCGAATGACTCGGCTCGCTCGTTTCGCGCCTCGCATTTTCGAGCGAGTGCAGCTCACTGATTCGCTTTCCTGCAAGAAGCGCTGTCTCGATTGCCCGCACGAGCTGGGTGCGACCAAGATGCGCACGCAAGGGGTCGAGCTCCCTGCACCAGCGCCTCAGGTCGGATACCGACTTTGACTCGAGCTCGCGCTCTAACTCGCTCCTCCGCGCTGCATCGAGCTTCGGGGCGGAGAACAGCGGCTCGACCAGTGCCTTGATGTAAAGACCCGTTCCGCCAACGATGACTGGCTCCTTGTCGATCTCACCCGCACTCCCGATCCATTCGTCGGCTTGGGCCGCCCATCGCGCTGCCGAAAAGCGCTCTTCGGGTTCGGCGACATCGATT
>Ga0184605_10000606_pt1 | contig 10794 bp, 11 predicted proteins | sample PLM0_30_coex_FD_132995 | JGI IMG/M metagenome (GOLD analysis project Ga0184605, IMG submission 132995) | Groundwater sediment microbial communities from an aquifer in East River, Colorado, USA - PLM0_30_coex | ecosystem: Environmental > Terrestrial > Soil > Riparian zone | place: USA: East... | reverse complement strand
CTTGTGCAGCAGGTTGTAGGAAAGATAGCCGGAGACAGCGAACCCCAGTGCGAATACGAACAGCAGCGCCAAGTTGAACTTCAGCCGAAGACCCATAGTTCCCCCTGTGGTTGGTTTCAGGCGACGCCGCGATTTTCTGCGGGTACGCCATTATAGGGCGGCTTCTTTTGACCGCGCATCCAGGCGTGAATTAGTGGCACGCGCTGGAACGGTGCGCTCGGGCGGCCCTAACCCTGGGCCGGGGCGCGGTTAGCGTAGAATTCACCGCGACGCGGCCCAAGACAGACTCAAGGCGACATGAAGGTAACGAACAGCGGGCAGACGCTGGGCGCGACGATCGAGGGACTCGATCTCGCGCAGCCGCTCTCGCAGGACGAGTTCGATGAGGTGCTGCGCGCTCTCGGGCGATTCGGCGTGCTGCGCTTTCCGCGGCAGGAGCTCACCGGCCGGCAGCTCGCCGATTTCAGCGCGCGCTTCGGGGAGCTGGAGATCAACGTCGCCAACGCTTTTCAGGAATCCGGGATTCCCGAGGTGATGATCCTCTCCAACATCGTGGAGGACGGCAAGCCGATCGGCCTGGCGGACGCGGGGCAGGACTGGCACACCGACATGTCTTACAGCCGCACGATCGCTCTCGCGAACGTGCTCTACGGCGTCAAGATCCCCAAGCGCGGCGGCAAGCCGCTGGGAGCGACCGAGTTCAGCAATATGCACGCCGCGTACGACGGTCTTCCGCCCGAAATGAAGCGCGACCTCGAAGGCATGACCGTGCTGCACGACTTCAACAAGTTCTGGGAAATGATGAGACGCGACAAAGGCAGCAAGCGACCGCCGCTCACCGAGGCTCAGCGCAGCGCGAAGCCGCCGGTGTCGCACCCGATTTTTCTCACGCATCCGATCACCCGGCGCAAGGTGCTCTACGCCAACCCCGGCTACTCGGTCCGGATCAACGAGCTGCCGGAGAAGGAAAGCGACGAGATGCTCGAGTTCCTGTTCGGGCACCAGTTGAGGCCCGAGTACCGCTACGCCTTTCACTGGCAGGAGGGCGACGTCCTCATGTGGGAGGACATCGGCACCATCCACAACGCGGTGGCCGACTACGGTCCCGACGAGCACCGACTCGTCAAGCGCTGCCAGGTGATGGCGACGATGTTCTACTCCGAGGCGCGGGCGGAGCGATGACAAGAATATTCACGGTGCTCACCGCGGCGGCGGCGTGGGCGCTTGCGTGCGCTGCAGCCGCGCAGAGCTATCCCGCGAAGCCGGTGAAGATCGTGGTCGGCTTCGCGGCAGGCGGGCCGACCGACGTGATCGCACGCATCATCGCGCAGGACATGACCCTGTCGCTCGGCCAGTCCTTCGTCGTCGAGAACCGGCCCGGCGCCAACGCCATCATCGCGACCGAGGCGGTGGCACGGTCCGCGCCGGACGGTTACACGCTGCTTTTCTCCTCGCTCTCGCTCCTGGTGAACGCGATCCTCATGGAGGGCAAGGTCCACTACGATCCGTTCAAGGACTTCGCGCCGGTGAGCAACGCGGCAGTGCTGCCGATGGTGGTCGTGACGAGCCCGGAGACCCGCATCAGCTCGATGCAGGACCTGATCGCGCTCGCCAAGGCAAAGCCGGGGGAGCTGAGCTACGCGACCTCGGGCAACGGCGGCTCGACGCATCTCGCCGGGGCGATGCTCGAGAATTTCACCGGGACGAAAATGATCAACGTTCCGTTCAAGGGCAACGGCCCGGCGCTCGCCGAGGTGATGGCGGGGCGGGTGACCTTCATGTTCTATCCGATCGTCGGCATCGCCGACCAGGTTTCGGCGAAGAAGCTGAAAGTGCTCGCGGTCGGCACGCCCAGGCCGCATGCGGATTTTCCCGCGGTGCCCACGCTCGAGCAATCGGGCCTCCTCGGATTCGAGGAAACCGCGCCCTGGGTGGGCATGCTCGCTCCGGCGGGGACGCCCGCGCGGGCGGTCGATCGCCTCGCCGAGGACATGCGCAAGTCGCTCGCCAGGCGCGAGACGCAGGAGCGGATGAAGGCGCTCGGCGCCGTCACCGTCGCCGACACTCCGGCCGAGTTCGCCGCGTTCCTGAGGAAGGACCACGAGCGCTGGGCGCGAGTCATCAAGACCTCGGGAGTGAAGGCCGAATGAGCGCGGCCGGCGAGATCGGCAGGACCGAGAGCGCGGTTCCGGTTTCGGAGTCCTCGTGTCCCGCTTCGGGGCTCGCGGCGGAGCGTGTCCTGCGCGCCTGGAACATAGAAGACTTGCGCGGGATGGCGAAGAGGCGCCTGCCGCGCGCGATATTCGACTTCTTCGACGGTGCGGCCGAGGACGAGATCACGCTGCGCGCGAACCGCGCCGCCTTCGAGCGCGTGCGGCTCGCGCCGAAAGTGCTCGCTGGTGTCGCGCGCATCGATACCTCCACGACTATTCTCGGCGCGCGCTCCAAGCTCCCGATCGCGATCGGCCCCACCGGCGGCATCGGCTTCGGCTGGCCCTTCGCCGACGTGGGCGTTGCGCGCGCGGCCGCCGCCGCCGGGATCCCGTATACGCTCTCGACCATGGCGACCGCGTCGATCGAGCGCATTGCGCGCGAGGCGGGCGGGCGGCTGTGGTTCCAGGCCTACATCTTCCGCCAGCGCGACATGACTCTGGGTCTCGTCGAGCGGGCGCGGCAGTTCGGCTACGAGGCGCTGATGGTCACCGTGGACGTCCCGGTCGGCGGCAAGCGTGAGCGCGACTTCCGCAACGATTTTGCGATCCGCTTCCGCTTCACTCCGCGTAACGTCGTCGATTTCGCCACGCGGCCGTTGTGGGTGCTCGGGATACTGCGCCACGGCATGCCGGTCCTGGAAAACGTCGTCGGGCTCGCCCCGGAAGCGAAGAGCACCGCCGAGATCGCCTCGTCGGTCGGGCAGTTCTGGGACGCCGATTTCGACTGGGACGGGCTGAAGGCGATGCGCGACCACTGGCCGGGGAAGATGCTGGTCAAAGGCGTACTGCGCGCCGACGACGCCGCGCGGCTCGCTTCGCTCGGCGTCGATGCCGTGGTGGTGTCCAACCACGGCGGCCGTCAGCTCGACGGCGCGGTCGCCGGGCTCGATGCGCTCCCGCCCGTCGTGCGCGCGGTGAAGGGCAGGATGAGCGTCCTCGTGGACGGCGGAGTGCGCCGCGGCGTGGACGTCGTCAAGGCGCTCGCGCTCGGCGCCGAGGGCGTGATGCTCGGCCGCGCGACGCTCTACGGCGCTTGCGCGGCGGGCGAGGCGGGTGCGGCGCGCGCGCTCCAAATCCTCGACGACGAGCTGGTGCGCGCCATGCAGCTCTCGGGCGTACGCTCGGTGGGCGAGATCGGACCGGACCTGCTCGCGAGTTGAAGGGAACACCAGTGCGATGCTTACATTGACCTTTCAGTCCCAGCATTAGCCTTACGATCCCCGCGCAGGCGCTTGACATCGCAGCGGGGCAGTTCCAGTATTTGGACGCCGGCTTTGCATTCGGCGCCCCCTCGTCCACTTCCTATCTCATTCCTAAGGAGCTCCAGCGTGAACGCTCGCCGTGATTTCATCGACTCGCTGCTGGCCGGCGGCGCGGCCGCAGCGGCCACGCTCACCGGCGTCATCGGCACGGCGCAGGCCCAGGGGAAGGGCCGGTACGTGGACCGCCTCACTGACTCCTCGGGCAAGTACGCCGCGGCGGCCTTGCCCTATGCCTACGACGCGCTCGAGCCGGCAATCGACGCGCGCACGGTCGAGCTGCACTATAACCTGCACCACAAACCCGCCGTCGCCGCCGCGAACCGGGCGGAAGAGGGGCTTGCAAAGGCGAGGGATTCAGGGGATTTCGGGCAGGTGAAGTTCTACGAGAAGGAGCTGGCGTACCAGCTCTCGAGCCACGTCCTGCACACCATCTACTGGAGCAATCTCTCCGGCAAGGGCGGGGCTGAGCCGCGCGGCGACCTCGCCAAGGCGATCTCGAGCGAGTTCGACTCGTTCGCGAAATTCAAGGCGCATCTGGCTGCGGCCACGGTCGCGGTCGAGGCCTCGGGATGGGGCCTGCTGGGATATCACTCCTCCACGAGGAAGCTGATGATCCTGCAGTGCGAGAACCACCAGAAACTCACGGTCTGGGGCATCGTGCCGCTGCTGCTCCTGGACGTCTTCGAGCACGCGTATTACCTCAAGTACCAGAATCGCCGCGCCGAATACGTGGGCAATCTGTTCAACATCATCAATTGGGACAACGTCGCGGAGCGCTTCGACTCGGCGCGCGCTTAGGGTTTCCGGCGGCGCCGAAAGCGGGGAGCTTGACTTCGGCGCGGGCTGGTCTGAAAATGACGCTCTCGCGGGGAAGTGCAGACTCCCCGCCCGGTGAAAAGCCGGTTCAAGACCTCCAGCGTCCAAGCTCTGCTTCACTTGACTCAGTCAGGAGAAGCCATGGACGCGGCCACATCGGCAAGTTTCATATCCACGAGCGAAGTTCTGACCGCCATTCGCGGCGGCCAGCCTCCATTGATCATCGACGTACGGCAAGAGCAGTCGTTTCGCTGGGCGACCGACATGATCGCGGGTGCCCTGTGGCGCGATCCCGAGCGCGTCACCGAGTGGGCGGGCGAGCTGCCGCGGGCAAGCCGCGTCGTTACGTACTGCGTGCACGGCCATGAAGTGAGCCAGGGCGTCGCGAAGGTGCTGGTCGAGCGCGGCATTGCCGCAAAGGTTCTCGAGGGAGGAATCGAGGAAAGTTGGAGGGCCGCGGGCGGCGCGCTCGACGCGAAGCCTGCGGGCGCGAACACGCGCTGGGTGACGCGCGAGCGCCCTAAAATCGACCGCATCGCCTGCCCGTGGCTCATCGCACGCTTCGTCGACCCCGGGGCGGAGTTTCTCTACGTGCCGACGAAGGACGTCCTCGCCGCGGCGAAAGAGCGCGACGCCACGCCTTACGACATTCCCGATGTTCACTTTTCTCACGAAGGCGAGCGCTGCAGCTTCGATGCGTTCCTGAAGCACTATCGCCTGACGGATCCGGCGCTCGGGCAGCTCGCCCTTATCGTTCGCGGCGCGGACACCGCGCGTCTGGATCTCGCGCCGCAGGCGCCCGGGCTCGCCGCCATCTCGCTCGGGCTCTCGCGCAACTTCGCCGACGACCAGGAGATGCTCAAGCACGGCAGGGTGATGTACGACGCGCTCTACGCCTGGTGCAAGGGAGGGCAGGACGAAGTGCACACGTGGAATCCCGTGGCGTACCGCTGAACAGGAGACCGAACCGTGGACAAAGCCTTCGGACTCTTCATTTCAACTTTCGCTTCGGTGGCCGCAATGACGACGACTCATGCTGAAACTTTTTCATTCGATCGTGACGCGATCGGCGCGCTGCCCGCGGGCTGGCGCGCCGGCGTCACGGGGCGCGGCTCGCCCAAATGGTCGGTCGAGGCCGAGCCTTCAGCCCCGAGCAGGCCCAACGTCCTCAAGCAGTCGGGCAGCGGATTCTTTCCCTGGTGCGTGAGGCCGGACGTGTCGCTCGCCGACGGCTACGTCGTGGTGAAGTTCAAGCCGCTCACGGGCCGCGAGGATCAGGCGGGCGGGGTGGTGTGGCGCTGGAAGGACGGCGACAACTACTACGTCGCGCGCGCCAACGCGCTGGAGAACAACGTGTCGCTCTATTACACGGCGAACGGACGGCGCAATACGATCAAGTACGTCGACGCGCCTGTACCTGGGAACGTCTGGCACGCGCTACGCGTGGAGTTCTCCGGAAAGAAGATCCGCGTGATCCTCGACGGCAAGCCCTACATCGAGACCGATGACGGCCATATCGCGAGCGCGGGCGCGGTGGGCGTGTGGACCAAGGCGGACAGCGTGACGCTCTTCGACGATTTCGGCTACGGCGCGGCATCCGCGCGCTGAAAACTCATGAAGGATTGGCTCGACGGGGCCGCCTCAGCGCCGGCGCGTGAACGGAAAGCCCCGGCGGCGGTACTGGATGGCGAGCCAGCCCCCGAGCATCCCGCCCAGGTGCGCGAAGTGCGCCACGCCCGCCGCGGTGCCGGTCACCCCGAATACGAGTTCGAGCGCGCCGAAAAGGATCACGAAGACGCGCGCCTGCATCGGGATCGGCGGGAAGATCAGCATGACCATGCGCCGCGGGAAATACATCCCGAAGGCGAGCAGCAGTCCGTAGAGGCCCCCGGAGGCGCCCAGAGTCGGGACGGGCGGGCCGCTTGCGATCGCGGTGAACACCAGCTGGGTGAGCGCGGCCGCGATCAGGCAGGCTAGATAGTAAAAAAGGAAATAGCGCGAACCGAAGAGCCGCTCGATGTCGCTCCCGAACATGTACAGCCCGAGCATGTTGAAGAAGATGTGCCCGATCCCGCCGTGCAGGAAACCGTAGGTGACGAGCTGCCAGATCCAGAATCCGTATCCGGGCGGCCACAGCGCGAACCAGGCCTCGAGCAGCCCGCCGCCCGCGGACTGCAGCAGGAACACGGCCACGTTGGCGATCAGGAGGGTTTGCGTGACGGGCGGCATGGGCTTGACCCGTTCAAGCTCCGCTCAAGGAGCGTATTTGACGAGAATGCGCGCGATGCGCGGTTTTTCGCCGCTCCAGTTCGCGAATCTCTGGCAGACCTGCTTGGCGTCGCCGTCGGGTCGCTCCGAGAACTTGTCCGCGAAGCGCGCCTGCCCCGCGTCCTGTCCCGGCTGCACGCGGCTGTCCTGCCAGGGCTGCTTGGAATCCTCGGCGCGCACGTAGACCTGGACTTCCCTGACCGTCGCCCCTGCCGGCACTCTCGCGCAGACGGCCACGCGCACCGCGCTTTGCTCGGTGCACTCCAGCCTCGCCCCGGGGACGACTTGCGGGCAGGGACCGACCACCACGCTCGCGGTCGCGCCTTCCTCTCCCAGCCGCTGGGCCTCGGCGCGGCGGGTGCCGGTCTCGATCTGCTCGCGCTCGTTCGTGCGGGCCTGTTCCAGCCGCATCGCGGTCGCGTTGATCTCGGAGAGCTTCGATTGCAGATCGGCGCGCAGAGAATCCCGGTCGCCTTCGCGCAGCGACACGAAGTATTGCGAAAGCGCAAACCCGCCCACCGCCGCGGCGATCAGCAGGGCGAAGACGACGATCACCGGCCCACGCCGGGTCTTCTTCGTGATCGGCTGGCCGCGCTCGCGCTCCTTCATTTCCCTGCGCCAGGACATGCGCAGTTGAACGAGCGCGCCCGCCACCGTGGCGAGCGCCCCGATCATCGCGGCGGTGACCGGTTCGGAAAGGCTCGGAAAATCCATGGGTGGATGATACGAGATCGGGTCCGGGAAGAAAATGGCGCGTCCGGAGCGTCGCGCCACGAGCAGGCGCAAGGCATCGAGTTGCCACCTTGCCGGTGTTATGCCGTTGCTTTCTTCGGAAGGCCGCGGGAATTAATTACTCTTGCCCGGCCTCTGCGCGTTCGCCCACTGGGCCAGCGTTTTCCAATCCGGGTTGTCCTTCGACTCGAATTGCCTTCCGCCGTTGTGGAAGGCGTTGCCGCCTGCCTCGGGCGCAAGCGGCATGAACAGGAGACGGCTCGCGGCGAAGTTGCCGGGAACCACCAGTCTGGAGACCGTCTCGAAGTTGCGGCGCGACTGTTCCTCGGTCCAGAACTTGGCTCCCGGCGAGAGCTTCTCCAAGCGGAAGGCGTTGTTGCTTTCCGCGTGGCAGACATAGCAGCGGGTGTGCCCGGGCTTCTTCTTCAGGAAGATCGGCTCGACGCGCGCCTTGAAAAACTCGTAATCGAGAGACTGCGCGGCCACGGGAGGCGCCTGCAGGGTAGCCGCGACCGCTGCAATCATCGCCAGAAGACCCGCGCGCACGACGCAAACCTCAGCGCAGCGCGAGCGTGTTGATGCGTTTCGGCACTTCGCCGACCGGGATATTCGCGACCACCTTCATCGCTTTCGTGTCGATCGCGGACACCGACCTGATCGCGGAGTTGGTGACGTAGAGGAACTTGCCGTCGGGCGTGAAGGTCGCCCAGTTGGGCAGCGCGCCGATCGGAGCGCGCCCGGGAAGCTTGAGCTCGGGCAGGGCGACGTGCCCGAGCAGCTTCAACTCGGGAAGCGAGTAGACGAAGACCGCGTTGGCGAACACGCTGGTGACCCACAGCGACTTGCTGTCCGGGGCGACGGCGATGCCGTGGGAGGGCGTTTCGCTGCGTCCCTCGGACATCCCGTAACCGGTGGGCCGGTCGGGAAACTGGACCCGCGCCACTTCCTTGCGTTGCGCAAAATCCACCACCGCGAATCCGCTCAAATCGGACAGCTGCACGAAGATCCGCCGGGTCGAGCCGTCGGGGGCCGATTCGAGGGTCATCGGCCGCACGCCCTTGTCGAGCTTGAGGTCCCAGGCGACTTGCTCGGTCTTGAGGTCGAGGACGGAGAGGAATTTGTGTCGGACCGAGCCCGCGACAGCGTACTTGCCGTCGGCCGTCACGTAGACGTTGTGCATGCGCCCGTTGAGCGGGACGGTCTTGGCGAGGGTCAGCGACCGGGTGTCCACGATATCGAGCCCGCCGTTGTTTTCCGCTATGCAGATGACGACCCGAGCGCCGTCCCGTGTGACCGCGATGTTGTTGGGGTGGCCGCTCAAGGGCACTTTCTTAACGATCTTGCCGGTCTTGCGGTCCACGACGTCAAGCGTACTGTCGGCCTCGTTGCTGATATAGACGCGCGTGCCGTCGGGAGCGAAGTCGACGCCGTGGGGCGTCTCGATTCCATCGATCACCTGCACGACTTTGTTCGTCGCCGGGTCGATGACGTGAACGTTGTCTCCGGCGCTGTTGGTGGCGTAGACGCGCACCTCGCCTGCCGACGCGGGCAATGCCGCCAGCGCCAGCGCGATCCACAGACATCCCAGGCCGCCGCAATCCCTTCTGATGGTCGTCAACATGGTGGCACACCTCCGCCGGCGAGTGTAGGCGCAAGCCACATCGAGGGTCAAGCTGCTCGGAACCCGAACAGCCGCTGTGGATTGTCGACCAGGATCTTGCGCCGGGTCGCATCGTCCGGCGCCCATTTCCCGAGCAGATTCCACAGCTCGACCGAGCCCACTTTGTCGGCGAAAGAAAGGTGCGGGTAGTCGCTCCCCCAGATGACGCGATCGGGCGCCGCCTCGATCAGCGCGCGCGCCATCGACGCGACGTCGGCGAACCCCTTCGCGACCGACACGCGATACACGCCGGTGAGCTTCACGTAGCAGCGCCCGTGCCGCACCAGATCGAGGAGCTGCCGCAAGCCGCGCTGTTCCGCACCGTCCTTCGCGGGAAACATGCCGAAATGGGCGATCGTGAAATCGACGTCGAGCTTGTTCAAGACGGGCATCAGCTCGCTCGTCAGCCATCCCGGGGTGAGGAAATCGAGCTGCCAGCCGATCTCCGCGCAGCGCGCGCGCAGGCGCTCGATGCGAGGCAAGAGCTTCGCCGCGTATCCCGGCTCGTAGGTTTTCACCGGCGGCACGTTGATGCGCACCCCGCGCACCCCCAGGGCGCCGAGGCGCGAAAGCTCCGCGTCGGGAGCGTTCTCATCGATGTCGGCGATGCCGCGGCATTTCTGCGCGCCGACTTCGCGCATCGCGTCGAGCATGCAGCGGTTGTCACGGCCGTAGGCGGAGGGCTGCACGAAGACGAAGCGCTCGAGCCCGAGTTTCCTCGCGAGCGCGAGAAAATCCTCGAGCGGCGCTACCGGCGGCGCATAGCGCAGGTCGGCTGGGTTATAGGGATAGCGTGCGGCCGGACCGAACACGTGGAAGTGCGCGTCGCAGCCCCCGGGCGGCGACTTGAAATCGGGATCGGCTTCGTCCATCGACTCTCCTATTCCGCCTTCGCGCCCGACTCCTTGACGACCTTGGCCCACTTCAGCGTTTCCGACTTGATGTAGGCGGCGAACTCCTCGGGCGTGCTGCCGAGGGCTTCGGCGCCCTGGCCGGAGAGTCTCTCGACGACGTCGGGCAGATGCAGGATCGCGACGATCTCGCGGTTGAGCCGCGCGACGATAGCGGCCGGCGTGCCCGCGGGCACCACCACTCCGTGCCAGGTGTTCGCCTCGAATCCCGGCAGAGCGATTTCATCGACCGTCGGCAGTTCCGGCGCCGCAGGCGAGCGCTTCGCGCTCGTCACCGCGAGCGCCCGCAGCTTCCCGTCCTTCACGTGCGGGAGCGCAGGCGGCATGGTCGAGAACATGAGCTGCACCTGGCTGCCGAGCAGATCGGCGAGCGCCGGCGCCGCGCCTTTGTACGGCACGTGAACCATCCTGACTCCTGCCATCGAGTTGAACAGCTCCCCCGCCAGGTGCGCGGGCGTGCCGTGCCCCGAAGAGGCGAAGTTGATCTCGCCCGGCCTGGCCTTGGCGAGCGCTATCAGCTCCTTGAGCGTCGCTGCCCGAAGCGACGGGTGAACGACGAGCACGTTGGGCGTCGACGCCGCGAGCGTCACCGGCGCGAGGTCCTTGATCGGATCGAAGGGCATCTTGCCGAAGAGGCTTGCGTTGATCGCGAGCGGGCCCGCCGAGCCCATCAGCAGCGTGTAGCCGTCGGGCGCGCTCTTCGCGACGATGTCGGTGCCGATGTTGCCGCCGGCGCCCGGCCGGTTGTCGACCACCACCTGCCGCGCGAGGCGCTCGGCGAGCTTCTGCGCGATCGAGCGCGCGATGATGTCGGTGCCGCCGCCAGGCGGGAAAGCGACGACGAAGCGGAGAGGCTTGGCGGGATAGGCCTCCAGCGCGGCCGCGTGCGGCGCCGATACCGCGAGCGCAGCCCACAACGACGCAACGGCGCG
>Ga0184605_10000605_pt1 | contig 10819 bp, 8 predicted proteins | sample PLM0_30_coex_FD_132995 | JGI IMG/M metagenome (GOLD analysis project Ga0184605, IMG submission 132995) | Groundwater sediment microbial communities from an aquifer in East River, Colorado, USA - PLM0_30_coex | ecosystem: Environmental > Terrestrial > Soil > Riparian zone | place: USA: East... | reverse complement strand
AAGGGTTATTCCGGGCAGCTCGTCGTCTGTCATATCGTCTACCGGCCGGTCGCCGGGCACCGCACGGGTCGCGAGGACCTGATCACGCTCGCCGACAACGACACGATCGAAGCCTGGTTCGGTCCGGTGGCCGGCAGCCGCGTGCTTGTTCCGGTTCGCGTTTCGCTCGTGACCGACTTCGGAATCGCCACGGGTCATTTCCGCAGCCGCATGACTGGAAGCGGAAACGTCATGGGAACGCCGCACTACATGTCGCCCGAGCAGGCGCGCGGAAAGCTCCTCGACGGCCGCAGCGACATCTACGGTCTCGGCGTCGTGATGTACGAGACACTCGTCGGATTCCCGCCTTTCGACGGGGCCGACAGCTATTCAATCAGCTACAAGCACGTGACGGAGACGGCGGTGTCTCCTGACGTCGTGGATTCCCGCATTCCTCCCCAGCTTGCGGCGATCGTCATGCGCTGCCTCGAGAAGGCTCCAGGTGACCGCTTCGAGCGCGGAAACGACCTCGCCGACGCGCTCATCAGCTTCCTGGCGGGAGCGTCCGCGCACAACGAGTTTCGCATGGCACGAACAGCGCGGGCGCCCGCTGTCCTCGCTGCCGGATGAGGCTCTCGCACCAGACAATCGAGCTCAAGCCGACGCACCCGTTCGTGATTGCGCGCGGCGGGTATGCGCACCACCGGAACGTGATCGTCCGCCTGACCGACGACGACGGGACGGAAGGGTTTGGCGAAGCGGCGCCCAACCGCTATTACGCGGAGTCAGTGGCAACCGTCATCGCTGCGCTCGGGCAATTCAAGCCGATCGTCGAGCGCGCCGACCCGATGGAGCTCGAATCGATCGAAGCGCATCTGAACCGCGTGCTGCGCGGCAACGCCTCCGCGAAGAGCGCGGTGAGTTCAGCGCTCCACGATCTGGTTGGCAAGCGACTCGGACTGCCCGTCTACCGGATCTGGGGACTCGATGCTTCGACGGTCCCCGAGTCGAGCTTCACGATCGCGATCGCGGACAGCAACGAGCTCGAGCGGCGGGTCGCGGAGGCGCGCGAGTATCCGATTCTCAAAATCAAGCTGGGAACCGACCGCGACATGGAGATCGTGCGGATCGTCCGGAACGCGGCGCCGGAAAAGCGTCTCCGCGTTGATGCGAACGCCGCCTGGACGGCGAAGCACGCGGTGCGAATGAGCGAGTTCCTGGCCGACCAGGGCGTCGAGATGCTCGAACAGCCGGTGCCCGCGAACGACATCGAAGGCCTTCGATTCGTGCGCAAACGGTCCAAGCTGCCCGTTTTCGCCGACGAATCCTGCCTCGTAGCAAGCGACATTGCCAAGCTTGCCGGAGCGGTCGATGGGATCAACATCAAGCTCGCCAAGTGCGGAAGCCTGCGCGAAGCTCTGCGCATGGTGCACACCGCGCGCGCTCTCGACATGCAGGTGATGGCCGGCTGCATGATCGAGAGCTCTCTTGGGATATCGGCGATCGCCCAGATCTCCCCGCTCCTCGACTTCGCGGATTTCGATGGTGCCGCCCTCCTCTCGAGTGATCCATTCCGGGGGACGTCCATCGCGGGTGGCACGATCCGATTGTCCGACGGGCCGGGGCTTGGTGCCACACCGGCGCCGAGCGCAGAACTCTCCGCGGTGTTCCAAAGTGCGTGAGAAGCCGCCGCGGTTCGTCGAGGTCGCACTACCGCTGCCGCTCTTCCAGAATTTCACTTACGCAGTAGAAGAAGAAGGGCTCGCGAATCCGGTAGTGGTCGGCTCCCGCGTCGTCGTTCCGCTCCGCAGCGGGAAAGAGATCGGCATCGTCGTGGGCCTCAGCGATGTGAGCCCACTCAAGCGAAACCCAAAAGCGGTTCTCGAGTCGCCGGATGCCGAGCCCGCCATCAGTCCCTCCCTGCTGGAGTTGGCCAAGTGGATGGCGGACTACTACATCGTTCCGCTCGGCGTGACACTACGCTCGGTGCTGCCCGGGGCCCTCACCGGGCCAGAGGACCCGCATCCGACACGGAAGACGCAGCGCGTCGTCCGGCTTGGCGTCGACATACCGTCACTGCTGCAGCGTGACAAGATCTTCTCCAGGGCGCGGCAGCAGCGGACCGTCTTCGAGCTGATCGAATCGCTCGGTGGAAGGACGACAGTGGAGCAGGTGAGCGGTCAGGCCGAGTTCTCACCGTCGGTGCTCAAGTCGCTGGAGAAGCGCGGCTACATCGTCATCGAGAATGAGGAGATAGAGCGCGATCCCTTCTCGACGCGCGGCGGAATATCCGCGACGAGACTGCGACCCACAGCGGCACAGCAAAGCGCGGTCGACGCCATGTCAACCGCGGAGAAGGGCGAAGTGTTTCTGTTGCACGGAATCACCGGAAGCGGCAAGACTCTCGTCTACATTGAGCTTCTCCGGCGCATCGTAGACGAGCGGGGACAAACTGCGATAGTGCTCGTGCCCGAGATCGCGCTCACACCCCAGACGGTCGATCGATTCCGTGCGGCGTTTGGCGACAGGATCGCAGTGCTGCACTCCGCCCTGAGCGAGGGCGAGCGTTATGATGCGTGGCTCGCTCTCAAGCGCGGAGAGAAGCGTATCGTCGTCGGCGCCCGGTCCGCGGTATTCGCTCCCCTCGAGAACCTCGGCGCCATCATCGTGGACGAGGAGCATGAGTCCAGTTACAAGCAGGGTGAGACGCCGCGATACCACGCTCGAGAGGTGGCGATCGTCCGCGCCAGGAACGAAGGGGCTATCGCCGTGCTCGGCAGCGCGACGCCATCGCTCGAGAGCTGGGCCAACGCGACCAGCGGCAAGTTCAAGCTTCTCAGTCTGCCGGACAGAGTAGGCGGCGGGAAGCTTCCGGACGTCCAGGTGATCGATCTTCGGAAGGTCGCACGCGACTACACCGGTATGGCGGAAGGCGGTATCGATTACGGCGCGGTGATACGCGAGCCCCTCCACGACGCGATCGTCGAGTGCATGAGTCGCGGCGAGCAGAGCATCCTGCTCCTCAATCGCCGCGGCTATTCGTCTTTCGTCCAGTGTATCGACTGCGGCGCGGTAGCGACCTGTCCCCACTGCAGCATTACCCTCACGCATCACCGGAATCCCGAGCGACTCGTCTGCCACTACTGCCTGCACAAGGAAGATCCGCGGCCCGATTGTCCGCGCTGCGGCGGCAGGAACCTCAAGCAACGCGGTCTCGGTACGCAGCAAGTGGAGCGTCTCCTGGCCGAGCGATTCCCTTCGGCGCGGATCGCGCGAATGGACTTCGATACGACGAGCGGAAAGTGGGCTCACACCCGAATACTCGACCGCGTCGCCGCTGGAGAAGTGGACATTCTTCTCGGAACGCAGATGATTGCCAAGGGACTCGATTCTCCGAACGTCACGCTGGTGGGGGTCGTCGACGCCGACACGGGAATCAATCTTCCGGATTTCCGTGCGTCCGAGCGGTGCTTTCAGCTTCTGAGTCAGGTATCGGGCCGAGCGGGGAGGGGAGCAAAGGGTGGCCGCGTGTTGATCCAGACGCGACTGCCGGCCCACCACGCGGTGAGGTACGCCGTATCGCACGACTACCTTTCGTTCGTGCGCGACGAAATGGAAGGACGCGTCGACCCGCCTTATCCTCCGAACGTCCGGCTGGCCAACATCGTGTTCAGTGGGCTGGTCGAGGATTCCACCGCCAAGCTCGCCATCCATGCCGGCGAATGGCTGCGCGAGCTGATCACGACCCGCGCCGGAGAGGAAGTCACAGTCGTCGGGCCGGCGCCCTGTCCCATTGAGCGAATCAAGAGCCGCTGGCGCTGGCACATCCTGCTCAAGACCGCTCATCCAGGCGAGCTCACGCGCGTGAGCCGCTATTTCATCGAGCGCTTCGAGGTGCCGAGTACGGCGCAGCTACGGGTCACGCTCGACCGAGATCCGGTGGCACTGTTGTAGTCGCGCATCCGGGGATAGTGAAGAACTGCAACTTAGAACTACACAGATGCGAGGGGTCAGAAGCATAGTTCCGAGGTGCGAGAATCCTCGCAACTCGCATCTATGCTTCTGAGATCTCGGATCTGCGCCGTTCTAAGTTGCAGTTGCAATTGCGTTCGTCTCGGCGATCCACATGGTTCTTTCCCCACTCGACTAACTTTATAGCGTGACGACACTCCGACATCCCGATTTCAATTCCCCCGAGCTCGCCAACGCTCCGGATGCGAAGTTCGTCCCCGCGCCCGCGGACGGCGTCCTACCGGAGGATTTCTTTTCCACCACGAATCTTCCCACCTACGTACGCGTCAAAGGCGCGTGGAGGATGCCGCGCGAGCCGAGGATGGACGCCGCGCTTGTCCTGGACAATGACGGACTCTGGATCAGGGAAGGGCGCAAGCTGAAGAAGGGCGACATGGTCGCCATCGGCAGTGCTGAGGACGGAAGCGAAGGCATCTACGTCCACACCGGTTCCTTCCTCGCGGACGAAGAAGGCGAATTCAAGTTCATGACGAGCGAAGTGTCACGCGAGAAGCCGATCGACTACTCGCTGATGGCGCATATCCTGATCGAGGAGAGGGACCGTGGTGGCTATCCGATCTGGGTGACGGGTCCGGCGCTCGTGCACTCGCGTGCCAGGGCCGACATGGTCTGGTTCATCGAGAACGGATTCGTCTCGGCGCTCCTCGCAGGAAACGCCGTCGCGGTTCACGACATCGAGGCGTCCATCTTCGGGACGACACTCGGAATGACGCGGACCGGAGAGGCGACCACCGGCGGTCACGGCCTCCACATGCGCGCGATCAACAAGGTGCGCGCCGCCGGCTCGATCTCGAAGGCGGTTGATCAGGGAGTAATCAAGGACGGCATCATGCACGCCTGCGTGAAGACGGGCGTGCCGTTCGTGTTGACCGGATCGATTCGCGACGACGGACCGCTGCCGGAGGTGATCACCGATACTCTCGCGGCTCAGGATGCGATGAAGCGGCACACGACGCGAGCGACTATGGCGGTGCTGATCGCGACGGCGCTGCACGCAATCGCGACAGGCAACATGTTGCCGGCGTTCGTCACGGAGGCGGACGGCTCGATGCGAGAGCTTGCGACGATCTGCGTCGATTCCTCCGAATTCGTCGTCAGCAAGCTCAAGGACCGCGGTACCCACCAGGCATTCGGCGTGGTAACGAACGCTCAGGATTTCATGCACATTCTCAAGCTGTATGTGGAGCGTGAGCTGAGCGAGCGACAGGCGTCGAAACCCGCCGCTCAAACTTCAAAGGCGCGGGCGTGATAGAGACCACTGAAAGATTTCTGCGCGATATCGCCGACCGAATCGGATTGGATGCGGTCGACGAGGTGAGACTCTTTCCGCCTCTCCGCCAGTCGGGCGTCGAGACCGGCGTCGCGGTCGTCGCGGCGCTTCCACTTCCTCCGGAGCCCGCGCACGTCCACGAGCCCGACGAGCCGCCTGAGGCGTTGAGGGAAAGCGCGGGCGACGAGTTTCTTCCGATCGAGGAAGAAGACCGCGAGATCATCGTCCATCGCCACACCGTTTTCACGGCCCGGTACCGCCACACCCTCAAGGGCCCGGATCGCGGCAAGTGGGAAGTCGACGTCCAGGCCGAAGCCGACGCGCCGCTCGTGACGCTCGATCAGGTCTGCAGAGGCGTGATGAAGCGCGCGGGGGAGCCGTTCGAGCCCGAGAAGATCTCGGCCACGGCGTTCAGGACCATCGTAGAGAGCCCTCTCTCGATCTAAGCTCGGCGCTTCGGTGCGCTGCGACGGGCATCTCTGTAGGGGTCGGTGAGGGTGTCCTCTATGGCCGCAGTCCTCGCTTGCGGCGGAGCCGAAGGCGCAGCCGCAGGGCGAGGATTAGCCGCCGAAGAGGATACGCCCGCCCGACGAGCGGCGAAAAAGTCAGCTAGCGGCGCGAGGAGCCTCGGGCGTAATGCGCATCGCGTCGGGCGAAGCGTTCTCCGCATTCGCTGCCGCATACCGCGCGAGGACGGTGCGATGGATGTCGCGCGCATCCTCGAGCGCCTCGCTCCCGAGCCCGAGCCTCTCCGGTGAGATGATGAACGGGTAGACCTGGTCCCCGCCCGCGGAGCCGTGCGCTCCAACCTGATCGTCGAACGAAATTATGTCGTAGCCGTCATAGGTCCCGAACAGCACGCAGTCACCCGCGTTCGACTGACGCACCAGCGACTCCACCGCGCGGAGCACGTACGGCTCCGTGCCGAATATCTCCAGCGGATTCTCTCCCGATATGATGTCGATCTCACCATCGCGCAGATGCGCCGTCCCGTGCCTGCTTGCGAGCGTCACACCGCCGGAGGAGAGCGTCGCGACGAGTCCGATGCCGGGGTGCGCGATGAGCCGCTCGTACAGCTTCGACCACCGGCCGTCGGCAAGGATCTGCTCGAGCGTCAGGCGCCTCTCCGTCGCGGCGAAGTACACGAGCGCCAGGCACGAGCTGTACGTCACGACCACGTCGTTCGTTCTGTCTACGCGATACTTCTCCGGAAAGATGATCTCGCGCAGCCCGTACCGGCTTCTCAGCCAGTCCCGGAATCTGCGGATGCCCCTTCTCGCTCCGAACGACGCAGGGGTGAGCTGCGCAACCGCTTCGACGACCTCGGGCCCGATGTCGGCGTATTCCGTATCCTCGGCGAAACTGGCGAGCGAGCGCGGCGCGGGTTTGCCACTCACCGGCGCCTCGTTGAGGATGCGCTGCACGGTCGCGCCCAGGGATTCGCCGTACTTCACGCGGTAGCTCAGCGCGGGAGTCATCCCGTGATCGGAAAGAATCACCAGATCGTAGCCGCGCCCGCCCGCGAGCTGCGCCATGCGCCAGATCTCCGCGATACGCGCATCCGTGCGCCGCAGGTCAACCAGCGCCTGCTTGCTCGACGGTCCGAAGTGGTGCGCCAGCTCGTCGTACTGCATGAAGGTGCTGTAGATGACCGGCACGCCGAGATAGACGTCGAGTAGAATCGCCATCGTCTGCAGCTCGCGCACGATGACGTTGCTGATGATTCGGATCAATGGAAAAATCCCTTCTGAATGCGTCACCCGTCCGGCGATCTCGCCGCGCGCGCGCTCCCACTCCTCCAGCAACCACTCGAAGGCGCCCTGAAAGATCATCCGGATCATTCGGATCGGATGGAGCAGAATCAGGAGCGCCATCCGGGTTCCGCCCAGCCGCCGGTACACCGACATCTTCTCGCGTGTGGCAACGGTGAATGCAACGGTCTGCGCGTCGCCATCGAGGAGATTCACGTAGCTCGAGCCGCCCGCGAGCGCGCCGGGCGAATGGATGCGATCGCGGATGTACTGCACACCGTGCGGCGCATTGCAGGTGATGACCTTTCGCGCCGCCTTGTCGTAAAAGCGGAACGCGGGAATGCCGGCGTTCTCACCATGAAACATTCCAGCCTGACAATACGGCGTTGCGGATGGCAGCCCGCAGAACCAGCGCCTGAGCGCGAATCCCTCTCGCATCAGCCGCGCTATCGTCGGACAAAGTCCCAGCTCGAGCGCGCGCCGCAGGTCGGAATAGGCGAGCGCGTCTATCTGCAACATTATCAGTCCGCGTTGAGGCGGACGCGGCCGCTTCTCGCGCGCGAATGGACGGTACTTCGTGCGGTAATACCACCGCAGAAACGGCCCGGCGCGTGGGCGCGCTCGGCGCTCCGTTATGGCAGGAGGCGCTCTATGTGTCGTAGGAGTTCCCCTATCGGGACGGGCTTGAGCAGAACTTCAGCGCAACCCGCTTCGATGCACTTGAGGCGGGAGTTCGAATCATTGTGGCCTGTCATGGCCAGAGTGACGCGCGGCAAACTGTCACGCGCCCGGAGCGCTTCGAGCACTTCGAGTCCATTTCCATCGGGAAGCGAGATGTCGAGCAGCATCAGGTCGACCGCCTCGGATGTCGCCCGGTCGATCGCTTCGGCGACCGTCGCGGCAGTGTCGACTTCGTAGCCGGCCTCGGTGAACAGGATGCTGAACGCCTCCGCGACCAGCTGGCTGTCCTCGACGATGAGAATGCGCGCGCGCACTTAATCGTGGGGAGGGTTAATCGGCAACGTGAAATAGAACCGGCTTCCTTTGCCCAGCTCGCTTTCGACCCAGATAGTGCCGGAGTGGAGCTCCACCAGCTTCCGCGCGATGGCGAGGCCGAGTCCGGTTCCGTGGTGAGAACGCGACGGCGAGGCATCGACCTGAGCGAACTCTCGAAACACGAGCTCGTAGTGGTCTCGAGCTATCCCGCGTCCCGTGTCGCCAACTTCAACCACGAGCTCTTCCGAGTTCCTGCCCCGCCGCGAGAAGCTGATCCAGATCCGTCCGCCGTCGGGCGTGAACTTGATGGCGTTCCCGATGAGATTGCCGAGCACGTGCTTCAATTTGTCGCGGTCCGCGTAAACCGGAGGCAGGTCGTCACCATTGAGACGCTCAATTGTTAATCCCTTCTTCGCTGCCAGTGCCTGATTGAGCATGCGTACCTGATCGACCACTTCGGTGATCGAGAAGTCCGTTCGCGCCAGGCTCACCTGATCGCCGGCGCTTCGCACGTACGTGAGGATCTCATCGATCATGTCGATAAGCTGCTGTCCGCCGTTCACGATTCCGGAAACACTGTCACGCTGCTTCGAATTCAGCTGGCCTAGCATTCCCTCGCGGAGTATCTCCGCGTGCGTGATGATGGCCGCCAGCGGGGTGCGCAAATCGTGCGAGATGTTGGAGAGAAACTGCGTCTTGAGCGCGTCGCGCGACTTCAGCTCGTCGATCGTCCGCTGGGCTTCCTTCGCCTGGGCCTCAAGCGCTTTCAGCCGCTTTTTCAGGGCGGCGGGATCTGGCCGATCGGACATGCTCATATTGTAGTCTCAGCAACATCCGCTGCCAACGTGTCCGACTCGACCGCATCGAGTAGCTGCTGCCTGCGCAACAACGACCAGTAACGCCCTCGCAAGGCCATGAGGTCAACGTGTAGTCCCTGCTCGACTACCGTGCCTTTCTCGAGCACGATGATCCACGATGCATCGCGTATCGCGCTGATCCTGTGCGAAGCGATGAGAGCGGTTCTCCCGGACAACGCTTCGCGCAGCGCATGTAGAATCTCTGCTTCGGTGTGGGTGTCGACCGCTGACAGCGCGTCATCGAGCAGCACGATGCCCGGCTTCCTCGCCAGCGCGCGCGCGAGCGAGGCGCGCTGCTTCTGCCCGCCGGAGAGGTTGATTCCGCGCTCGCCAAGAATGGTCTCGTACTGTCCCGGGAATTCCTCGATGGTCTGATCGAGCTGTGCAACCGTCGCGGCCCACTGCGCCGAAGCGGGCTCATTGGTCCCGTACGCCAGATTGGATCCGATGGTATCACTGAACAGAAGACTTTCCTGCGGAACGAATCCGATCTCGCGCCGGAGCTCCTCTAGCGGAACGTTTCGCGTCGGCACTCCGTCGATGAGGATCTCTCCTTCCTGGGGATCGTACATGCGCGGGATGAGATCGATGAGCGCGCTCTTACCGCTCCCGGTTGCGCCGACGACGCCCAGGGTCGCGCCCGCCGGAACGCTGAAGCTCACATTGCGCAGGACCCAGCGCGGCTCGCCGGGCGGGTCTGACGGGTAATGAAATCCGACGTTTCGAAATTCAATCGTCCGCCCCGCCCTGGTTGGCGGCAGGTGTTGAACAGGCTCCTCGCCGCCGATCGTCGGGCCGACCCGGAGTATCTCGTTGAGGCGGCCCATCGATGCCTCACCGCGCTGGAACAGGTTGACGACCCAGCCCAGAGCTATCATCGGCCACGTGAGCATGGTCAGGTACATGCCGAACGCGACGAACGAGCCGACCGAGATTATGCCGTTGATAGCAAGCGCCCCACCGACTCCGAGTACGATTACGGCGCCCAGTCCGCCGAAGAACCCGAAAAGCGGATTCAGCGTCCCCCACAGGCGCGTCAGAGACATGTTGAGCGCGAGGTATTCCTCATTGATCGCACCAAAGCGAGCAATCTCGGCTGCTTCCTGGCGGTAAGCGCGAACGATTCGCGCTCCGCTCAGGTTCTCCTGCGCGCGCGTAGTGAGCGTCGAGAAATGCTCCTGCACGGCTTCGAAACGGTCGTGAATGGCTTTGCCCATCCGGATAGTGAGCACGGGCAGAACCAGCATCGGCACGAGCGCGAGCAGAGTGAGCTTGACGTCGATGCGCAGCATGAAGTAGAGCGCGAACAGCCCGCCGGTAATAGTGTTGGCGAGATACATGACCGCGGGCCCGACCGCCGTGCGTACCGCACCCAGGTCGTTGGTGAGTCGCGCCATGATGTCCCCCGTTCGCGTTTGTGCAAAGTAGGCGACGTCGAGCGTCTCAAGATGTGTGAAGAGATCGTTCCTCAGGTCGTACTCGATCCAGCGGCTCACGCCGTTCATCAGCTCGCGCATTCCGTATCTGAACGCGCCGCCGACGATTGCGGCGAGCACGATGAGACCGCTCAGCTGCCAGATAGTCCGCATCGGGGCTCCGGCACTTATCGCATCGATCGCGCGCCGCAGCAACCAGGGGATGACACTCGTGATCGCCGATGATGCGACGACGATCAGCAGCCCGAATGAAAACTGGGCCCAATAGGGTCTGTAATATGGAGCAGCACGTCTTAGATTCTTGATCATCTGGCATGTGGATTGCCGTTTACAGTACTCTTGAGCTTGGGGCACACCCAGGCGCACGTCACTACGTATTGAGGAGGCTTAATGGTGCAATATATTCCCCGGTCGAAAGCGTTGCTCGTGCTCTCGTTTGCGCTTATCGCTGGTGCTTGCGGAAAAAAGGATGACACCGCAGCCGCGGACTCGGCTCTT
>Ga0184605_10000602_pt1 | contig 10842 bp, 5 predicted proteins | sample PLM0_30_coex_FD_132995 | JGI IMG/M metagenome (GOLD analysis project Ga0184605, IMG submission 132995) | Groundwater sediment microbial communities from an aquifer in East River, Colorado, USA - PLM0_30_coex | ecosystem: Environmental > Terrestrial > Soil > Riparian zone | place: USA: East... | reverse complement strand
TTATCTGATCGCGCAAGCTCCTGTCGGCAAGATGCTGCGCGTCCGCAGCCGTGGCGGGTGCTGCCTTCGGAGCCGGCTGCGCCGACTTCGTCGTGGCAGGCTGTTGGACGATCAAGTATCCGTTCAATGCGGTGATCACCATCGGTGTTTCTCCCAATTCGAAACGGTGCTCTGTGACCTTGTTGAATGTAAGCGCCCATTGCCGGGTGTGCCTCTTCGCGGCCGGCGCTCAACGCTCCACTGGCTGATTCCGTATTAGCTTAGTCTCCAAAACGCCTCGCGATCCTGAGCTGGATCGATCGTACAACCCACAGCCAATCCAATGCGAGCCAATCCCGTCCTCCCCGCTCTCGCCGGCGCACTGCTGTGCGCCGGATCCCTCTCCGCACAGCTCACAACTCCGCTCGATTCCGTGACCCTCGCCGGCTTTCGCTGGCGATCCATTGGCCCCGCCAACATGGCCGGCCGCGTCACCGACGTCGAAGGAGTCCCCGGCAACTCCAAAGTGTTCTACGTCGCGACGGCCACCGGCGGAATCTGGAAGACCATCAACGCCGGGACGATGTTCGTCCCGCTGTTCGACAAGGAAAGAGTGGTGTCGATGGGTGACATTGCTCTCGCGCCGTCGAATCCCAATATCATCTACGCTGGAACCGGCGAGGAAGATTCGCGCAATTCCATGTCCCCGGGCGGCGGGGTCTACAAGTCGACCGACGCGGGTCGAACGTGGAAGCTGATGGGTCTCGAGGCGACGCAGCAGATCGGACGCATCGTCGTCGATCCGACCGACCCCAACATCGTATACGTCGCCGCGCTGGGTCACGCCTGGAACTCCAATCCCGAGCGTGGACTCTACAAATCCACCGACGGCGGCACGACATGGCAGCTAGTCAAATTCGTGAGCGACAAGACGGGGTTCGTCGATCTCGCCATGGATGCGAAGGATCACAACTCTCTCTACGCATCGAGCTGGGAACGAGTGCGCGGTCCCTACTTCCTCAAGAGCGGAGGTCCCGGCAGTGGACTCTGGAAGTCCACCGACGCCGGCGCGACGTGGAAGGAGATTCGCGGCGGGGGATTTCCGGCGACCATGAAGGGGCGCATCGGCATCGCGGTGTCGCCGTCCAACCCGCAGATCGTTTACACCTGGGTCGAGGCGGACACTCTTCCTCATCCGCTCGCTCGCGGAGAGAAGGCGGACACCGCGAAACGGCAGAAGACCAACAGCGGCATCTATCGCTCCGCCGACGGCGGTGCGACGTGGGTCCTGACGTACCGCAACGAGCCGCCCACAGGAGGTGGCGGCGGACTCGGTGACGCTCGGCCGTTCTACTACTCGCAGATTCGAGTAGATCCGCGCAATCCGGATCGCATTTACTGGATGTCGTCGGTATTCCGCACCTCCGAGGATGGAGGGAAGACGTACCGTCGTGGCGCGCTTGGCGTTCACACCGACTGGCACGGCATGTGGATCGATCCAAACGATCCCGAGCACTACATACTCGGCGACGATGGCGGAATCGCCGTGACCTACGACCGCGGCGGCACGTACGATTTCATCAACACCATGCCGCTCGGCCAGTTCTACGCGGTGAGCTACAGCATGGAGAAGCCGTACAGGGTATGCGGCGGTCTTCAGGACAACGGATCGTGGTGCGGACCGTCACGCGCAAGGAACCGCATCGGAATCACGAACAACGACTGGTACAATGTCGGTGGGGGCGACGGATTCTACAGCGCAATTGATCCGGACGATCCCAACATCATCTACAGCGAGTCACAGGGCGGAAACGCATCGCGAGTCAACATCGCCCAGAATACGCGCGCGATAATCATGCGGGGGGGCGGGCGCGACAGGACGAGCATCTTCGAGGACTCGGTCATCGTCGCGCGCGGCGACACGACCAAAGCGGAGACACCGCAGATCACGCACGCCCTGGCCGAGGTTCGTGCGCGCGCCGCAGCCGATTCGGCTCGCGGGTACAGGTTCAATTGGTCGACCCCGTTCTTCCTGTCACCTCATTCGTCCAGCACGGTATACATGGGCGGGAACCGGCTTCTCAGGTCCTCCGATCGCGGCGATCACTTCTACCCGATCTCACCTGATCTGTCGACCAGGGATTCCACCCGAATCATCATGAGCACCCGGCTCACGGGCGGTATCACTCGCGACAACTCCGGCGCCGAGACCCACGGCACGATCACGACGGTGGCCGAGTCTCCGATCCGCCCGGGCATTCTCTGGGTGGGAACTGACGACGGCAACGTGTGGCTGAGCACGAATGATGGCGGGACCTGGACCGACCTGACCACCCGCTTCCCGGGTCTGCCGAAAAAGACGTGGGTGAACCGCGTCGAGCCATCGCACTTCGACACGGCGACGGTCTACGTCGCGTTCGACAATCACCGCGAGAATGATTTCCGTCCTTACCTGTACGTTTCGAACGATTTCGGAAAGACATTCCGCTCGACGGTGAACAACCTTCCGACCGGTAGCGCGGACTTCGTGCACGTCATTCGCGAGGATCCCGCAAAGCGCGATCTGCTTTTCGTCGGGACCGATGTTGGCGCCTACGTCTCTACTGATCGTGGCGCGAGCTGGCAGCGGTTCATGACCGGACTGCCGACCGTGCCGGTCCACGACCTCAAGATTCACCCACGCGATCGCGAGCTGATCGCGGCGACACACGGACGCTCCATCTGGATCGTCGACATCGCGCCGCTCGAGGAGATGAACAACACGATCATGGCGAAGGGGACCAACTTCTTCACTCCGAAGACGGCGTACCAGTACTCGCAGGCGAACACCCAGAACTTCACCGGCAACAAGTATTTTCTGGCGCCGAACCCGACATTCGGGGCGGAGCTCGTGTACCGGTTGACGTCCGGAAATGCGCAGCGGGATACTGCCCGCATAGTCGTGACCAACGTTCGTGGTGACACGATTCGCACGATCAACGGCCCGGGAGCCACTGGCCTTCACCGGGTGTATTGGGATTTGCGCACGCGCCCGCGTCCACTTGGCCCCGCCGCGCTTCGTGACAGCATCAATGCCGCAAGGCTGCGGCGTCAGCGCGACGATTCGGTTCGTGCCGCCCGGGGCGCGGACACGGCGGCCGTCTCAGACACGGCCGGTCCGGAGCGTGTCGGAGGGGATACGGCGGCAAGAGCTGCGATGCGCGACAGCGCGATCGCGATGCGCGCCCGTGGGGATACCGCCGGTCTGCGCGCGTTGAGAGAGAGAGCCCAGGCTCGTGGCGGATTCCCGGGCGGAGGAGGCCGCAGAGGTCAGGGCGGCCTGGCTCCGGGAGAGATCAACTTGCGACCGGCTGAAGGTCCGATCGGTGGCGCCGCGGGTGGCGGCGGCGGGGGAGGAGGCGAGGGCGGCGGCGGATTCTTCGGCGGCGGTCGCGCCGGAAATCTCGTCGATCCGGGAGACTACCTGGTAACCATCAACGCCGGTGGACAAACGATGCGACAGGTAGTCCACGTCGAGAGGGTAGGGGAGATTCTCAACGTGGATTTCGGCCCCGATGAAGATGGCGACGGGGATGGAGAGCCGATCGATCCCTAGCTACTGCTTGTAGATCACTCCGCCCTTCATCACGAAGCTGACGCGAGTGAGCTCGCTGATGTCCGCGATGGGATCTCCCTTCACGGCTACGATGTCAGCGAGCTTCCCGGCTTCGATCGTGCCGAAATTGTCGCCCTGATCGAGGAGCTGCGCCGCTACGGAAGTCGCTGACTTGATTGCCGCCATCGGAGACATGCCGTAGCGCACCATGTACGCGAATTCCTGCGCCTGGTTTTCCGTCCAGGCGTAACCGCCGACGTCGGTGCCGTAGCTGATCATCACACCCTTCTTGAGCGCCTTGCCGAACGCGATGCGCTCGAGCTCCACCATCTTCGGCCAGATTCCTCCGCGTCCCGGTGCGACATAAACACCGACGAAGATGGTCGGACACCAGTAGACCTTCTGTGCGACCATGCGATCGAGCAGGTCGTCCGTGAGGCCATCACCGTGTTCGATAGTATTGACTCCCGCCCGCAACGCCGCATCGATTCCGTCCCACCCCATCGCGTGCGCCGCGACCCTCCTGCCCAGCCGGTGCGCTTCGCCAACGAGCATCTTGAGCTCTTCGTCGGTGAAGTTGACCCACGAGCGAAGCCGTCCGTCCGATCCGATGTAGTACCTGCGGTCAGCGTAGAACTTGATCCAGTCGGCGCCGTACTTCACCTCTTCGCGCACCGCTTTTCGGATGTCTTCCGGACCATCGACGATCTGCACGCCCTCGGGCATCTTCAATTCCCACGAGTAGCCGAGGAGCGGGTAGGTGCCCGTCGGCGCCATCGCGCGCGTCGAAACGAACATACGCGGTCCCGGAATGACTCCGCGGGCGATCGCGGTCTTCACGTCGACGTCAGTATACATCGCGCCCTCGGTCTCGAGGTCACGGATGGTGGTGAAACCGTTCATCAACGCGATGCGCACCGCGGCGGTGGCGCGTATCGCACGGTACGGGTTGCTTTCCTTCAGCAGCTGCTCGTCGTAGTCCGCGCTGGTGATGTCGCCCTGAAGCAGGACGTGAGTGTGATTGTCAATGAGCCCCGGCAGAATCGTAGCGCCGTCCAGGTCAACGACCAGCGCCCCATTCGGGATTTTCGATGCGATGTCGGACTGATGCCCGACGGCAACGATTCGATCGCCCTGAACGACGACCGCGACGTCGTTCTGAACGGCGTCCGATCTCCCATCTATCAGGTGCGCTGCCCGAATTACAAATGCACGCGGCGGCGCTGGCTGTTGAACGGTTTGTGCCGTTGCCAAAAGCGGCAACGCAACCAAAAGCGCAGGAGTTATACGGAGCATGTGAGAATTCAAGTTGGATGAGCGTGTAACGCGTCTGCAACGGAGTTGCATCACAACTGACACTTCGCGCGTAGTAAAGCAGAGTTTACAGCATTGTACGCAATCCGCTATTGCGAAATTCGGCCCGCACTGTAGTGTGGATGGGGGCTAACTTCATCTGTTTCCAGCTGCGCGAACACTGAACACAAGGCACATGGAATTGTCAGGCTCGATACCAAACAGCTCCGACCTCGATCGGTTTTCCGTTGCGCTGCAGGTCTCGCGTGAGCAAGTAGGCGCGCTCTACGAGCGCGGCGTCGGCTCGACCGACAGCGAGCACCACGCGCAGCTGCTAGCCGCGATCGAAGACCTGAGCATCGCCGAGGAAGAGCTACGCGCGCAGCAGGAAGCGATCATTGAGGCGCAGCGCGAGCTCGAGATCGAGCGCCGGCGATATCGCATTCTGTTCGAGGGCGCGCCGGATCCTTATGTCGTCACCGACGAACACGGAACCATTCAGGAAGCGAACGACGCGCTCGCTGGGCTGCTCGGCGTGCCGGCCGAGCGCCTCGTGCGAAAGTCTCTCGACTCCTTCATCGACACGCTCGCCCGGCAGGGGCTCGATGCGTGTCTCCGTGAATCGCCCACCGGGGAAACAGCGTACAGCACGCTCGAAGTGAAAGCGCCCGATGGCAGGGTCATTCCCGTCGAAGCCACGCTCTCCGTTCTGGATTCCGCGTTCGACGGAAAGAGATCGTTCTGCTGGCAGCTGCGCGACGTCAGCGAACGCCAGGAGACTGAGGCGAGCATGCGCGCCCTCAATCGGTCTCTCAACGCCCGGGTCGCGCAGCGAACGCGCGAGCTCGAGCTCGCCCTCGAAGGAGAGCAATCCGCGCGCAAGGATGCGGAAGCGGCGAATCGCATCAAGACTGAGCTCTTCGCGAGGTTGAGCCACGAGTTCAGAACACCCCTGCACGCCGTGTCCGGATACCTCGAGATTCTCCAGCAGAACATCCACGGTGCGCTGACGAAAGAGCAACGACGCGACCTCGACCGGATCCACCAGGCGCAGGAGCATCTCATGGCGCTGGTGAACATGATCCTCGATTTCGCGAAGCTCGAGGCTGGTCCGATCGAGCTCTCCATGGCGGAGATTCCTGTCGAGGAGACACTGCTCGGCGCCGAGGCGTTGGTGTTTCCGCAATTCGCGAAGAAAAAGGTCGCTTACACGCATCATGCAGGCGACCCTTGTGTCACCGTGTTCGCCGATAGGGAGAAGGTGCAGCAGATCCTCGTAAATCTTCTCGCCAACGCGATGAAGTTCACCCCGGCCGGCGGATCCGTCGATCTCGATTGGAGACTGGAAGAAGACTCGCTACTGGTCCGCGTGCGCGACACCGGACCAGGCATACCGGCTGAGAAGATCGAGCAGATTTTCGAGCCCTTCGTGCAGCTCCACTCCGCCGGATCACTGCCGACGGGAGGCACTGGGCTGGGCCTGCCGATCAGCCGCGATCTCGCGCGCGCGATGGGCGGCGACATCAGCGCAACCAGCACGGTTGGAGTAGGGTCCACGTTCACGTTTGCGCTCCCACTGCGCAAACACATACTACTGGCTCCAAGCTTTCAGCGCCCAGGACCGCCGGTTAACTTTGAGGGTGCATCCCGCACCCCGGAGCTGACATTGGAGCAATCAACCGCCGCGCTCTACGACCTCGTCGACGACCCGTCCGTCTTCATCAAGCAGGACTGGAAGTCTTATACGCCGGATGACCACGAGGTGTGGGGTCTTCTGTACGAGCGACGGATGAACCAGCTGCGCAAGAACGGCAGCAAGATCTTCCTCAAGGGCGCCGACACGATCGGCCTCAAGAAGGAGACTGTACCGGATCTGGCGGAGGTGAATCGACGCCTCGCACCGCCGACTGGATGGGAAGCGGTACCCGTTTCCGGCTTTATCCCTGCGAAGAGCTTTTTCCAGTGCCTTTCGCTCCGGAAGTTTCCGACGACGGTGACGATCAGGAAACGGACCCAGCTCGACTATCTGCCTGAGCCAGACATCTTCCACGATGTCTTTGGCCACGTGCCGCTCCACGCGGATCCCGTCTTCGCAGATTTCCTCCAGCATTATGGTCAGGTTGCCGCCGCGGCGGATAACGAAGAGGACACGACCCGCATGGCCCGCCTCTTCTGGTTCACGGTGGAATTCGGGCTCATTCGCGAAGACGGCCAGATAAAGGTCTACGGCTCCGGTCTCATCTCCTCGCACGGCGACGCCGCCAACGCGCTCGGACCCAAGTGCGATCGCAGGCCATTCTCACTCGAGGCCGTATTCAACCAGCCGTTCGAGATCGACCACTTTCAGGACGTGCTGTTCGTAACAGAATCCTTCGACCAGCTCTACGAGGCGGTCGAGGAAGCGGGGCGGAGAATCGGAGCGATCAGGTAGCTAGTTCGACGCGCGCACGCGGTCGAGCAGCGTGATGAGCGAGTCGAGCTCGGTAGGCGGCAGGGTCGAGACGGTCTGCACGTCCCAAAGGTTCACCGGTTCATCAAGCTCCTTCAGCAGGTCGAGGCCCTTTGGCGTAATTCGACAGAACACTCGACGGCGGTCTTTCGGACAGGGCGTGCGCGCCACCAGCCCTTTGCGCTCGAGGCGGTCGATGAGTCGCGTTACACCCGGAGTCTGCTCGACCATCCGCTCACCGATCGTGAGCGTCGGCAGCCCGTCGGCGCCGGCGCCTCGCAAGATTCTCAGCACATTGTATTGCTGCGGCGTAATTCCGTGAGGCTCGACCACATGCGCGAGGCTGCGCTTTATGGCCTCGGCCGTGCGCAGAAGACCCAACACCGCCTGCTGCTCACGCGAGCGAAAATTGTCCTGCGGCTTCTGATCCGTCGCCATAGCTCCACCTATTTAGCTCCGGGACGCTGAGCAAGCAATTGGAGGCGTCTACGGCCGAAAGTCTGCAGAACGCCAGCTTCGTCGCTTTCACGAGCCGCGCTCGTCTTAGATTTGTCGGACCCCGCGCAGACCCTTTTTCAGTCACGGCGGGTATTAATCCGGAATTGCGTCCAACCATGCTCAGGAGCTGTCGCGTGATCAAAGGAATTGCCCCCGTCGGATTGGTCCTCGCCATTGCTTGTAACGGAGGCGATGGAGTAGCACCGACGCCGGTCTCGAGCGACATCGGCACCATGGCCGTGGGCGAAGTCAGGATCTTCAACCCGGCCGACATACAAAACGGCATCGACCTTCCGTCGGTCTCGTCGGCGCGAGACTTCGCGATCATCGTCGCCAACACGAGCGGCGTACACGACGTTGTGGCGAATTACGTGGTAAAGGCCGACGTGCTGACGGGCGCCAGTCTCGGGGTCTCGGCTTCTCCGGATGTGAGCCCGCAGTCGAGCATGCTCCTCAATCGCGCGCTACTGGCAAACGCTCCACAGGAGGCAATTGAAGGTAAGGTCCGCTCGTTCGAGCGCGGGAACCTGAGACTGGGTTCGACTATCGGTCCCCTCAGCGGCTTTTCCGCGCAGCGCAGCACCCAGGTATCCACTGCGCCCGTGCCCGTCGTCGGTGACACGCTCGACGTGAAGATTCCGGACCTGACCAGCAACAACCTCTGCACCAATTTCTTCCAAAGTCAGGCTGTCGTCGCTTCAGTGAGTCAAAAGGCCATCCTCGCCGTGGACACCCTGGACGGGCCGCCGTCTCTGTTGTTCACGCAGCTGCAGCTGGACTCGATCACGCAGGAATTCGACACACTTACCTATCCCACCGACAGCTCCTACTTCGGCAACCCAACCGACGTTGACGCGAACGGTCGCATCATCCTGTTGTTCACAGGCGAGGTCAATAAGCTGACGCCGCGGGGCCAACAGGCTGTGACCGGCGGTTTTTTCTTCGCCGGGGATTTCTTCCCGCCTACGGATCAGGGCGGAGGCGCCAATTCGTTCTGTGCGCAGAGTAACCAGGCCGAAATATTCTATCTCCTTGCTCCAGACCCGTCCGGAAAATTCGGTGACGCTCGCAGTACGAGCTCAGTTCGCCAGCAGACACGTGGCACGATAGCTCACGAGTTCCAGCACATGATCAACGGCGGTCGTCGCTATCAGAATCCGGCGGTGAGCAGCTTCGAATCGGACTGGCTCAATGAGGCGCTTTCACACTTTGCCGAAGATGCGGTGGGACGGGTCCAACGCAGCTTCACAGATTTGCAAACGCTCAGTTTCAACGACCTTTTGCCTTGTCCGAGCACTAATTGCAAGGAGCGCGACGACTTCAACGCGTTCTTCGTTAACAATCTCGGCCGGCTGACGTTCTGGATGGCACGCCCTGACACGTCGTCCGGAATCACCGGCGATGCCATAATTCAGGCCAATCTGTCGTCGAGGGGTGCCGCCTGGGCGCTACTCCGCTACGCCGGCGACAACTACTCCAGCCTAAACCCGCGCGCGTTCACGACTAAGCTCGTTGCGGGGCCTGACACCGGAGTCAAGAACTTCACCGCCAAAGCGAACGCGTCTCTCGATGTGCTCGTATCGGGTTGGCTCGTGTCGATGTACGCCGACCACCTCGGAATTCAGGGACTGGATCCGAACTACCAATATCGCTCCTACAACTTTCGCAGCGTCATGCCGCCGGTGGCGAAGGCTGTGCTCAATCAGGCAACCGCGACGTATCCCTTGTTTGTTCAGGGGATTGGCAGCGGCAGCGACAACATCCCAGGCACCAACCGCGCCGGCAGCGGCACGTACTACAGGCTCAGCGTCCCCGCGAACTCCGGAGCGAAGAACGTGAGAGTTCTGGACGCAGCGGGCAATAATGCGAGCTTCGCCGGGGAGCACGTTTACGTCCTGCGGGTCCAGTAGCCGGAACGCCGACGGAATAGCTCCGAGCGATTTAGCTGCAAAGCTAAGAGCTCCCTGCTTCCGTTTTGTGGATGCCGAAAGTCCCGCCGAGTTCTCGGACTCCGTGGCTACACGTCGCGGAGCGCGGCGATCGGCGTCTCTCTGAACACATCCCGCCCGGCAAGCAGCCCGATCAGCAGCGTGAGTGCAACGATCGCCGCCGCGATTCCGGCGATTGGCAGCAATGGTGGAGCGAAGGGTGTCTTGAAAATGTAGCGCACCACAGCCCACCCGCCGGCAATGGAGAGGAGCATTCCGGTGAGCCCGCCGAGGACGCCGAGGAGAGAGTACTCGGCGAGAAGAATCCGGGCAATCTGCCCGCGCGTCGCTCCGAGGGTTTTGAGCAGGACCCCTTCTCTGATTCGCGCACGGCGTGTCGCGGAGACGGCGCTGAACAAGACGGGAATCGCCACCGCGAGACTGAAGAGCGCCATGAACCGTATGGCAAGCGAAACTCTGGCGACGATCCGATCCACCGTTCGCTTGATCGCCGTCAAGTCGATGCTGGAGATGTTGGAGAAGCGATTCACCACCGCGCGCTGAAGAAGCGTGACAGCCGCGGGATCCTTCACCTGCGCGAGCAGGAGATACTGCTTGGGTGCCGCCTGAAGTATCGGCGGGGGAAACACGACGAAGAAGTTGGGTTCGAACCGGGTCCAAATGACTTTCCGGAGACTCGTAATCCGTGTCGGGATCTCGACGCCCTGGACATTCCAGACGATAGTGTCGCCGAGCTTGACGTCGAGCTCCTTGGCGATGCCCTCCTCGAGCGAGATCTCGCCCGTGTCCGGAGCGATCTTCAGCGCCTTGTCGCCGAACCACTTGCCGCCGACGATAGTCTCGCTCGCGGCCGGCTTGTCACGAAATGTCGAGCGGAATTCACGCCGCAACGCCCACTGGGCACGTCCTTGCTTTCCACGAGGGACCGGCCTCATGTCCGACACTCGTTTTCCATTAATTGCCGCGATGCGCATCGTTACGACTGGAGCAACCGTCACGACCTGATGGTCGTTGTTCCTCACGATCGAATCGAGTCCCGCCTCCTGGTCCTGCTGTACGTCGAAGAAGATCACGTTTCC
>Ga0184605_10000601_pt1 | contig 10846 bp, 12 predicted proteins | sample PLM0_30_coex_FD_132995 | JGI IMG/M metagenome (GOLD analysis project Ga0184605, IMG submission 132995) | Groundwater sediment microbial communities from an aquifer in East River, Colorado, USA - PLM0_30_coex | ecosystem: Environmental > Terrestrial > Soil > Riparian zone | place: USA: East... | reverse complement strand
TCCAGGTCCGCCTGCTAGATTGACACTCTATCCGCTTGCCGGGAAGATTGGCGGGGGTGACATGAAGAAACTCTATAGGTTCGTCGAAGACAGGAAGATCGCCGGCGTATGCGGCGGGCTCGGCGATTATTTCGATCTCGACCCGGTCTTCTTTCGCCTGTTCTTTCTGGCGTCGCTCCTTTTCGGCGGGCTCGGGGCGCTCGCCTATCTGATCGTGTGGGTCATGGTCCCCGAAAAGACGGACGCGCCGGGCGAGCCCCGCCCCTTGGAGCGGCTGCGTCTTTCGAGCTTCGACCGCAAGATCGGGGGCGTGTGCGGCGGCCTCGGAGAACGTTTCGAGATCGATCCCGTCCTTTTCCGGGTCGCGTTCATCCTGCTCGCCCTCGCGTGCGGTCTCGGGATCCTCGTCTACATCGCGCTGTGGCTCCTCGTCCCGCGCACCCCGGCCGTGTCCGTGGTCGACACCTAGCTCGGCTCGTCGGCGCAAACGAGCGTGCTAGACTTCAGTTCCCCAACTTCGAAAGGAGGTGATCCCGTGAGAGACCAACAAGGCAGGACCGGACTACCGACCTCGAACAGCGGATCAATCCGCAGATCAGGGATATCCGCCAGCCGTTAGGCCGGCGTGCCTTACAGCAGCACGACGCCCCGGGGAGAAATCTTCGGGGCGTTTTCGTTTCCTTGGAGGACTCTATGAGAGTCGCAACGCTGATGGTCGTTGTGTTTGCCGGCTGTGCCGTCCCGGGCGGCGAGCTCACCGAAGCGACGGGCAGCTGGGACGGCGCCACGTACGACGAGGTCGTGCTGCGCTGGGGGACGCCCGCCCGCAGCACGAAGCTCGCGGACGGCCGCGACGTGTACACGTGGGTGTCCGACAGCATAGGCTCGCGCGGAAGCTCGTCGGTCGGGTTCGGGATCGGCGGCGGGCGCGGCGGCGGCATAGGCATCGGCACCGGCATCATGTTCGGTTCCGGCGGCGGCGAGGCGGTGCGCTGCGAGCGCTCGCTGATCTTCAAGGCAGGGCGCGTCGACGAGCAGACTTGGCAGGGGCCGGCGGAGTACTGCAGGAGCTTCGGCCGGCCCGCTCGCTAGCCCTCTCGCGCTTGACGCTGAGCGCGTGCGGGAGGCATGATTTTGCCGCAGCCATAATCGCGGAGGAAACAAGAATGAGGCTCTCGAAACTGCAGCTTGTACTCGCCGCGGCCGTCGCCGCGCCATTCGCTTTTCCGCAGGACGGCGGTGCCGACAATCGAACGAAAGAACCCGAGCCGCTCGCCTGCGCCGAGCTGGCGGTCGAATACCAGGCCCGCGATGTGGCCATCGTTTCCGCCACCGAGGTGCCCGAGGTCACGACCGGCAGCAACGCGGCGCCGGCGCACTGCGACGTGCGCGGCGCGATCAGCGAAAACATCAAGTTCGCCCTGTTCCTGCCGGTGGCGTGGAACGGGCGCTTCCAGATGGTGGGCAACGGCGGCAAGGCCGGCACGATCAGCCTCGGCGACATGCGCGCGGCGCTGCGCCTGGGCTATGCCGCCTCCTCTACCGATACCGGCCACGATGCCACCATCCAGGCCGAAGGCGGCGCGCGCTTCGGCAACGACGCGCTCTTCGGCAAGGAGCGCGAGATCGATTTCGGCTGGCGCGCGGTGCATCTCACCGCGACGACATCGCAAGACCTCGTGCGCGCGCATTACGGGTCGCTGCCGAAGTACTCCTATTGGAACGGCTGCTCGACCGGCGGGCGCCAGGGCCTGATGGAGGCGCAGCGCTTCCCCGACGACTTCGACGGCTACATCATCGGTGCGCCGGTGTACAACTACACCGGCCAGCAGATGACCGCGCCGGCATTCCTGCGCCCGCTGTACAAGCGGATCCCGCCCGCAAACGCCGCGGACGGCCCGGTGCTTCCGGCGGCCAAGCGCAACCTGATCGGCACCGCGGTCTACAGTCGCTGCGACGCGCAGGACGGCTTGCTCGACGGACAGATCCGCAACCCGCTGAAGTGCGACTTCGACCCGGCGCTGCACGTCCCGGCCTGCGGCGCCACCCCGGGGCCGAGCTGCCTGACGAGCGCCGAGCTCGCGGCGGCGCAGGAGCTCTACGGCGGCAAGGAGCCTTTCGTTCCCGGCGTGCCCGTGGGCTCGGAGAGCATCAACGGCGGCTGGAGCACCTGGATCCTGCCGAACAACGCGAGCGGCACGCCGCAGCTGCACTCGGTGATCGCCGACGCCTTCGAGTGGCTCATGTTCACTCCCGACCGCCCCGGCTTCAACTACGTCTCGAGCTGGGACTGGAACGTGGAGCCGTTCCAGATGCAGGAGGCCGAGCGCATCTACAACGCCACCGATCCGGACCTGCGCGAGGTCCTGCACCGCAAGGCCAGGATCATCATGTACCACGGCTTTGGCGATCCCGGCGCGAACCCGGTACGCTCGATCCGCTATCGCGACGCCGTCGTCGACTTCATGGGCAAAAGTCACGACCGCGATGACGACCATGACGACGGCGACCGAGGCAAGCACGGCAAGCGCGCCTCCAAAGGCGAGCGCATCACCGACAGCTTTCTCAAGCTGTACCTCGTTCCCGGCATGGCGCACTGCGGCGGCGGCGTGGGGCATGACACGGTCGACTGGCTGACGCCGCTCGTAGACTGGGTGGAGCGGCGCACCGAGCCGCACGCCATCGTCGGCGCGAGAGGAACCAGCACCCGCCCGCACTGCCCGTATCCGCAGGAAGCGGTCTACGACGGCGTGGGCAACCCGAACGACGCCGCAAGCTTTTCCTGCCAGCCCGACTGAGGAGATCCGAGAATGGGCGCGCGCTCCTGGTCCGCAGTGGGATGATCACCGGCCGCGAGGCCGGCATGCCTCACGGCAGCAAGACGCCCCGAGAGAAATCTTCGGGGCGTCTTGTTTTTGGGGGAGATCCGAGAAATGAACCGCCTGATCACCGAATACGGACTCGCGCTGGTTTTCGCGAACGTGCTGTTCGAGCAGCTCGGGCTGCCGATTCCCGCGATCCCTGCGCTCGTCGTCGCCGGCGCGCTCTCGGCCGAGGGGGAGTTTTCGCCTCTCGCGGTATTCGGCGTCGCGTTCGTCGCGTGCATGATGGGCGACGCGGCCTGGTATCTCGCGGGCCGGCGCTACGGCCGCCGCGTGATGAAGCTCCTGTGCCGCGTGTCGCTTTCTCCCGATTCCTGCGTGCGCCAGACGGAGTTCCGCTTCGAGCGCTGGGGGAAGCTGACGCTGGTGCTCTCGAAGTTCATCCCCGGCCTATCGACCATCGCGCCGCCGCTCGCCGGCGCGACGCGCCTCGGCTGGCCGTCGTTCCTGCTCTTCAACGGCATGGGCGTGGTGATCTGGGCAGGGGCCGCGATCGCCGCCGGGATGCTGTTCCACGCGCAGATCAACGAGCTCATCGTTCGCCTCGAAGGACTCGGCACGCTGGCGGCCGAGGCGATCGGGGTGCTGCTCGGCGGATACATCGCGCTCAAGTGGTGGGAGCGGCGGCGCTTCTACAAGATGCTGCGAATCGCGCGCATCGGCGTCGACGAGCTGCGCGCTCTGACAAAGGGAGACAAGCGCCCGGTGGTCGTCGACGTGCGCTCGTCCAGCGCGCGCGATCTCGATCCGCGTTTCATTCCCGGCGCGCTGACGATGGACGTCGCCGAAGTGGACCGACGCCTCGAGCAGCTGCCGGCCGATCGCGAGATCGTCTTCTACTGCACCTGTCCCAACGAAGCTTCGGCGGCGCAAGTCGCAAAAAAACTGATCGGGCTGGGCTACACCAAAGTGCGCCCCTTGCACGGCGGCCTGGACGCCTGGATCGCGGCCGGCTACGAGGTCGAACGCCGGGAGCAAGGCGAGAAGTAGGGCTTGCCTGACAGTCCCTGAGGGTTTTCTCGACTCAAAAAAGCGGGCCCCGGAGGCTATGATGCTCCGGACGCTACCGCCACAGGGAGGAGGAGATGGCCAGAAAACTGATCGTTCTCTTCGACGGCACCTGGAACAACCGGAAGAGCAGGACCAACGTCATTCGCATGCGCGAGGCGATCGCCTCGAGCGGCCCGGACGACCCGTCGCAGCCCTGTTTCTACGACCCGGGCGTCGGCACGCACTGGTACGACAGGATCACCGGCGGCACCTTCGGCCGGGGACTCTCGGAGAACATCCGGCAGGGATACCGGTGGCTCGCGCAGAAATACCAGGCGAACGACGAGATCTACGTCTTCGGCTTCAGCCGCGGCGCCTACAGCGCGCGCAGCCTGGTCGGGCTGATCCGCAAATGCGGCATCCTGAAATCGGCGGACGAAGCTGGCGTGGCGCGGGCGTACGATCTGTATCGCGACAAGGGCGTCGCCCCGGACGACGACAAGGCGGTCGCGTTCCGCGCGAGCGAATCGCGCGAAGTGCGCGTCAAGTTCATCGGGGTGTGGGACACCGTGGGCGCGCTCGGGATCCCCGCCTCGCACGTGCCCTTCGGCCGCGACCACTACCGGTGGCACGACACCGACTTGAGCAAGATCGTCGACTACGCCTACCATGCCGTCGCCACGGACGAGAACCGCGAGGACTACGCCGTCGCGGTCTGGACCAAGGTCAAGCCCCAGAACATCGCGGTCGAGCAGAAGTGGTTCGTGGGCGCGCACGCGAACGTCGGCGGAGGCTACGACAAGCATCCGGCCGATGCGCTGCCGAACCTCCCGCTGCGGTGGATGCAGGACAAGGCCGAGGCGACCGGGCTCAAGCTGCGCTCCAAGGAGGAGCCCGGAGCGCAGGACTGCCTCGCCGAGATCAACGATTCGTTCAAGGAGTTCATGTTCGGGGCCTACAGCGTGCTGAAGAAGAGGTTCTGGCGCCCGTTCGGAAAGGGCTGCAACGAATCGGTCCACGAAAGCGTATGGCAGCGCTGGAAGGCGAAGCCCGAATATCGCCCGGGCTCGCTGCTCCAGCGTCCGGACAAGTCCGCCTGAGCCCGCGCTGAATCAGCCGTTGCCGTGGAGGCGGGCGAGCGCGACGCCGACGACGCAGACGGCGCTCGTCGCGATGAAGCCCCAGGTGAACGCGCCCGCCGAGTGCTTCACCACGCCGAGCGGAGCGGGCCACGTCGGCGTGAGCGCAAAACCCGTGAGGATAGCGGTTTCGCCCCGAGGAGGCATAATCGCCGCATGACACCATTCGACCTGAAGGGCAGGGCCGCGCTGGTGACGGGCGGCAACGGCGGGATCGGCCTCGGAATGGCGAAGGGCCTGGCGCAGGCCGGCGCGTCGATTGCCGTCGCGGGGCGCGATGACAAGAAGAATGCAAGCGCAATCGCCGCATTGAAGTCTCTTGGCGTCACGGCGATTGCCGTGAAGGTCGATCTGCAGGATGAAAACTCGACTCGCGCCATGGTGGAGGAGGCGGCGCAAAAGCTCGGCCGACTAGACATCCTGGTCAACAACGCCGGCATCAGCATCCGCAAGGCGCCGCAGGACTACGCGCTGGCGGAATGGCACCAGGTGATGGACACCAATCTCACCAGCGCATTCGTCGCCTCGCAGGCCGCGTACCCGCACCTCAAGCGCGGCGGGCGCGGCAAGGTGGTCAACATCGGCTCGATGATGTCTATCTTCGGCGGCGGCTACCTCGCACCCTACGGCGCGAGCAAAGGCGCCATCGTGCAGCTGACGCGCTCGCTCGCCACCGCGTGGGCGAAGGACAACATCCAGGTAAATGCCGTTCTTCCCGGCTGGATCGACACGGCGCTCACTCGCAGGGCGCGCGAAGAGCTCGAAGGCCTCGATGAACGGGTGCTCTCGCGCACGCCCGCCGGGCGCTGGGGCGAGCCGGCGGACCTCGCCGGCGTCGCGGTGTTCCTGTGCTCGGCCGCCTCCGATTTCGTCACCGGCACGGCCATCCCGGTCGATGGCGGTTATTCCTCGCAGGGCTAGCGCCGGCCGGCGTCGTCATTGCCGAGACTGCTGGAAAGTCCGCCGCCGGAAGCCGAAGTGATTATCATGGAACGCCAGTGCCTGAAGCGAAAGCTCTATCCAGACGACATCGCCAGGTTCGTCGTGTTCCTCGCCTCCGAGGAGGCGGGCGCGTGCACGAACCAGCACTACGTGGTTGACGGCGGCTGGGTCTGAGCCGGAACGATGAGCTAGCTTTTGATATTTTCTCAACGAAGTAATCAACGTTTGGAGGAGATCACAAATGGACAAAGGTAGGCGAGAGTTTTTGACGGCAGCGGCGGCCACTACCGCCGCTATGGTCACGAGTGCTCATGGGGCGGACAAGTTCGGCCGAGACCGGGATTGGACCGGTAACGAAACTGTCACCTATCCCGAGCCAGCATTTGAAGTCATTGACAAACGGTTCACCGGACGGCAGGGCAACGCGACCCTCCAGCGCATCTGGCATGGAATGGGCAACGACAAGGCGCTCTGGTGCGAAGGCCCGGTCTGGATGGGGGACTGGGGCTGCCTGCTGTGGAGCGACATACCGAATCACCGCGTCCTCCGCTGGTCCGAGGACGACGGGCACGTGAGTGTCTTCCAGACCGAATCGGGCTATTCGAACGGGCACACGCGTGATAACCAGGGCCGACTGATTGCCATGGAGCACGATACCCGCCGGGTGCGCCGCCGCGAGTACGACGGCACGTGGACCATCCTCGCCGACAACTACGAGGGCAAGAAGCTCAACGCCCCCAATGATGCGGCAGTCCACCGAGATGGTTCAGTCTGGTTCACCGATCCCGGCTACGGGATCCTCGGCCCGTACGAAGGGCACAAGGCCGAATTCGAGCTGCCTACCCGCGTCTATCGATTCGATGCCAACACGGGCAAGCTTTCGATAATCGCCGAAGGGCCGATGCGCCGGCCGAACGGCATCTGCTTCTCTCCTGACTTCAAGAGAGTCTACGTCGTGGATACCGGTGCGACCGATGGGCCATACCCCGCCAATATCATTGTTTTCGACGTGGTCAAGAATGGAACGGCCGTGAGCAACGGCAAGGTGTTTGCAGACTTCAAGCCCGGGTTCACGGACGGCGTCCGTTGTGACAGCGACGGCAACGTCTGGTGTGGCTGGGGCTGGGGTGGGCCGGACACCAACGGTGTGCGGGTGCATGCACCGAGCGGCGAACTGCTGGCGTTCCTTCATACGCCGGAGGTCGTCGCCAACCTGTGCTTCGGTGGCACGAAGCGCAACCGGTTGTTCATGACGGGCAGCACATCCATCTATGCGATTTATGTCAACGCGGTCGGCGCGGCTTTGAGTTGATGGCCGTGTTTTCGGCGCGCGGCGCTCGACTTCCTGGTACTCAACGCTGATCGAGGATGCAGGAATCATCGGTCGCATCCTCGATCACCTGGCTGAGTGCGTTGCCGGCCGACCTGCCGATCGGCGCCGAGATTCCTCACGCGGCGCCGACGAGCGCCCTGAAACGGGCGAAACTCGCCCTCGAAAAGACTTGACTGCGTCTTCGCTAATACGCGCCGCGCCAAAACACGACGTCGAGGACCTGCTGCCCGTCCTCGGCGACGTGGATGTAGGTGAAAGTTGCCGCCCAAGATGCCGAGGTCATGCGCGAATCGGCTCTTCTTCCATCAGAGCGATCTGCTCTTTCAACTCGAGTATCCTGTCCTGCCAGTAGCGTTGCGTGTTGAACCACGGAAACGCGGCGGGAAAAGCGGGATCGTCCCAGCGCCGCGCGAGCCAAGCGGAATAGTGGATGAGGCGCAGCGTGCGCAAGGCCTCCAAGAGATGCAGCTCGCGCGGATCGAAGTCGTGGAAATCCTCGTAGCCGGCCAGCACGTCGGCGAGCTGCCGCGTCATCGACGCCCGGTCGCCCGAGAGCAGCATCCACAGGTCCTGGATCGTGGGTCCGGTGCGGCAGTCGTCGAAGTCGACGAAATGCGGACCCTCGTCGGTCCACAACACGTTGCTGGCGTGGCAGTCGCCGTGCAGTCTCAGCGTGCGCACCTCGCCCGCGCGCTCGTAGCAATGCGCGACTCCCGCCAGAGCGAGAGCGGCCGCGCTCTTCCAGGCCTCGAGCAGATCCGTCGGAATGAAATCGTGGGCGAGCAGCCAGTCGCGCGCCTCGCGGCCGAAACTCTCGATGTCCAGCGCGGGCCGATCGACGAACGCTCGCGTCGCGCCCACCGCGTGAATGCGCCCGATGAAGCGCCCCATCCATTCGAGCGTCTTGCGGTCTTCGAGCTCCGGTGTGCGCCCGCCGCGGCGCGGATACACCGCGAAGCGGAATCCGCCGAATGCGTGCAGCGTCTTCCCGCCGGCCGCGAGCGGAGCGACCACCGGAATCTCGCGCTCGACGAGCTCGAGCGTGAACGCGTGCTCCTCGAGAATCTGCGCGTCAGTCCAGCGTGCGGGGCGATAGAACTTTGCGACCACCGAGGCCGGCGAGTTCGGCCTCGCCTCCGTTTCGAGCCAGACTTGGTAGACGCGGTTCTCGTAGCTGTTCAGCGCGAGCAGCCGCCCGTCGCCCGCGAAGCCCGCGCTCGCGAGCGCATCGAGCGCGGCATCCGGGGTGAGCCCCGAGTAGGGCGGTTCTGCGGGCATCGCGCCATTGTAAGGGCGGGCGCGGCGGGACCCGCGGCGTCTGTAGGGGGAAAGGTTGCTTGGAGTCTAGCGGGACAGTTCGTTGCCGACCACCGCGCCGATCACCGATCCGGCGGCGATCGCGCCGGGGCGACCGTCGCCTATCGCGCTTCCGATCGCTGCACCGGCGATCGCGCCGCCGATCGTGCCCCAGGGCTGCGCGTACACGGGCGCCGGAGCGACGTAGTAAACGGGCGCGGGGGCGTAGTACGCCGGGCTCGGACGGTACACCACGACCGGGCGACGCACGAACACCGGAGGCCGCACGATCACGACGCGCTGGCCCGGATAGACGAAATGCGGCCTGCCGTAGCGGCCGTGTCCGTAGAAGCCTCCGTCGTGCGCGAGCGCGGGCATGCTCACCGCAAATACGGAAACGGCAAGACCGGCAAGGCTCAATGACAGGAACGTCTTGGTCTTCATGGTTTGCTCCTTTTTTTGGAGGTTACGATCCCAAGAACGGCCCGTCGGGGCAGGCTGTTGACACTAGCACTGTAACGACTTGTAAGCCCCGTTTCGGCGGTTACAGGTAAGGTCACGCGCGCACGCTTCCGCTCTTCTAAAGGGGGGTTGGGTTAGAATTCAGCGCCACTCGCCCACGAATTTTGCATATCGCGGGCACGGAAGTTGCGCGAAGGCGGCTGTTATCCGGAGGTGCCGACCATGGTAACCATCACGATCAGCGGGGCTGAAAAGAGTGGCGCATTGGCGCGGATAGCCGCGTTCCTCGTTCGCAAGGGCTATCCCCTCAAAGGACAGCAAATCGCGGAGTCGGCCTCCGGCGCGAAGCTCGTGAAAATCAGCCTCGAGGTCAGCCACCTCGACAAGGCCAAATTGGCTGCAGAAATGAGAAGTCTCAGCCCGGACTTCAGAGTGGTCAGCGTGGAAGGCGCGGAATCCGCGGCGCCGTCGGTCAAAGACATGGCCGATCGATTTCCCGACATCGCTTCTATGGTGCGAGCGTACGGCGAATCGTTCGGGTCGGAATCGCGCGACCGGGAGCTGGTCGAAGCGGGGAAAAAAATAGGCGCTTTCCAGTACGAAAAGGAATGGTCGTTCGGCAGCGCGCTCAAGATGCCCGTCGCCTTGCGGAGAACCCTGGTTCCCGCCCTGGGGACCCTCGCCAAGGTGGACGCAAGCGACACCGACGTCACCTTGTCCGACAGCCCGTTTTGCGCTACGGGCAAGATCGCTTGCTGTGAATTCCTGACCGGATTCATGCAGGGATTCTTGGATGCAGGCCCGCTGACGCAGAACACCCGCGTTCACAAAGCGGAGTGCAGGGCGAAGGGACATTCGCGCTGCACTTACACGTTCAGCTATGATCTATAATCCCCGCGTTACCCTCTTGATTGAACGCGTAATTCGCCATCACGGACGGGAGACATCCCAATGAACTCTATTCAGTACGAACCGTTTCTAGTCGGACTGTCGTATGTGATATCGGTATTCGGTTCCTACACGGCCTTGCAGCTCGCCATCGCGATCCCGCAGGCGCGGACCTGGGCGGCGGTGATCGGCTCGGTGACCGGCGCATCGGTGGCGCTGGGCGGCGGCGCGATCTGGTCGATGCACTTCATCGGAATGAACGCGGCCGACATGGGGATGCCGGTGGCCTACGACCCCACGCTGACCTTCACTTCCTTGATTCTCTCGGTCATCGCACCCGCGATCGGCTTGTTCATCGTGGGACGCAGCGACGGCGGACCGTGGAACCTGCCGCTGGGCGGAATCCTGACCGGGCTCGGCGTCGCGCTGATGCACTATACGGGAATGGCGGCGATGATCATGCAGGCCAAGATCACCTACGACACCACCCTGTTCGCCGCCTCTCTCGTGATCGCGGTCGTGGCTGCGACGGTGGCGTTGTGGCTCGCGTTCCACCTGCGTGGCAACGTGCAGCGCTTCGGCAGCGCAATCGTCATGGGGATCGCGGTGTGCGGAATGCACTACACCGGGATGTATGCGGTGCGGATGGAGCACACCAAGGAAGCCCTCCCGGCAACCGGCATAGCCTTGTCCCCGGAGTACATGGCCTACTCGGTGTTCGCAGTCACGGCGGTGCTTCTCACCCTCCTGCTGATCTACAGCACGTGGAAGGCGCATCGCACCCTTCGGGTCGATATATAGAGGGAGAGCAAGTCGCGGGGGAACTCAGGCGGGTTTCTGTGCCGGTCCCTTGGGTATGAATCGCAGCGCGACGCCGTTGTTGCAATAGCGCAGGCCGGTCGGCTCGGGCCCAT
>Ga0184605_10000600_pt1 | contig 10847 bp, 7 predicted proteins | sample PLM0_30_coex_FD_132995 | JGI IMG/M metagenome (GOLD analysis project Ga0184605, IMG submission 132995) | Groundwater sediment microbial communities from an aquifer in East River, Colorado, USA - PLM0_30_coex | ecosystem: Environmental > Terrestrial > Soil > Riparian zone | place: USA: East... | reverse complement strand
CGCCTGAATCTACACCGATTTCGGCGTCGGCGCAGTTGCAAATTCTACCCGTTCAATAACCTCTTCCAAGCTCCAAACAGACCCACTACTCTGCCTTGATTAAAGAATCGGACATGACTTTTCTTCACGAAAAAGATGAACAACGATTTTCTTGATCAGATCTTCGTCGGCGCAAAACAGTGGTTGCTTTCGCTCCGACCGCTGGCGAGGGCGCCCGACTTGGTGATCCAGATCGCGTCGAGCCTCATCAACATTTTCGCGTTGCTCGGCGTCTTTCTCACCCTCTTCGCGCTTATTTCAGTGCTGGAGCGGAAGATTCTTGGGCGTATGCAAAATCGCTATGGGCCAAATCGCGTCGGGCCGTTCGGGCTTTTCCAGCCAGTGGCCGATGGCATCAAGATGCTCATCAAGGAAGACATCGTTCCGGCGCGCGCTGACAAGATTGTGCATTTTCTCGCGCCGATTCTGATTGCCGCCACGGCGATCCTTGCCCTAGGCGTCATTCCGTACGGACGAAACATGACGCCGTTCGCAATCGATGGCGGCATTCTATTTTTCTTTGCCGTTGGATCGACCACGGAACTTGCCGTCTTCATGGCCGGTTGGGGAAGCAACAATAAATTCTCAATGCTGGGCGCGATGCGTGCGATCGCGCAAATGATCAGCTACGAGTTGCCACTCATTATCACTACGCTTCCGGTCGTGATGGTGGTCGGCTCGCTCTCGCCCGATGCGATCGTTGCTGGGCAAAATGGTTACACGTTCGGCGCCGTGCCGCATTGGTTTGTCGCGACGCCGTGGGGCGCGGCCGCGTTCATTTTGTTTTTTGTCTCCGGCCTCGTCGAATCCAACCGCACTCCATTCGATGTGCCGGAAGGCGAATCAGAAATTGTGGCCGGACACATGACGGAGTATTCCGGATTCAAATACGCCACGTTTTTCATGGCGGAATATTTCGGAATGTTCGCGATTAGCGGACTTGCTGTGACGCTGTTTCTCGGCGGCTGGCATGCACCGATCGGCGGCTTGCAATTTATTCCGTCTTACATCTGGTTCTTCGCAAAGCTGTCCGCGCTGCTTTTCGTCTACATCTGGGTTCGCGGAACACTGCCCCGCACCCGCGTGGATCAAATCATGAACTTCGCCTGGAAATTCATGCTTCCGATGGCCTTCACATGCGTCGTTGCCGCCGCGGTATGGCATTACCAGGGGCGCGGCTTGGCCGGATGGCTTTGGTCACTAGCGATCATCATCGTTGTTTATATCGTGCTGTCGCGGATGCTCGATACGCGGAAGAAATTTGCGACTCGCATTTATCGTTTCGCCGAATGAGCACAGCCGCTTTTATCATCATCACTATTCTGACTCTCGCGGCCGCACTGGCGGCCGCGTCGCTGCCAAAACTTATTCACGCGGCACTTAGCTTCGCGGTGGCGCTTGTCGGCGTCGCGGCATTCTTCTTTCTGCTCGGCGCCGAGTTCGTCGGCTTGGTGCAGGTGTTCGTCTATGTCGGCGCCGTCGCAGTCTTGATCGTGTTCACGATTTTACTAACGCGACGCGATGCGGCAACACCCGACAAATTCAACTGGGCCGGTGTTGTCGCAGCCATCGCAGTTTTCGGTGGATTGGTGTGGGCAATTCTAAAAACGCCGCTCACCGTTGCCGCGCTCCAAATCGAAGCGCTCACGGTGAAACGGATCGGCGAAGTGCTGATGACCAATTACGTCTGGCCGTTGCAATGTGTCGGGCTCGTGCTGACGGCCGCTCTGATCGGTGCGCTCATTCTTGTAATGGAGGAAAAGAATTCGAAAAGCTAAAAGGTTAAATGAGTTACAAGGACAAAGAAGTCTGCTTTGCAGACGAGTGTAGGTGGATCGAGCGCTCCGCGCTCGATGGTACAAATCTCGGCGCAGCCGCAAGCTGCCCTATTTAACGATGTAACATTTTAACGTTTTAACTTCCTGCGAAGCCATGACACCAACACTCGAACTTTTCCTCATCGTTTCCGCGATTCTCTTCTCCATCGGACTCCTCGCTGCGCTCAGTCGGCGCCACGCAATCTTCATCCTGATCGGCATTGAGATGATGCTGGCCGCGGCAAACTTGAATTTCGTCGCGTTCTGGCGCTTCAGCCCGCAACCGCAACCACCCATCGGTGTGATGGTCGTGATATTTTCCATCGCGATCGCCGCCGCGGAAGCGGCGGTCGGGCTGGCAATGGTGATCGCAATTTATCGCCATTATCGAACGACCGACGTCGATCAACTCGATTCTCTGAAGGGTTGATATGAATCGAGCCCGACGATTGCGAGCAGGAGCACGATCACGAGTCTTCTCTGACTCGGACGTTGAGCGTTGGACGTCGAGCGTTGGACGTTTGTTGTCTGCGCAACAATGAGTTTCTGGATCCCCGCCCACCTTTGGCTGATTCCCGCCGTGCCGCTCGCGGCTTCGTTCGTAATCCTGAGCCTCCCGACGTCATGGCGAAAAAGCGCGGCGGCGCTCGCGATCATCGGCCAGATCGCCGCACTCGCATTGTCGATCTTGGCGTTTTTGCCAACGCTCCAAGCGCCCGGCTACCGCTCCGTTCACAACTTCACCTGGTTCACTTTCGGCGAACAAGCCATGCGGATCGGCTGGGTCCTCGATCCGCTCGCCGCGGCCATGCTGGTGATGATTGCGCTGGTCGGGCTGTGTATTTTTATCTTCAGCGTCGGCTACATGGCCGACGACAAAAATTTCGCCCGCTTCTTCGCGTATCTCTCATTCTTCTCCGGTGCCATGCTCGGCGTGGTCGTCGCGAACAGTCTGCTTCTCCTCTTCGTGTGTTGGGAGCTCGTCGGGCTCGCGTCCTACCTGCTCATCGGATTCTGGATTCACAAACCGAGCGCCGCAGCCGCCGCAAAAAAAGCATTTATCACCACGCGCATTGGCGACCTCGGATTTTTCCTGGGGATTGTCTGGCTCTATAGCGGCTGTGGCACATTGCTCTTTTACGACAATGGAAATGGTTGTCTCGAAAATGCCGGACTCGTTTTACTCGGCGCCAGCGCCACGTTTGTCGCGCTCCTGATTTTCTGCGGCGCGATCGGCAAATCGGGGCAGTTCCCTCTCCACGTCTGGTTGCCGGACGCGATGGAAGGCCCGACGCCGGTCAGTGCTTTGATCCACGCCGCTACCATGGTCGCCGCCGGCGTGTTTCTCGTCGCACGCGTCTATCCGCTCTTCTCGTTTGGCGCGATCGACGGGGTGACGCCTTCGCTCATTGTCGTGGTTTCGATCGGCACCATCACAGCGCTGATGGCCTCGCTGATTGCGCTCGGACAATTCGATATTAAACGCATCCTCGCCTACTCAACCGTGTCGCAATTGGGGTTGATGATGGTGTCGCTAGGCGTGGGCGGTGTCGCCGCTGGCATGATGCATCTGATCGCACATGGCTTTTTCAAAGCGCTCTTGTTCCTTGGCGCCGGCTCCGTCATTCACGGCTTTGACCACGAACAGGACATTCGCAAAATGGGCGGCCTGCGAAGCCTCATGCCGATTTCGTTTCTCACCTACGCCATCGGCATGATGAGCCTAAGCGGTGTGCCGTTCTTTTTTTCCGGAGGCTGGACGAAAGAGGAAATCCTGCATGCCACTGCGCATTGGCACATGTCGCACGTACCGCATTACCTGATGCTCGCCGGGGTTGTGCTGACCGCGCTCTACATGACGCGGCAAATGATCTACATTTTCTTTGGCAACCGGCGCGCGGCTTCCGAAAACGTGCACGAAAGTCCGCCGGTCATGACCCTGCCGCTGATCGTGCTCGCGATTTGCTCGATTGCTTTCAGCGTCGTGCTTACACCGGCATGGCCGTGGCTTCACAGTTATCTCACGGGAGAGCCGGCGCACTTTGACATCGCGCTCTTAATCCAGCCGATGTTGTTCGTTTCGCTCGCGCTCGTCACGGTCGGCATCGGGCTCGGCTTTGTCGTGTATGGCAAAGCTGGCCAGCTCGCCACGGGACGAGTCCGTCCGACCGGCGGACAAGATCGACACCGTCCTGCGGAGACGGATCCGCTCGAGCACGCGCAACCCGCACTGTTTCACTTTCTCGAAAACAAAATGTGGCTGGACGAAATTTACGACCGGACCGTCGTCGCGTGGAGCAGAATGGCCGCGCGCATCTCCGATTGGATGGATCGTTATTTCTGGGACGGTCTCGTGCGAGGATTCGGCGGACTCGGGCAACTCTTCGGAATTTTCAGCGCTAATTTCGACGAACGCGGTATCAACGTCGGGGTGGACGAAGCCATGACGAGCACGCGCGGCCTCGGGCGTGTGATGTCTGCGTGGCACTCGGGACAAATCCAAACTTATCTCGGTATCATCGCCGTCGGCATGCTGGCGCTTCTGATCCTTTACGCATGGCTGGCATGATTACGGCGCTGATTCTGATTCCGCTCCTCGGGGCATTTGCGGTCTGCGTTTGGCCGCACACCAATGCGCGCCCGATTGCGCTGATGTTCAACGCCATCACCGCAACTCTCGTATTTATGTTGTGGCGAAACTTCGACGCTACCGCGACCGGCCTGCAAATGGTCGAGCGCCACACTTGGATTCCAGCGATCGGCGCCGAATATCTCGTTGGCGTCGATGGCTTAAGTCTGCTGATCGTGTTGCTGACGTCGATCATCATCCCGTTCGCATTTCTCGTGCAGCGCATGGATCGCGGTTTCTGCGCGCTTATGTTGGTCATGCAATCTGCGCTCTACGGCACGTTCACCGCCCAGAATTTTGTTCTCTGGTTTTTGTTCTACGAGATGAGCCTGATCCCCGCGTTCCTGCTCATCAAAATCTGGGGCGGAGAAAACCGGGATCGCGCTGCGACAAAGTTCTTCCTCTACACTTTTCTCGGCAGCGTCGCAATGCTGCTCTCGTTCCTCGGAATTTATTTCGCAAAGGGAACATTCGACTTCGCTCAACTCGCGGGTCTCGGAAAACAGGGACTGCTGAGCGGCAACGTCGCCTGGTTCGCCTTTGCCGGAATCTTTCTCGGGCTCGCGGTGAAAGTGCCGCTCTTTCCGTTTCACACTTGGCTGCCCGACGCGTACGAGACCGCGCCCGTCGGCGTTTCGATGGTGTTGACCGGCGTTCTCTCCAAGATGGGCGTTTACGGTTTCGTGCGACTGCTGCTTCCGTTATTCCCGAACGAAATCAAAATCCTCGGCCCATGGCTGCTCGGACTGGCGGTTTGCTCGATCGTTTTCGCTTCGCTGGCGGCATGGGCCCAGTCCGATTTGAAACGGATGGTGGCCTATCTTTCGATCAACCATCTCGGCTACTGCATGCTCGGCCTCTTCGCCATCACTGCAAGATCGACAATTTCTTTAATCGACATGCACGCGGCGTTGAGCGGCGTGTTCATGCAAATCTTCAACCACGGCATCACCGCAGCTGCATTGTTCTACTACGTCGGGTTGCTCGAGCAACGCCGCGGCCTACGCGGGATCGATGATTTCGGCGGACTGATGCAGCGCACGCCTTTGCTCTGCGGCTGGATGAGCGTCGCCATGTTTTCATCGCTCGGTCTGCCCGGATTGAATGGATTCATCGGCGAATTCTTAATCTTCAAAGGTTCCTTCGCCATCGCCGCTTCGTTCACGTCCGTTGCCGTGATCGGTCTTCTCGTTACGGCAATCGTGTTTGCGCGTGCCATGCAGGCGCTCTTCAGCGGTCCGCTCGCGGAGAGTTGCAATGCCCTTCCCGATCTCGCGCGAAGCGAAAAGCTCGTCGTCGGTCTCGTCACGCTGCTCATGTTTGCCATCGGCATCGCACCCCAGTTCGTTTTCAACATTTTCAACACAACCGTCGTTCAGATGACGCGCTTGTTCGCCTGATGCGTCGCGATCATCATCTCTGGGTAGCGCACGCGCCTCGCGTGTGGGTTCTGGCGTCTCGCCGAAACGAACTTCCGGTAAGATTTTTATCGTCCGCGGATCCTGCAAATTTTGCAATGGCGAGGACGCCATTGCCAGCCCGCGAGACGCGCGCGCTACCCAATCGATGATCGCCTGGACAATTTACGTCACGTTTGTGGGAGCGGTGGCGCTACTTTTCATGCCGCGCGTCTCTGCGCGCTGGATCACACTGATAACTACTGTCGCGGGATTCTCGATCAGTTTGGCTGCATTCTTCCGCGACGATGTCGATCTTGCTCACTTCACGACAATCGTGCGCGTTCCCTGGGTGCCGATTCTCGGGATGGAATATCACCTCGCGGTCGATGGTATCAGCCTGACGTTGGTTCTGGTCACCGGCATTGTCGCCGTGAGCACGGTGCTTTTCTCGTGGGACGTCGAACATCGGCAGAACGAATTTTTCTTCTGGCTGTTGTTAGTGGTCGGCGGCTCATACGGTGTCTTTCTCAGCGCCGATCTCTTCCTCCTTTTCGTTTTCTACGAGCTCGTGATCGTGCCGAAATATTTCCTCATCGCGATCTGGGGATCGACCAACAAGGAGTATGGCGCGATGAAACTCACGCTCTACTCGTTCTTCGGCGGCGCGCTTGTCTTCATCGGAATCCTTGCCGCCTACGTTACGGCTGGCTCACTCAATCTTCATGATCTCGCGGAATTCCCATTCACACCGCAGTTTCAATCGTGGGCGTTTCCGGTGTTGTTCCTCGGGTTCGCCGTGCTTGCCGGCATCTGGCCCCTGCACACCTGGGCGCCGACCGGTCACGTCGCCGCGCCGACTGCTGGTTCGATGTTGCTTGCCGGCATCGTCATGAAACTCGGCGCCTACGGCGGGCTGCGCGTCGCGATGAATCTTTTCCCGCAAGGTTTCCAAAGGTGTAGCGGCTACATAGCCGCTTTTGCTGTGATCGGGATCCTTTATGCGGCAGCTGCCGCACTGCGCCAGCGCGACCTGAAATTCGTCATCGGTTATTCAAGCGTAAGCCACATGGGTTTCGTGCTGCTCGGGTTAGCCACGGCCAACGCGCTCGGTGTCTCGGGCGCAGTGCTGCAAATGTTCTCCCACGGCGTGATCGCAGCCCTGCTCTTCGCCGTCGCTGGACGCATGATCTATCGCCGTACTCACACGCGCGACCTTGACACGCTGTCGGGCATGGGATTGAGCCGCGTGCTGCCATTCGCCGCATTCGCCTTCGTCATCGCGTCCGCTGCGTCAATGGGCATACCCGGATTCAGTGGGTTCGCCGCTGAAATCACAATCCTGATCGGAACGTGGAAAACCTATCCGATCGCGGTCTGGATCACCGGCGCCGGTATGGTGCTCGTCGCGGCATTCACACTCCGCGCGTTAAAGAAGACGTTCTTCGGCGACGGTAGCACGATAGCATTTGGTGGATCGGCCGCTTCGTCGGGCGATGCTAAGCAGTTTGCGGCTTCGCCGACATTTATAACATCGAGCGCGGAGCGCTCGATCCACCCGCCCGACAATATCGATGCGATCACGATGGCGGAAAAATTGGGCGCCGGCCTGTTGATGTTCGCGACGCTCACGGTTGGACTTTATCCCAAATTCTTGCTCGATCGCATCCAGCCCGCCGTCGAAGCGATGCGGTTTCTGAAACCATGAGATCGCACGAACGGTTCCACGGATTTGGTAGCGGTCGCCGCGGCGACCTAGTCGGATTTTTTGGCGTCTCGCTAAAACGAACTCGGTTTACTTGCCTTCAAAGTTGGCGATCGCGAGAACGCGATCGCCAACACGCGAGACGCGTGCGCTCCCCAGCAGTGTCACCCGCTGCGCGATTATAAGATCGACATGTCTTATCTCGAACTTCTTAAGCTCGCATCACCCGAAGCAGTCGTTGCGGTGACTGCGCTTGCGGTTCTTGGCATTGGGCTAGCGAGTACGCGCGCATCCGTATTTTGTTGTGCCGTCGCCGGACTGGGGCTCGCAGCCGCAGTTGGCGCGGTTCTCATGCTGCCGCGGAACGCCACGCTGTTTCATGGGATGCTCGTAATCACGCCGCTCACGTCATTGTTCAAAATCATCTGCCTGACGCTCGCCTTTTTCACGGTGGTCCTCGCCCGTACCGATCTTTCTTCGCGTAACCGTGGCGAGTATCTCGCGCTGCTTCTGCTCGCCACGATCGGACTGATGCTGCTCGTCGGCAGCGAAGAGTTGCTCATGATTTTCATCGGTCTCGAGCTCACCGGCCTCTCGCTTTACGTCATGACTGCGTTCGACAAAACCGATATCCGCTCCGCCGAAGCGGGCCTGAAATATTTCCTGTTCGGCAGCACAGCGAGCGCGTTCACACTTTTTGGAATCAGCTTCATCTACGGCATGTCGGGGACGACCGGGCTCGCCGCGATCGCACAAAAGCTCGGTGCGCAGGCCCTCTCACCCCTTCTCTTCGCCGGAATCGTCATGACCCTCATCGGATTCGCGTTCAAAATCGCCGCCGCCCCTTTCCATCTTTGGGCGCCAGACGTTTACCAGGGCGCGCCTGTCCCGAGTGCTGCGTTCATCGCTTCGGGCTCGAAAGTCGCGTCGTTCGTGGTGCTTGGAAAAATCGTGCTCGTCGGCTTCGGTCCCGATAAAGGCAGCGCCGCATGGCACGCGATGATTGCTGGCTGGGCGCCCGTGCTCGCGGTGCTCGCCGCATTGTCGATCTTGCTTGGCAATCTCGTCGCGCTCGCCCAATCCAGCGTCCGCCGACTGCTTGCTTACTCCGCCGTCGCGCACGCCGGCTACACGCTGCTCGGACTCGTCGCCGGCGGCCGCGACGGATTTTCCGCGACGTTGTTTTACACCGCCCTTTACGCATTCACGCTCGTCGGCGCGTTCGGCGTGGTCGCGCTGGTCCGACGCGAAACCGGCGGCGACGACCTCATCAATTTTTCGGCACTCTGGTCGCGTTCACCGTTGCTCGCTGGGTGCATGTCGATCTTCATGCTGTCGCTCGCCGGCTTGCCGCCGCTGGCGGGATTTTTCGGAAAGTTCTACTTGTTTAGCGTCGCCATGCGCGCCGGTGGAAATCACGGCCTGCTCTGGCTCGTCGCGGTGGCGCTCTTCGGCGGCATCATCTCGCTCTACTACTACCTCATCGTGCTCAAAGTCATCTTCGTCGATCAACCCGGAGTCGAGGGGGAGCTGAATCGTCCGAGCTCAGTCATCAGGCTCGATTTCCTGCAACGCGTCTCGCTTTTAGTCCTTGGGGCGATCGTGCTTTTTCTGGGTGTCACGCCAGGCCCCTTGATCGCCAGAATCGTCGCTGCGCTGCCGTGACCGGTGACCAATCAGCAGCGCATGCGTTACAGAGTCATTTTCACAGATGAAAGAATACCAATGAGCAGCTCTATTCTGCGGCAAAGCGCGCAAAGAAATAGACACCGACCCTGTGCCCTCTGACTTCTGGATGAGGTGGACCCCGGCAACGGCCGGGAAGCCAAAACCATGGAGATTAGTTACACGTGGAAAAATAGGAGGAGTTCCGACTTTTAACTTCTGACTTCGGTCCCGTCCTCTTCCCCGGTGTCCTGCCCAGACGCGGGCAGCACAGAGCGCGCAGGGATCCTGGCATCGCTACAGTCTGTATGCGTTAGGAACTCGACTGATTTAACCAGTCAAGTTTTAACAAAGCGAAAACGTTAGATAAGCAGTATCTCGTTCGCGCGACGCGTCAGGCTCTTCGAGTGCATAACTTGCTCTCCTGGGTTTCTATAAGCTTGACAGTCGTGAGACGCTCTGAAAAGAATCGCGCCATGAATACTCTCAAGACTGCCTCATTATCATTCGCAGTCGTTTTTGCAACTGCATTAGTAACTGCCTCGTCATTAGCGCAGACCCCGACGGCCGAAGCAAGTCCGGCGGTGAGCGCCACTCCAATTTTCCCGTGGGCGATCGGTGTCCGGTTCCCGTTGAAGGCGAGCGGACCGCCGGCCGCAGCCGACATGGAGAAGATGCCGGTTCAATCGCCGTGGACACGCACAATCAACAACCCTCCCGTCAACCTTGGCACCATCCTGCTGCTCACTGATGGCACGGTCATCGCTCACGAAGAGAACGACCTAGGCGGGAACGTGGCTACGAGGAACTGGTATAAGCTCACGCCCGACATTAACGGCAGCTACATAAATGGAACCTGGTCACCAATCGCTCCCTTGCCCGTGGGCTACGGGCCTCTCTTTTTCGGATCTGCGGTCCTGCCCGACGGTCGGGTGGTGGTAGAAGGCGGTGAGTACAACCAATATGGCGGCAATTTTACCAAGCTAGGAGCTATTTACGACCCGGTGGCCGATGCCTGGACAAACGTAAATCCCCCCAGCGGCTGGAACAGCATTGGTGATGCCCAGACCGTAGTGTTGAATAACGGGACGTTTATGTTGGCCAACGCGGTCACCAGGCAAGCAGCACTTCTCAACGCATCGACCTTGACGTGGACTGCTACCGGCTCCAACAAGTTTGACATCAACGACGAGGAAGGATGGACCCTGCTTCCCAGCGGAAAGGTGCTCACGGTCGATTGCTACGTCCAATTGTACCAGTCCAACGGAATAAATTACGAAATCTACGATCCCAACAGTGGGAGCTGGTCCGTTGCCGGCATCACGCCGGTGCAACTGTGGGATTCGGCGGCCAATTGCGGCGGACAGAGTAACGCCTCGTTTGAAGTAGGCCCTGCTCTTTTGCTCCCTAACGGCACGGTTTTCGCCACGGGAGCGAACAGATGCGGCGCAGCCCACACCGCCATTTATAACACCAACTCTGGTACCTGGACTGCGGGTCCGGACTTTCCGGGCAATCTCGGCATCGCCGACGGCCCGGCAGCGCTGGAGCCCAACGGTAAGATGCTCATGATGGCCAGCCCCTTGATTTTCAAT
>Ga0184605_10000598_pt1 | contig 10854 bp, 4 predicted proteins | sample PLM0_30_coex_FD_132995 | JGI IMG/M metagenome (GOLD analysis project Ga0184605, IMG submission 132995) | Groundwater sediment microbial communities from an aquifer in East River, Colorado, USA - PLM0_30_coex | ecosystem: Environmental > Terrestrial > Soil > Riparian zone | place: USA: East... | reverse complement strand
TCTACCACTCCGGAAAGGAGAAAGATATTGCTCTTGAATGTCAGATCTTCGGTTTGTGTCAGACGTACTGAACGTCCACATCCTTTAGCGGGACTGTCAACCTCGTTCCCCGGACGCACGAGTAAAACGCCACGCTCGCCGATACCGATAAAAGTATTGTTGACAATGCTCGCGTTCTTCGCCGCCCAGATCGACACGGGTTCAACTGGGCGTTCGCCCGGTCGAGTGGAGATAACCAGGTTATCGCGCGCCGTCATGTCATACGATTCGAAGATGGCGAACGAACAAGGGTCGCCGATGCGCCCGTCGATGAAGAGATCTGGATCGGTCGAGCCACCCGAGAAGGCAGCCCCCGAGTTGTCAACAAAGATGTTGGCCTCGATTAGTACCCTTCGGCCACCACCCTTACTCACCACCCCTCGATGGCAGTTGCGGATCAGGTTGCGACGCACAACCACGTCGTCACTGCAGGGAAGGTCGATGGCGGGCTTGCGTTGAAAATTCTTGCCGTCGAACAGTTCGCAGCCTTCGACCAGAATGTGGTGTGCCTGGTTGAATTTAATAAGATAAAGGCGATCATCGTCTTGCAACGGATCGTAGGCGGGCGTGCAGCCGCCCGGGGGACACGCGTAATGGACCTTCAAGTTGCGCACGGTGATGTAGCTGGTCCAGAGCGCGCGGTCATACCAGGCGGCAGTGTGTCCACCCGGCGGATCGTTGGTCTTGACGTGGTTGTAGGTGTCTTCCGGCTCGTAGACGCTATCACCGTGAATGCCGTCTCGGCGGCGGTTGAGCTTCTTCCCCGCCTCGTCCGTGTAGTAAGGGTTCGGAAAGATGTCAAACCCCTCGATGACAATTGCGCGTGCCAAATGGAATTGCACGTGGTCGATAACAACTCCTTGCTTTGTCTCGGCGCGGATGGTGAGTGGATTCGCAGGGTCGTAACGGTAGATGCCAATAGCGTCGGGAGGCGTTCCTGAGGGAACAGGCTGACGAGGATCACCGGTCTCGAGCTGATCGGCCATCGTCAAGGCCAGACTGAGGCCACCCCAACTGCCTTCACATCCAGTCTTTCGGTAGTCGCCGTTCTTCGCGATGATCGTATCGCCGCTTCCGACGTGACGCAGAGCAACTCGCCAGGACTTGTAAGGGCGTGTGTAACTGCCGTCACCCCGCAAGTCGTCGCCGGCGAGCAGGTGGACGTAGACGGTCTTGCCTTTAGCCCGTGCCGCTCCGCACAGCAGCAACGACGCGACTGCTGCTAAGAGTACCCGCAGGAGTAGTGCCTGGTAGTTTCCCATTTCATTTCTCTTTTGCGCCCACGCCATCCACCCATTGCCCGTTGAGCATCACGCGCTTGAGACGCCGCATGTCGCTGATGTTTCTGAGTGGGTCGCCTTCGACCAACACCAGATCCGCGAGCTTTCCCGGTTCGATACTTCCCAAGCGGTCGGAGGCACGAAAGAACCGCGCATTCTCTGATGTACCCGCGACAATAGCCTGCATCGGTGTAAGGCCCGACTCCACCAGCAGCTCAAGCTCACGTTGGTAAGCCCAGCCGCGCTTAGCGTGCGGCACGTCTGAATGAGAACCAACGACGACGTGCGCTCCGGCACGGAAGGCTTGCCCTACGAACGCCTCCATCTGCTTAAAAGCGCGGACGTGCATCTCGGTCGTATCTTTGTCGCCCAGCTGCCGTTCGAAGACGGCAAGGGTCGGTGAAACCACAGTGCCGCGCTCGACGATCAACTTAAAGACTGCGCGGGCACGCGGCGAATCGAGATCGATCTTGCTCCACACCTGATACCGCCCTTCGCGGCGCGCGTTGTTATCAGCAAGCACTGCCTGGCGGTACTTCTCAGCATCGCGCAACGGGAGCAGGGCTGTTCCGAATGAGGTGGCATGCTCTACGCCATCAACTCCAGCGCGGATGGCGTCAGTCGCGTCCACGATTTCCAAGTGGGACGTGACGGGGAGGCCACGCGCGTGTGCCGTTTCCGTAGCGACTCTGATAAGCGCGAGCGGCAGACGGAAGTAGACCTTGATTGCCGAAGCGCCATCGTCGGCGAAACGGTTGACGGCGAGTCGCGTCTCCTCCGCGTCGCGTACGATGTACGAATCATTTGGATAAGCAGCCGGCGGTGAGTCAAGGTGCGGGCCGCAAAGGAACAAGCGCGGCACAGGCGCGGCTGCCTTGCGCGCGGCATCGTAAGCTTCGGTCCACTGCCCGGGATCACGCAGTGAAGTGATGCCATGCGTGAGATAAAGCGCTGGCAACGGATCATCGCCATCAATGTGAAAGTGCGAATCGATCAATCCGGGCACGAGCGTGAGCCCGTTCGCGTCGACCACTTCCGCGCCGGACGGAATGCTTACCGAGGCTCGCTTGCCAACTGCGACAATTCTTTCGCCGCGAACGATTACGGCAGCGTCAAGTACGGGCGCGCCGCCGCGCCCGTCAACCAAGGTCGCTCCGACAATGGCAATGACTTGTTTTGCATCCGGCCGAGCCACTTGGTTCACTTCATGCAGGGGGCGAAATGCCGGAGCAGCTTGACCCCGGCGCTGTTGTGCCCGAATTCCGCCACACAGAAGGAGAACGACGAGTAGTGCTGTTTTTAATAGTTGAGTTGAGTTTTTCATAAGTCAGTCGATCTCCACGCTCAGGAGGTTTGTCGGAAAAGCGTTTTTCTCCGCGTGACCGCAGAGTCCTTTTCCCGACAGACTCCGCGGCGGGTGACAGCATAAAACCGGGAGTGAAACCCGAATCCGCTCCGCAGGTTTTCGCAAACTTCTTTCACACTAACCTGTTCCGAGATTCGTCAAACTACTCACCGGCAAGGATGCGCAACCGCAACCTCCCGTCCCTTTGACCTTTGAACGGCAAGTGCATAACGCCGGAACCATTAGCCGTTCCGATGTAGGTTCCGCCGGGCACTCCATTGAAGAGACCGCCGCGCCAGTTTGCGCGGCCGCCGGTCATCTGGAGTTCATACTTTGCATACGGCTTCAGTCCAGAGATCAGTAACGAGTTCGTGTCGACGGCCGGGATTGTCACTTCGCCCTCCGTTATGGGACCGTCAATTGTGGCGAAAAGTGTAATTGTGCCACCTTCGACCAAGGCACCAACCAAGTTTGATCCGTCCACCAACTCAACGCGTGGGGCACGCGTATCGCCGCGGTCTCCAATCTCCAAAACGTGTAGAAAGAAGTCTTCTTTCGCTGGTTTTGACGGCGACACCTCAACGCGCCACGCTGCCGGCACAACCGCACGCGTGTTCGAAGGTAATAGTTTGTCAAACTCGTCTCCCCAGAAGGTCTTCCACATCTTCCGGAGATAAGGATCGGTCGGCAGCGGTCCGCCCGCTGGTGGGTCCAGCGGCCAATTTTTACCTGTTCCCCACCCTCCGCCAAACTCGTCGCCCGGAGTCCAGAATTCAGAACCCGGCCCGCCTCGTTTTACTACTTCCCGCTCGCGTGGGAGTAACGAATGGACTCGCAATCGCCCCTGACCGTCCTCATAAGTAAAAACCGTGGCGTCTCGGTAAGTCGTACCGCCGTGGCCAATGTCTCTTCCCTTCTCCTGAGCCATAACGCGCGGCTCGCTCACGCCGTGCAGCAACCAGACTTTTTTGTAGTTCGGGTCGGTACTCCGCACGCGATCGAAAACCACGAGTACGTTATTGTCGGGTGTGTAAGCCACTTCGCGAGTGAAATGCTCCATCTTGGAAGGGTGATAGGCGTGCGTGGCGTTGCCGCGCGCGTAGTGGTAGACACCCGGCTGGTAGTCGGTCACCTCCATGCGTCCGGTGTCCCACAGATCACGGGTCCGTTCGAAATCTTCGCGGCTGCGGACAGTGTTCCAATAGCGCGAAGAGTCCATGCGCTGTCCCCCGTCGTTGGCAGCGGGCCAGAGATTCTCAGCCCAGAAGAATTTTTCCCCAGGCTTATAAACCAACATCGAGTTGTGAGCGATGGTGCGTCGGTAGTAATTCAGGTAGTGCGGACTCTCAGTGTCAGTGTAGTCGGCGCCACTTTCGGTGGCGAGATAACCTTTGTGGTAAATGAAGAAATGATTCTGATCAAGGTGGTCATGCTTAGCGAGGTATGGACCCGAATTGAACTCAATCCAGGTCGAATCGGGCCCGAAGCCGTCGCGCATGATGAGGTGTCCAATTCCGCGAAAGAGGTAGTTGCGGGAAATTTCGGCATCGTTTGTGTCAGCTGGATTGCGCGGGGTAACTTCCGGGTCGTCCCACAAAAACTGAGTAATCGGAATTCGCCAATCTTTGCGCGCGGGCCAACCGCTTTGTCGCAGCAGCCACGCGGCAAAAGGATCTTTGAAGCGATTAATGGCATAGCCGAGGCAGATGTTGTCTTCCCACTGGAGGTAGGGAAATTCATTGTCATCATCGCGCGCGGTTGTGCCATCGGGGAGCACCTTATAGAGATAAGTGTCGGTGTAATGATGAAAGACTGTGTAGCGCCGCGCTGGATCATTGTTGCCCACAGTACGACGTAGTTCTGCCAGCAACGCGAGAGGAGCGTAGGTGATCCGCTGATAGTCCATGGACTCGTGATACCCGCCGTCCGGCGTAATGAAGTTGGTCAGATCGAGAATGTGATCGAAGACCTGCTGGGCGTGCGCTCTCAAAGGCGCGGCGCGCGCCTCAACCGAAGGATGACCTTCGATGGCGGTAAGGGCGAACAGCGCGAGCGTCAGATAGCGGACAGGGTAATTATGATACATCGCCAGTTGCACTTCCTTGAGCGACTGATCCTCCATCATCTTCTCGGCGGCTTTCAAAAGTTCGAGCGCGACGCGATCCTTGAGTTGCGCATCGAAGCCCGGATAGTTGTAGAGCCAGTCGAAGGCCAAGGACCACTTAACGTACTCGGGGTAAGTGCGCGAGCCCACCAACTCGGGTGGATGTGTCCGCCGCATTTCTTCAACGGCTTTCTTAGCGAAAGATTCATCACGGGTCAGCAGGTATGTGAGCGCCCAACCATCAATACCTTCGGACGCGCGTGCACCTGCAGCGTACCTCGCGCGCAAGACGTTGAATCCGGTAAGCGGATCGTGTTCGCCGATCAGCATGCGTGGCCTAACAGGCCTGGACGCAGACTGTCCATACGCGCCGAGCGGGATCATTAATCCGACGAGGGCGAGACAAAACGCAACTGTTGGACTTCTCAATGACCTTTGCCGAGGGAGTTTTGAACAACAATTCTTGCTGACACTTTTCACTGAGATTCTTCTCCTGCAAAAACAATCGCATTACCCAACTTACTTGCTCGCGACGTCGCGTTTCGCTCCTCGAGCCCCGGCGAGAAACTTGAGCCACTCCTTCGCCATTAGTCGGTGATACGGCTCGGTCATGTGAATTCCATCCAGGCAAAGAAACCTTGGCCCGTCTGGTGATGAAGATAAGATGCTTCCAACCTCAATCACCTCGATGCCCCCAGCGCGTGCGGCCGCAAGGGCCCGCTTGACCGTGCCGGGATCTACGCTGGCGGGGTCGTGCACTTCGTCAAACATGTAGGTCTTGATACCGGCCGCAGCAAACCCAACACCGAGTTGTTTCAGCGCATCGTAATCCGCGTCCGTGCGCGTCATCACGACGAGCATCACTTTGTCCGGCTTCCAATCGAGAACACTTTGGTAGAAGCGCTGCTGTGCACGCGTGGCAGTCAAGCCACCTCCGGCAAATTGTTTGAATTCTACTTTCGGATTTTCGCGCCTGAAGACATCGATCACGATGGGGACAAAACTCGATGGCGAAGACCAGTGCAGACCCATGGTGAACGAGTGACCGATAACGGCGATCTTTTGCGGAGGCAATGCGCGCAAACGTGGTCGGAGAGCTTTCACGTCTTGCTCGCGTAGCAATTCGCCCGCGACTACCTTTTCGTCGCGGATGTGCAGGTTCTTTTCACCCCAGTTCCAGATTTTGCGCCCCGCGATCTGCCATTCGGCGGCGCCGGTATCAAACGGCGAAATGCATGAGCGCCGCGCAAGCTGCTGCCCAACCACGAGCATGTCTGCGTCAGTGCCCGTTAGATGCAATTGTCCAACATAGACCGGCAAACCGAGCGCAATGTAGAAGGCAAACTCATCTTGCAAAAGATCACCGTCTCGCTCGACCTCAAGCACTGTCTGATACAGACTGGCAATCGCTCGAGTTTTTACCCCTTCAAACTTCGTCTTCTGGCCTAAGTAATGATCGAAAATATTGACTGGAGAATTCGCGGGCACAGTCAGTCCTGAAGAGAGGATGGGCTCAAGGTCTCGGGCTGGATCAAAATCTGACTTCGCGGCGCGAAACCATGCGTTCACAGCGGGCATATTAGATTTCAGTAGCTTAGCTTGATGCTCGACCAGGGCTTCGAGCTCAATATCCGAAAGTTTGCCTGACTCATAACAGTGGGGATCGCCTTTGCCAGACTTTTTCGCAAGCAACACCTGGTAGGCGTGTGTGGCAATGACGTTCGCCTCGACCAGCTGCGAAAGTCGAGTGTTATTCTGTTTCTGTTTGCGACCTGGTACCGTCCCGTTTTGGCCGTAGACTGAAGGAGCGGTGCCAACACCTAGCATCAGGGAAAAAACGAGTAACCGCAGTAAGACTCGACTATCCATTACGATTCCTCTTTCTGCTATCAGTTGCTGAACTGTTTACTCGTGACTTTCGCTTGACCACTTCAGGGCAGTTATCCGCAGATTTCGCAGATTACACAGACCAAGAGAAGGAATGCGAAACATCTCCAGACCGCTTTCTCACGCTCTTAATCTGTGTAATCTGCGAAATCTGCGGATAACCGTCTCTCATGCGCAGCTCCCTACCGCCGGCCGGCCGGATCCAATGCTCCTATGGATGGGCCATGCCGTAAATTTCCCACCAGATCGCGCGGCGGAAGTTCGCTGGCGTCGCCACGATGCGCGAGGAGTTTTGAGTCTGCTCGCGGGCGGAAGTCGGGGCGGTTCGGATTTAGTCGCCACCAGTTCCCTTCAATAATCACCCAGGGCTCATCGCCATAGCGCACGAACTCCCCGGCGACTTTCTCGCGCGTGATGCCGCTTCGCATGTCTGCTCCTTCCGGCAGCACGATCGCAAGGACCTTGAGCGCGTCAGGCATCTCTGTGTAACTCACCGTGTTGACAACGTTGAAGCGCGCATCAAGCCGGAAGATGCTGGTGTTGAAGATCTCGATTGATGACGGCTGATCGTTGATGAAGATATTGTTTCGAATCAACGTGCCCCAGCTCCCGTTGCGAGACTGCATCGCGGCGCGTCCCTTGTTATTCATCAGAACGGTGTTGCTCCGAATGATGTTCGAGTAACAGCCCCATAGCGGAAGATCATCTGGTCCCTTTACGTCTGCGGGTGACCGCGGTCCGGGTTCTACATAACTCGCATCGTACGGGTTTGCATCGTCCCATTGCGCAATCCCGTGATTGAAGTTTCCGTAAATAAGGTTGTTCTGAATGAGAGATTCTTGTAGCCCGGCGAGGTTGAGCGAGCCGCCACCTCCCTTTCCATTCTCGTTGATCACGTTGTCCTCGATGATGAAGTTAAGGCCGCGACCGTCGGGAAAATTGTTCGCGCCAAATTTCTCCGTCGCCAGCTTAACGAGACCTAAAGCCCAAGCGCGCGTTGGCTCTTCCTTTCGATACTCACGAAGCGATGGATGTTTCAATAGCTCGTGAAAGGAACTGACGGAGTCGATATTGCACTGAAGACCGCCCGATTTGCTGCCAAAGAAAATGTTTCGCCGGATAACGTAGTTGTCGGAACCGTCTGAAGCATAGGCTGAATGCTCGAGCGCCGATAAAGCGAAAAGATTGTCCTCAATAAGCACCGTGTGAGTGTCGGTCGAATGGAGGCCCCACTTGAGGTGATTATGTGAAAAGTTACCGATGATCACGATGTGGTGCGTCTGTTTCCCGGTGCGACCAAAATCCCCGTCAAGCATAATCCCTGCTCTTGGTCCAACCGGTTTCATCCCAGGTCCGGTGCCGCCTGCGATATTGAACCCCTCAACGATGACGTGATGCGCAGCCTGCAGCAATATCATCCAATCCGGATCGCGCTCGGACGCGCGGTTGATAATGCAGTCGCCTGGCTTTCCCATCGCTTTGACGTGAATGTAGTGGCCGTCGCTCGCATCCGGCTTATCCCCCATCACGAAACCAGCATAGGTACCCGGCATGACGGCGATAAGATCGCCTCCACGCGCCGCATCGGCTGCCTCCTGCAGTGATTTGTAAACCGCGTTAACGGGGTATGAGGCAGCAACTCTCTGCCCGTTAGCATTCCGTTTGTTGAGTTCTAATGCCTCAACACGCACGTTCTTTATACGGTCGCCAGCGCCAGCGCCGTCCACTAACAGCACGCGGGTATACCTCCGCTGGATGTGTAGTGTTTTTCGGACCCACTCGTCGGAGTTCTGCGTTTTGTAAAAGACTGGCGAAGGGGGCGCCGCATTTGATGCGAGGCAATTGACGGAAAAGCATAAGAGCTGAAACGCAGCCAACAACTGGAACAGTATCTTTCTGGTTCTCATCGCCATTCCAGAGTTACAAAACTAAAGACCGCGAGTGCGGCCCGTGGCGATCCGCGAACTCAATTTAAGTTCAGCCAGCTGCAAGCGCGCCAACTCACTTTCGGGATCCATTTTCAACGCGCGCTCCAGCGCCACACGCGCTTCCGCCGGACGACCAAGCGCTTTCAGCGCTGCGCCCGCAAGCACGAAACGAATCGCGCCAGTCGGCGGCCAGGGTTCGGCGTCAAGCATTCGCTGTTCGTCGTTCAATCGCGCGAGGCGCTCGTAGAGCGCGCGCGCCTCAGCTTTTCGTCCCACGTGTTCGAGGGCCACCGCTTTATAGAAATAGTGTTCTGACCACGGCTCTTCTGGCTGAGTTGGCGGATTAAGTTCCTCACTGGCTGCGCGGTCCCACCAACGTTGGGATTCATCGCGCTTGCCGGCGAGTTCGTACTCACGTGCAGCCGCAACATACTCTCGCGCCTGCGACTGCATCGCCGGGCGGCCGACACCGAAGTTACGCGGGTACTCTGTTGTTGCGGCGAACTCTGCCGCAGCTTTCAGATGTTCTCCTGATTGCTGGTACGCATGTGCAAGTCCGAGATGCGCCTTGCGGTAGAGAGCCAGCGCCGCATCCTCACCTTCGCCGGAGGTGAAAGTAGTCTTCTCAAGCAATGTGGCGGCATCCGCGAACCTCCCGGCGTCCACGTATGCTGAAGCGAGCGACTGAACGTAGGCCGATTGTCCTTTAACAACGGCAGGCGCGCCCTCGAGCAATTTCAGGCGGCGCCCGCTCGCGCCCATTTCGGCGAGCAACCGATCAAACTCAATGTACAAGCGAAAATCATTTGGCGCTTCCGCGATAACATGCTCGTATTGCCGTGCCGCCTCTTCCTTCTTGCCCACGACGACCCACAACGCGCGTGCCAGGTTGCGCTGCGCAATGATGTTTGAGGGGTCGACTAAGGCGTAGCTCCACGCCCTGAGGGCTTCTTCATCGCGGTCCTTCGACGCCAGCGCATTACCAAGGTAATAGGCGGCGCGTCCGTCGGCGGGGTTGGCGTCGCGCGCGGCATAAAGGACATTAATCTCCTCGACCCGGTGAGGAAAGACAAAGGCCGGATCCCCTTTCGCGCCGAGAGCGTACTGCTCACGCGCTCGCCCGCGGTCGCCATCCTGCTGGTACAAATACCCAAGGGTGTAATAGAGCATCGGGTAAACACGTTTCGTCTTTCCGTCTGTTGTCTGGCCCTGCCCGCGCCTAATCGCCTCTTCGAGAATTTGCCGCGCCTCAGCCCGTCGCCCAACGGTCGCATAGTCAAAAACAACTTCAAGAACCGAGTCAGGCTCGCGCGAGAGGAGCCGCCAGAACTCGTCCGAAGCAGCTTTGGCCTTCGCTTCCTGACCCAAGGCCTTCCTGATCTCGTACTGCTCATGAAGCGCCAGGTAATCAATTGGTAGTTCTTGCACGACCGCGTCAATATGAAGTTCCGCTGCGTCGAGCTTACCGGCCAGACGCTCGGTAAGTGCGAGCACCGTGCGCGCCTTGAGGTCACGTGGGTCAAGCAAGACTGCCTGCGAAAGTTGTTCGACAGCTTCTGCGTTGCGACCTGCTGCAAGTGCCATCTCGCCTAACACGTAACGTGCGACGGATTCGTGATTACCTGAGCGTACTGCCAAGATTAGATGGTCCGCAGCTTCGCTGTTTTTTCCTTCGGCGCGCCTGACCAGCGCGAGATAGTAGTGAGCGTCGCCCGCATCTTTGTTACGCCTCAGTGCTTGCGTGAGATGATCGGCTGCCTTCCAGTATTCACCGCTGCGATAGTACGAGAGACCCAACGCGATGTGTGCCAGCGCAAAACCGGCATCTCGTTTTAGCGCTTCGTAATAGGCCGCGCGGGCGTCGCGCTCCTTGCTCTTCTTATCAAAGGCCAGGCCCTCGACGTAAGCCTGCTCGGCGCTCGTTGGCACTCTAGGGTCGGGGAGGGGCCGTGTCGCAGGCCTGAAATCAGGATTACCATCCCACGGCATGAAGTTGTTATAGCGGATCAACTGGCGCCCGTCCTTGCTCTTAAAGCTAACTGTAAGCGGCGGTGGAAACATATTCTGAACGGGCAGCGGGACGGAGGCGGTGAAGGGCTTGGCCGGGTCGAGGTCAACACGCTCACTTCGTCTGCAATTTTCTAAAGCGCATACCTCGGCCACGAATTCGGCATCCTTGAAACGCGCGTTCGCGTTCGCGGTGATGACGGCACTGTTACCTTGATATGAGATTTTTAGGGCCATGTCGGCCGTGGCTTCATCCCAACCCCC
>Ga0184605_10000597_pt1 | contig 10856 bp, 12 predicted proteins | sample PLM0_30_coex_FD_132995 | JGI IMG/M metagenome (GOLD analysis project Ga0184605, IMG submission 132995) | Groundwater sediment microbial communities from an aquifer in East River, Colorado, USA - PLM0_30_coex | ecosystem: Environmental > Terrestrial > Soil > Riparian zone | place: USA: East... | reverse complement strand
GTGCACCAGAAAACGTCGTCCTCCTTGAGATCGAATACCATCTTCGAGGTCGACGCGACACCGGTGAGATAGCCGCCGGTAGTGTGGACGATTCCTTTGGGCTTTCCCGTCGTGCCCGATGTATAGAGGATGTAGAGGACATCCTCCGCGTCCATCGTCTCCGGCTCCGATTGCAGCGACGCGTCGTGCATCAATCGGTGCCACCAGTGATCGCGTCCTTCACGCATATCGGCGAATGCTTCGTCACCCGCGCCGCCCGGACGGCGCTGCACGACGATCACATGCTCGATCGACGGTGTCTCCTCGATTGCCTTGTCGGAGTTGCGCTTCAGGGGAATCACGTTTCCACGGCGGTAGCCGCCGTCCGCTGTTATCAGCACTTTTGCCTGCGCATCGTTGATGCGGTCGCGCAGGGATTCCGCGGAGAATCCTCCGAACACCACCGAATGAATGGCGCCGATCCGCGCACAGCCCAGCATCGCGATGGCGGCTTCAGGAATAAGCGGGAGGTATATCGCGACACGATCGCCCTTCTTCACGCCGAACTTCTTCAGGACGTTGGCGAACTTCGACACCTCACAGTACAAATCCCAATAGGTCAACGTCCTGCGATCTCCGGGCTCTCCCTCCCAGATCAGCGCCGCCTTGTTTCGACGCGGGCCCCGCACATGCCTGTCGATGCAGTTTGCCGCGACGTTGATCTTTCCCCCGAGAAACCACCGTGCGTGGGGTGGCTTCCACTCGAGAACCTTCTTCCAGGGCTTGATCCACTCCAGCTCCCGCGCCTGGTCAGCCCAGAACTTCTCTGCATCTCTTTCAGCTTTCTCGTAGATCTCCGGCGACGAGACGCTGGCGGTGAGCCTGAACTCCGGTGGCGGCTCAAACTTTCGATTTTCCTGAAGGAGAACGTCGATGTTTGTCATTGGCGCGATGTCGTTGGCCCGCTGAGCTGGTGCGAGCCGCTAGGATATAGCTTTTTGCGCGGCTCTCGCCAGAGTGGCAAGTTCTAGGCGAATGAAGCTACGCTCGCACCCCACCGCTCCGTCGGTTCCAGTTCCCATCGTCGAGGTGTCAGACCTGACACGCTCGTTCGGATCGAGAGAGGCCGTCGCGGGTGTCACGTTTTCGCTCGCTCCCGGCGACTGCCTGGCAGTCTTCGGGCCGAATGGAGCAGGCAAGACGACGCTTCTTCGACTTCTGGCCGGCCTCCTCAAGCCATCGTCGGGAAGTGCGAGGCTCGCGGGGATCCCACTTCCGGGAGGAACGCTGGCACGCTCGCGAGTCGGTCTCATTTCTCATCACACCATGCTTTACGAAGCACTGTCGGCCCGGGAGAATGTCTCATTCGCCGCTCGACTCTATGGAATCCGCGAACCCCGCTTGCGGGTCGACGACGCGCTCGGGCGCATGTCGATGCTCGAGCGCGCCGAAGCTCCGGTCCGCCTGCTCAGCCGAGGCATGCAACAGCGGGTGTCGATCGCCCGCGCGATGGTGCACTCACCACAAGTCATCCTCGCCGACGAACCGTACAGCGGACTCGACGACAGCGGAGCGCGTGCCCTGACCGCCCTTCTTGGTGAACTGCGATCGGCCGGAACGGCAATTGTGATCGTTACGCACAACCTGACGGAGGGACTTTCGCTCGCCACCCACGCCGCGGTAATGCAGCGCGGCAAGTTCGTGCGCTACGATGCGCGTGACCGCATCGATCCCAAGTCCTACGCTGCAACGTATCGAGAGGCGGTGGCTTCCAGTGGCTGATACCCTGTTCGCCGCGTGGCTCATCGCGCGCAAGGATCTAGCGATCGAGTTCCGAACGCGGAGCGCATTTTTTTCCGCGGTCGTTTTCGCGCTCCTCGGGCTCGTCATCTTCTATTACGCCTGGGATCCGACCGCCGTCGCAGTGACGGATCTCGCGCCCGGAGTTCTGTGGGTGGTCTTCACTTTCTCCGGATTGCTCGGGTTGCACCGTTCATTCGGGGTCGAAATGGCTGATCACGCCATCGACGGACTTCTCGCATCGCCGGTCTCGAGAGAGTCGATCTTCCTCGGCAAGGCGATCGCGAATCTGATATTTGTCGCGGCGGTGCAGCTGATTGCGATTCCCGCGCTGGTGCTCTTCTACAATCTGCCTCTGCGGGACATTGCAGCGCCGCTCATCGCGATCGCGCTGCTCGCCGCAATTGGTCTCGTTGCCGTCGGGACGCTCTTCAGCGCAATGGCAGTGAACACGAGGCTGGCCGAACTCCTACTGCCGATGCTTGCGCTTCCGTTCTTCGTTCCGATTGTGATGGCGGCGTCCCAGGCGACCGCCAAGCTCTTGAGCGGCCGCCCGATCGTCGAGGCGGGAGCGTGGCTCAAGCTGCTTCTCGCCTTCGACATCGTGTTCGTGGCGGCGTGTACGCTGACGTACCCCTTCACTGTCGAAGACTAGCGACCGCACTCTGGCATGAACAAATGATGAGTGCTATCGTGGTTTGCCCCCAAAACCGGAGCGGTCATGAGAGGTAAATATCTGCTTTATGGCACTCTTGCCGGTGGTCTGACACTGTTCGTCTGGCAGGTCGTCTCCAACGTCGCGATTCCGTGGCATGAAGCAACCCTAAAGCCATTTACGAACAACGGCGCCGTCGTCGATGCTGTTCGCGCCAACACTGCAGGGAACGGCGTGTACATCGCGCCGCAGGGAATTACCGCCGCTGTGTCGTTCACGCCCGATATGGCCGACAAGATGACGACGACGATGGCGCCGAACATGATCAAGACGTTAGTGGTCGACCTGGTTGCGGCGCTTCTGCTTTGCGTACTCGTCGCACGGATCGGCGTTGGACGGAAGCGCGATACCGCGCTCACGCTCGGCCTCGGCGCATTGGCGGTGGGAATCGTCAAGGAGCTGGGGAACTGGATCTGGTACGGCTTCTCTGCGAGCTTCGCCATCGTCAACACTATCGATCTCGCTATCGTGTTCGCACTCGCCGGCATCGTCATCGCGTGGGTTTACAAACGGGAGATGCAGGGGGCACCCGTAGCCACCGTCCGGTAATCACATTTCGCGGTTAAATTGGTTGGGCCGGTGACATATCGTCGCCGGCCCATTCGCGCGCAAATCCACCTCACATCGACATGAAGATCTCCTGGCTCCCGACCGTCGCCGCCATGGCGGTGATTGGCACGGTCATCAGAGCGGCCTTCTTCACGCCGCTGGAAGCAAGGCAGGGAGCAGCGCAAAAGATCTTCTACATTCACGTGCCGGCGGCGTGGGTCGCGTTCCTGGCGTTTGCGCTCGTCGCGATCGCAAGCGGGGTCTTCCTCTGGGTACGCGATCGCCGTCTCGACCGCTTCGCCGAGAGCTCCGCCGAGGTCGGCGTGGTATTCACGACTGTGGTGCTCATCACCGGGCCGCTCTGGGCCAGGCCGATCTGGGGGACGTATTGGGCGTGGTGGGACGTGCGGTTGGTTTCCACGCTTTTTTTGTGGTTCATCTACGTCGCCTACATAGTTCTCCGTGGCGCGGTAGAGTCGCCCGAGCTGCGGGCGCGATATTCAGCCGTGCTTGGAATCCTGGGAGCGCTCCTCATCCCGTTCATTCACTTGAGCGTTTACCTGTTCGCGACGATGCACCCGCTGCCGATTGTAGGAAAGCCAAGCTCTCCGTCGCTGCCGGGCGAGATGCTGCTGACACTGCTGCTTTCGCTTTTCTCGTTTACGCTGCTGTACTTTGCCTTCGTGCGCGCCCGTTATTACTATGCCGTCGAGCGTGATGCCGCGATGGCAACAGCTGGCCACGATGCCTGAGACTTCGTTCTACTATCACCTCGCCTATACCATCGCGCTCGGCATCTACGCTGGGTACGGGTTGAATCTCTACATCAGGCGCAAGCGTGTGAGAGAAGGGCGATGACAGTGTCCACCGTATCATCCGCAGACGCGCCCTCTCAGGGCGCGCGGGCACCCGTGACCGCAATTCCCGCCGAGGTTTCCGACCCGGTGAACGCGCGGATCCTGGCGGTGTCCGAGGATCGCGTCCCCGGTTTCGCCAACGAGCCATTTGCGGAGATTGCGTTCGCCGCGGAGCTGCCGGAAGACGTTGTGATCGAGCGGCTGCGCGCGATGCTGTCGTCGGGTGTCATCCGGCGGATTCGACAGACGTTGATGGCGACAAACCTCGCGCCTGGCGCGCTCGTCGCCTGGCGCGTCGCTCCGGAGAAGCTCGACTCGGCCTTCAATTACATGGTGAAGGAAGATCCGTTCTCCGGTCACGTCGTGATTCGCTCCACCGATGCTGAAACTCCGGGTTCGGTTTATCGGCTGTGGACGACACTCAAGGTACCCCAGGGTTTCTCGATGACCCGACACTGCGATTTCCTCGCCTCCCGCGTCGGAGCGGACGCCTATCGGATAATGCCGGCAAAACGGTTGTTCGCGTTGGGAGTGGGGCACATGCGGCGGCGCGGAATGGAACCAGGCTCGAGAAGCGATTCGGCTGGTCGGGTGCTCGATACCAACGTCGTGGAGCTGTCGCCTTTGGAATGGCGGGTGCTGACGGCGCTAAAGCGTGAGTTCACGATCGACGAAATCGCACCGAAGCCGTGGTGCGCTCGGGCGACGGAAGCGGGCATCCCGCTCGACCAATTCGTCGGCGTGGCGAGATCGTTGAGCGCGCGCGGGGTGATCGGACGGTTCTCGACTTTTCTCGAGCACGTGAAGCCCTCGGCCGCGGGCGAGCGCGTTACCCGGTACAACGCGCTGTTTCATTGGCGCGTTCCCGCCGGCCGCGAGATAGAAACCGGGAGAGAGGTCGGGCGCCATCACATTCTCACCCACGCCTACTGGCGCGAAGGCGGACCGGAATTCGCGGACGTGAACATCATGGCCGTCGCGCACGGAACCGACAAACAGTTCGTGCTCGAGCACAAGGCCGCGATCGACGTGCATCTCGCGGAAGCGGGCATCCCCGTTCTCTACACGAACGTGTTCTGGGGTGGACGCAGCGAGATCAAGCCATCCGAGATCTCACCAGTCGAGTACGAAGCCTGGGCAAATCGAATAGGACTGTCACGAGAAGCGAGCGCGGGGTGATAGAAGGGAAGGTTTTCCTCGTCGGCGCAGGTCCAGGTGACACAGGTCTCATCACGGTAAGAGGCAAGCAGCTCATCGACTCCGCGGACGCAGTCGTCTACGACGCGCTAGCGAACACGGCGCTCCTTCCTCCGGGCGCGCGCGAGACAGGGCGGCCCGAATTGTATTACGTGGGCAAGCGCGGCGGCTCGAAGGACTCAGTCACTCAGGAAGAGATCAACGCACTTCTCATCAAGCTCGCGCGCGAAGGCAAGCGTGTAGTGCGGCTCAAGGGCGGTGACCCCTTTGTGTTCGGGCGCGGCAGCGAGGAGGCTCAGGCTCTCAACGACGCTTCGGTGCTGTTCGAGGTCGTTCCCGGCGTCACTGCAGGAATAGCTGCGCCGGCGTACGCGGGAATCCCGGTAACTCACCGCACGCTCGCGACATCGGTCACTTTCGTCACCGGTCATGAGGATCCGGCCAAGCCGAGCACGCAGACAAACTGGTCGGCCTTGGCGAAAGCTGGCGGGACGATCGTGCTGTACATGGGAGTAAAGACACTCGCCGGTATCTCCAAGGCGCTAATCGAGGGAGGATTGCCGGGCGAGATTCCCGCCGCTGCCATTCAATGGGGGACTCACCCCAGACAGCGCACCGTCGTCGCGACGCTCGACACGATCGCGGCGAAAGCGGAAGAGCAGAACATCACCGCTCCCGTGATCACAGTCATTGGCTGGTCGGTGGTCTTGCGTGACGAGCTCAACTGGTTCGAGCGGCGCCCTCTGTTCGGCAAGCGCATCGTCGTGACGCGCGCGACACAGCAGGCCCCCATTCTCAGCGACAAGCTGCGCGAGCTGGGCGCCGACGTCATCGAGATGCCCGCGACCCAAATCGCCCGACTCGATCTCGCTCCTCTGCGAGCGGCAATCGATGGCATCAGCGATTACCAATGGCTGATTTTCACGAGTCAGAATGCCGTCGCGATTTTCTGGGAGCAGCTGCTCGGACGCGAGAAAGATTCACGCGCGTTGGCCGGACTCAGGATCGCGGCTGTCGGTCCCGCGACAGCCGGAGCGCTGCTCGAGCACGGAATCACGGTCGATGTCATTCCACAGCGATTCGTTGCCGAGGGTTTGCTCGAGATTCTCCGGGCGCGCGACGATGTGGCTGGTAGGCAGGTGTTGTACGTCACCGCTGAAGGTGCTCGGGATGTTCTGCCCGCTGGATTGCGCGAGATTGGCGCCAAGGTGAGCATCATCGAGGCCTACCGCTCGATTCCGGATGGCGTCGGTGCGGAGACGCTCGCCCGCGCCATCGAACGCGGCAAAGTGGATCTCGCCACCTTCACCTCGGCGTCAGCGGTCACAGGCTACATCGAAGCCGTCGGAGAAGAGATGGCGCTCAAAGTGCCGGCGGCCTCCATTGGTCCGCAGACATCCGCTGCGCTCACCGAAGCCGGCATTGAGGTCAAGGTCGACGCCGGGGAATCAACTATCGACGGTCTGGTGGCGGCGGTGATCCGTGCCTTCTAAGCAGAAGACCGACGCCGGCGTCGTTCGCATTGGCACCCGCGCGTCAGAGCTCGCGCTCAGGCAGGCGCGTCTCGTCGAGAGTGCGTTGTTGGCTCGCGGAATCAGATCCGAGCTCGTCACCTTCAAGACTACGGGCGACAAGAAGCTGGACCAGCCGCTGACGGAAATCGGTGCGAAGGGGTTGTTCACGCGCGAGCTCGAGGTGGCGCTGGCCAAGAACAAGATCGACTGCGCGGTGCATTCGTTGAAGGACTTGCCGACCGAATTGTCTGACGGCCTGGAGATCATTGCGCAGCTCGAGCGCGAGGATCCGCGTGATGTGCTCGTCGTAAACCGTGGAACCGGCGCGGAGAATCTCGACGATCTGCCTGCTGGGTCCCGCGTCGGGACTTCGAGCCTTCGCCGCCGAGCGCAGCTACTCGCCCGGCGGCCGGATCTCGAAGCGGTCGAGCTGCGTGGCAATGTTCCCACGCGTCTGCGCAAAGTCGAGTCTGGGAGCGTCCATGCGGCGATTCTCGCTGCCGCCGGCCTGATTCGCCTCGAAGTCCAACAGCGAATTACGATGTATCTCGACCCGCCGGATTGGCTTCCAGCCGCCGGACAGGGCGCCATCGCGATTCAGGCGAGAAGCGACGATTCCCGAATGAAGGACCTGCTGCTCCCGCTCGATCACAAGCCGACGTCCGTTGCCACGCGTGCCGAGCGCGCTTTTCTGGCGGCCCTCGAAGGAGGATGCCAGGTACCGATCGGCGCCCTCGTGAGCGACACCGGTGACGGGCCTACATTATATGGTATGCTCTCGGACCTGAGCGGCAGGCACATCGTGCGAGGGTCACGCGAGCTGGACGTCGAGCAACCAGAGGCGACTGGCGAAGCGCTCGCCGCCGAGATCCGCTCTCGTGGCGGCAGCAGTCTGCTCGTAGAGCTTCGCCAACTATCACACCTTCCAGCTCCACAACCAGAGTAAGAGTGTCCAGCTTTCCGCAGTATCGACCGCGCCGGCTGCGGCGCACCGCCGCGCTCCGAAACTTGGTTCGCGAGACCCACCTCGCGCCGTCGCAGCTCGTGCTTCCCGTGTTCGTACGCGACGGAAAGAAGCTTCGCCGCGGGGTTAGCTCTATGCCCGGGGTGAGCCAGACGTCGGTCGATGAAATGCTGCGCGATGCGGAAGCCGCGGCGAAGGCCGGCGTCGGAGGCATCATCCTCTTTGGCGTGCCGGAGACGAAGGATTCCACCGGCTCTTCCGCCTGGGATGAGAAGGGCGCTGTTCAACTTGGTGTGCGCGCTCTCAAGAAAGAGATTCCCGAGATCGTCGTGATCACCGATGTCTGCATGTGCGAGTACACCGATCACGGCCATTGCGGTGTGCTCAAGGATGGAGAGGTCGACAACGACGCCACCCTCGAGCTACTCTCGCGTGCCGCGCTCTCGCATGCGCGCGCCGGCGCGGACATCGTCGCCCCGAGCGACATGATGGATGGACGTGTTCAAGCCATACGATCGATGCTTGACGGTGGTGGATTCGCTAGCGTCGCGATCCTCAGTTACGCCGCCAAGTACGCGTCGGCGTATTACGGGCCTTTCCGCGAAGCGGCGGAATCCGCGCCGCAGACGGGCGATCGCCGCGGCTACCAGATGGATCCCGGTAACGCGCGGGAAGCGATGCGCGAGGTGTTCTCCGACATCGAGGAGGGCGCGGATGCGGTGATGGTGAAGCCGGCAGGACCGTATCTCGATATCGTCGCTCGGGTAAAAGCGGAAACGGGTTATCCGGTCGCCGCGTATCAGGTGAGCGGCGAATACGCGATGATCTGCGCGGCGGCCGATCGCGGCTGGATCGAGAAGGACCGCGTGATGATGGAATCTTTGCTGGGGATCCGGCGTGCCGGGGCGGACTTCATCGTCACCTACTTCGCGACGGAAGCCGCGCGGAAGCTCTGATCAAAGACAACCATTGACGCGGTGGCAGCCGATGGTATAATTAGATGGTTGGCTAATTAACTAACTATCCGATGAACGACGTCTTTCGAGCCCTCTCTGATCCCACCCGACGCGAAATCCTCGAGCTGCTGCGCTCGGGACCTCGGACGTCGGGTGAAATCGCCGACAAGTTCAGCACCAGCTGGGCGACGATCTCCCGCCATCTGAGCGTTCTCAAGGACGCCGAGCTCATCCTCGCCGAAAGGAATGGGCAGCACGTCGTGTACGAGCTCAACACCACAGTGTTCCAGGATGTCGTCGAGAATCTCATCAAGTGGCTTCGCCCGCGGAGATAAAATGCGTAAATGGATTCCGTTGCTCATCGTGGCCGCCGCGTTCATTGCATCGGCGGTCGTGTACGGGAAACTTCCGGAAAGAATTCCGACTCACTGGAACCTCGCCGGACAACCAGATGACTGGAGCAACCGCATGTGGGGCGCGTGGGCTCTTCCAATTTTCCTTCTCGGTATGTGGGCGCTCGTGCAAGTTCTCCCGCGGATAGATCCGCGCGGCGCCAACTACGCCAAGTTCGGAGGCGCATTCGAGGGAATCATCGTCTCGGTGATGCTGTTCATGCTCGCGCTGCATCTCGTCGCGCTTCGCGCGTCGCTTGGCTATCCCGTCCAAATGCAGCGGATCATCCCAATTGGCATAGGAGTTCTGTTCATCGTCATTGGGAATCTGCTGCCGCGCGCCCGCCCGAACTGGTTCGTGGGAATCAGGACGCCATGGACGCTCTCCAGCGACCGCGTCTGGGAAAAGACGCATCGATTCGGCGGGCGGGTATTCGTGGCTGGCGGCATTCTCATCACCATCGCCGGATTTGTGTGGGTTCATTGGGCGCACGCGGTGCTCTTCACCGTGGTGCTACTCTGTGCGGCTTCAGTCCTGATCTATTCCTACCTCGAATGGAAGCGCGAGCAGCCTGTATCCGGCGCGGTTAGATGACTCTCCAAACTCTTAACGACATGAGAATTCTCGGCCGTCTCATACTCTCGCTCGGATCGATTTCCGCAATCGGATCTGTCGCCGCCGCTCAGACCACGCCGGCGGCCCGCGCAATCGACACGGTAGCCCCAAAAACTGTGATCGAGACGCCGTTCACGTTCCAGAGCGGGACGCTGACCTTGCCAGGCACGCTGACGCTTCCTGCGAGGCCCAAACGTCAGCTTCCCGTAGCACTCATAGTCGCCGGCTCCGGGCCGACCGATCGGAACGGCAACTCGCCTGGAGCGCTGCGCGCACAGAACAACTCCAACCTCTACGCTATCCTTGCCTGGCAACTGGCAAACGCCGGCATCGCATCCGTCCGCTACGACAAGCGAGTGCTGGGCGACAATCTCCAGAAGATCGACATCGCCAAGACTTCGATCGACGACCTCATCGCCGACGCGATCGCCGGCGCACGAGAGCTGGTCGGCGACAGACGATTCTCCAAAGTCATCCTGATCGGTCACAGTGAGGGCGCCGAGCTGGTGCTGCAGGCGGTCAATCGCGGCGCTCCGGCGGCGGGAATCGTGATGCTTTCCGGAATGGGTCGGCCAATCATGGCGGTTCTGCGTGAGCAGCTGTCCAAGCAGCTTCCGCCGGCGGAGATGGTCAAATGGGATTCCGCGTCAGCGCGCTACCTTCGCGGCGAAGACGCCGGTGACGTGCACCCCGCGTTGAAATCGCTGCTTCAGCCTGGCAACCGGAAATACATGCAGACCTGGGCCAAATACGAGCCGACCGCTGAGATCGCGCGTGTGAAGTTACCCGTACTGATCGTACAGGGTGGCCGCGACGTCCAGATCAGCGAGGACGATGCGCGCGCACTGAAGGCAGCGCATCCAGCGGCCAAGCTCGTCGTGATTCCGGCGGCGAACCATGTTTTCAGAGCGGCACCCAATTCCGATCGAATGGCGCAGCTCCGGCTCTACACCGATCCAACGATTCCAATCGTCCCCGAGCTGGCACCCGCGATCGTCGATTGGATCAACAAACTCCAGTAACGCGCGCCGTGGCGGAACGCGCACTCGATATTCTGGAAGATTGCATCTAGACCAGCGCGGCCACAGTTGGCGGCGCGAGGGGAGCGGGGCGGTTAACTTGTACGCTCCCACATGAAACATCTCACCAATGCGCTATAGGCTTTTCCCCGGGACCGACATCAGGGTCAGTGAAGTCGGCTTCGGTACGTGGACTCTCTCGACGGGCTGGTGGGGTGACAAGACCGACGACGAAGCCGTGGAGCTTCTGCGCGCGGCTCACGATAGGTTCGGCGTCAGCTTTTTCGATACCGCCGAC
>Ga0184605_10000596_pt1 | contig 10874 bp, 9 predicted proteins | sample PLM0_30_coex_FD_132995 | JGI IMG/M metagenome (GOLD analysis project Ga0184605, IMG submission 132995) | Groundwater sediment microbial communities from an aquifer in East River, Colorado, USA - PLM0_30_coex | ecosystem: Environmental > Terrestrial > Soil > Riparian zone | place: USA: East... | reverse complement strand
TTGACGTTTCGTCCGCGCTCGTCGAGCAGCGCCCTCACGCGGCCCGAGTACATGCCGCAGATGAAGTCATCGCCGACATGCAGGGTGCCGTTGCTGACGAGCATCGTCGCTACAGGACCCTTTCCTGGATCGAGCTGGGCTTCGATCACCGCACCGGTGGCGCTCCTGTTCGGATTCGCCTTGAGGTCCAGGATCTCGGCCTGCAGGAGGATCTGTTCCAACAGTGAGTCAATGTTGGTTCCCTTCTTCGCGGAGACTTCGCTGGACAGCACGGTCCCGCCGAACTCCTCGAGCACGACCCCGTGCTGAAGCAGATCCTGCTTGACCTTCATGGGGTTCGCGCCCGGAACGTCGATCTTGTTGATCGCAACGATCATCGGGACGCCTGCGTTCTTGGCATGCGAGATCGCTTCGATCGTCTGGGGCATCACCTGATCGTCCGAAGCCACGACGAGCACGACGATGTCCGTGACTTGCGCGCCGCGCGCGCGCATGGCCGTGAACGCTTCGTGGCCGGGAGTATCGAGGAAAGTGATCGACTTTCCGCCCGGGAGATCGACATGATATGCGCCGATGTGCTGTGTGATTCCGCCCGACTCACCGGCGACGACGTTCGACTTGCGGATGTAGTCGAGGAGCGAAGTCTTTCCGTGGTCGACGTGACCCATGATCGTAACGACCGGTGGCCGCGGCTCGAGCTGCTCCGCGGTATCCTCGGCGGGAGCCGCCGTCTTCAGGTCAGCGGCGTACTCTTCTTCCTTGACGGCCTGAAATCCGAACTCGCCGGCGATGAGCTCGATCTGATCGAAGTCCAGACGCTGGTTGATCGTGACCATCAATCCGAGATTCTTGAAAGCGAATCCGACGATCTGAACCGCCGGCGTCTTGAGGATCTGCGCCAGCTCGCTGACGGTGATGAACTCATTGACGCGCACCGTCTTCTTCTCGCGCTCGACCTCCGCCTGCTTCTGCGCCGCCATCTCTTCGCGATACGTGCCGTCCTCGGCGCGACGGGCGCCTCCACGGCGGATGGGTCCGCGCATCGACGCCATCGTTTTGCCGATGTTTGCCGACACCGCTTCCTGATCGACTCCGCGCTTTCCCTTTTTCCCACGGCGCGCGCCGCGGTCTTCTCCGCGGCCGCTGCCACGATCATCGCGTCGCGTCGGTGCCGTGCCGGCGCCCGGCGCGGCTGACGCGATTGGCCGCGGCGGTGTGTAGGGTGCCCCAGTGGCCACCGGACGCGGGCGCGGAGCGCCGGGCACGACTGGTTGCGGGCGTTGGCGCTCGCGGACATCGCTCCGCTCGCCGCCCGCGGAGTGCGTCGTTTGCTGTGCGGGTTGCGGCGGCGGCGCGGAGCGCGGCGGTGCTGGAGGCGCTGCCTTCGGGCGATCCGCAACCACCGCGTCGGCAGCAGCGGACGCGGCGATGGTCGCCGGCGGAGCAGCGGGAGCGGAAGGCTTTGGCTCCCTGGCAGCGGGCGCTTCGATTACAGGTGCTTCTGCCGCAGGCTCTACGGCGACGCGACGACGGCGCTTCGTGCTCTCAGCCGCTGCGGCCGGTTCGGGCTTCGCTTCGGGCGCGGGCGCAGTGGAGGCCGTACCGCGCCGGCGACGGGTGGCTGCCGGAGGAGCGGCAACACGCGCGCGCTTCTCGCGCTCCCAGCGGGCGCGGATGCGAGCAACCTGATCATCACTCAACGGACTTAGATGGCTGCGCACAGGAACGTCCATCTGACGAAGGAGGGTGATCACCTCGTCGCTGGAAATCCCGAATTCGCCAGCCAAATCATGTACTCTAAGCTTGCTCAACCAATCTCCTCGTTACGGCCATCCGGCATCGGTGTCAGACTGAGCGCCCGAATTCCCTTTGCCAATCCTTTGTCGACAATCCCTATCACCGCCGTGGCCTCACGCCCCGCAACCGAGCCGAGCTCCGCTGCGGGCGGTCCAGCGACCACAGTAATTCCTCGCGCCCGCAAGAGCGGGAGCACTTTATCCAAACTGTTACTCGACGCGTCGGGCGCCGCAATAGCCAGATGCAACTTGCCGCGCCGCGCCGCCTCCCGCACCTGCTGAACGCCCACTATCGCCCCCCGACCGCGGAGTCCCAGGCCAATCAGGCCAAGGAGCTTGCGCTGCTGAGAAGCGTCCACTCACCTACTCCGCTTTCTTCCCTTCCGTGTCGGTCTTCTTCCCTTCCGTATCGGCGACGGGGTCCGGCGCCGCCGCAATGCCACCAGCCGCCGCACTTCCGCCTTCCGATGCCATCTCGGTGCTGGCTTCCACGTCCGCCTCGGTCGTCGCCACTGCCTCTTCGCCCGTCTCGGGCGCTTCGTCAGTGGTGAGCTCGTTGATGATCGCCATCAAGCGATCTGCCTCCTCCGGAGCGATTCCCGGAAGACGCAGAAAATCTTCGCGCTCCAGATCGATGATATCGTCCAGCGTGCGATATCCCGCTTCCTCGAGAACCGCGACAGTTGCCGGCTGCATGCCCTCGATGTCGAGGAGACGCGGATTGACGCCGGAAACAGGCTCGTCGGTCGGCAACGGAGCGAAAATCGGCTGATCACTGCCGCGCTCCATCCACTCGCGACTCGAGTAGAGCTCGATCTTCCACTCGGTCAGCTCTGACGCGAGCCGAACGTTCTGGCCGTTGCGCCCGATCGCCAGCGAGAGCTGGTCCTCGTCCACAATCGCCTGAATGGTCTTTGTCGCCGGATCGCTGAACACCCGTGCCACTCTCGCGGGAGCGAGCGCGAGCTTGGCAAAGCGCTCCGGATCGGCGGACCACGGTACGATGTCGATTCTCTCGCCACCGAGCTCGTTGACGACGGCCTGGACTCGCGAGCCCTTGAGGCCGACGCAAGCTCCCACCGGATCGACAGAGTCGTCGCGGGAAAAGACCGCGATCTTGGTGCGGCTTCCGACCTCGCGCGCGCTGGCGCGGATCTCGACCAGATTCTGCTGGATCTCGGGGACTTCGAGCTTGAACAGCGCCTTCACGAAGAGCGCATCGGCGCGGCTCAAAACCAGACGGGGGCCTTTCGGGGTCTCCTCGACGCGCTTCAATACAGCGCGGATCGGATCGCCCTGATGGAAATGCTCGCGGTGGTTCTGTTCGCGGTATGGAATGATCGCTTCGGCTTCACGAAACTTGTTCAGCATGATGACGAGCTTGCCGCGCTCGATCTGCTGAACTTCTCCGGAGAGAAGATCGCCGACTCTGCTCGAGAACTCGTCACGAATCTTGGAGCGCTCACCTTCCCTGACGCGCTGGATGATCCGCTGCTTGGCTGCCTGGACCGCGGTGCGCCCGAACTCAGCGAAGTCAACCGGAATCTCCATCTGATCGCCGACCTGGAACTCCGCGTCCTCGAAGCGAGCCTCCTCGAGCGAGATCTGGCTGGCCGGGTCGGTGACCTCGTTGACGACGGTCTTGAGGAGAACAATGCGGATCGCGCCCTTGCTCTCGTCGATGTCGACTTCAGCCTGCACCGTAGGCCCGTGCTTCTTGGCGAGGGCGGCATTGATGCCGTCCTGCAGAAGCCCGTGCAATTCAGCGCGATCGATCTGCTTCGAGTTGGTCAACTCGCGGATCGCCGTCAGAATCTCTACTGAAGCCGCCATATCCTCTACCTCTACCTTGTCCAGTGAAACGCCAGCCGGGCCTTCTCGACCGCGACGAGCGGAAAGCGCCGCTCATGGCCGCGCTCATCGTGCACAATTACGATCTCTTCTCCGGTATCACCTTCGACACCCACGATCTCAACTTCGTCCGTTCTGCGTCCGGCGGGATCACCGGCCACGTTCGTCGTCGCCACGACACTGCTGCCGGCAAAACGACGCCAGTCCTTTGCATTTCTCAGCGGCCGTTCCACACCCGGGGATGACACCTCGAGCACGTACCGCCTGCCTCCGAAATCCTGCTCATCGAGCTTTGTTTCGATTGCGCGGGATGCTGCCGCGCAATTTTCGACCGTCACCTTCTCGCCGTCCTCGCGCTCGACTCGAACGTCGATCACGGGCCGACCGTTACTTCCACCGAGCTTGAGCTCGAAAAGCTCTAGCCCAAGTGGCTTAATTTCTGACGCCACAATATGTTCCAGCGTTCCATTCATCTAGCTTCGAGGTCCATTCTGAGGACAAAAAAATGTGGGGGTATCCCCACATTCCGGTTGGCCGCCTAGTTGAACGCCCTATACAATGTAGAAAGGTGGCTGAGGTGAGTCAAGGCGACCGGCCTTGCTACGCCTGAGCCGCGATCACTCCGATCTGACGCCCTTTGTCGCCGGCCCGGTGCGAGAAAAAGCGATCGTTGTCGCATCGAGTGCACATTGAGCTCACGCTTATTTTCTGCACGCCCGTCTCCGTCGCGTGCTCGGCGATCAAGGACCTTAGATCGACGTGACCGGGCCGCGTCACGGGTTGTCCTGTGAGTTGCTCGCGCACATCGGCGCTCACCTCGTAGCAACGTCCGCAGATCGCGGGCCCAAGGTGGATCGCGAGCTCGTCGGGGGGAAGTCCAAAACGAGCGAGGGTCGCGATGGCCTCCGTGGTTATCCGCGCCGCGGTGCCCTTCCATCCCGAATGCAGGAGCGCCACTATGCCCGAGGGATGGGCGATGAAGACCGGAACGCAGTCGGCGACGCCGACGGCGAGCCCGATTCCCCTCTCGCTGGCGATGTGGCCGTCGGCTTCGCCACCGCGCAGCCAGCCTTCCCAGCCCCCCGTGTGCACGAGCACTCGCGTACCGTGAACCTGGCGGATCGAGGCGAGGCGTCGTGCCGTTTCCGCGAGCTCGTGCTGCACGGCGGTCCACCGGCCCATGACCTCGTTCACGGGATCGTCTCCGGAAAGGCTGAAGGTGCCCGCATCGCGGGTCGTGGTGAACGCGCGAATCCCCCAACTCTCGAAGTCGGGGATTACTTCCTTCGGAACCTCACTCACGATTACTGGCGGCGGTCGTCGACGCGCGTGATGGCGGCGCCAAGCGCGTTGAGACGCTCATCGATACGCTCGTATCCACGCTCGATCTGTCCGACGTTGTTGATAACGCTCGTCCCGTCGGCGCAAAGGGCGGCGAGAAGCAGCGCCATTCCCGCCCGGATGTCGGGTGACTCGAGCACCGCGCCTCGCAGGCGTGACGGTCCGTGAATAAGGGCGCGGTGTGGATCGCAGAGCACTATCCGCGCGCCCATCATTCCCAACTTGTCGACGAAGAACAGTCGCGACTCGAACATTTTTTCGTGCATGAGGATCAGCCCTTCACACTGGGTGGCCGTGACGATGGCGATCGACATCGTATCGGCCGGAAAAGCCGGCCAGGGCTGGTCTTCCAGCTTGGGAACGTGACCACCCATGTCGGACTGGATCTCGCGGGATTGCTTGGCCGGCACGATCAGATCGTGCCCATCTTCGACACACTCGATCCCAAGCCGCGCGAACCCCATGCGGGTCGAGCGGAGGTGCTCGATGCCGGCGTTTTCGATTCGCAGCTCCGACTTTGTAACGGCTGCCAGTCCGATGAATGACCCAACCTCGATATGGTCCGGCCCGATGGTGTGGGTAACGCGCTTCGACCCGATTGACTTGCTGCCGTGGATGGTCATCGTGTTCGTGCCGACGCCTTCGATCTCGGCGCCCATGGCAATCAGGAAGCGAGCGAGGTCCTGGACGTGGGGCTCGCTGGCGGCGTTACGGAGAATCGTCGTGCCCTTTGCAGCGGACGCCGCGACGAGGGCGTTCTCGGTGGCGGTGACGCTTGGCTCGTCGAGGAAGACGTCGGCGCCCTTGAATCCGTTGACGCGCATCTCGATCATCTTGCCGTGGGTGAAGCTCGCGCCAAGCTGTTCGAGCGCCAGGAAGTGGGTGTCCAGCCGTCTGCGGCCGATGACGTCGCCGCCGGGTGGTGGAAGCGTGACCTGTCCGCAGCGAGCGAGCAGCGGTGCGGCGAGGAGTATCGACGCCCGAATCTTGGCGCAGAGCGTGGGATTCAGATCGGCGGGTCGCAGCTCTTTCGCATGGACGTCGAGGGCGTTCTGGCCGACCCATTCCATCGATGCGCCGACGGAGCGAATGAGCTCCACGAGCGTCTCGATGTCCCGAATGCGGGGGACGTTCTCCAGATGTACGGGGCTAGGCGACAGTATCGCCGCCGCCACGATCGGCAGCGCCGCATTCTTGTTTCCAGAGGGGCGGATGGAGCCGCTGAGGGACTTTCCACCCTCAACGACGAACTGTACTGCTGGCATGTTGCTCCTGAAGCCGATTCGGTAGTGCTGGAGATCGTGTTGCGCAAATATATCGCAGAGAGCACTCTTTGTACCGTGCGGTAAACCCTCTCGTTAGGTGGCCTCTCCCTTGCACACTTCAAGCGCATGATGGATTGGATGAGCGGGGGCGCCGAGCTGCTATTGCAGGCGGCTCGCACGCTTCCCGATACGATCTACACGAAGCAGGTCGTGGCAGAGCCTGGTCTCTGGGAAAAGATCACGAGTGTCGCGAGCGGCGTCATGACGATCACCGTCATCATCCTGACGATCGCGCTCGTTCCAGCTGCCTGGAACTTCAGAAAGAGCTACAAGAAAATCAGCGACATGCTGGACAAGGTCTACGGCGACGTCAATCCGCTCATGCGGCACGCCAGCGCCATTGCGGACAACGTAGACTACATCTCGACGGCGATCCGGGTCGATATTCAGCAGGTGAGTCAGACTGTCGCGGCCGTGAATCAGAGGCTGCAGCAGGCCGTCGCTGCGGCGGAAGACAGAATCAATCAGCTGAACGCGCTGCTCGACGTGGTGCAGGAGGAAGCGGAGTCGGCTTTCGTGACGACGGCGTCGACGATTCGTGGCGTGCAAACGGGAATCAATCAGGCATTTGACGAGGAGGACTGGAGCGATGGGGACTACGACGAAGGCGGAGCCGACAGTTGGGAAAAACCGCGCCCGCGCGTCCGACCCAGAAATGGATCTGGACGAGGAGCGTGAGCAGCAATACGACCTGTTGACCGCGGCGCTCATTGGGGCCGCAGTCGGCGCTGGAATCACGTTGTTGCTGAGACGCGGTCCATCGGGCAGCCGACCGATTGGACCTCTCGTGCGGTACGCGGGAAGAGGTGCTGCGCTGGCCGGATTGGCTGGGGTCGACGGCGCGAAATGGGCCGGAGGCCGCGGACTCGAAGGCGCCCGGTGGGCTGGCGGGCGTGCCGCTGAAGGCGCGCGATGGGCGGCGCCGCGAGCGAAACGGGGCTTCAGGACGGCCGTGGAGCGCGGCGAGGAGCTGGTCGATCGGATCCCGGTGGACGACATGGTCGAGCAGGTCCGCGACTACGTCGACACCGCTCGCGACGCGATCAACGACGTCGTGAAGGACGAGCTGAACGATCTGCGAAAAGCTGTTCGCCGGCAGCGCAAGCGGATCGGCATTTAGGCGCAGCACCGTGATGCGCGCTTCACCGCGCGCAGTCTCGGCGGGAGCAATCGGCCTCGCCGTGTTGCTCGCGCTGGTGCTGACTCCGGCGGTCGCACACGCGTGGACTCCCGGGACGCACATCTTCCTCGGGGAAGCGATAATGCGCTCGCTGGCGCTCCTTCCCTCCGGAATCGCCGAGCTTCTCGCCGCCTATCCCTACGATTTTCTATACGGATCGATCGCGGCGGACACGAGCATCGCGAAGAAGTACGCCGCCGCCGGCAGGCATTCTCACTCCTGGAACGTCGGCTTCGAGATTCATGACAACGCCGAATTAGAAGCCCTGCGGGCCTTCGGTCTCGGCTATCTCGCTCATCTCGCCGCGGACTCGGTCGCGCACAACTATTTCGTGCCGCACCAGCTCACGATCACATCCTCGACGGCCGCGCTTGGCCACAGCTACTGGGAGAGCCGCTTCGACACGCACATAGGCGAGCGTTTCAGCCGGACAGCCAAGCAGCTCATACTCCGCGACCACTCGCGCGCTGACGAGCATCTCGATCGCATTCTGAGCCCGACGATCTTCAGCACGTCGACCAACCGACGAATCTTCAGAGGAATGGTGTACGTCGCCGACACGGAATCGTGGCAGCGCATTTTCCATCTCGTGGAGGAGAAGAGCCGCTGGGACCTGAGCGAACAGGAGGTCGAGACATACATGGCGCGCGCATTCGACTATATCGTCGACTTGCTCACGCGACTCGATCGCGCCGAACCCTATAAGCTTGACCCGGCGGGTACGGTCGCGCTGCGGGCGGCGAAGAAAGTTCGCCGTGCGGCGCTGCGCCGCGGAGGAGAAGAGCACGTGCACGAGCAGGCGCAGCACCATTTCGGAATGCCGCGATCTGCGCTGCACTACGCTGTGCAGCTCCCGGAACCCCTCTATCCGCCCCGGCCAGACAGCAATTGATTCACGCGCTTGGGATCCGCGCGCCCCTTCGATTTCTTCATTACGAAGCCGACCAGGACTCCCTGAAGCTTCTTCTCGCCGGATAGATATCGCTTCGCTTCTTCGGGATGCTCCTGCAGCACCTCGTCTACCCACGTAGCGATTGCGGTTTCATCGCCAACCTGTAGCAATCCCTCGTCGGCCGCCACCTGCGCGGCGGGCTTCCCCGTCTCGACCATACGCGCGAAGACGCGCTTCGCGGCGGTGTGACTTATGGTCCCGTCCCGCACCAGATTGAGCAGCTGGGCGAGGTCCGCGGGCCGCGCCTTGAAGCGGCCTATGTCTTCGCCCGACGCGCGCAATGCCGCCATGACTTCGCCCATAACCCAGTTGTAGGCACCCTTTCCATCCCCTGATGCGCGGGCGACTCCCTCGAAGTACTCAGACAGTGCCGGCGTCGCGGTCAGCTGCTCGACTTCACTTGGCGAAATTCCATATTCCACCATGAGGCGCTTCTTCCTCGCGTCAGGCAGCTCCGGAAGTTCCTTGCGCGCAAGGTCGATCCATTTCTCGTCGAGCATGAGCGCACGAAGATCCGGCTCCGGGAAGTAGCGGTAGTCGTGACTTCCTTCCTTCGTTCGACTCGGCCGGACAGTCTCGCGGGGGCCATCCCAGAGGAGAGTCTGTTGCTGGACCTTCCCGCCCGCGTCGAGGAGCGCGCATTGACGCTCGAACTCTGATTCCAGCGCTTTCTCGACGGCCGAGAAGGAGTTCATGTTCTTGACTTCGGTCTTCGTACCGAGCTTGCCTTGACCGGGTGGCCGTACGCTTATGTTCGCGTCCACCCGAAGACTTCCCTCCTCCATGCTGACGTCGCTTACATCTAGATACTGGAGAATCTGTTTCACGGTTCGGAGATAAGCGCCGGCGCCGGCGGCGCTGCGAATGTCCGGCTCGCTCACGATTTCGATCAGGGGGACTCCCGCACGATTGAGATCAATCGCGGTCGCACCCGGATAGCGGTCATGGATCGACTTACCGGCGTCTTCCTCCATGTGCAGGCGCGTTATGCCAATCTGGATGTCGCTTCCCTTCTCAGTCTTGCCAATGACTACGGACCCTCCAGTGGCCAGCGGCTGATCGAACTGGGAGATCTGGTAACCCTTGGGCAGATCGGGATAGAAGTAATTCTTGCGCGCAAAGACCGAAACAGGATTCACCTTGCAGCCGAGACCCAGTGCGGCACGCGTCGCAAGCTCGACCGCGTGCTCGTTCAGCACCGGCAGCGCCCCTGGCAACGCGAGGCACACCGGACACGTGTTGACGTTGGGTGGCGCCCCAAAATCAGCGGAGCATCCACAGAAGGCTTTCGTACGCGTCTTCAGCTGGACGTGTACCTCGAGGCCGACGACCATCTCAAAACGATCGTGGCTCACTCGTGCGCCTCGCCGGCGAGTCCTGCTTCGAGTGCGTATGCGACGCGGAACATCGTGTACTCGTCGAAGTGGGCAGTGATGATCTGTCCGCCCACAGGCAGTCTCCGCATCCGTCCAATTGGAACCGAGATGGCCGGCACTCCCGCCAGATTTGCGGTCACCGTGAAAATGTCGTTGAGGTACATCTCGTAAGGTTCGCTGATCGCGCCGACCGGAAACGCTGGAGTTGGCGTAGTCGGCGTAAAGATCGCGTTCACCCCGCTCGCAAAAACGGAGCGGAAGTCGTCGGCGATCAGCGTGCGGACCGCTTGCGCCTTTTTGTAGTACGCGTCGTAATAGCCGGCGGAGAGGACGTAGGTGCCGAGAAGAATTCTTCGTGTCACTTCCCGCCCGAATCCGGCCGAGCGCGTCGCCTCGTACATGGCCTTCAGGCCTCTGCCGGGATCGACGCGAAGACCGTAACGCACTCCATCGAACCGTGCGAGGTTTGACGATGCTTCAGCAGGCGCCAGGATATAGTAGACGGGAATCGCCAGTGGGGTACGCGGCAGTGAGATCTCACGAATCGTCGCACCCATTGAGCGCAACCGGTCGAGCGCGCGATCGCACAGATCTCTGATGCTCGCGTCGAGCGAATCAGGGAAGTATTCCTTCGGCCTTCCGATCACCACCCCGTCGAGCGTAGTAGGGCCTGGCGGCGGCGCAAGCGGTACCGGGATTCGCCCGATGCGAATCGCCTCGGTGTCAGGATCGCGCGCCTCGGGCGCCGGCTTCCCGAGAGCAGCCAGACGGTAAATGGGAACGTCGGCATCCGAGCTCGTCGAATCCATCTTGTCGAAGCCGGCGATCACCTCGAGTCCGAGCGCTGCGTCATCGACGCTCCGTCCGACGACGCCGATCTGATCGAGTGATGAAGCGAACGCGACGAGGCCGTACCTGCTAACTCTCCCGTAAGTAGGCTTCACACCGACAACCCCGCAGAACGCGGCCGGCTGGCGGACGGATCCTCCCGTTTCCGAGCCGAGCGCTATCGGAGTGATCCCGGCGGCTACCGCGGCAGCAGAGCCACCCGAG
>Ga0184605_10000592_pt1 | contig 10878 bp, 7 predicted proteins | sample PLM0_30_coex_FD_132995 | JGI IMG/M metagenome (GOLD analysis project Ga0184605, IMG submission 132995) | Groundwater sediment microbial communities from an aquifer in East River, Colorado, USA - PLM0_30_coex | ecosystem: Environmental > Terrestrial > Soil > Riparian zone | place: USA: East... | reverse complement strand
TACACTTTACTTACCCGCTGCTGACGCGGCCGCGCGGGCTCGCCGCGCTCGCATTGCATGTGGACGATACCGAGTGCGCTTCCTCGGTCCTGGTGGGTGAAGGGTTTCAAATTCTGAGCCAGAGCGACATTTCCCGGTAGCTGATGTCGATCCCTCCCGCCACTGCCCGATGCGGTTGACTCCCAAAGCGTTCGCGAGTTGACAGTTTTGCGAAAGCGCGTTTACAGAAGTAGCGTTGGCATCCATGCGAATTCTTGCGCTGTCATCTTCGCCGCTATCCGACAGGAGTTTCAGGATCGGGCTTGGCGTCGTCGTCATTTTCGCGGCAGCGGAAATTTTGAGCGCCGCATATTACTACATTAGCCGAATTCACGTTACCCAGGCGCCGGTGGGGCCACGCGTCGTCGCGATAAGGAAGCCGTCTGCTTCTCCCGCCGGAGTTCCGCCTTCCGCAAAAGAGGCGCCTTCGCCGGCCGCCGCCGCTGCACCTGGCGCGCCGTCCGTTATCGATCGACTCTTGGAGGAAGCGGCCGCGCTCCGGGCTCGGGGGGACGCGGCCAACGCGCTCGCCCGGTTGCAAGAGGCATCGGAACGGGATCCGAAAAACGCCAAAGTGCTCGAGGAGACGGCGAAGATCTACGAATCGATCCAGAATTTCGATCGTTCGAACGAAACCTGGCGCAAGATCCAGGAAATTGGCCCTTCAGCGGGTGCTTCGTTCGAGCTGGCAGCTACGCGATTGAAATTGGGAGTGCCGACCCTGGCCACGGTGGAGCCGGGTCTTCCCGGTCCGTCGCGACTCGATCTTGGAACTTCCCGCATCGATGCGAACGGAACTCTGGAGGGATCGAACCTCGGGATCACTGAAGTGACTGCCACCGAAACGCCTGACCCCGACGCGGAGACGAATCTGACCCTTCGGATCGGCGTAAAAAAACGGCCCAATGCTGCGATTGATCACACCAAGGTGAAGATTCAGGTGTACTTTTACGACACCGTGGACGACAAAGACGTCAAGCTCACGGATGCGGACGTGACATACGAATGGGTGACGCCGAACCACGATTGGGCCGGTTCCGATCCGGAGATGCTCGCCGTGACTTACACGCGGTCGAAAAGCAACGCATTGTCACCGGAGGCGGCCTTGTCTGCGGCGGCAGCGGCGGTCAATCCAGGAAAAAAGAGTCGAACGAGCAAGCCTGGCCCCGCGACGGCGGGGGGAAGTGGCCGGCGAAAGTATCTCGGCTACATCGTGCGCGTTTACTATCATGACCAATTGCAAGCCGTTCGGGCGGAACCTGCAAGGTTATTGAAGCTTTACCCTCCTACCCCCACTGCTTCGCCGTAATGCAATTGCTCATCGTGCACCACGACGCTGGGATCGGCGAGCAACCGCTGCAAATGGTGGCTACGATCGCACCGTCCGTCCTCCGGTTGAGACGATTACGCTGCCGCGGGACGAGGCATTAATCGAAGCAGTTGCGCGCCGCAAACAGCAGAAGCTGGCACAGGAACGGCGTCAGCGCGCTTGACCAAACCCAAGCCGGAAAGAACCGGGCTTACTTTTTTATGCGACGAGTTGCGTTATTCTATCGCGCCATGAAGCGCGCGCTGCCGTTTGCCTGCCTTTTCTTGCTCGCGGTCAAAGGGGAGGCTCAAATTCAGGTCGATCTGAAATTGAAGCGATTGCAATACATCGCTTACGAGCCGGTCATGGCGACGCTCGGCATCACGAATCTCGCCGGGCGCGATGTCGATCTTCACAACGCCGATGGTCAGCCCTGGTTTGGGTTGGAAGTGACCGGAAGCGAAGGCCAGCCGATCGCGCCGCTCACCACGGATAACACGCAGTTGCCGCTCAAGATCGAAGCAGGCAAGAGAGTGACGCAAAGAATCAACCTCATTTCGCTCTATCCCGTGCACGACTTCGGCACGTATCATGTGCGCGCGCACATCTATTTCGCGGACTTGAGCAAGTTTTTTTATTCGCAAACAAAGGTGTTTGAGGTGACCGACGCGCGACCGATCTGGCAAAAGACGGTCGGCATTCCCGAAGGAGCTCCTGGCCCTGGCAGCGCCCGCACCTATTCGCTGCTCAGCAATCGTTTCCCGGATCACACGTCGCTCTACGTGCGGGTCGAGAACAAGGACAGCGGAATCGTCTATGCGACTTATTCGTTAGGCCGCGCCATCGCTTTCGACGAACCGCAAGCGGAATTTGATCGCGCGAATCAACTGCACGTTCTCCATTGCGCGGCGCCGCACAGTTGGGCTTATTCGCGCGTGGGGCTGAATGGCGAACTTCTGGCGCATTCATCTTTTATTGAAACGAAAACGCGACCGCGCCTCTTTCACGCTGCCGATGGGGCAGTGGCGGTGCGTGGCGGCATGATCGAGACGCCGGCAGCGCCATCGGCGCGTAACCGTGCTCCAAAATTGTCTGACCGGCCAGCAAAAATGCCGAAGGACGACTAATATGCGGCAACGTTTTTCCCGTCGCAGTCGTGTCATCGGTTGGTTGTCGATTGCAGGCCTGACATGCGCGCTCGCGTCTCCCGGTCCGAGCTCCGCGGCGCAATCGAAAAGTCGCGAAGCGAGCGCGCAAAGGAGTCGCCCCTCCACGGTTGTCGTGATTGATGCTGGTCACGGCGGTTTTGATCGCGGCGGTATTCCCCGCCAGCGCATCGCGGAAAAGAACATGACGCTCGACGTCGCGCTACGCCTGAGAAAGAAATTATTGGAGGCCGGCTATCGCGTTGTCATGACGCGCGACAGCGATGTCTTCATCCCCCTGCCCGAGCGCGTCGCGATCGCCAACTCCAATCACAACGCGATTTTCATCTGCATCCATTTCAATTCCGCTACCCGCACCGGAGGCAACGGAATCGAGACCTATTACTACCGACGCGATGCCATGGCTCTCGCCGACAACATCCATCGAAATGTCATCGCGGGCGCGCCTTCGGAGAACCGCGGCATTCGCCGTCGTGGTTATTATGTCCTGCGCAAAACAACCATCCCAGGGGTCCTGGTGGAATGCGGATTTCTGACCAACCCGACCGAAGGGCAGCTCGCCCTGACCACGGCCTATCGAGACAAATTGGCCGAGGAAATTACCCGCGGAATTTTGGGCAAACCTGCCCTGGTCGCGCGCGCGCCGGCGTCGCGGAATTACCCTCCGGCCACTGAGGTGGAACGTGACCCATTCAACAGCTATGTGGGCACCGATTTTATCAAAGCACCACCGGAACGCTCCACTGCGCGACATCGGAAAAGATCGAAAGGGGCGCGGAGCAAGATATCCTCGCATCGAAGGACCGCTCAGCGAACGAAAAGCAGCGGCCACACGCCGGCAAAGAAATCGATGCCAGAAAACGCGGAGAACTGATTGGACTCGCCAATTCTTAGTTCGACGCAGATGCGAGACGCGGAAGAAGCAGCGTTCGCGCGGGGCGTCGAAGTTGAAGCATTGATGGACCAAGCAGGCGCTGGTATTGCACGAGCAGTCCGTAAATTTTTCCCGCAGCCGGGAAAATGCATTGTTTTCGCCGGAAAGGGTCATAACGCGGGCGATGCCCTCGTTGCAGCGGACAGCTTGCGACAACGCGGATGGAAGATCGAAGTCCGGCTTGCCTTCAATGAGAGCGATTGCAGCGAGCTCATGCGAAAAAAGCTCGACGCGTTGCGCCGCGCGCCAGCCAAAATTCCGGGTGTGACGGCAGAGGGGGGCGTCCGCATCGGCGCCACGCTTGTCGAACTTTTGGCCGAGGTCGGCGATTACTTGCGCGCCGAGCAGGACGCCGTTGCAGCCGAAGCGTATCTGGGCACCGCTTCGCGAACCATCATCCTCGACGGCTTACTCGGAATAGGCGCGAAACCGCCGTTGCGCGAGCCAGTGCGCAAGGCATGTGGGCACATCAACCAACTGCGCGAGAAAAAAAATGCTTATGTTTTCGCTGTCGATCTTCCAACAGGGCTCGATGGCGACTCCGGTGTAACCGACCCGGAAAACTGCGTGATCGCCGATTTCACCGTCACGATCGGTTTCGCCAAGCATGGCTTGATTGCAGATGCGGCGCTCGATTTCGTTGGCCGCCTTGAAGTTGTTCCGCTTCCCGATCTCAGGCCGGGAGATGGCGCGCCGAACGAACTCCTCGCCACCGCTCATTCTCTCAGTTCGCTTTTGCCGCGGCGGAAATTCAGCGCTTACAAAAACCAATTTGGCCGCATTGGAGTCGTTGCCGGCTCGAAAGGATTCGTCGGCGCCGCGTTAATGACCGCGCAAGGAGCGCTGCGCGCCGGCGCCGGTCTCGTGGAAGTTTTTGTTCCAGAAGAAATTTATCCAATCGTTGCCGCCGCCGCGCCAGTTGAAGCAATGGTCAAGCCAGTGCGCTCCTATCGCGACTTGCTCGAGGAAAAGATCGACATCTGGGCGGTCGGGCCCGGATTGGGAAAATCGTGCGCCAGCGAAGTGCTTCGGCTGATCGAGCGCGCGGAGCAACCGATGGTTGTTGATGCCGATGGATTGAACATTCTGGCAGCGAAGATCGACACCTTGAAACATTGCCGCGGGCCGCGGCTCGTCACTCCGCATCCGGGCGAGATGAAACGATTGTTTGATCCCGGAAAAATGTCGCGCGCCGGAACGGCCAGAAATTTCTGCGAGCAATTCCCGGTGACGCTTTTGTTCAAAGGCAGCCGCACAATTGTGGCTGAGCGCGACCGGCCACTGAGTTTTAATACAACTGGAAATCCTGGAATGGCGAGCGGCGGAATGGGCGATGTCCTGACCGGTGTGTGCGCCGGATTACTCGGACGAAAGTTGTCGCTCTACGACGCCGCGCGACTCGGCGCGTGGGCTTGCGGACGCGCGGCCGAGATGGCGATTTTCATTTCGGGCGCGAGCGAGGAATCGCTCTTGGCGAGCGACGTGCTCGATCATCTCGGCGCCGCGTTTAACGAGTTGCGCAATTCCGCCATTTAGGAAGCCGATGAATCTTCGACCCGAAAGCACGCAGTTTGCAGCGCCGCAGACCGAGACAGCCTGGAGCCGCGTGAGGAAAGCGCTCGGTCCCGTGGCCGTCGCTGCCGTGCTCATCGCGAAGTTTTTCGCGAAGCTGAAGTTTCTCGTTCTGCCGCTGCTGAAATTTCTGCCCATCCTCCTTAAATCCGGCGGCACCATGCTGCTCATGATTTGGATTTACACCCGGATGTGGGGCTGGCAGTTCGGCGTCGGCTTCGTTCTGCTCTTGCTTGTGCACGAATGCGGCCATTTGCTGGTCGCAAAAAAATTCGGACTCAAGGTCGGTGCGCCCGTTTTCATTCCGTTCATGGGCGCGTTCATCGCGCTCAAAGAAGCGCCGCGCAACGCCTGGATGGAAGCGTGTGTAGGAATCGGCGGGCCGATGCTGGGAACATTCGGCGCGCTGATCTGTAATTTGTTGGGCGAAGTTTCCGCCGCTCCAGTTTTTATCGCCCTCGCCTGGTTCGGCTATTTCCTAAACTTGTTCAATCTGACACCGGTCGGCATGCTCGATGGCGGGCGCATCGTGACGGCGTTGTCGCGCTGGCTCTGGCTGCCGGGATTTGCGGTGCTCATCTGGTTCGGGTGGAAATTCCCGAATTTTGTTGTCTGGCTGATGGTGCTCCTGTCGTTACCGCGCATCTATTCCCTTTTTCGAAAACGCAGCGAAGAAGAACGCCGCTATTACGAAGTCACGCCGGCGCAGCGCTGGACGATGTCGATCTTATATTTCGGTCTGATCGCGGTCCTGGTTTTCGCAATGCATCTGGCGCAAAACGATTTGCATCGTCACGGCGTGCCCGCGCACGGCCAAGGCCGCAACACCGTTGTGCAATAATCGCGCGCGAAATTGTAGTCGTCGTCCTCTGGGCGACGCGACGCGAGCGTGATCTCCATCTCGGCGCCACGCTTCGCAGAGCGAAGCGGCTACAATGCTGCTTGCGATAATTTAGGGGCCATGTTGCACCATCAATTTCTGGAAGCGCAGATCGTCGCGCAACGGGTCCCATTCCCAGCGGAATTTCAAATCGTTGATTGTGACGCTGTAATCGACGCTATCCACCGCGCCGGGCGTTTTCAACAAGCGCTCGATGAGCGGAATAGCGAGATCGTTTTCGCCTACTCTCGCGTAGATGAGAGCGAGGTAACAATTCATGATTGCGCCGTCAAACGCGTCTTTCGATTCGGGCTTTAACTCCACCGCCCGCCTGCCTTCACGAATGGCCTCATCCTTTCGACCTGCGAACGCGTAGAACCAACCGAGGTTGGCGTGACGCTCAGCGTTCAACGGTGCCTCCTCGACGGCTTTTTCAAAGATCGGTCCCACCAATTCAAACAATCTCTGGGCCTGAGTCTTATTCCCTTGGGCCAATTCGATACAGCCCTGGAAAAAACCTTTCGGTGTTGCTGCCGCGTTTGTGTACGAGATTTCGTTAGCAGCCGATGTTTGCAAAGCCATCCGCGCCGCACCAAAATCGCGGTCGATCATCGCCGCGTCCCACCGACAGGACGTTATCCCACCATCCGGATCGGTTGCGGCCGGAACCTGGCTGAGCAAAGATTTGAGCGAGCGCGTGTCGCCCTTCCACCAGAAGTCGACGTAACCACTTTGAATCTTGGCGACGAGAGAAGCCGGCGCCATCGCTCGCATTTGCGCCGCCCAGCGGGATGCTTCCGGCCATCGGCGGAGAGCGGTGTTTGTAAAAACAAGATTCCGGACAACGTTCGCGTTTTGCGGATCGATCTTCTGGTTTCTTTCATAAGCATCGAGCGCTTCCTGCCAATGCCCTTGCCGACGCTTGATCGCTGCGATCAACTGTCCGATGTCAGCATTGTTAGGCGATAGATGTAATGCCTGGTCAAATTCTTGCACCGCGCGATCATAGTCTCCCTCAATCCAGTATATGTACTGACCGAGAGCGAGATGTGCTTCCGCCAAGTTCGGCTGCAGCCGCAGCGCAAGTTCGGCTTCCGCGCGTGCTTTATCTTTCCAGCTCTCGAGCGGTTCATAAAAATGGAAAATTGCCGCGCAGGTGGACGCGAGTCGCGCATGGGCCAGCGCAAAATTCGGATCAAGCGCAATCGCCTGGCGGTAAAGCTGCTCCGCCGTTTTGTAATCCTCCAGCAGCGTGTCGGGGTTGCGCGCAATTTGATTGGCACGCAAATAAAACACGTAGGCATCCGGGTTTCCCGTTGGCTTTGCTTCCACGCGCGCTTTCTCCTCCGGGCTCAAGGTGACGCGCAGAGCATCCGCAATCTCACCAGCGAGCTCGCCTTGCAAACCGAGTGAATCGGCCAGCGTGCGGTCGTAACGGTTTGCCCAGACATGTCGATCGTGCAGCGCGTCGATCAATTGCACATTGACCACCACGCGGTTTGCTTCCCGGCGCACGCTCCCTTCCAAAATATTGGCAACACCGAGCGTTTTGCCGATCTCCCTCAAGTTATGCGCGGCAATGTCGCGGAATTGCATGACGGAAGAACGGCTGATCACCTTGAGATCGCCGATTTTGGCGAGACTGGTGAGGATGTCGTCCTGGATGCCATCGGCAAAAAATGCGTTCTGCTTGTCATCGCTGAAATTCTCGAATGGCAAAACCGCGATGCTCTTCCGCGGTATCTCCGCAGCCGCAGCGTTGCGCCATTGCCGCTGGAACATGAGGAACGCGATAATGAGCAGCAACGCCCCGATAATCGCGAAATTCAGTATTCGTCCTGCGCTTCTACCTATCGCTCCTGCTGGATCGACATCGTCAGTCCGCACAATGCCTTCCGGCGTCAGCTCGAAGATCCAGGCCAGCAGCATGGCGATCGGGAATCCGATCACCAGCGCCACAATGACAAAACGCACCGCCCAGTTCGGAACGTCGAAAAAGGGAAAGACCTGCGTGGCGATCTGCACGAGCAGCCACGCGGCCATTCCGTAAAGGACCGCGGCGCGGTAAACATTGCGCCGCTTCAGTTCGGCGAAGAAGTTGTCGATCCTCATTACTTTGCGGCAAAAATTTTCATCTCCAGCGCCAGACCAAGGTTCCAGTGGGCGTAATAAAATCCCGAATCCATGTCTTCGGGAAAAGTCGCCGCACCGTAGAGCACCGTGGCTTGTCCGCTGATTAGCAGATATGCGACGCAGCGCGTCTCAAGGCTTTGGAAAAAGCTTGCGATCATGCGCGGCTCGGAGATCGGGTAACCGCTTGCGCAAAGCCCATGAGCGGCGAAGGCGCTCAGCCGGATTCAACTCCAGCCAACGCGCCAATTTGAAGGGGGAGAGCGCTTCTGGGGCAGAAGGGCGCGGCTGGGCGTTTGGCTGATTCACAGTTTCTATCCTTGCGCGACTGCGGACAAGAAAGCAAGTGGCGTTGCGGGTGCTGACACATGTCGTCACTTGGGCGACACTTTCTTGGCGCTACGGCTTCTTGTCTTCCGCCAGTTGCTGGAGCGCGGATCGTTCCTAATCTTAGGACTGGTATTTTGTACGCAAGCCGCGGCCACGCGAAATAATTCGTTACGGCTTGTTTCAATTGTTAAGAAGCGTTACTCGCCCGGTGCCGGCGCTGCGGTTGGTCGCGGGATATCCTCGCCCTGTTCATTGACCAGATCGATTGTATCCTCACGGCCCGTCATGTCAGTATCGGTACACAAAGGGCCAGGTAGGTTCGAGACAGTAACGCTAGCCCATGACTGAATATTTTCCGTATCACCTTCGGTGATCTCAATCCTCACTTCGCACTCGTTGCATCCCCCTACACTTACAGCGACTTGCTGGCTATTTGAAGTGTTGGGATCAGTCGTCGTTTCCTTTTTAAGAAAAACAGTTTTCTTGTTATCGCCTTCGCCGGTCAAGGTTATTTTTAGCCGTTCGTTGTCAGCTTTGTAAAAGCTGATGACCAAATGTATCGTGCACCACTTGTCGTGTTCTTTTCCGCATGTGAATTTCCTTTCAACAAAGGACTCAGGATCTCCGTCCTTCTTCTTATCCTCATTACGCCCAAGATGAGCTACGCCATGTTCTGAGGTAGGGGCAGCTAGATCCACCTTCTTCAGAAGTTCGCGCGCGGTCACATCGGTCGGGGTCAGCTCCAATGCGCTGTGCAGGAGCGCGCGTGCCTCGTCGCGACGCGAGTGCGAGAGCAAGTAACGCGCATAGTGAGTGTAGCTGCGGGGAAACGACGGTGCCAGTCGCAGCGCGTCCTTAAAATGTTGCTCGGCCGCCGCGCTCTGGTTTGTCACACTTTCCGCAAGCGCGAGATTGATCAACAGCTCGGGATACTGCGGCATGAGCTGTTGTGCGCGATGGAGATAATCAAGCGCGCCGGCAAAATCGCCTTTCTCCAACAACGTCCTGCCATAGGCCGTCAAACCGATTCCGTTGCGCGGGCTCTTTAACACGACGTCGTGCCAGAGCGTTTCGTCGGTCTTCCAAACCTTGTTCCTTTGGAACGTAGCATACGCGTTTGCGCACAGGAACAGCGCGACGGCGCACGTGGCCGCGACCTTCCTCCAACTCCGTTGTCGATCGAAGCGGGCGACAAGCAATGCCGCCGCCCCGGCGATCGCAATCACGAGTCCGATGTAAGGAAGGAATGTCCGGTGATCGTTCATGACTTCGGCGAGGGGAAAGAGCGACGTCGGCAAAAGCGCGATCAGGAACCAGAGTAGACCAAAGCCGATCATGCGCGTCTTCTTGAAAACGGCAGCTACGATTGCCGTTGCGCTGATAAAGATGGCGAATGCGAAACCGATCCAAAAACGCGCGTCCGTCGTAACAAACGGACTTAAGCCGTAGTCGGCGGAGAGCCCGGTCGGCCAGAAGAACGTTTTAAAATAGAGCAGCGCCACATAAGGCTGCGTGATGAGATAGTTGTGCGCGTTCGCCGCGCCGGCGCTCCAACTGGCCGGCGTCATGTACTGGACGAACCGCACCAGCGCTCCGCAGATCACGAACGGTGGGACCACTTCCTCGAACCACGCCCGCACGCGGGGCCTGCGCCTCGCGACTGCGGGGTCCGGGAAGAGCAAACAAAACACAGCGAAGAGCACGGCGAAGATGGCGGCCGGTGGTTTTGCCAGGATGGCGATCGCGGCCGGGAGAACGTAGAGATAGTATCGGCGGAGCCGCGGGAAGGCGAAGTACACGGCAAACGACGCGATCACGCCGAGCGCAGAGATCACGTCCGCCGAGGCGATGATATAGTTGATGGTGTCAGCATTTGCGGGGTGAAGCGCGTACCACGCGGCGGCGGCGAGCGCAATCCAGCGGTTAGATGATGAGGCTGCGTCGCTCTCGAGCAGATGATAAATGACTGACGCGAGGAGCAGCGTGAGCGCGATGAAGAGCGTGAAGATCGAGAGATGAAACCAGAACGGCTCCAGCCCATGGGCGAGTCGGTAGTCAATTGCAAGCAGCGTCGAGACCAGCGGGCGATACGATTGATTGCTCGGGAGCGCGCTGAAGGTTGTCGCGTCACGGAAGAAGAGCGGAATGTTCCGCAGCTCGCGAATGGACGCGTTGGTTATGATCGTGTGCCCGTCGTCCCTGTGGAAGCTATTGTGAAAATGGTTTGTGTAGGCTGCGAGAATGGCGAGGAACAACAGCGCACCGCCCAGACCCGCGATGGATTTTTTGCGCATCAGGTTCGCCCTTGGCTTCAGAGTGCGAACGAGTTTGTGGACCATTTGGGGGCGCAGGTTTGCCGACTTCAAGCTGTTTAAAGCGCTAATGAATAGAATAGCTTTGAAAATTAGGTGAGCTTTTATATTCCCCAATTTATTGCGGCTTCGATATCCCCGGCTGTCGGAATAAACCCGCGGCGCAGCTTTACTGGTTGCGGGATCCGTTGACGGCGCGGTTTGCC